>Ga0196963_10000349_pt1 | contig 43588 bp, 35 predicted proteins | sample S1_5metaG_FD_148600 | JGI IMG/M metagenome (GOLD analysis project Ga0196963, IMG submission 148600) | Soil microbial communities from Anza Borrego desert, Southern California, United States - S1_5 | ecosystem: Environmental > Terrestrial > Soil > Desert | place: USA: California | collected... | reverse complement strand
CAGCGGTATCGCCTTGTACTTTGACGAAGCCATCCAGGCCGGCAGCGGCAACATTACCATCAGCAATGGTCGGGGAGATACCCGGGTTATCGATATCAATGACTTCAGTCAGGTGAGCTTTGGTTACAGTAAAAACGGCACCGCCAATAGCATTACCATTAATCCCACCGAGGATCTGCTGACGGACAGCAATTACTTCATCCAGCTGGATGAAGGCGTGATTACGGATCTGGCCGGCAACGCCTTTGCCGGCATCAGTGACGAGACCACGCTGAATTTCGTGACAGCGCCGCCTGATACGACGGCACCGGTCCTGCAGTTCAGCAGTCCGTATGACGATGCGTCGGAAGTGCCGGTTAACAGCGGTATCGCCTTGTACTTTGACGAAGCCATCCAGGCCGGCAGCGGCAACATTACCATCAGCAATGGTCGGGGAGATACCCGGGTTATCGATATCAATGACTTCAGTCAGGTGATCCTTGGTTACAGTGAAATATACATTTATCCAACCGAAGATCTGCTGGCGGGCAGCAATTACTTCGTCCAGCTGGATGAAGGCGTGATCACGGACCTGGCCGGCAACGCCTTTGCCGGCGTCAAGGACAAAACCACCCTGAATTTTGCGACAGATAGTCGGAATGGCGGAGACGGTAACGACGTGCTGTCCGGCGGAGCCGGTGACGATGCGCTGTATGGCGGAGGTGGCAACGATGTGCTGAACGGCAGAGATGGGAATGATATTCTGAATGGCGGTGATGGCGCCGATACGCTTAAAGCAGGAAAAGGTGATGATATCTTGGATGGCGGTTCAGGATCGGACATCATGGAAGGCGGTCAAGGCAATGACACCTACTATGTCGACAACAGCGGAGACGTCGTCAAGGAATCCGGCGGCGGCATTGACACTGTTATCTCCAGCGTCAGCTTTATCTTGGGCACTCAGCAGGAGAATCTGACGCTGCGGGGTGCTGCCGAGGTCAACGGTACCGGTAACGGCCTGGCCAATGTGCTCATTGGCAACAGCGTCAACAATGTCCTCGATGGCGGTGCCGGAGACGATATCTTAAATGGCGGTCTAGGCGACGATACGCTGATTGGGGGCACCGGCACAGACGTGTTAACCGGCGGAGGCGGCAATGACATCTTCGACTTCAATTCACTGAGAGATCTGGGTCTTGGGGCCGATAATCGCGATGTGATAACCGACTTTATCAGCGGCCAGGATAAGATAGATTTATCGACCATCGATGCCAATAGGGCGTTAGCCGGCGATCAGGCTTTCGATTTCATCACGACAGCATTCACTGCGGCAGGCCAAATAAGCTACAACAATGGCATCGTTTCCATCAACATGGATGCCGACGCAGCAAGCGAGTTTGAAATTGAACTGACCGGCACTGTGCCAGCGTCGCTTAGTGCAGCTGACTTTGTTCTTTAAGTAAAAATTCAAGAATAAGGTTTGACAGCATACAGGGATGTAAGCTGTCTTAAATCCAATATGGGCGGTTCTGTTGAGCTAACATTGGAACGGGTTTAGAAAGTGCCGCCAGAATCATATTTTTAAATTTACATGATGCTAATGCTTATCAGGAGGCGAAATCCTGGCGGGCATTTTTCATTACCTTGATGAAAAGGAGTGATAGTGGTAACACCGGTTGTTTCAACTATTCCGTTATCAGAAGCTTTGAGAAGAATTGTCGGTTGGCTGCAAACAGAGCAATTTGAAAAAGCGGAAACCTTATGCCAACAAATATGTGCAAGTTATCCGGGCCATCCGGATGCATTGCATTTGCTGGCTATTGTTTATGCGCGAACACGGCGTTATGAAATAGCGAATGAGTATTTCATCAAAGCAATAGCCTGTTCTCCAAAGCGCGCTGACTTTTATGGAAATTATGGCAATGCATTGTTGGAGCAAGAGCGCATCGATGATGCCATAAAATATTGCAAACATGCCCTGTCATTGGATGATACCCGTGTTGAGACATACAACACGCTAGGCAATGCCATGTACAGAATGGGCAGGAAAAACGATGCCATTCTCTGTTATCGTAAAGCGATCGATTTGCAGCCAGACAGTCCGGAAGCTTACAACAACTTAGGGCAAGCGCTGAAAGAACAAAATAACGCCAATGAGGCGCAACAATGCTTTCGTAAGGCATTGGCACTGCGGCCTGGCTTCGATAAAGCGGCTTCCAATCTTGCTGAAATTGATCCAATATGGCTCGAACCGCTTTATGGGAAAAGAATTTTTTTGCGGCGCTGTCGCGAGGAAGATTCTGTATATTTGTGGCGTTGTTCTCAAAATTCTGAGTTCATGGCGTTATACAACTGCTTTATCCCTCGCAGCGCAAGCGTGGAAAGTTTGGCTCTGAAACTTCGAGAAGAACAGTTGGTTCATCCCAGTCAGAAAAAATCGATAAATTGGATTATCTTTACGACATCCAAGCAGAACGCAATGCGTCCCATAGGCATGGCTAATCTTGTTGATATTCAATTAAATCACAAGAAAGCCGAGTTTCTGATCGGTATTCCTGATCCTGCGGATCGTAGTGGCAGCATTGGCGCAGAGGCTACTTTTTTAGTAATGGATTTCGCGTTTAATAAAATTCGCCTGAATAAATTAGTGACCTTCGTTTACGGCTATAATTTGGCATCTCAGAAAAACACCTTGAAAATTGGTTTCAACCAAGAGAGCTTTCTTCAACAACACCTTTGGCGATCTGAAACTAAAGAATTTATCGATGTATACGGTTACGGGATGACGCAGACCTGTTTTCGCATGGATGAACGAGCGGCTAAGCTTTCACGACGATTGCTGGGGAGAGATATTACTCGGGCATGAAGTCGGGGATTCAAGTCATAAAATCGCTATTAGCAGAGCCGATAAGAGACCGGATATGCTCCATGAATATCGGTAAGGTTTGTAAATACCGTAATAAAGGTTCTCTTGGCGCAGTTAAATTTATAATTCAAAAAATGGCTGCGTGCTAAAATTGAAATCACTCGCTTTATTGCATGTTTCACTTTGCCTTGCATGAATGAGCGGCTAATTTCCCAGTAAATCATATATCTATACAATGGAATGAATCGAATCGCCCAATCCGATCTAGAATCGGCTTTAAAGGAATGCAAAGGTGCATTTTTATCGGCAGCAGGATTCAGCATGGTTATCAACCTGCTGATGCTGGTACCCTCCATTTACATGCTGCAGGTCTACGATCGGGTAGTGCCCACCGGCAACAAATTCACCTTGCTGATGCTGACCCTGATCGTGTTTTTGCTGTTCCTGACCATGAGCATTATGGAGTGGGTGCGTTCGCAAATCCTGGTGAGAGTCAGTGCCCGGCTGGAGATATTGCTGAACCAACGGGTATTCGGCGTCGCCTATAAACAGGCGTTGTATTCAGGGGGGCAGCGCGCGAGTTCCCAGTCGTTCGACGATTTGACTTCGCTCAGACAGTTTCTCACTGGCAGTGGTCTGTTCGCTTTTTTCGATGCGCCATGGATGCCGATTTATATTGCGCTGATGTTCGTGTTTCATCCCTGGTACGGCTGGTTTTCCGTGGCGACCGCCGTCCTGTTGGTGCTGCTTGCCATCGTCAACGAGCGGGCTACCGCCAAAACCCTGGAAGAAGCCAATATGCTGGCGATTGCCGGCCGCGGGCAAATGAGTCGGAATCTTAGAAATGCCGAAGTGATCGAATCGATGGGCATGTTGAGCCATGTGCGCCAGCGTTGGCTGACAATGACCAGTCAGGTATTGGTTTTACAATCGGACGCCAGCTCCCGAGCCGGGCTGATCAATGCGGTTTCAAAAGTCGTGCGATTGACATCGCAATCGCTGATCCTGGGGTTGGGTGCTTATCTTGTCATCGAACGGGAAATTACCCCCGGTTTAATGATTGCGGGTTCCATCCTCTTGGGACGGGCGCTGGCACCTATAGATATGATAATTGCCAGCTGGAAAGGCTTTATCAATGCCCGTGGCCAATATCAACGATTGAATGAAGTTTTATTACAATTTCCGGCCGAAACCGAAAGGATGACGTTGCCGGCTCCCACAGGCTTGATCAAGTTTGAAGAAGCTCATGTCGTCCCGCCTGGGGCTAAAGTGCCGGCATTAAAGGGCATCAGCCTTACCATCGAGCGCGGTGATTTATTAGGCGTTATCGGTTCCAGTGGCGCGGGTAAATCAACCTTTGCAAGAGCCGTATTAGGCATCTGGCCGACCGCAAGCGGTAAAATCCGATTGGATGGGGCAGAAATATCGGCCTGGAACCGTGATGAGCTGGGGCCTTATATCGGGTATCTGCCTCAGGATATCGAATTGTTCGAAGGCACGATTAGCGAGAATATTGCCCGCTTTGGAGAAATCGATCCTGAAAAAGTAGTCAATGCCGCGAAAATGGCGGATGTTCATGAGCTGATTCTACGTCTGCCTGAAGGCTATAACACAATCATCGGCGCCAGTGGCGGTACTTTGTCGGGCGGACAACGGCAACGCATCGGTCTGGCGCGCGCCTTATATGGAGATCCAGTCGTTGTCGTGCTGGATGAACCCAATTCCAATCTGGATGAGCAGGGCGAACTGGCGCTGGGCAATGCGTTGCAGCGCCTTAAACAGAAACAGGTCACCGTCATTCTGATTAGTCATCGTCACGCTGCCTTATCCAAAGTCGATAAATTATTAATCCTCAGTGACGGGCAACTCGCCGTTTACGGCCCGCGCGACCAGGTCATCTCCCACTTACAGCAACAGTCCCGGCCAGTGAAAACCGCCGCTTCCGCGGTCCCGGCCTAACCCATCGCGCAGTTCTCTCATGAATCAGCAATTCAGAATTGATGCTCAGTCGATTGCCGTCGTCACTGACGATAAACCCATTCGAATGATTGGCTTGACAGTCCTGGCGTTGACCCTGGGCGTTTTTGGCGTCTGGGCTTATGTGGCCCCGATTGACGGTGCGGCATTGGCCACGGGGGTGGTCACTGTCAAATCTCACAAAAAAACCGTTCAGCACCTTGATGGCGGGCTTGTCAGTCAACTGTTTGTGAAAGATGGCGACATCGTTAAGGAGGGCGATTTATTGCTTTCCCTGGACGGCACCGAAAACAAAGCCCAACTGGAAATAGCGCGCGACCAGTTTATTACGCTGACTGCCCAGGTTGCAAGGCTGGAAGCGGAACGCGATGGTAAGCCAGCGGTTGTCTATCCTTCAGCGCTCAGCGATGAGACAGACCCGCGCATCGCCGAAGCCAAGAAAACCGAGGATCAGGTTTTTCTGGCGCGTAAAAATGCCCATGAAGGCGAGATGAGTGTTCTGAAGCAGCGCATCAGTCAGCTCAACTCCAAAATTGTCGGATTAAAAGGCCAGCGCGCCAGCAAGCAGGAGTTAGCGGCTTCCTACGGCGAGGAAGCCCAGGACTTGAAGGAACTGCTGGCGGAAGGCTTTGCCGATAAACAGCGGCTGCGCGATACGGAACGAAACCATGCGTTGAATAATGGTGAAATATCGGCATTAAGTTCGGAAATCGCCGCCAGTCAAATTCAGATCGGCGAAACCCAGCTCGAAATACTCCAGCTGGAGAAAAAGTTTCAGGAGGAGGTCGCCAGCAAGCTCAGTGAGGCGCAGACCAATCTCTATGATGTCAATCAACGGATACTGGCCATTAAAGACAAGGTCGTCAGGGTTGATATCAAGGCCCCGGTATCGGGCCGAGTCATGGGCCTGAGCGTCCATACGTTAGGCGGCGTCATTTTGCCCGGCCATCCCATTCTCGACATTGTGCCGCAAAAAGAGGAACTGATTATTGATGCCCAGGTTTCACCGCTGGACATCGATCGAGTCAGTATCGGGCTAGTGGCCGAAGTGCGTTTTACCGCTTTCAAGCAGGCATTGACGCCGGTTATCGAAGGCAAGGTGATCAATCTGTCCGCCGACCGCTTTGTCGAGGAAAAAACCGGCATGCCCTATTATCAGGCCCAGGTTGAACTGACTCCGGAAAGCTATCAAAAAATGTCCCATCTGGAACTGGTTCCGGGCATGCCGGTGGAAGTCTTGATAAAAACCGGTGAAAGAACCGTATTTGAATATCTCACCCAGCCGGTTACCAACGCCTTTGCCCGGGCATTCATCGAGGATTGAGACATGCGCCAGCTAAAAAACGCGCTGCGGATAATGCTGCTCGTTTCGGGGACGGCTCAGGCGGAAGACTTGATCGCCGTCTACCAACAGGCACTGCAGGCAGATCCCCAACTCAAAACTGCCGAGTATAAAGTCGATGTCGGCAATGCCCAAAAAGGTCAAGCCTTGGGTCGCTTGCTGCCGCAAGTAACCGGAACCGCCAACTGGTCGACCAATGATCAACAGGTAGCAAATTTCGACAACATAAATTACAAAGGCACGCGTTACTACGTCTCGTTGAGCCAAAGCCTGCTCGATCTGGCCAAATTCTGGGACTGGAAACGGGCAAGGGAGGTTGAAAATCAATACGCTTCGGAACTGATCGATGCCCAGCACACCCTGATCTTTAATGTGGTCGAGCGCTACTTTGCCGTGCTGGATGCCGAAGACCAGTTACATTTGACCCAGGAGGAAAAAAGAACGACAGAAACCGAGCTGGAACAGATCAAGAAGCAATTCAGCAAGCAACTGATCAAGATTACCGATGTTTATGAAGCGGAAGCCCGGCTGGATCAGTTAAAAGCCGATGAAATCGAGGCTGAAAGCATTCTGTTCACGGCCCGGCAAGCGCTGAGCGAATTGACCAATACTCCGGCGCAACCGCTCGACAGATTACGCGAGGACATCGAATACCATGAGCTGGAAGGCAAGCTCGACGATTGGCTGGCCGTGGCGAAAAGCGAAAACCCGATCCTTGCCGCCGAGCAAAGCGCGATCGAAGCCGCCGCCAATAATGTGGCCGTACAAAAATCCCGCTATCTGCCCGTGGTGGATCTGCAGCTCAATTACTACAATACCGATACGGGCTATCAAAGCGTTCAGATTAGCCAGACCCAAACGCAGACCGCAGCCATCAATGTCAATGTGCCGATCTTTACTGGCGGCACCACGACTCATCGGGTATTCGAAGCACAAAGCCAACTGGAAATGGCCAAGCAGCAGAGCGAAGCCAAAACCCGTGCCTTGATCAAGGAAACCACGGACGCCTTCACCATCTCCAATGCCCATGTCCGGCGTATCAAGGCTTCGGTTAAGGCCCTGCAATCTGCCCAAAAATCCAGAGAAGCCATGCAACGCGGTCTCAAATTCGGCGTGGTAACTGTCGCCGATCTGTTGCGGGCGCAAGAGACCGAACTTAAAGCTCAACGAGAACTGGTGAGAACGCGTTATCAATATATCATCGACCGTGTCCGTTTTCTCAAAGCCATAGGCACTGTCAGCGAAGAAAACTTGCAGGAAATTAATGGCTGGTTAATCAAGCAATAATCGATCAACCAGCGGCAATCGAGCAGCTCAATATCATCCTAGACAAAAAACCGCCCAGCAGGAACTACCACCTGACAGCTTCCTGTACCGAAAACTCAATACGCTTGCATTTTTGCGCCCTATCAGCATGACTGATGCTACGCACGGGCCTAAATTCCGTTTGCCGCGAATTGCGGTTCTTGAGCCTTGTGGATGCGAATTCATTCGCATTGCCCGATCCTGGAGGGTACCCGCATCGATTGGCCATACCAATGCCCGATGTTGTCTCAGGTCGAATTAATTCGACCCTACCAAGCGGCGCAACATCAGTTGTTTCATGGCAAAACAACCTTTAAGCCAATCATCCCAGCCAGTGCCTCGGCTGCGTCATATACGCATTCGGCATTATTTAACAGGCTTCAAATATGCACTATAACAACAACTTCAAGGTAGGTTTTTGGCATCCTTTTTACACCCGAGCAGCACCATGCGCGAACTGGACGGCTCCGAACTCTATCAGGCCCTTAATTACGCCAAGCGCTTGGACGAGGAAGACGTCGGCGAAATCATTGAACGGTTTCAGCTCGACCAGACAGCCCTGTCGCAAGTTGTGTTCAACGTCTTTCCGGCTGTCATAGCCGAGCAGAACCAGGATATGTCGTATATGTTCCTGGCCCTATGCTTCGACGTGTTGTGCGTCTTCCAGAAAGCCTTCGGCCCTTTGCCCTCCCAGGAAGGCATGGATTTCGACTGGCTGGAGAAGCAGGCCATGCTGCTGGAGGCTGAACTGCAATCGCTGATCAAGGAGCGGGACATGGACGAAAAGATCAGGGCCAGATTGCGGAACCGGTTCCTGCAGCGCTCGGCCCAGGGCAGTCCGCAACCGGTGCTGGTCCAATTCCTGAACAAAGCCATCGAAGACTTCGCGGCGGAAAGCCCGGACCGGGCATCGGCCGTGAGTGTGACCCAAACCATGATCTTCATTGTGGTTCAGTTGTTCGGCAATCTTTACAATCATGGCCGAAAGCAACGCCAATGAGTGCATGACAGAAGTGCCGGGCGCCAATTTTCTCCGGGCAAAAAAAGGCGGGTTGAAACCCGCCCAGAAGCATCTATGAAGTGAGAGTCAATATCCGAAGTTCCCAGGAAGAAAACATTGGTAACGGTTCCGCTGTTGGAGACCATCTTAATGAAATCTTTAAATTTGATAAAACGATAATATTAGATGAAGCTATCTTATATTCCGATAAAGAAGAGTGACTCCGGCATGCCTGACGACGCGGTCGCATTTGGGACTTTCGTGGGAGCGATGCCTTCATCGCGACTGAAAACCTCCGTAAGTCGCGATGTATGCCCAGAGGGCATAAAGGCATCGCTCCCACGAGCGGGCCATTGCCACTTGAAAAGCCGATGTTTCAACAAGCCTGTTGAAATTTCTTAATAAAAACGATCATACGCCAGATCCCTCCCTGCCGGGTTTGTTATGGACAAACGCTCGCTCGCAGCCGCTTCGTAATAGCTTCCCTGAACCAGATCGAACCCGGCCAGACTGGCCAGATCAGCCTGCTTTTGCTGCTCGACCTGCTGCAGAATGGTTTGTACCGCCACGGAATCGGTCAGCCCCTTCACGCTTTTTAGGGCCTGGATCACGCTGCCGCCTGCATCGGCCCCCAGTTTGGGAATGCTGATGCGCAGATAATCCGGCGCCAGGCGCGTGACCAGATCGCGAACATTATGGTCCGCATGGAGCGAGACGAGGTTGAGCGCTATGCGGTAGCCGCGGCTGCGATAATTGTTCAGGCCTTCGAGCAGCCGGGCAGGGTGCAGCGAGTAGAAGTTGTTGACGGTCATTGAAATCACGATATTGCGCGTAGCCAGCCCGCACTTGACGATGACTTCCTCGAAATACGCGCCATGATCGTGCTTGATGCCGAAGATATGCCTCGGGTCCACTTCCAGCACCAGCACGCCGTCGAAATGCGTGACGGGCAGATAGTTCAGCATGTGCACGGTGCGGCATAGACGGTCGAGATTGATGATGGATTCGAAGTCGACGGGCTGCTTTACCGCATCGGTCAGCAGATTTTCAATTTCGAATGTCTGTTGTTGATGGCTTTCGTAGGTCGATACGGAAATCTGCGCCGCATGGCCTGCAATTTCTTCAAGACGGTCCGCATGGCGGATCGGTACGAAAAGGCTGCCGATCCGGATCGGCCCGAAAAGGCCGCTGATCCTGCCGTCTTCCAGGATAAAAGTCCGGACACGAGAATGATGCTCACGTTCGAACCTGTCGTTAAAGTATTCCACTAACTGTTGTAAAGGCATAAACTTGTCTCGTAGCTAAACCGGTCCAATCAATCTGAAAAAAAAAGCGGGCCGCAGCCCGCCCGGAAACATCCATGGCAAGAGGAGGAGCGACTGTTATGTTCCTTCATATCCAGTCATAAGCACTGTTGAATGACACTGACAAGCATTAAATGGATATTGACTGAACCATTTGTCTGCTGTTGGGACTTATCTTAATTCGCCGTTTATTTTTAATAAAACGATATGATTAGATTTACTTATCTAATAATCTGATAATATAACCGCCCGACTGTCCCCACGGATCAAAAACAATGAATTTAAGCCAGATTGAACTCCTGCAAATCCTGCAGGAAACCGATTTAAACCTGTCCAAGGCCGCCGAAAAGATGCATGTCGTGCAATCGGCCGTCAGCCGGCAACTGCAGCTTTTCGAAGGCGAACTGGGGTCACCTTTGTTTGAACGCAGAGGCAAAAAGCTGATCGGCCTGACGCCCCTCGGCCGCCGGGTCATGGACGAAGTCGCGACGATCCATCAATCGAAACAGAACATTCGCGCGCTCGCGGCCGATTTCCTGGACAGCAACAGCGGCACGCTGCACATCGCGACCACGCATACGCAGGCTAAATATTTTCTGCCGAATCCGATCCGCCGCTTCCGCGCAAAATACCCCGGCGTCAGGATCTACATGATCCAGGCCTCGCCCGAACAGCTGATCGACCAGCTGCACGCGCACAAGGCCGACATCGCCATCTGCACCGAGAAAGTCGACGAGGATGCCGAACTGGTGTTGAAGAAATGCTACGAATGGCATCACGCCGCCGTCATGCCCCAGGGTCACCCCCTGGGCGAAGGGGAGATCACGCTGGAACGGCTGGCGTCCTTGCCGATTCTGACTTACAGTTTCGGCTTCACGGGCCGCTCGAACATCGAGAGCGCCTTCCAGAGTACGGGGCTGGAGCTCGACATCATCCTGGCCGCATCCGACACGGACGTGATCAAGACTTACGTGCGCCAGGGATTGGGCGTCGGCATTATCGCGGGCATGGCTTATGATGCCCAGGTGGATAAAGACCTCGTGGCGCGCGACCTGTCGCACCTGATCCCGCACTCGACGACCAAGATCGCCTATTTGAAACAGAATTACCTGCCGATCTATACGCAGCATTTCATCGCCGAGCTGTTGCAGGCGGCGGGAGAAATAAGGCGCTGATGGTGCGGCCGTCCGGCTTGGGCGGATGTTGCCCGGAAAACCGGCGCCGCTTTACCATTTCCGCTGTCCGCATGGGCCTCCGATTCAAGCGCGGCGGCTGGCCGGACGGGCGGAACCGCGGGACCGGACGCGAGTCTTTGGCATACCGGCCATTAAGAAAACAGGCGGGTTCTTCTCGCCTGCGAATTGATGAAATTGTGATGTTTTATTGAAGGAGTTCGCCATGAACGACAACATAATACCCTGCGATCTGCATGATTACATCGAAGTGGCCTGCCTGTACGGCTATGAGGTCAAACTGAAACTGAAGGACGGCCAGGTCCTGACAGGAAAGGCAATCAACGTGGTGACATCCCAGGACAAGCACGAATATCTGGTGATCGATAACGGACAGAAGCAGCAGGTGGATCTGGCCCAGCTGGAGCACATGCATGTGCTGACGCCCGATGCCAAATTTCACGATATCTCATTCGTGGACATGCCGAAAAACGGCCAATTCACGGCACATTGATCGATCAATGAATGCGCCTCGGGCCAGCCGCCCTAGCGCTCAAAACGCGATATTCTCGATCACATTCATGTCGGCCTCGCTGAGCTCGAAGTCATAGACTTCCAGATCCTCTTCCATGTGGCGCTGGCTGGTCGTTCCGGTCAGCGGGATCATGCCCAGTTGCAGCGCGAACCGGAACACGACCTGCGGCAGGGAGCAGCTCAGCCGTTCCGCGATCCGGTGCACCTTAGGGCCGCTCAATTCGTTCACGTTGGCCGTCAGCAGGGAGAAGCCCTGATAGCGGATGTCATGAGCCCGGCAGAGTTCCCGAATCCTGACATCCCATTTGGTGCGCGCAAAGCACCGGTTCTGCACGAAGGCCGGCATGACCTCGGCTTTGTCGATGAGCAGCTTCAACTGGTCGAAGCCGACATTGGAAACGCCGATCAGCTTCACCGAGCCCGCTTTCTGCAGCGTCTGCATGGTCCGCCACACTTCCCAGTCGGCCGCGCTCAGGCCCTGGTTCACGGACGGGCCATGCAGAAGGTACGAGTCCAGATAGGTCGTGTCCAGATGCGCCAGCGAGCTTTCGAACGATTGCAAAACCTGCGTGCTGTAGTCCTCTTTCGGATCATAGGGCAGGCGGTGGTCCTGGCTGGCCACGTAGGTGAATTTCGATTGCAGGAACAGGTCGCTACGCGCCAGGCCCTTTTCCAGCAAAGCCCGCTGGAGGCCTTCGCCCACGCCGGCTTCATAATAATGCATGCGCTGGTTGGCGGTATCGATCCCTAAAAAACCCGAGGCGATGGCCTGTTGCGTCAAAGTCTCGGTTTGAGCCTCTTTCCAGGCCGTTCCGTACAGGAACGTCGGAACCTTGACGCCTCTATGCTTGACAACCCGGTTGATCTTGTTGGACGTATCTGACATGCCGGCCTCCTGATGCGCTACGCACTGATTCATAGACTGATAATAACAAAGAGCGCCGGCCGCGCCAGGAGTTCCGGATCAGCGTCTTAAAACTGATAAGGCTTAAGCGTAGGCTTGTGGGGGAGGCTTCAGCCGCCCATGAATACTAAGGCGGCTGAAGCCGCCCCCACAGGTTTTAGAACTGTTTTCCCTTTATTTTCGATCGCCTCATTCCCGCTTTCCCTCGGCAGAAGACGGGCAAAATGCGTGAGTCCGGGCTTAGCTCTCAAATGGCAGCTTGTCGCCGAACACCACCTGCCAGTCCTGGGTAAACCGGTCCACGGCCGGCTGAACCGCCGGATGGGCGAGCATCTGCGCCGCGACATCAACCGGCAGCGTAATCGCGGCAACGCCCACCTTCAAGACATCCACGACCTGCTGGGTGTTCTTGAAACTGGCCGGCAGGATTTTGCTGGCCAGGCCATGCCGGTCGAGCAGCAGCTGCAAATCGGCCACGGCGCCAGCGCCATCGGCGCCCATGGCATCGATGCGGTTGACGTAGGGCGCGAGGTAATCGGCGCCGCACAAAGCCGCCAGAAAGCCCTGCTGCGCGCTGTAAATGGCCGTCGCCAGTACGGGGATGTTGTCGGCTTTCATCTTTCTGATCGCGGCCAGCCCCGTTTCCGTGGCCGGCACTTTCACGACCACATCATAGGGCAGATCGTGGATCCGTGCGGCTTCCTCAACCATGCCGTCAACCGTCTGGCTGACTACCTGTATATGAAACCGGGCATAGGGGCCGATGACTGCCGATACGGCGGGCAGCAGCTGGCTCAGTCCTACGTCCGCCTTGGCCAGGATCGAAGGGTTGGTGGTAATGCCTTGCACGGGCAGGCAGGCATTAAAGCGCGCCACTTGCCCGACATCGGCCGTATCAAGGTATAACTCAATCATTTCTATATCCTAATTTAAATCATGGGGAATTCTAACGAACGTTTGCACGGAATGGAAAACAATCGATTTGTAGAGTCCTATTTTGTCCGGAAAATCCGCAAAAATCGAAACACGTCCCAAAACTGAAAAATACCCGCCCGCAAACAGGCAATTTTAACGGTCAGCATGACCTGTAATTGCCGTGGCTGGCATAAAATCCCGGCGATATTGTCGGACTGCTCCATAACTGATGACAGCTAGCTTTACAGCATTCATTGCCGATAAGTGACAGCCTGAAAACCAAATATTAAACTTGCCTTAAGGGGGTGTTTAAGATTAATTTAAGGTTCGTGAAGTTAGAATCGATCCGTCTAAATAAAAAGCACTACTTTATGAATAAAATCATACGAGTTGTTTCTATTTTTGTTCTATGCGGCTATTTTGCTCAGCCATTACCAACCGCTGAGGCCTCTGAACGCCGCGTAACTGCTGCCGTTTCCAAACACAAGACGGCGAAAGCCCATAAGGCGAAGCACGCGATAGGGCCTTTAAGAAAAGCCAAGCGCAGCATGGTTTCGTGGTATGGCGCCGATTTTCATGGCAAAAGAACCGCCAGCGGTCAAAAATTCGATATGTATGCCATGACCGCCGCGCACAAGTCACTGCCTCTCCTGTCCTACGCCAAAGTCACCAACCCCAGGAATAACCGTACCGTCATCGTGCGCATCAATGACAGAGGCTCTTTCCCCGGCAAAAGAGAAATGGACTTGTCCTACGCAGCCGCCAAAAAGCTCGGCATTCAAAATCAGGGCGTAGGCTCCGTGGTCGTCATGCCGATAAGCCGCGATCAAGCCTTGGCGGAAATGGAGCATGGCGGTAAGCGCGGCAGACGCAGTTAATGTCGGCGGGGCTTTCGGCCTTGTTGCCTTTTCCCGAAGAGCTTTAACTACCTGTCGGTTATTTCCTGTCAGATTGATTGGAAGTTCAAGCCTTATATCAGCTGGTCCATGACATCCCGCATGGCTTTACAGCATGCCATCCCTGATCATTGCGGTTAGAATAATCCCTCCTGCCCATTCCACGAGGTTATTGCCATGCCTGAAGCGTTAGCGATTTTATCCCCTGTCAAGCTCGGCCCCTATGATCTGCCCAACCGTCTGGCGATGGCGCCGTTGACGCGCTGCCGGGCCAGCAGCGAGGGCATTCCCAATGCGTTGATGGTGGAATATTACCGGCAGCGCGCCAGCGCCGGCCTGATCATCAGCGAAGCCACGCCCGTGTCGCCGCAAGGCAAAGGCTATCCGTTCACACCCGGCATTTACAACGATGCCCAAATCCAGGGTTGGCGAGCCGTTACCTCGGCCGTGCATGAGCGGGGCGGACGCATCTTCCTGCAGTTGTGGCATGTCGGCCGCATTTCCCATCCCTCATTGCAGCCGAACGGCGAATTGCCGGTCGCGCCTTCGGCGCTGAGGCCGACCGGGCAGGCGTCGACCGAGCAGGGCCCGCAGGATTTTGTCACGCCGCGCGCGCTGGAACTGGCGGAAATGCCGGGGATTGTCGAACAGTTCCGGCATGGCGCCGATTGCGCGCTGAAGGCCGGGTTCGACGGTGTGGAAATCCACGGCGCCAACGGCTATCTGCTCGACCAGTTCCTGCGCGACGGCACGAACCGACGCACCGATGCCTATGGCGGTTTCATCGCCAACCGCGCGCGCCTGCTGTTTGAAGTCATCGAGGCCGTGTCGTCGGTCTGGGGCAGCGACAGGGTTGCGGTGCGCCTGTCGCCGCTGCAACCGTTCAACGATATGCGCGACAGCGACCCTAAAGCCACTTTCGGCTATGTGGTCGAGCGGCTCAATCACCTCAACCTGGCCTACCTGCACATCACGGAGATGGGCAAGGAAATGCCCGGCGCGGCAGGCCCTGCGTTCAATCTCGAAGAATTGAGGACGCTGTATAAAGGCACCTACATGACCAACGCCGGCTACACCGCCGAGACGGCGGCAGCGGCGATTGCCGAAGGCCGCGCCGACCTGATCGCTTTCGGCAAACTGTTCATCGCCAACCCGGATCTGCCCGAGCGCTTCGCCAGAAACGCGCCGCTCAACGAGCCTGATTTCGATACGTTTTACCAGGGCGGGGCGCACGGCTACACCGACTATCCGTTTCTGGCCGATTGAGGATAGCGTCTATGCTGGGTTTCCGCTAAAGCTCCAATCCAGCCCACGCACTGCACGTGTAAAAGTCTGGACTTGATCTGGCATTAATGAAATCAAATTCAGACTGATGCTGGCATTGTCTGAAGATTAAAAAATGAATGGCTGCTATGTGCCATTAGCGGACGAGCGGTATCAGTGGTGAACGTCTGATAATTGACCAACAGCAGCTAGATCACGCCTCGTCTTAATACACTCAATATATTGATTAAATATTTTTAAAAGGCTAGTGCGCAAGTATCAAAAGTTGGTTGCACTACTAAGGTTTAAAATGTTAAGGAAGGATAATCCGCAACCAATTAGCAATTATCGAAATTTTACAGTCAATCGAAATTCGCAATAGCAAGCTTTTAAAGCCCATAAGCTAGGTCGCCAAAAGCTAATGTGACCCCATCCAAAAGCCTAGTCAAGAGTTCTGCACTTAACTGAAAACGCCAAATCCTCCATTAGCTCTGCTTTTTCGGGCCAAATCTCAGTGTATCGCTGAAGTCTTTCAAGATCGCATCTCCTTGCTGATGTATAGAAAATGTTAGCAAGGATTTTAAGCGCTTTAACCGACCGATTCTTTTCCAACCAATCAAATAAACCGTCCATCAACTCTGGCAATGTGTGGCCATTTCGGATATGGTTTTCAATCCAGAATGAAGTAGGCCCTATAACTGTTCCCTCCAATATTTTATCGAGAGAGGAAAAATCAATAGTTTTAAAGATGTGGTGTTTGCCAAAAAGTTCCGTATTGGCGATTCTCCCATCTAGTTGTGATCTTCTAAAGTCAATCCACCCTCTTTCATTACATATTTCCCAAAGAACGTGGATGTCGTGTTCCGACAGGTGATCAGCGTAGTCACAAATCAACTTTACTTGTTCAAAGCGAGTTATGCCCGTGCGTCCTTGTGTTTTCCAACCCATATGCATAGTGACGTGCCTAAGTAATTCAGCAGGGTCGGTTGATTCCGCGATTACTTTTTTTACCATTGGTGTCAGTTGTGGCGTTGCTAAGTACAGAGCAGTCTGAACAAACTTGGGTGAGTACTTCAATCCATCCCACTCCTGTAAAAGAATGCGCTCGGCTGACTGTCGATCTATCTCCATTAGCCGCTCTGAAAGAATCCACTCAATATCTGATTTAGTATCGTGATTAGCTTTTAGATCATCAGCTACACTCTTAATATTTCGATGAAGCGCTTCCGTCATTTCATCTGACCATATGTAACGGCCTGCCTGCCACCAATACATCGGGTTTGTGGGGATTAACCCAATCAGTTGTGGAATTACAGTCTTATCTTTTCTACGAGCCCTTGCCCAAATAGCCTGCTCATACAAATCACTTGTCTTATTAATTTGTCGAATTTGATCTATATCTTCCGGTGAATTGGATTTTTCCCATATTCGAAACGCTGATTTTCTCAGAGGCGAGTCATTTGCTGAATCTAAGGCAAGTTCGAACAGTTTTGATTTGGAAGCCTTCGACATTTGAATGCCCTGTTCACGTTGCTGGCGCTCCCAACCATCTAATAAAAAGTGATTGCATACATCGAACGTCCCAGGCTGCCGATTACGGTCACGATCTGCCAAAAATCTGGCAATATGTTCGACTGCAATTGGATGATCAAAATCGCGCATCATATATGTGATGGGCCATGATAAGCGTTCGTCTGCATTTGCTCTTTGTACAAAATAGGGAAGTGCAACGAGCGGAAGGTAACGACTAAATTCCCAAGAAACCCGATCCGCTGCAAAGCTGCTCCTTGATAAGCTAAAGTCATCGTCTTTATCATCGGGCAGCTCAGCCCATACATCACAAATTTGTTCTAGCGTATTTTCTGACTTAATTCCCCTGCATCTAGCTGCGGCCCAGAGAAAGGCCACCAAGTCACGATCCGATGGTTTAATACAAACCCAACTGGCATGTATTCCCTCGGCGAGTGCGGAATCGCCAAGATAGCCAGCCAATAATAGGCATCCTTTCCTATCTCTACTATTAAGGTCTGGAGTGGCAAGAATCTGCCGCAACGGCGCCACAATCTTAGAGCCAAATCGTGCGAAGATATGCGATAAAAACTCACGACGGCCTTTTATCGTAACGCCTAACGAATCAAATATCGTTAACAGTTTTAGTCCTGCATCAATATCGCCATTTCTAAATCTGGCTTCGCACCAACTCTCGTAACGATCCCCATCCGGGAACAAGTCCGTTAATGAGATTACTTCGAATGCGTCTGTCTCCGCTAAAATCCGGAGCGCTCTAAACCGAACCGACCGAAACTGACTCCTGTGCATTTCCGTGTTTGAAATCCAATCGCTAGCAATTTGAACAATTGTCGGGAATATCCGTGAAGAGGTCTTTGCAGCAAGATGAAAAGCGTGGAAAAGTGAAAGCGGGTTAGCTTGTTTGATCCAGGTGAATCTATCAGCATCAAATTGGGCACTGACAATGGCGGCGCCAAGTGCTTCGGCAAAAAATGGATCGGCAAGATAACTTTCGCTCAAATTGCCGTTTCGCAGGTCTTCACCCATGATACGGCTAAAAAGTGACAACAATACTCGGTCATGCCGAGGCGTTAAAATCTCCTCTCCATCACGAGATACCAGTCGTAAAACGCTGCCAGTCTTAAAGACAAGGCGTAATGTCTTTAACCGATCTGACTCATTGTGAAACCAATTCTTGATTTCCCTGAAGCTTGGATTTAGACGCCTGTATCGGAGCATGCACTGCACTAGATTGTCGACAGCATCCCTAATGTCGGTCTGATGCAAAGTGGCCGAGTTAGAAGCTACTCTTGCCAGTTCTTTTTCTATGTATGTCTCAATTACTCTCGCAGCATCAATTCCGCTTGAAAAATTACACAATGCAATCAATAGTGGATCATTACCGAGAGCGTTTGCAATTGACGAAACCGTAGCAGGTAATAACTCACATCCAACAGCCAGACTTTTTTTTCGGATGGCTTCTTCTGCTTGTTCGTCGGTATAGACGTCAACAGTTTGCAAAATAGAGCCATGCATCTTATCAAACTGATGTGTTAGCGAATCAACATATCGTGGCCAGATTGGGCAAACTAGGCGCCAACTATTGCACTTACTATCATTTCCCGCTTGAGCATCGGACAAGGTCCAACCTACGACTTTATTCAGAATCGCCGACGGTTCGCTAGCTACATTCGCATCTTCAATGACAACAATCAAGGGAAGGCTGTCTGTGGCAAGAGACAAGGCTTGGTAGCCAGCTTTAGGTTGCAGATGTGGCTCCAGCTTTCGCAATTCCATATCGATTGCTTCCGCAAGACTTGTTGCCAAAATTACTGTTTCGTGTGGAATTACAAGGCCGGTCCCACCGTTTTCAGCATGGTGCTTTAAAATTTGCAGCGCTATTGTCGTTTTACCAACGCCAGATGGACCGACCAACAGCAAATGCCCAGAAGACGACTCTACAAAGTTATTTCGCTCTACAAGTTCCGCAGGGTTCAGCGGATAAGCGTACTTGTTCAAAAAAGCTTGAGTACAAGATTGCAAAAATTCTATTGATACGAACTCCACTGGATTGCCGAGATATTTTTTTCGTATCCATTGTCCTTCGGGAGAATCCAAGAATTGAGCAATCCGGGAAACAGACCAAATATCAAGGTCAATAGATGCTTCTGTAGCTAACTGTTGAGCGGCTACGATACTTTTTTGGTTTGGCTCTCGGTTGCTGGTTAGTGCAAGAGTGGCTTTAAGACTAGGCTGGTTCACACGAAAAACACTTATCTCTCGAATGGCCTTACGCAAATCCCCTTCAGGTGCTGTCGGCTTATTACCAGGCTTACGTACTTTTACGGTAGAAGGATCATGGAGCCATTTTTTTTCAATGTCATTTTGCTCATACGTCGAGTGAGCAGCGGCAACAACTCTATCGCCCTCAACATTGCGTACCCAACCGATACCATCAAGGGGAGCCTTAACCGTCTTTCCATCTGGATTTACGCCGGGATGACTCAGGCTTTCATGAAGGCTCGGTTTGCAGGCTCGCAAAACGTCAGTTGCGAGCCTTTCGAATAGTCCTGCATCAGTGATTTCTGAAAGTTTTTTAATTGTGCTATTTGGTTCGGTCATCACTTTCAAGTGAGATTGGCGGGTAATACAAAATTCTGTTTGGCAGACAATACCAAATACTAGATAAAAGCGCGCGTAGCTTCAATTAGCGATAGCGAAATAGAAATGTTGTCTTTTAAAGGGGGATTACACTTCGAATCGCCTTACATCTTCAATGACGGCTTTCAGTTTATTTGCAGCCAATGCAAATTGGCACTAGACCGGCAGCATTGAGTCGCACCCAGCCAATCAATGTTAGATTCAATTGAAGCTAATTATTGAAGCCATTATCCAGCCTAATCCACATTATCAATCTCGAAAAAGATCCACTTCACCCGCGGATGAGACTCCTTGATCCGCCTTTCCATGGCATTGATTTCATCGACCGCATCGACCACGGCCATGTCGGGCGTCAGCTCGGCCTTGATCGTGACCATGACGCTGTTACCGTGGTTGATCGCCCACAGGTTCAGGACTTGCCGCACGCAGGGCTGGCTTTCCAGATATTGTTTGACATTGTCGCGGATGCCTTCGGCGCTCTCGCCCAGAATCAACGAGTGCACTTCCCGGCCGACCACAGCCGCGACGCCGATCAATAACAGGCCGATCAGCATGGAGCCTGCGGCATCGAACGCGGTATTGCCGGTAATCATGGTCAGGCCCAGCATGACCATCGCGATGATGAGCCCTACCAAGGCGGCGATATCTTCGCCGGTCACGACCATCAATTCGCTGGAGGACGTTTCCTGAAACCATTGCCACAGCGTGCGCTCGCCTTTTTCTTCTTTTAAGGCCGCCAGCGCGCCTTTCAGCGAGAACGATTCCAGGGCGACCGCGATCAGCAGAATCAGAAACGCGACGCCGGCATTTTCGACTTCATGCGGATTCGTATAGCGCAGCCAGCCTTCATAGACCGAAAACACGCCGCCGACCGAGAATAACGTAATCGCCACCATCATGGACCAGATATAGGCCTCGCGCTCGTACCCCATGGGATGGCGCGAGGTTGCCTCTTTTTTCGAGCGCTGCATGCCGATCAAGAGCAATACCTGATTGCCGGAATCGGCCAGGGAATGGATCGCCTCGGCCAGCAGTGAGCCCGATCCTGTCCAGAAAGCCGCCGCCGTCTTGGCGATCGTGATGCCCAGATTAGCCGCCAATGCATATAAGATGGCAGTGATTGAATTGGAGTGTGACATGAATATTGCCGGTTGGGTTGGGTTAACGGAATAAAGGGCGTAAAACAGCCGATGGCATCTCGGCGCTTAACGAATTATTAAATATAGGACAGATCGTGGCAAATAAAACTCAAAGGCCGCAAATGCTTGGGCAGCCGTATTGGCTCCAGTGCCCAGAACAGGCCGATAGACGCTTTAACCGATGGCGTGGAACAGCCAGGCGAGCAGCTTGACCGTCAGCCAGATGACGAGCCCGATGACAACCATGATGGATGCGGCTATGAGCGCGATGGAAACGGTATCTCTCTCGACGGCTGCACGCGGGGACTGATAGTAATTGCTCAGTAACTGAACGTTTTTCCGGTTGGCTTTAAACGTGATATCGAAGATGTCGCCCACCACCGGTATGGCTCCCAGGATCGCGTCAAACACGACATTAATGCCCATGCGCATCAGCACGACCTTCGGAACGCCCATCCTGGCCGCTTGCCAGATGATATAAGTGGATAGGATTCCGCCCGTCGTATCGCCTATGCCGGGGATCAAGCCGATCAGGCTGTCCAGGCCCATTTGCAAGGAAGTGCCGGGGATGCGGAATGAACTGTCCAGCAGCCTGGCCAACTGTTCCAGTTTCTTCAATTTGTCCATTTGTCTTAAGTCTCGTATGGGTGATGAATGTTTATACATGGCGGCAGCTGCCGCGGCAATAGCGGTGCCGGCAGAAAGCCAATCCGCAACAGCAGCGCCAGGCCGGCGCCCCTTCCTATCAGCAGACGTTCGGCGTGACTTTGATCGCAAACGTCACGTCGAATTGGCCGCGATGGTCCCGCACCGTCCAAGACCGCGCCATTCCCGGCACCGGCACGAGGAGAGCGGCGCCCCTGATGCGCGCGGGCATCAGCGCCGCGATAATGCTCTCGTTTGTGTTGCCGCAGATCCTCAGGGTTCTTGTAGCCTGACGCGCAACGGTTGCGCGCGCGGAACTGGTGAAGTCGCCGCGAAATACCACGAACGGTACGTTTGGCGGTGCGTTTGCCCCCGGTGTCGCCGAGATCTCGACCAGGTGTCTTCGCGCCGCGCCGCGCGCGCAAGGCGTGCCCGGAATATGGGGCGTGTTCGTCCCGGCGTCCGTTCCGACCCATGTCGCCAGCAGGCGGCCAGAGGCCACAAAGGTCGGGTCCAGAATGCGGGAGAGATGCAAGAGCCGGCACCATTCATGCTGGGTCTGGAGCCTGGCGTGATGTCTGGCGGCAAACCAATCGCCTCCCCCGCCGCCATCGAGGTTCAAGTTTCCTGCCCCGTCAAAGGTGCGCCTACTCGTGCCCTCGCTGCGCTTTTCCCCATGACGCAGGCAGACGTTGTCGGGACTATCGATGTCGCAGTTACCTTCAACGGGCGGGCACTGCTGATCACCTGGATGGCGGGGCGCCGCCGAGGTCATCAAGCCGCGAAACTGCCGCGCATCGGCAATGACGGTGGGCGAGCCGGCCAATGCCCTGTCGACAATGGAATCGTCCGCCGCTTCGGCAAAGATCCGCCGATCCTGGACGATAGGCACTGCAGACGAGACGCGGCCGTTGGCGTCGGCAGGCAGGCGTACGCTGACACCTGCCGGAGGGTTGCCCTCGATGACCACGACGTTATCGAACAGGATCGAATAGGGCTGCGGCTGTTTCCACAAGCCCAGGCCCGAATCGAAAAGACGGCCGCGGATACCCAATCCCTGAGGCGGAGTGGGAATCCAGTTCGAATGCGCATAGAAGTCCTGGACGCCATGCAAGATGTGGCCGAACAGGCGGGCTGTCCGGTTCGGATCTTCCGCCGGCGGCACGCGCAAAGCCTCTACCACCTGCCTGTATCGGGTGTTGACATAGGCGGCGCTGTCGCGGAAGCGGCAGTTCTGTGCATGACGTTCGGCCAGATCCGCCGCATCGCCCTCGTCCTCGTCGAGATTGCCCGCGACGACCACATCGAGGACGCCGGAGGTCATGAAGGGAAACGCGTTGCGCGTGATCCGCTCGTGAATCTGTGAAAAAAGGCCATCAGTGCCAAAGGCCAGCGCCGGCCGTGTACTCGCGATGATCGCCGCTGTGAGAGAGGCACTGAAAAGAGCGGCAAGCGCCAGCCAGCGTGACGCGCGTTTAAATTTTGAACCCGTTCCCTTGCTTCCGTTTCTCGCCTGCCGCTCTTCCTCGACAGTCCCGGCGATTGGCGAGGCAACCGGGCCCGTCGCGATCGCCGCCGAAATGAGACCGTCTTCGCCGAGGCTTCGGCAATAGTCATCAGCATTTTCTGAAAAAGCGAACGCTGTCTTTTTCACCCCTTTGTCCACCGTAAAGTGACAGTTTTCTTTGGAACCTTCGAAAAGCGTCATGGGTTTCCCCTTGCCATATTTTTGAGTTATCTCTTTCAATTAAAAGTCATCAAGCTCCGGTAAAATCCGTTTATAGACTATTGGGTTGTATATAAAAATTATGAGCCATCGGCCAAAGCGCCCTTCCGATCACGCGTGCGAGCCGCGGCCGTTCGCTCTGGGATGAGCTCCCGCTCATATCCGGGCGATGTCGCGAACACCGGCTTGCCGGCCTGTTCGCCCGAATTGAATCCGGCTCAATGGCTTTGGCGGGAGCTGCGGCGGCAGTGCTTGAGCAACCGTGCCTATGCCGACATCGAGGCATTCGATGAGGCCGTTGCCACCGCCTGGCTGAAATTGACCCGTGATGCCCCAGCTCATGCAGCTGGCTCATTTTCCCTGGATTCAATTCGCTCAGGTGATTTATGCCCGGAGCTTTTTGAGATGGACAGAATATTCGCGCTCGCAGCCGGGGCTAACTTAGCCCTGAGATATCGTCATCTGTAACAATTTGTCTGCGCAAATTGATGAAAATACACATAAGACAAAGAGCCGTCTGTGCGATTGCGTACATAAAGCCGCCCTACAGGACAAATCCCGGGAAGCCGGAAGACATTGGAACAATTGCCGCGTACCGCTATCAAAAGAAAGCAGAGAGTTCCCTGACGGTCAAACGCTGCCGCGCAACGTAAACGGCTTGATAACCTATGACTTTACCGAAACTGACGACAACCCTGGTTATGTGGCTGGGCATGGTTGTGCTGCTGCTGATCATCGAGCGTTTCAGCGCGCCGCCTTCCTCGTGGGACAAGGTCATTCTTACCCATATTTCCCAGCTTCGCAGCCTCTGGCTGGACCGGGTGTTTCTGTTTGTCACTCATTTCGGATCGCTTTATTTTCTGGCGCCGGCGACCATGCTCATTCTGTGGTTTCTGCTCAGGAACGGCGATTCGGGCGACGCCTGGCTCCTGGTTTTGAGCCTGGGCGGCGCAAGCCTTATTGCCCATCTGGCCAAATACCTGTTTCAGCGCGTGCGCCCGGACGCATTTCCGTTTATCGGCACGATGCCTTTAAATGCCTCGTTTCCGAGCGCCCATACCGCACAGGTCATGGCTTTCGTGATCGCGCTTTACCTGATACTCAGGCGGCTCGACATGCAGAACGCGCACTGGCTCATCATCGCTGCGGCGCCGGTCGCCGTCATGGTCGCATTGTCGCGCCTTTACCTGCAGGTGCACTATCCCTCGGATGTATTGGCAGGCCTGGTGCTGGCGCTGCTATGGAGCCTGGGCATCGCGCATCTTTTAGGCGCGCTCGGCATCAGGGGCGGTTGAATCATGCGCAATAAATTCCTGGACACGGGGCAGAGCGGATATCATCCACTGCGAAAATTCAAGGTCATCCTTTCGGGGCTGCGCTACGCCATCCTGTATGATTTCAGCGTCGCCTATAAAGTCCTGGTCTCAATCGCGGTTCTGGCCGTGTGCTTTTATTTCCGCCAATGGATCGATTTCCTGTCGGTGTTCTCGGCGACCGGCCTCATGCTCATCGCCGAAATGTTCAATACGACCATCGAGACCCTGTGCGATTTCGTCGAAAACCGGGAGAACCAGAAAATCAAGGTCATCAAGGACATCGCGGCGGCCGCGGCCGGCATCAGCATTCTGATCTGGATTGTAGTGATCGTCTCGGAGCTGGGCCGGCTGTGGTTCGCGATCAGGCCGGGCTGATCAGCGCTGTGCCTGAGGAAAACGGTCGATGCGGCGCAGCGACGGGAACAGGCCGATCCACAGCAGCGTGATGGCCAGTGTCGCGCCGCCGCCGATGACCACGGCCGGCACCAGCCCGAACCAGGCGGCGGTAATGCCGGATTCGAATTCGCCCAGCTCGTTGGAGGCGCCGATGAACACCGAATTGACGGCGCTGACGCGGCCGCGGATCGCATCCGGCGTTTCCAGTTGCACGAGCATGTGGCGGATGTAGACGCTGACCATGTCGCCGGCCCCCATCAAAAACAGCATCAGCAATGACAGGTAAAAGTCCCTGGACAGGCCGAACACGACCGTCGCCGCGCCGAACAGCGCGACGCCGCCGAACATCCAGCGCCCGACCCGGCGCGTGATCGGCAGCCAGGCCAGCAGCACGGCCGTCACCGCTGCGCCGACGGCCGGCGCGGTGCGCAAAAGACCCAGGCCATGCGGGCCGATATGCAGGATGTCCTTGGCATAGACCGGTAGCAGCGCGACCGCGCCGCCGAACAGCACGGCGAACAGATCCAGCGAAATCGCGCCCAGTATGATCGGCTTGGCGCGCACGAAACGCAGGCCTTCCAGCAGCGTATGCCAGGAAACCGGCTGCCGGCCTGCCGCCGCTTTTTTATCAGTGCGGATCAGCAGCATCAGCAGCGCCGATAGCGCCAGGAGCCCTGCAACGCTGGCGTAGACCGTTTCCGGCCCGGCCAGGTACAGCAGTCCGCCCAGCGTGGGTCCGGCGATCACGGCGACATGATACAGCGAGGAGTTCAGCGCCACGGCGTTGCCGAAACGCTCGGGCGGCACCAGATTGATCACGATGGCCTGGCCGGCCGGCATCATGAACGCGCGCGCCGAGCCGTACAGCGCCATGACCGCGAACACCGGCCAGACTTCTTGCAGCCCCGCCAGCGAAAAGCCCAGCAGCAGCGCGCCGCAGAGCATTTCCACGACGAAACACAAGGTGATGATCCGGTGCCGGTCCCACTGATCCGCGGCCTGTCCTGCGATCAGGATCAGCACGGCAAAGGGTGCGAACTGGGACAGGCCGACCAGGCCCAGATCCATGACATCGCCGCTGAGCGCGTAGAGCTGCCAGCCCACGGCGACGGTCTGCATTTGCACGGCGATCGTGGCGAGCAACCGCGCGCTCAGGTACAGGGTGAAATTACGATGGCGCAGTACGCCGAACCCGTTCAGGGATTTTGACATGAAGATACCTTATAGGCTGATGTTACGTAATAGCTAAGGAGTTTTTACCATGAAGGTCTCGAAGGACACGAAGGAAATATGAAACTTTGTATCCTTCAGGCATTTTTTGAGGCTTCCGTCATAAAAGCGTCAAGACAGGTCTTCAAAACTGTGCATGGTTCACAGTTTTGAAATTTAGCCGGAACTGAGCCTCTGCTGTAACAGAACCGTCACATAGTAGTGTTATTTTCTCCGGATTAATAGAGCAAGGCTGTTCAAGACTAGCCATATTGAGGCAAGACAATAATGACAAAAAACTTGAAAGTGGGGTTGCGGGGGTTTTCCGAGAGAGATGCCGAAAAATTCGAAAAAATTTTTCAAGCGACAGCGAACAGAACGCGCGCTTATTCTATTGCAAAACTGACTGATAAAACCGATTTATTGATTGTTGACATCGATGAGAAAACGTTTTTTGACTGTAAAAGCGTCGATGCGCTGGAGTCCGATACCCCGATCGTGACGGTCGGCAAGTCCGACAAACCGCAAGGATCCGATTATCATATCAAGGGCCTGTTGCTGGCGACCCGGGTCATTCGCGTACTCGACCAAGTCGAAATTCCCGCCAGGGGCAGGCATGTCCTCATTAACGGCGAACAGGCGCCTGAAGCCCACGGCTATGCGGCAGACGCCGGCGGCGTCCAGGCAAAAGCCGGCGCCTATGCCGTTCTGGTCGTCGACGACAGCGAACTGATGCGCAAGACCATCGGGTTGGAATTGAACAAAGCCTCGCTGCCGTTGAGCATCGATTTCGCCGAGAGCGGCGAGCAAGCCTTGGCCAAGGCGGCGGCAAAAGCTTACGATTTCATTTTTCTCGACGTTATGATGCCAGGCATGGACGGCTATGAAACCTGCGGCGAGATCAGGAAAATCGCCGGGATGAAAAAAACACCCATCATCATGCTGTCGGCCAGGACTTCGCCGTTGGATGAAGTCAAGGGCATCATGGCCGGCTGCACGAATTACATCACCAAGCCGATCAAGTCCGATGAATTCCAGAACATGCTGGACCGCATCATGAACTGGCTGAGCAATTACAAAAAACAATAACGACAGGAAGGAGCCGCTATGGCGATTAGAAAAATTTTATGCGTCGACGACATGGCCATCGAATTGAGCAATCTGAAAAACATTCTGATCGAGGCCGGATACGAAGTTACCACGGCGCACTCAGGTAAAGCCGCGATTGAGGCCATCGCCGCCAACGGCAATCCCGATCTGATTTTCATGGATATCGTCATGCCGGAAGTCGATGGCTTCACGGCCTGCCGCAAACTGGCCAATGACAAGGCCACCAAGGACATTCCGGTGATCTTTCTATCCAGCAAGGGCGAGCAGGCCGACAAGGTATGGGCGCAACTGCAGGGCGGCAAGGCCTACATCACCAAACCCTTCCAAAAAAGTGAGATTCTGGACCAGATCAAGGTGTTCGAGCGGTGAGCGCGTTGCTTTCAGCGATCGAGCCCGCGCCGGATGCATCCGTCGAGCGCGCTGTTTCGCCCGATGCGGCTCAGGGCATGCAACGCTACGGTTTCAGGATAGGCTCCTTAGGTTTCCTGTTTCCCGAGCATTGCCCCGGCGAGATCGTCATGAGCCCGGAAATCCGCCCGATCCCACATACCCGACACTGGATGCCGGGCGTCATGACGTTGCGCGGCAACCTGATTCCGGTCTTCGATCTGCATGCGCTGCTGCTCGGCGCACCGGCCGATCCTGGCAAGTCGATGGTGCTGGTGCTGGATCAAGGCAGGCAGGCGCTGGGCTTCGTGCTGGCAGCTTCGCCGCAATGGCTGACAGGGCTTGCCGAAGCGCCGGCAGCAGCCGTGCCGGTGCCCGATCTGATCGCCGATCAGGTGAGCAAAGTCTACCTGCAGCAAGAGTCGGTCTGGCTGGCTTTCAACAAAGCGGACTTCTTTACGTTTCTCGCTGAAAACGCGAAGTCCTGTTGATAATATCTGATTGAATAATAATAAAAAACCATGAAAAATCTAAGTATACGACTTAAGCTCCACGGCGCTTTTCTGTTGATGTTGACGGTTCTGGCCGTGCTCGGGTATTACGTTGTCGAACGCATGAATTCCTTTTCCGAGGAAATCTCCAAGAACAACGAACAAGCCAATCAAATCGCGAATCTGTCCCTGGAATCAACGGTCCTGTTCAAGAAGCAGGTCCAGGAATGGAAAAACATGCTGATCCGCGGGCATGTGCGAAAGGACTATGACAAATACAGCGCCCAGTTCGAGGACATGCGCCGGCAGACCCAGAACACCGTCAGGCAGCTGCGCGCCCTCGCCGCGGGCCATCCCGAAATCGTCAAGGCCGCCGACCAGTTTCTGGCCGAACATGATCGCCTGACCGAACTTTATCATGCGGCGATCCCGCTGTTATTCAAGCATGAAGCCGGCCTCGGCTACCGCGATGTCGACATCAAGGTGCGCGGCATCGACCGCGCGCCGACGGACGCAATCCAGCATATCGTCGAACTGGCCGGGCAATTGAAAATCCAGACCGCCCAGGCCACGCAGCAATCAATCGCGGATTTCAAGCAGGAAACGGCAACGATCGCCCTGGGCCTGCTCCTGCTGTTGATCACGCTGTACGTGGCCGTCGTCGAATTCAGCGTCCTGAAGCCGGTCAAGTTCCTGACCACGCTGGTCAACCGCATTTCCCAAGGCGACTACGAGGCACGCGCCAAAACCGATGCCGCGGACGAAATCGGCATTCTGGCGCGCAGCTTCGATGCGTTGCTGGACGAGCGGGCCGAAAAACTGGCCGCTTCGGAGCAGGCCAGAGCCGAGCTGAACAACTCGGTCATCGCCTTGCTGCAGTCGGTCGCCCGTCTGAGCCAGCGGGACCTGACCGTCAACATCCCGGTTTCCGAGGATATCACCGGCACGCTGTCGGATGCGATCAACCTGCTGACGCAGGAAACGGCATCGACCTTAAAAGACGTGAACCAGGTGTCGGAGCGCGTCAACCTGTCGTCCAGCAAGGTTAAAAGCCAGTCCGATGCGGTCATGGTTTTCGCCGAGCAGGAACGCATGGAGACGGAGAAAATGCTCGAGGAACTGAATTCGGCCGTCATGGTGATGCTGAATGTCGCAAAAATTTCCCAGACCACGAACAGCGCGTCCAGCGATGCCATGCAGGCGACTGACACGGCGCTTCAGGCCGTGACCGAAACGGTGCGCAGCATCAACAAGATCCGCGAGATCATTCGCGAAATTGAAAAACGCATCAAGCGGCTCGGCGAACGCTCGCAGGAAATCACAGCCGCTGTCAACATCATCAACGAAATCGCCGAGCGCACGCACGTGCTGGCCCTGAATGCCGGCATGCAGGCCGCGCAGGCCGGCGACGCGGGCCGGGGCTTCATGGTCGTTGCGAACGAGGTGCAGCGGCTGGCTGAAAGCTCGCGCGAAGCGACCGGCCAGATCTCGCTGCTGGTGAAAAACATCCAGGTCGACACGGCCGACGCCGTCAACACCATGAGCGACGTGATCACGCAAGTCGTCGAGGGCACGCGCCTGGCCGAAGAGGCTGGCGACCGCATGAAAGACACGCGCAACGTGACAATGAAGCTGGTCGAGTACGTGCATGACATTGCCGACAAGGCCATGAAGCAGGTCAAGCTGGGGCAGGTCCTGAAGGAGCGCGCCACGGTCATTCAGCAAAGCACCGAGAAAACCCATGTCCAGCTACAGGCGCAATCGCAGCTTTCGGAAGGCCTCGTAAGCGACGCTGAAACGCTGCTGAGAAAAGTCCGCGTGTTCAGACTGCCTGCCTGATGCCTGGGTCCACTGTATGCCGCAAGATTCAATGATCGCGCTAGAACCGTTCAGATCCTCGCTGGATCAGCTTGACCTTCAATTGGAGGAACTGCTGGCTGCCGACGACGGGGAAGACCGGCTGGAACGGGCCGAGCAACTCAGCGAAGGCTGGCAAGTCCTGGCCGGGCAGCTTGCTGAAACCGGCGCGCCGGCCCTGATGGACCTGGTCGCTTTATACGCTGAAAATCTGGACCTGCTGCTCGCGAGCCGCGAGCACGAATTGTCCGGGCCGGAGCAGGGCCTGTTGCGGAACTGGCATGAGGCCTGCCGCCATTATCTACAGGTTCCGGCTGATGGAAGAAGGATTGCCGTCTGGATTTCGCTGCTGAAAGATCCGGTGTGGCAGGCGCCCTTGGATGAGGATGATGCGGCCGAGCTGATCGATGGCCTGGCCGAATTCGCAGGCGCCATAGCGGAAGAGGCTGATCCGGGCATTGAGAGCCCGGCTTTGCCGCCAGAAGAAACCGCCCGCGATGAGCTCGACATGGATGACGAGCCGTTCATGGAACCGTTGGCCGACAGGCCGGTAGAACCCGTTGATCTGGCCCTGGTACAGATGATCAGCGACGAATTCGGCAAGGTCGCCGATGACCTGACTCACACGCTGGCCAAGTTCAACTGCGCGTCGCTGGCCGAATATCAGGCCTCTCTCAGCGCCAACGATTTTCTGCTGGAAAATATCAACAAGGCCTGCGAAACGGCAGGCCTGTTCGGCCTGAGCTACGTGTTCAGAAGGCTCTGGCTGAATGTCGTCGCCAGGCCCGCCGAGGCGCATAACTACGACGAGGAATGCAATCTTTTCGGCATAGCGCTGATCCTGATCCAGGAATACCTGACCGATATCGGTCATGACAGCCACTGTCGCTCACTGGTCCGGCATCTGCATGAGCCGGGCTGGCGCAGGCCGCTGCCGGAAGCGATGCTGGGCCGGTTATTCGAGGCGCTCAACGTGCCCGTTGCCGATCCCGGCACCCAGCGCGCCCGCCTGGAAAGAGCCATCGCCCGGCCGGATGACGTAGCGCTGGCAATACCTGACGATGTCGATGGCGAACTGGCGCAGGCTTTATTGCACGAGTTGCCGGTTTTGACGGAAAGCTTCTCGGCGGCTGTTCAGGCCATTATCGGTGACGATGCATCACAGGCTCGCCTATTGGAAGCGCAACGCATCGCCCATACCCTGAAAGGGGCTTGCAACACGATCGGCGTTCGCGGCATTGCTAATCTGACGCACAGCCTGGAAGCCATTCTGGAAGCGCTCAGCATTGCGCAGGCACAGCCAGGCCGTGAGCTCGGGACCGTATTGCTCGATGCGGCCGATTGCCTGGCCGCCATGTCCGATTGCCTGCAAGGACATGGCGCGGCGCCGGAACAAGCCCTGGCCGTTTTGCAACAGGTACTGGACTGGGATTACCGCGTCAAGAAAGAAGGCGTGACCGGCGCGGATGTTTCGGATGCAGTGCCGGCAGCGAGCCTGTCGGCGGAAATGGAAACGCCAGTCCATGATGACGAACGCGCCAGGGCCATGACCAGCATTCCCTCCGCCATGCTCGATCAGATCATCGAAGCGGCGGCCGAAGCGGGCAGTATCGGCGAGCGGGTTCAGGACAAGATCGGCGGACTGCTGAACGATAGCGGCGAAGTCCGTGAATTGACCTGGCGTCTCAGCGAGCTGGTTGCCGAGATGGACCGGCTGGTCAACATTCAGAGCGTGACGGCCAGGGACAGCCGCGGCACTCAGGGCTTCGATGCGCTGGAGCTGGAACAGTACGGCGAAGTGCATGCCTGCCTCAGCCGTCTGGCCGAAGTCGCGGCCGACATGCGCGAGCAGAACGCGCGGATGCATCGGCAGTTGCTCGACGGCAAAAATCTCATGATCGAACAGCGCACTTTGCAGAAAGAGCATCTGGAGCGCGCCCAGAACCTAAGGCTGGTGCCCGTACGGAAGATCGCTCCGCGCTGCCAGCGCATCGTCAGGCAGACCGCCCGAATGACCGGCAAGGAAGTCGAGCTGGAAATCAGCGGAGGAAATACCCTGATCGACAGCGAGATTCTCGATGGCCTGTCCGATGCCCTGATGCATCTGTTGCGCAATGCCGTCGATCACGGCATCGAGGCGCCGGAAAACCGCGTGCAAGCCGGCAAGCCCAGACAGGGCACGATACGCCTGAGCTTTACGAGCGACCGCAACGTGCTCAATATCAGTTGCGAAGACGACGGCAGCGGCCTCGATACAGCCAAGATATGGGCGACAGCGCAGAGCAAGGGCTGGGTCAAGGATCAGCAGGTGCTGTCGGATGCGCAGATACAACGGCTGATTTTCCGCCCCGGCTTTTCGACCAGGGAGCAGGCCAGCCAGGTATCCGGGCGCGGCATCGGCATGGATGCCATCCAGGCGCGGATCGCAAGCATGAACGGCGTCATGGATTTGGCATCGACGCCAGGCCGCGGCCTGATCGTGACCATGAACGTGCCTTCGAACCGGTATGACGCGCCGATGATTCTGATCAAAATAGACGGACACACCTTCGCGGTGTCGGAACACGGCATTGAACGCATTTTCTGCGCCCTGGACGGCGAGCTGGCGGTCGAGGACGGCGCTCTCCATTATCATGTCGAGGGACACCGCTATGCGGCCGAACCGCTGAGCGACCTGCTCGGACTGAGACGTGGAAACCGGATGCCGGACAAGGCGGCCGGCCTGCTCTTCAAGGCCCGCAGCGGCGCCGGGCAAGTCGTGCTGGTCGATCAGGTCATCGGCTACAGGAACCTGATGATCCGGCCTTTCGGCGATTACCTGAAGGGTGTTTACGGGGTCCTGGGCGGCGTGATGCTGGGCAGCGGCCAAATCGCGCCGGCCATTGATCTGTTCGAGCTTATTTCCGATGCCGAAAGACGCGCGCGTGCCGACCGCGCCATAGATCTGGCTCCCGTCAGGCAGCGCGTGGCGAGAACGCTGGCACTGGTCGTCGACGATTCCCTGTCGGCCAGAAAGTCCACCGTGCAGTTGCTGAAGGATGCGGGACTGGACGTGCAGACTGCTATCGACGGGCTCGACGCGATCGAAAAGATCGAGGCGCAAAAGCCCGATATCATTTTGTCGGACCTGGAAATGCCGAGAATGAACGGTATCGAACTGGCCCGCTACCTGAGATCGACGCCGGACCTGAAAGCTATTCCGTTCATCATGATCACCTCCCGTTCCAGCGAAAAACACCGAATCCAGGCCGATAACGCCGGCGTGACGCTGTACTTGACCAAGCCATTCAGCGAAGACGATCTGATAATCAAGCTAAACGGCCTGCTGGGGCAAAAATTGATACAGGCCGCATGATGGAAGTGCGGCGGTCTGTCAGGCAGATCATCATGTTTCCGAAGGCGCTCATCATGGCAGGCGCGCCAGAATTCAGATTTGATCCGGCAGCCTGCAAGATTTGCCGCAGCCGCATCGGGGCGCTGACGGTTTCAAACCGGCCCGGACGGGTCCTGGGCGCTTATATTAAAGACAAAACTGAATCCAGGGATAAAATTGAATCCCATATTTCCATCATATACTGGCTGCTGAATAGGCACAGCGCATAATGTGGCGGCTGACTGTTTTCGGTATTTTCCTTCTGCTTCTTATCGGCGCTAATGAAATTTTTTGCAGATGACAAGATTTGCCTTATTTTGTTGCGCCCTTGCCTTATTTTTTCGCGCCCCTGCCACGCCAGGCGTGTCGGACGGGAAGACCAGCCCATCAGTTTTACCAGGGGGACCAGCTTGACATCTCCGCTCATCTTGTATCGCTGCAAGCCGGCACCCCAATTTACGCCTTTGATTGCTGAATCGCTGTAAGCCGCTCTTACAACCTCCGCATTGATGATCGTCCCCGCGCTGTAGCGGAGCCAATTCGGCGATACCAAATTCGCATAGATCCATAACATGTCCCTATCCAGAACCGCTATCGCAAAAGCCGCAAGGGAACCGCTCAGGCGTAAAGTGAGAAGCCGGATTCTTTCAGCCTGGGCCTGGGTGAGCACCGTTTCCCTGAAAAAAGCGGCCTCCTGTGGATCGTCCAGAATCGCCTGCCCATGTTTCAGCCGATTCCTTTCCCGGTGAATCTGAACTATCTCATCCATGGCATTTTCAATTTCAGAAACGTCGGACGACCAGCGCATATCCAGGGCCAAGCCATCGCGTTTGATTCTATTTTTCGCTTTGGCAACGGCCGATCTTGTGTTCAGGGACAGATACCGATTCAGCCCGCATTCCCTGTCAAACCACAGTTGCGGTGAATAGGAGAAAGTCGATATCTGGCTTAATTTGAGCCGGGCGTTTATCGTGTTGATTACAGGATCGGTGTCAGGCAGGTCGGTTAAATGGAGAAACCAAGGTTTTTTAATCGACTGGAAGGCTTTTATCAAGCCTTCTCCAAGCAGAGCGCCAGAGAACTGGTCTCGAGCCGACAGCCAGTAGGGCTCTCCTTCCACGCCAATTTTGGTAATCTTGCAGAATCCATTCCTGTGATGGAGCGCGAGAAGGCCGGCTGCGACCAAGACTTGATTATTCCAGATCAATACGCCTATGGGCTCTACTTCCGAGTTATAAAACAGCCAGGATTCCAGCAGAGGCCATCTGACCGCGGATGGCGCAGCGGTTTCGGAAAACAGGAAGTCTATTTGCGCAGCGTAATCAGACAGTTGACTATGGCCCCTTAAAATAAGGGACTTAAATTCCTTATTCAAAACAAGTTCATATTTTTTATCGACTACTTTGGGTTCTTCATCGAGCTTTGAAATAGTCATAATTGAAGCCTGATCGGTTCGATGTGCCATGTAGCGTTGATGTTTGCCGTTCATGACAATTTCAATTTTTTGTTTCATAACTCATTATCCTCCCTCATCGATCGTATGAGTTGGAAAACAAAGCCAATTTTCGAAGTTGAAAAAGCGCGACGCGGATGAAGCACTTCAGATTTTGTATTGGGGATGAAAGCTTATGATACCAACTTCATCGTCGGATGGTTCCATCAACAAGTTGATCCTTGTTATTAAAAAGCTACATTTTGACAAAGACGGGATCACTGATGGTCGCTTTTCGGAGCCAATGCAAAAATATAAAAGGTTTATATATTGTTGGATCAAACGTTATTGATCTATCTCCGGCAACCATAGCTCAACAGTACATAGTTTGAACTGGATACACAATAAGTAAGAATACTCATAGGGCTAACACAAAAAATCAGCCGTTTATATATTCCAAAGCCCATGTATATTCTTTACCATATAAAATTACTGACCTTCAGTGGGGGATTTAGCTGACAGCGGTATTCATTTTTAATTCAGGTAATATCAGTCTGAGTCTGAATTCGATTTCATGTATATTTGGCTCAAATCCAGGCTATTTACAAATAATTGATTCCGTGCCGCCGAACGATAAGCAGGCCGGATGTCTGGGCGTGGCGCTTGATGTAGCGCAGATCCCAAGGTGTCTGCTTGAAGCCCAAAATACGCGCCGAGGCATTCAATAATGCCGGATTTTCCAATGTGCCGCGCGAATATAGAGTAAGCCGGAATACCTTATTAAGACAGGGTTTCCACAATTGGGACAAAACCCGCTGCCAATGGTATTGCCATTATCTGACTGCATTGCATAGTATTTTAATTCGCCCGATATTGAGGTTATCTCATCGGGAATTACAAATTCAGCGAAACAGCCAAATCCTAAATACATGAAAAAGGCGCCATGCGATATATCCATTCGAATGTAAAATTCGGAGCGGGCTCTAACACTGGTTAAACAACCAAGGCATGTATTTGTAACACATCTTAAGTGTTAGAATGATAATGTCACTAGCGAAAGACCCGAATGGCCAATTTATGGACATCCGTGATGTATTGGCATCGATTTAACCAGCTCAATGATTCAGTTCGGATGGCATATGATCAGCAAAACCTCTTATGGCGTAAGTAGTAGGTTATTGGTTCAAGGGAAACCGAATGCGCGCATTGTTTGATACGGCGGTATCCAGACGACGCGTTATCTTTACCGAGGCATGAAATTCATGTATGAAACAACCTTCAAGAAGCATTCATTGAGAATATTGGCCATCAGCGGAAGTCTCCGCAAGGCATCGCTGAATACCGCCCTGCTGCGTGCCGTTTCGACGCTGGCGCCGGCGGATATCCGGGTCGATCTCTACGGCGGCATGGACAAATTGCCTTTATTCAACCCGGACATCGAAGCGGCTGATCCGCCGGCGGTAGCGGATTTGCGCAATCGTCTGCTCGGCTCGGACGGTGTTCTCATAGCGAGCCCGGAATACGCTCACGGCGTCTCCGGCGTCCTGAAAAATGCCCTAGACTGGATGGTCGGTTGCGAGGCCTTCGTAAACAAGCCGGTCGCATTGCTCAACGCGTCGCCGCGAGCGACTCACGCGCTGGCGGCCTTGAAGGAGACAGTCACGGTGATGTCGGCCAGAATCATTGATGAGGCATCTGTCACTGTACCGGTTCTGGGCTCGAAACTTGGCGCGCCGGACGTGGTTTCCGATCCCGAAATTTCAGCCGCGCTGTATGAGGCCATCCTGGCTTTCCGGCGCGCGATAACGCTTTATCGCGCTGAAGCCGGCGCAGAGTAGGGAGGGTTGCCGCTGGCGGCGCAAAAAACGCTGGCGCTGAAGAGCGTCAGGATTTTCATTGATAACCAGTCAGGAGAATTATGAACAACATTACGATCCGCCAGGCTGTCCCGTCGGACATTGACGCGCTTGCGCACTTGTTTGATGGCTATCGGCAGTTTTATGGCCGCGGGAGCGACCTTCGTGCCGCGCGTGAGTTTCTACTGGCCCGCTTCAATCGCGGCGAGTCAGTCATATTCATTGCCCATGACGCGAGCGGGCCTTCCGGCTTCGCCCAGCTTTATCCGAGCTTTTCATCAGTGTCGCTTGCCCGGACCTTCGTGCTCAACGACCTTTTTGTGCGCGAGAAAAGCCGCCGAAAGGGAATCGGCTCCTTACTGCTGGCGGCGGCTGTGGAGTTCGGTAAGTCATGGAATGCGGCGCGCCTTTCGCTGTCAACGGCAGTAAGCAACGAGACGGCGCAAGCTCTGTATCGATCGGCAGGCTGGCAGCGCGATGAACAGTTTTTTGTCTATCACTATGCCATGCCAGTGCAATAATCCCATAACCGGCAATAACGTTAGAGGCTGCCGCTATCGGTAGCAAGGAAGAAAAAATGAAAGGTAGTTGTTTATGCGGGACCATCAAGTACGAAATCGACAGCATTGACATGCCTGTCGGCCACTGCCATTGCCAGACTTGCAGAAAGGCGCATGCAGCGCCGTTTTCCTCCAACGCTGGCGTAATGCGCGAGCACTTCCACTGGCTGCAGGGCGAGAACAGGCTTTCATCCTTCATGTCGTCTCCGGGCAAGCTGCGCCATTTCTGTTCCGTGTGCGGCTCTCATCTGGTCGCCGAGCGCCTGGGGCAGCCTCACGTGATTGTTCGCATTGCGACCCTTGATGAAGACCCGGGCATCAAACCCGGGATGCACATCTGGACATCCCATGATGTTCCGTGGCTTGAATACGGCGATATTCCAGCTTATGCAGAATGGCAGCCGGGGCGGTGACGCGCTTAACCAGACAGGATGCGCCGCTAAAGCAGGCGCTTTAGGATTGGGTTCAAAATAACATGTCGATTTTCGGGATGGGCTTGTTTTCTGCCAGCCGCAGGTAACGAGCCCTCGTGCGGGCGATGCCTTTCTGTCCCCGGTTAGCGCGTCCTGTCCCTTTTACGCCCAGGGTTTTTCCATATTTTACTATTCCGTTTGACTTGCCAGCATCTATACTTGCCTGCCGATTGGCCGTTGCCCTCGTATGCTGAGCGGTTTCGGCCTCTTCGATGTTTTTCCGCCTCTGCCGTGAATTCCATAAAGACGATGGATTCTGCCGGACATAAGGGTTCTTGTCCCTTGGGTCTCCTGTTTCGTGCGGTTTTGTTTAGTTTCTGATAGATAGAGCAATATTGTGATTCGTTTATTCAACTTGTTTGCCAACCTTTTTCCCTTTTGGGTGCTGGCCTTTAGCGGCTTGGCATTGTTTTTTCCCGAGTGGTTTACCTGGTTTGGCGGGCCGATGATCGTCTGGGGGCTGGCGGTGATTATGACCGGCATGGGCATCACGCTCAGCTTCGAGGATTTCCGCAGGGTGGCGCGCATTCCCCGGCCAGTGTTAATCGGCGTTGCCGCTCAATTTGCCATCATGCCTTTGCTGGGCTGGACGATAGCCCTGGGCTTCTCGCTCGAGGCCCAGCTTGCGGTCGGCTTGATTCTGGTGGCCTGCTGCCCCGGCGGAACCGCATCGAACGTGGTCAGCTACATTGCCCGCGCCGATGTGGCGTTATCGGTGCTGATGACCATGTGCTCCACTTTCGCGGCTGTGGTCATGACGCCCCTGTTGACTCAATGGCTGGCTGGCGCCTATGTGCCGGTAAACGGCTGGAGCCTGTTTTACAGTACGCTTCAGGTCGTGGTCTTGCCGGTTACGCTGGGCATGCTGCTGAATCGCTATACGCCCCGCCTGGTACGGGCCGTGATGCCTGTCGCGCCCCTCGTTTCGGTGATTGTCATCGCGCTGATCTGCGCCAGCATAATCGGCGCGAATGCCGGCACGATCAGGGATTCCGCTTTGTCGTTGTTGGGCGCGGTCGCGTTGCTGCATCTGGGCGGCTTTACTCTCGGTTACGTGTCGGCGCGATTGCTGAAGCTTGAAGAAAGGGCCTGCCGCACGATTTCCATCGAGGTCGGCATGCAGAATTCCGGATTGGGCGCGGTACTCGCACAAACCAGCTTCGCGCAAATGGCGCTGGCGCCGGTGCCATCGGCTATTTCGGCCAGTTTCCACTCGATCATCGGCAGCCTGTTCGCCGCCTGGTGGCGCCTGAAGCCTTCCGCAACCGGGAACGGGGAGGATATTCGATAACATTCCGGCGCTTGTCGATATAAATGGCTGAATTTGTGGTATTTTTATCTCAGACACATGGTTTTCATTATTATCGATGGCCTGTTTTTTGTGAAACTTACTTTCAACAATGCAATCAAACCGAAGCAATCACGAACTGACGGGTTCAGGAACGGAGGAAGGCATGAGAGTCCTCGCAGGGTTAGAAAAAATGCCAAGATTCGGATTCACCTTGCTTTACTGCTTTTCCGCGAAAGATTGCCTAGGCAAAAGGCCGAATGCGGTTATCAAGGACATTAATTCCGGTCGAGACCGAGCCAATTATCAACGTTCCATTAAAATTTCTTAAGCAGTTGCAGCCGAGCCTGGGGTATAGGGCTTGCTTTTATTTGCTGTTTTACTTCTACTTTCGAAGCAACCGAACTGACGAAGTCAGTATAAGGAGGAATGCATGAGAATCCTTGAGAAGTTAAAAAGAACGCCAAGACTCGGGTTCGCTAATGCCGCAGGGATGGGCGGAGGATTGCCGCCGGCCGGCCGGCATGGCTCTGTTGCAAATCCCGTCATATGGCCCGCCGCGGGCCTTGGAAGGATATCCGGCAATGCCAGCGTCTCAACGGACGGTATCCCTGAATCAGACACCCGTAACTTTCTCTGGAACTGCAACAGCTTCCAGGTCCCTCAAATTATTGCTTTTCTGAAAGGCTCCGTCAGTAAGATCCTGGCCGGCACTGCTCCCGGCAACCGCCTTGCCTCGGCCCTGACCGGCCTTATGGCTGGCGGCAATTTCCACTTTGATAACACGCCGATTTTGCAACAGGCGTTTGATCCTGAAAAACCCGTGCCGCAGGCATGGAGATGCTTCAGGGCCGACCCTGACCATCGGACAGACTCCCTGTAATGCACTGCGAGCCGGGATGCCGGGGTTTTTCTCCCGGACGCCATCATGCTGGGCGCGCGTCAATCGTATTGATGCATTTCCTGACGCCGATCGAATCCCGTGGAGTGGTGCAACCCTGCACGGTGTTGCCGAGGCCGGAAGGCCGGCCATACCCGAACAAAAGATGCGCTCCAGCTACAGCAGCCGGCTTCATTGCTTCCAAAACGACAACCCGGAAAACACCGTCCTCTCATGAAAAATCCTCACGCGAAAGTTAAATTGCTGCCCAGCAAGCCGCTGGCCTTTCTCTGGCACTATATCGGCGTGCGGCCCTGGCATTTCGGTGGCCTGCTGGCTCTCATCTTCGGCGCTGCGGGCTGTTCGGTAGCCGTGCAGTACGGCATGAAGCTGCTGGTCGACGCCATGGCCGGCGGCGGCCGCGCCCATGAGGCGGTCTGGTTCGCCCTGGGGCTGTTGATCGGCCTGATCGTCATTGAGAATGTCCTTTGGCGCCTCGGCGGCTGGCTTGGCTGCCGCACGGTTCTGGCCAGCTGCGTGGACATCCGCATCGATCTGTTCAAATATCTGACCGGCCACTCGATGCGTTACTTCAACGAACACCCGAGCGGCTCATTGGGCAACCGCATCTCTGCGGTCGCTAGCGCGGCCGGATTCGTTTATGGCGGACTGATCTGGAAGATCATGCCGCCCATCGTCGATTTCCTCGGCGCCATAGTGGTGCTGTTCAGCGTGGACCGGTACATGGCGCTGACGCTGGTCGGCTTCGCGGTTGTGGTTGTGGTATTGATTACCAGTTTTGGCATCCATGGCCGCGCCAAGCACCAGCGTTATGCCGCCCAGGCGGCTCAGGTCGGCGGCGAACTGGTGGATGCCGTGTCCAACGTCTGGACCATCAAGGCCTTCTCGGCGCGGGAACGGGAAAGCCAACGCCTGACCCGGGCTTTTAGCCGGGAAGCGCGCGCCCAGCGGCACAGTTGGATGCATCTGGAATTAACCCGGGTGATACATGATATCTGCCTGTCGCTGATGGCCGGCAGCATGCTGGTATGGGCCATCACGTTGTGGCTGGACGGCGCCGTCACGACCGGCGACGTGGTCATGGTCAGCGCGCTGACTTTCCGTATCCTGCACGGCTCGCGGGATATGGCGCTGGCGCTGGTGGACAGTACACAGCAGGTCGGTGCTATCGCCGACGCCCTGGGCATTATCAGCCAGCCTCATGACCTGGAAGATCCCGATACTGAGTTGAACCTGAGCGCCGGCAGCATCGATTTTGAGCATATCCGCTTCACCTACAGAGATCGCCGCGAGGTGTTCAAGGACTTCAGCCTGCACATTCCGGCCGGGCAGAAGGTCGGCATCGTCGGCCCGTCCGGCGCCGGCAAGTCCACCCTGATCAGCCTGATCCAGCGCCTTGATGACGTGCAGGGCGGGCGCATCCTGATCGATGGCCAGGATATCCGCAGCGTCAGCCAGGACAGCCTGCACGAGAAAATCGCCGTGGTGCCGCAGGAGACCGCACTGTTCAACCGCAGCATCCTCGAGAACATCCGCTACGGCCGTCCCGAGGCGACCGACGGGCAGGTGTATGAAGCCGCAAGGCACGCCTTCTGCGACGAGTTCATCCGCGAACTGCCGCGCGGCTATCAGACCGTGGTCGGCGAGCGCGGCGTGATGCTCTCCGGCGGCCAGCGCCAGCGCTTGGGGATCGCCCGCGCGTTCCTGAAGGATGCGCCGATCCTGATTCTCGATGAAGCCACTTCCGCGCTCGATACCCAGTCCGAGGCGGAAATCCAGGCGGCGCTGAAAGAACTGATGCAGGGTCGCACGGTTCTGGCGGTGGCGCACCGCCTGTCGACCCTGTCCGGCTTCGACCACATCATCGTACTGCACCAGGGCCGCATCGTCGAAAGCGGGACGCCTCACGAGCTGCGCCAGAGCGGCGGCGTGTTCGACACGCTCTGGCGCCTGCAGGCGGAAGGCTTCAGCCCAGAGCCAGGCATTGGCCTGAAACGGAAAAAGAAAGGGGGCGACAGCATACATTCCCTGGGCTATGACGCCGATTAGGATAAGGCGGGAAATAACTTCCCTGAATTTTGACGAGCAACAATGTGTGGTGCGACTTTACTTGTGCCCTTTGGGGTAGTCGCCCAGGGCGAATACCCAGAGGGCACAAGTGAATTCGCCCCTACACCCTTCCGCCAGACGGGTTTTGTAAACCCGTCCGAACGTTTTGCCGAAGCCATGAAGCCGGTTTGAAACCTTCGGGACAAACTGGCAAGCCAGCCTTTCTGGCACATGCCCGAACGTTACGGACGGATATCCCGCCCGACGCTTGATCGGCCGATATAGCGATGCCCAGGGCAACCCAGGCTACAGGATAGACTGCCGGCAACAGGCCGCAGGCAAAATCCCCAGGCATCGATTTCATGACCATGTGCTAAGCGTGCGTTAATCTAACCGATGTATGCTAATGATATCGACTGTACTCTCTAGTCGCGCATCCTCTGAAGCCGCACGTCCTGGCTTTGCTCTCTCCCGCTGGAAAGGGGCCGCGCCCATTTGGCCGGCGAGCTGAAGCTACGGCAGTGCGGCTTGGTGATTTTTCAAAATCCTTGCAAGAAATTGTTGTTGTATTCTTATGCAAAATTCTCATTCGAAAGTTAAATTGCTGCCCAGCAAGCCCTTGGCCTTTCTCTGGCGCTATATCAGCGCGCGGCCCTGGCATTTCGGCAGCCTGATGTTCATCATCTTCGCTGCGGCAAGCAGCGCGATCGCCGTGCAGTACGGCATGAAACTGCTGGTGGACGCCATGGCCGGCGGCGACCGCGTCCACGCTACTGTCTGGTTCGCCCTGGGGCTGTTGATCGGCCTGATCGTCATCGAGAACACCCTTTTGCGCCTTAGCGGCTGGCTCGGCTGCCGGACGATCCTGGCCAGCTGCGTGGACATCCGCATCGATCTGTTCAAATACCTGACCGGCCACTCGATGCGCTACTTCCATGAGCATCCGAGCGGCTCGTTGGGCAACCGCATCACCTCGATCGCCGGCGCGGCCGAATCGCTCTATGGCGGACTGATCTGGAGGATCATGCCGCCCATCGTCGATTTCTTCGGCGCCATGGTGGTGCTGTTCAGCGTGGACCGGTACATGGCGCTGACGCTGGTTGGCTTCGCGGTCACGGTCTCCGCGCTGATCACCGGCCTCGGCATCCGCGGCCGCGCCAAGCACCAGCACTATGCCGCTCAGGTCTCGAAGGTCGGCGGCGAAGTGGTGGACGCCGTGTCCAATGTCTGGACCATCAAGGCCTTCTCGGCACGCAACCGTGAAAGCGAACGCCTGGCTCAACTGTTTGGCGAGGAAGCGCATGCCCATCGGCGCAGCTGGATGCATGTGGAGCTGGCCCGGGTGATACATGATATCTGCCTGTCGCTGATGGCCGGCGGCATGCTGGTATGGGCCATCACGTTGTGGCTGGACGGCGCCGTCACGACCGGCGACGTGGTCATGGTCAGCGCGCTGACTTTCCGCATTCTGCACGGCTCGCGGGACCTGGCGCTGGCGCTGGTGGACAGTACGCAGAAGATCGGCGCTATCGCCGATACCCTGCGCATTATCAGCCAGCCCCACGATCTGGAAGATCCCGATCCCCGTCTGGCTTTGAGCAGAGGCAGCATCGATTTTGAGCATATCCGCTTCGTCTATCAGGGCCGCCGCGAGGTGTTCAAGGACTTCAGCCTGCACATTCCGGCCGGGCAGAAGGTCGGCATCGTCGGCCCGTCCGGCGCCGGCAAGTCCACCCTGATCAGCCTGATCCAG
>Ga0196963_10000348_pt1 | contig 43859 bp, 39 predicted proteins | sample S1_5metaG_FD_148600 | JGI IMG/M metagenome (GOLD analysis project Ga0196963, IMG submission 148600) | Soil microbial communities from Anza Borrego desert, Southern California, United States - S1_5 | ecosystem: Environmental > Terrestrial > Soil > Desert | place: USA: California | collected... | reverse complement strand
TGGGCGGGGGCGGCGGCGGGGACGCGGGGGGGGGGGGTGGCGGTGGCGGCGGCGGTGGCGGTGGCGGCGGTGGTGGCGGTGCGGGCGTCAGCGTCAGCGGTGCTGCGGCTGCCGCGCCCGCGGGCGGAGGAACGACGGCGCGAAGGCGAAGCGGACCGGACGCGTCCTCTTATCGGCGGGTGAAGGCCCCGGCACCACCGCCGGACTGGACCGGGCCCAGGCAGCCGGCGTGCATCGTCGGCGTCACGCCGAAGATGCGGCGGAACCAGCGCGAGAAGTGCGCCTGATCGGCAAAGCCGCTGGCCTGCGCCGCGTCGGCCAGCGAGGCGCCGTCGCGCAGCAGCCGCTTGGCGGCGTGCATGCGGGCGCAGCGCGAATACTCGCCCGGCGTCAGCCCGACCACGCTGCGGAACAGGCGGTGCAGGTGCTCGCGCGACAGGCCCAGCCGCTGGGCCAGTGCGGCCATGTCCAGGCGATCGGCGTCGGTCTCGGCCAGCGCGTCGGCCAGGGCCCGCACGCGTGGGTCGCTCGGGATGCGGGGCAGGTCGGGCACCAGCGCGCCGGTGGCCGCGCGCTGCAGCGCCTCAACCGCGTGATGGGCCAGCGCCTTCCCATCGCCGGCGCGCGCGGCGCGGGCCAGCGCGGCGCCCAGCGCCGCGTCATGCCGCACGGTGCGCACGTCGGCCGGGCGGTGGTCCACGGGCCAGCCGCAGGCCGCCGCGGCCCAGGCCGGCGGCAGGTACAGCATGGTCATCGCGAAGCGCTCGACGCTGACGCCGGCCGCGTGCACGCTGCCCGGCGCCATCACGATCAGGTCGCCCGGCTCGGCCAGGTGGCGCTGTCCTTCGCAGACGAAGCCGCAGTGGCCGGCTTCGATGGTGCCGACGCTCCAGGCGTCGTGCCAGTGCACCGCGAACTGCCGGTCCGGCTCGCGGGCGATGAACAGCTCCGCCGTGCCGCCGGGCAGGGTGAGCGTGTGGATGCGGGACGCGTTGGCCGCTGCGCTGGACATGCGGCCGCGATGATGTCACGCGCGTACAAGACCCCGCGCACGCGCCGGCCTAGCCTGCGCGGCATGAACCACGCACACCACTTCCACCTCGCGCAGGTCAACATCGCGCAACTGCTCGCGCCGCTGGACCATCCGCAACTGGCCGGCTTCGTCGCCCGGCTCGACGAGATCAACGCGCTGGCCGACGCCAGCGAAGGCTTCGTCTGGCGCCTGCAGACGGAAGCGGGCGACGCCACTTCGCTGCGTGTCTTCGACGACGACCGGGTGCTGGTCAACCCTGTCGGTCTGGCAGTCGGTGCAGGCGCTGCAGCACTACGTGTACCGGACCGTGCATGCCGAACTGATTCGCCAGCGCGCCCAGTGGTTCGAACGCCTGGGCCGGCCGCATTACGCGCTGTGGTGGATCCCCGCCGGCACGCTGCCGACGGTGGAGCAGGCCGTGCAGCGGGTGCAGCACCTGCAGGCGCACGGGCCGTCGCCGCACGCCTTCATGTTCCACCGTTCCTATACCGCGGAAGACGCGGCCGCGGCGGTGCGGGCCAGCACGTGAAACCCGGCGGCGCGCTGGCTCAGCAGTCCGCCGCGGCGGCGCCGGCGCGCAGGTCCAGGTCCCACAGCCGGTCGACGCCCATCGGGTAGACGTGGCAGCGCGGCCGCGCGCAATCGGCCAGGCGCGGCGCGCCGGCGAAGTGCAGGCCGCGCCGGCCGTCGCCGATCAGCACCGGCGCCACGCCCAGGTGCAGGCGATCCAGCTGGCGCTGGCTGAGGAAGCGCGAGACGGTGATGCCGCCGCCCTCGACGAAGAGGCGGCGAAAGCCGCGCTCGGCCAGCGCGGCGCAGGCGGCGGCCAGTGCGGGCGCGCCGTCGTCGCGGCGCAGCCCGGGCACACCGATGACGCGGTCGGCGCCGGCCAGCGAGGCGGCGCGCGCGGCCCAGCGGCTGTCGCACAGCCACAGCGTGGGCGCCGCTGCGTCGACGAACACCTGCGCCCGCTGGACGTGGCCGGCCAGGCCCAGCGCCGGGTCCAGCAGCACCCGCGTCGGGCTGGGGCCGGGCACCAGCCGCGTCGTCAGCCGCGGGTTGTCGGCGGCCACGGTGCCGGCGCCGACGATGACCGCATCGCACCAGGCGCGCAGCCGGTGCAGGTGCTGCAGGCATTCCGGGCCGCTGACGAAGGCCGATTCGCCGGAGCGTGTCGCGATGCAGCCGTCCAGGCTCTGGCCCAGCTGCGCCAGCACCCAGGGCCGCGCACCGCCGCGCGGCGCATCGAGCAGGGGCTTGAAGAGATCGAACAGCGTGCGCGCGGCGTCGTCCCAGCCGGCCTCCAGTTGCCAGCCCTGCGCGCCGCCTTGCCGCAGCGCGGTGGGCGCCGGCGCGCCGCCATGCGCGGCGGCCAGCAGCTGCGGCCACAGCGCGTCCACGGAGCCCAGCGCGCGGTGCGGCGGCGTGTCTTGCATCGGGCCATCGTACCCGTGCGCAGAGGTGGCCCGTTCCGCTATTGGCTCAAGTACGCGTCCCATGCGCGTGTGTGCCCGCGCGCCCGTGTGCCCGGGTGCCTGTGCGGGGCGTGCATCCGTGCGCCCGCGCACTGCGGACACCGCAGCCGCGCGATCAGGGAATGATCTGCCGCAGCACCGGCATCAGCGCCTGCACCGGTGCGCCGCCGTGGGACAGGCGCTCCAGCACGCGGCGGCCGTCCAGCCCCAGCGCGCGGGCCTCGTCGATCAGCGGTGCCGCGGCCGGCGAGTCCTGCGCGTGGATCAGCATGGCGGCCTGGCCGTAGAGGCCGGCGGCCAGCGTCAGTCGGGCGGCGGTGTGGTCCATCACCTGCAGCGCGGCGCGTGCATGCACCACCGCGTCCTCGAACAGGCCCACGGCGACGAAGCGCGCCGCGAACCGGCCGAGCACCCAGGCGTCGTCCGGGTGCCGCTCACGCGCCGCCTGCGCGGCCAGCCCGCGCAGGCGCGCAGGGTCGCTGCTGATGGCGGTGAAGTGGGCCAGGCGCGTCAGCGCGGTGATGTAGGCCTGGCGTGTCGATGGGTTGGGCCCGGGCCCGTCCGCCTCCACGCGCAGGTAGAGCTGGCGCGCCAGCGTCCAGTCGCCGGCGTCGCCATGGAAGCGGGCGTAGCCGATGGTGAGCCAGGGGTCGGGCGTGCGCAGCAGCGCGCGGGCCTGGTCCAGCGCGGCGCGGCGCGCGGCCTGGTGGCCGTTCAACGCATGCAGCTCGGCCTGCAGCAGGTGCACCTTCGGCTCGTCGGGGGCCAGCGCCAGCGCCCTGTTCAGCCAGGGGCGCACGGCGCTGCCGTCGTCGCCCGCGCCGGCGTGGCGCGCCAGTTCCAGCCGGGCCATCTGCAGGCAGGCCTGCGCGTTCGAGGGCTCCTGCGCGACGGCGCGCCGCAGCATCCGTTCGGCGGCGGCGAGCTTGTCGTCGTCACCGAAATGGGTGTCGAGCAGCTGGGCCGCATCGGCGACGTCGCGCGCGGCCTGCGGGCCGGGCAGGCCCCAGGCCCGGCCGCAAGCAACGGAGAGGACCGGCGCGGCGCACAGCAGCAGCGCACGGCGGCGGGACGTTGGGCGGTGGGGCGGCGGATCCCGGTGCATCGCCAGGGAGATCGGCAGCCGGCGCGAGGCCTTGAGTGGGGTTTGCGCGTGAGCGGCGGCGGGGCCGCGGCAGCGCGTGACGGATGCACGCGAAAGGCGGGCGGGGCGCAGTGCCCGGTCGAGGCGCAAAAGACTGGCGCGGTAGGTCGGCGCGAAAGCGCAGGGGAAACGATCGGTGGACGATCGCGTGGAAACGATCTGTGGCCCCGATGGGCGGAGGCGATCCGTGGAGGCGATCGGTGGAGGCGATCGGTGGGGCGATCGGTGGGAGGGGCGGCAGCGCGGGGGCTCGAGCCCCGTGCCGCCGTCCGGCATCCCGTCCGCACCTGCCGCCATTGCAGCGCGGCGCGGTGCGGTGGAAGAGCGCGGTGGACGCGCCCTTCAGCGCTTAGAGCGCGGCGTCCTTCAGCTTCTTCAGCGCGCGCGTCTTGATCTTGACGGTGGCGGGCTTGGCGGCGAACACGCGTTCCTGCTTGGTGAACGGGTCGATGCCGGTGCGCTTCTTCTTGGCGGGCACGTTGACGACCGTGACCTTCAGCAGGCCCGGTAGCGTGAAGGCGCCCAGGCCCTTCTTGCTCACCGACGACAGCACCGTCGCTTCCAGCGCGCCGATCACCGCCTTGGCGGTCTTGGGCTCCACGCCGGCCACGTCGGCCACGTGGGCGATCAGGCCACTCTTGTTGAACGCGGTCTTGACCGGCTTGTTGGCCGCGGCCTTGACCGGAGCCTTGGCCGGGGCCTTGGCGGGCGCGGCGGCCTTGACCGCCTTGGCCGCGGCCTTCACCGGCTTGGCGGCCTTCACCGGCGCGGCTGCCGGCTTGGCAGCGGCCTTCTTCGCCGGCGCGGCCTTGTTGGCGGCGGTGGCCTTCTTGGCCGGAGCCGGGGCCGTCTTCTTCGTCTTCACTGCAGTTGCCATGGGAAATTCAGTTCCTTAGATGATGTTCGCCCGTGCTAAGCGGGCGCGGCATTCTATTGGCGCGCAGGCGCCGAGGCGAGCATTTCATGCACGCGCGGCTGCCGCTACGCTTGTGGACTCGACGCACACGCATGCCGCGCATGGCCCATTTCCCGCTCCGATTCCTGCTGGCCGCCGTTGTGGCGCTGCTGGCCGCTTGCGCCGGCGAGCCGACGCGGCCGTCCGCGCCCGCGCCGCTGACGCCGGCCGAAGCGCGTGCGCTGATCGCCCGCGGCCTGCCCGCCGGCGTGGCCGACCGCGCCGGCTGGGCCACCGACATCTACGCCGCCTTCGCCACGCTGCGCATCGATGCGACGCCGCCGGCGCTGTGCGCGGCGCTGGCCGTCACCGAGCAGGAAAGCGGCTTTCGCGTCCACCCGACGGTGCCCGGCCTCGCGCGCATCGCCTGGCGCGAGATCGATGCCAAGGCCGAGGCCGCCGGCATCCCGAAGCTGCTGGTGCACGCAGCGCTGAAGCTCGATTCGTCGGATGGCCGCAGCTACAGCGAGCGCATCGATGCGGCCACCACCGAGCTGGAGCTGAGCCGCATCTTCGAGGACATCATCGACCGCGTGCCGATGGGCAAGCGCCTGTTCGGACGCTGGAACCCGGTGCGCACCGGCGGGCCGATGCAGGTGGGCATCGCATTCGCCGAAGCCCACGCGCGCGACAAGCCCTACCCGTATCCGGCGGCGGGCAGCGTGCGCGACGAGGTCTTCACCCGCCGCGGCGGCATGTACTTCGGCATTGCCCACCTGCTGGCCTATGAGGCGAACTATGACGCGTACATCTACCGTTATGCGGATTTCAACGCCGGCCACTACGCCAGCCGCAACGCGGCCTTCCAGCAGGCCGTCAGCACCGCGTCGGGCGTGCCGCTGGAGCTGGACGGCGACCTGATCGCGCACGACAGCGATGCCGCCAAGCCCGGCAGCACCGAGCTGGCGGTGCGTACGCTGGGCGAGCGGCTGGGCATGGGCGACGCCGCCATCCGCCGCGCGCTGGAGCAGGGCAGCGGGCCGGGGCTGGAACGCACGCCGCTGTACCGCCGCGTCTTCGAGCTCGCCGAAGCCAGCGCGCGCAAGCCGCTGCCGCGCGCGGTGCTGCCGCGCATCGACCTGAAGAGCCCGAAGATCACGCGGCGGCTGACCACCGAGTGGTTCGCGCGCCGTGTCGACGAGCGGCAGCAGCGCTGCCTGGCACGGGTGGGGGCGCAGAACACGCCGGACGCGCACAAGGCCAGGGAAGCGCAGCAGGCGCCTTGAAAGCCCTGAGAGCCGGCCATGACGGCGTCAATCCGACTGGACGCTCCCTAAGCCGCCACCGCCACCGGCCCCGCCTGCCGCGGTTCGACCCGGTTCCGGCCTGCGTCCTTTGCGCGGTAGAGCGCTGCGTCGGCCCGTTCCAGCAGGCGCTCGGCATCGTCGCCCTGGCGCACCTGCGCCACGCCGACGCTGACGGTCACCGGCTCGCCGTGGCCGAAGCTGAAGCCCGCCACGCTGGCGCGCAGCCGTTCGGCCAGCTCCAGCGCCGCGGCCAGCGGCGTGTGGCCCGAGACCAGCAGGAATTCCTCGCCACCCCAGCGACCCAGGCGGTCGCTGGCGCGCAGGTCGGCGGCCAGGCGGTGGCCCAGCTGCACCAGCACGCGGTCGCCGGCGGCGTGGCCGTAGCGGTCGTTGACGCGCTTGAAGTGGTCGACGTCGATCAGTGCCACGCTCACCGGCTCGCCGTGGCGCTGCGCCGCGGCCAGCGCGGCCTGCAGGCATTCGTCCAGCGCGCGGCGGTTGGGCAGGCCGGTGAGCGGATCGGTGGTGGCCAGGGCCTGCATCAGCTGCGCATGGGCCTCGGCGCGGTGGTAGCCGGCGCGGATGGTCGCGATGGCGGCCAGCAGCACGATGTAGGCCACCTGCGCCACCGCCAGCACCGCGGCCAGCGGCGCGAATTCCTGGCCCCAGAAGCCGGCGCCCTGGCGTGCCAGCGTCATCCCCATCGGCACGAAGATCAGGCCGAAGATCGCGCCCGACACCACCGCCGCCTGGCGCGCCCGCAGGAAGATGAAGGCCGTGCCGTAGCCCAGCGGCAGCCAGTACATGGTGCTGAAGAACTGGTACTCGTTCAGCGGCGGCGGCATCGCGAACAGCATCACCAGCACCGTGGCGGCGATGTAGCCGTTGAAGGTCAGCACGGCAGACAGGCGCAGCCTCTGCGTGTGCTGCGGCCAGCGCACCAGCGCGCCGGCATAGCCCAGCAGCAGCGAGGCCATCAGCGGCTGCAGGAAGCGGTCCCAGGGGTTGATGACGCCGCTGCTCCACTCGATGGCGCAGACCATCAGCATCAGGCCCGCGCCGACCGTCAGCAGCCGGCGCAGCCCGCGCGCTTCCGCCGCGGCGGGGCTGCCGTGGCGTGCGGGCGTTGCGCTGCGGGCGGCGCGGCTGGGGGTCGGCATGCGGGAGATCTCCGTTCCGGATATCGGCCGCGGCGGACGGGGCTGAAGGGCGGCGGTGTTGCAGATGCCGCGAATTCCGGGGCCGGCCCAGCCGCCGCGCGCATGCCGCGCCCCGCGACTCAACGCTTCGGTCGCAGCGGCAGCACGCGGATGCGCGTGCGGTCCGGATCGATGGTTACCAGGGCCCCGAGCTGGTGGACCAATGCGCCGCCTCCACGCCGACGCTGGCCAGCCAGCCGACCCAGCGCGGCGACAGATTCATGTCCACCAGCAGCTTCATGCGCCGGCGATCTGGATCTCGCGTTCCTCCGCGCGCCAGGCTGCGTAGCGCAGCGCCTGCATCACGTCTTCGCGTTCGAGGTACGGGTAGTCGGCCAACACCTCATCGACACTGTGGCCGGCACCGATCTGGCCGACCACCATGCCGACCGTGACGCGCATCCCGCGGATGCAGGCCTTTCCGCCCATGACCTCGGGGTGCTGTGTGATGCGGTCGAGTTGAACCATGGCTGTTCCCTCAGCGAAGACTCGTCCAATGCTACAGAAACAGGTGGATTGGCGTGATGCCGTGTCAGCGAGGCACCGAAGCGGCCGCATGGCTGCGGTAGCAATTGGCGCCCGAGCCCGCGGCATACTGGCGCACCGCGGTCACGAGCCGCGCCTGAAGGAACTTGTATGGACAAGTTACCCCGCCCGGTGGTGCTGGACCTGATCGGCAACACGCCGCTGGTCAAGCTCACCCGCCTGGACACCGGCTGCTGCGAGCTCTACCTGAAGCTGGAATCGCAGAACCCCGGCGGCTCGATCAAGGACCGCATCGGCGTCGCGATGATCGAGGCGGCCGAGCGCGACGGGCGCCTGAAACCCGGCGGCACGGTGGTCGAGGCCACCGCCGGCAACACCGGCCTCGGGCTGGCGCTGGTGGCCCGCGCCAAGGGCTACCGCGTGGTGCTGGTGGTGCCGGACAAGATGTCGGCCGAGAAGGTGCTGCACCTGAAGGCGCTGGGCGCCGAGGTGCACACCACGCGCAGCGACGTCGGCAAGGGCCATCCCGACTACTACCAGGACCGCGCCGCGAAGCTCGCGGCCGAGTTGCCCGGCGCCTGGTTCGCGGACCAGTTCAACAACCCCGCCAACCCGCTGGCGCATGAAGCCGGCACCGGCCCCGAGATCTGGGCGCAGATGGGGCACGACGTCGATGCGATCGTCGTCGGCGTCGGCTCCGCCGGCACGCTGACCGGGCTGACGCGCTTCTTCCGCCGCGTGAACCCGCAGCTGGCGTTCGTGCTGGCCGATCCGCAAGGCTCGATCCTGGCCGAGTACGTCAAGAGCGGCACCATCGGCGAAGCCGGTTCGTGGGCCGTGGAGGGCATCGGCGAAGACTTCGTGCCCAGCATCGCCGACTTGAGCGGCGTGCGCCATGCCTACTCGATCGGCGACACCGAGAGCTTCGCTACCGCGCGCGAGCTGCTGCGCATCGAGGGCCTGATGGGCGGCTCGTCCACCGGCACGCTGCTGGCCGCGGCGCTGCGCTACTGCCGCGAGCAGACGAGCCCGAAGCGCGTCGTCTCCTTCGTCTGCGACACCGGCACGCGCTACCTCAGCAAGGTCTACAACGACAGCTGGATGGTCGACCAGGGCCTGCTGGCGCGCAAGCGCTACGGCGACCTGCGCGACCTGGTCTCGCGCCGGGCCGAGGACGGCAACGTCGTCAGCGCCGGTCCGGACGACACGCTGCTGACGGCCTTCCAGCGCATGCGCCAGGCCGATGTGTCGCAGCTGCCGGTGCTGGACGGCGAACGCCTGGTCGGCGTGCTCGACGAGAGCGACCTGCTGATGAAGCTGCACGGCGGCGCCGCGCACTTCCGCGATGCGGTCAAGACCGCGATGACCCGCAAGCCGAAGACACTGCACCCTTCGGCCACGCTGCAAGAGGTGGAAGCCGTGCTCGACAGCGGCCTGGTCGCCATCGTCGCCGACGAACAGGGGTTCCACGGCCTCATCACCCGCTTCGACCTCCTGAACCATCTGAGACGGACGTTGGCTTGATACCCCCGAAGCGCCTGCGGCGGCTCCCCCAGGGGGGCGCCGCCAGCGGCCCGGCGAAGCCGGTTCCGCGGCGGCCGCTTGATTGCCGGCCCCTTCCTGCACTGCATTCCTAACGGAGAAGTGACATGTCCAATGCAAAAGACATCAAGGCCCGCTTCGCCACCCGCGCGATCCACGCCGGCCAGTCGCCGGACCCCAGCACCGGCGCGATCATGCCGCCGATCTATGCCACCTCCACCTACGTGCAGTCCAGCCCCGGCGTGCACAAGGGCCTGGACTACGGCCGCAGCCACAACCCCACGCGCTGGGCCTGGGAACGCAACGTGGCCGACCTGGAAGGCGGCGCGGCGGCGTTTGCGTTCGCCTCCGGGCTGGCGGCGATGGCCACCGTGCTGGAATTGCTGCCGGCCGGCTCGCACGTGATCAGCGGCGACGACCTCTACGGCGGCAGCTTCCGCCTGTTCGACAAGGTGCGCCGCCACAGCATGGCCTTGAGCTTCAGCTACGTCGACCTGGCGCAGCCGGAGTCACTGCTGGCCGCCATCACGCCGCAGACCAAGATGGTGTGGGTGGAGACGCCGACCAACCCGTTGCTGAAGCTGGCCGACCTGCGCGCCATCGCCGAGATCGCCCGCGCGCACGGGCTGATCACGGTGGCCGACAACACCTTCGCCAGCCCGTTCAACCAGCGGCCGCTGGAACTGGGCTTCGACATCGTCGTGCACTCGGCCACCAAGTACCTCAATGGCCATTCGGACGTGATCGGCGGGGTCGCCGTCGTGGGCACCGACGACCGGCTGGCGCCGCTGCGCGAGCGCCTGGGTTTTTTGCAGAACGCGGTCGGCGCCATCGCCAGCCCGTTCGACAGCTTTCTGGCGCTGCGCGGGCTGAAGACGCTGGCGCTGCGCATCGAACGCCACAACCGCAATGCGCTGGACCTGGCGCAGTGGCTGGAAGCGCAGCCCAAGGTGGCGCGCGTGCATTACCCCGGCCTGCCGTCGCATCCGCAGCACGCCTTGGCCCGCGCGCAGATGCACGCCACCGGCGGCGGCTACGGCGGCATGATCTCCGTCGAGCTGAAGACCGACCTGGCCGGTGCCAAGCGCTTCCTGGAGACGGTGCAGGTCTTCGCGCTGGCCGAGAGCCTGGGCGGCGTCGAGAGCCTCATCGAGCACCCGGCCATCATGACCCACGCCACCATCCCGGCCGACACGCGCGCCAAGCTGGGCATCGGCGATGCGCTGGTGCGCCTGTCGGTCGGCATCGAGGACGTGGAAGACCTGCGCGAGGACCTGGCGCGAGGCTTGGCGGCCGTGTAGCAGCAGCGCGCGGCCTGCGCATGGCCGCGCACTTTGAAGGTCAGTGGCGTCGGGCTCAGCGGCGCGACGCGGGCAAGCTGCCCGAGAGCACGGCGGAGATCGACGACGCCACCGCGCTCCAGTCCTCGGGCGTCAGCCGCTGGTTGCTGCGCCAGCGCAGCGCCGTGTCTTCCTGCTCCAGCAGCGACAGCAGCTGCCGGTGATGTTCTTCCAGCGTGGCGGCGCAGCGCTGGGCCGCGGGCCGGTCGCCCTGGTCGACCGCGTCCAGCAGGTCGATGGCTTCGGCCAGCAGCTGGTCGCAGCGGGCCTGGTCGTGCGCCAGGTCGTCGAGGAAGCCCGCCATGTCGGGGTGCTGCCGCAGCGCGTCCATCAAGGCCACGCCCTTGGGGCGGTGCGCGCCGTCGTTGAAGCTCTGCAGGCCCGACACCAGCGACCGCAGCAGCGCGCGCTGGCTGTCGCGGTTGAACCAGTGCTCGACCTCGACCGTGCGCAGGATGGTGGCCGACAACTCGCGCAGCCGGGCATGCTCGATACGCAGGATTCTCCAGGCGGATTCGGCTGCCAGCATGCGTGCCTCCATCGACCGACCAAGGGTCTCCCCGCGGGGATTCTGCGCCGGCCCGGGCGGGCTGCGAGTGAGCGGAAACACCAAGGCCAGCCCTGTCGCGCCGGCCTGGCACCCGGATTGCCATGCAGGGCTTGGGCGCCAGGTCGAACCCCTCGACGCCGCAGCTGCGCTGCGCCCTGCCCACCGACGGGACCGATGATGACGACGATGCCCTTCACCCCTGACGACATCCACCTCCACAGCTCTGTCACCAGCCTGGAAGCCGCAGCCAGCCGCGAATGCGTGGCCTGCGCGGTGCAGAGCGTGGACCGCGATGGCGACAGCTACCGCAGCGCGCTGTGGCTGGTGCCGCTGGACGGCGAACCGCCGCACCAGCTGAGCGCCGGTACCGCCAATGACACCGCGCCGCGCTGGTCGCCCGATGGCCGGCGCCTGGCCTTCCTCTCGGACCGCCAGGGTGGCGCGCCGCAGATCCACCTGATCGAAGTCGATGGCGGTGAGGCCTGGTTGCTGAGCCACTTCACCGCCGGCGTGAACACGCACCGCTGGGCACCCGATGGCGATCGCCTGCTGGCCATCTGCCCCGTGCCGGTGGACCCCGAGCGCCGCGGCGAGCGCAGCGGCGAGCCAGCGCCCGCCGCCGATCCCGATGCCCCCGAGCTGTGCTGGCGCCTACCGTACAAAATGGACGGCATCGGCTACACGCTGCGGCAGGAGCTGCACCTCTTCACGATCGACGTCGATGGCCAGAGCCAGCAGCTGACCGACGGCGCCTTCGAGGTGCGCGACGCCTGCTGGTCGCCCGACGGCCGCCACATCGCCTTCGCCCGCACGCGCGATGCCCGCCTGGGCCACTGCAGCGACATCTGGCGCGTGCCGGCCGAAGGCGGCGAAGCGCAGCGCCTGACGCATGACCAGCCCACGGCATCGAGCCCGGTGTGGTCGCCGGACGGCCGCTGGATCGCCTTCATGAGCGCCGCGGACGACGGCGATGCGCAGTACCGCCTGTGGCTGATCGACGTCGCCAACGGCCGCGTGAGCCCGCTGGGTTCGGCCGACCTGGAGGTGGCCACCGGCGAGGAACTGCACTGGCTGGAAGACTCGTCCGCGGTGGCCGTGATCGTGGCCGAGCGTGGCCTGCAGGTGCTGCAGCGCATCGACGTGCCATCGGGCCGCGCCACGCTGCTGCAGGGCGGCGAGCGCCACCTGTCGCTGCTGGGCGTCACGCGTGGGCACTGGGTCTATGCCAGCGAGACGGCCGCCGAGGCCATCGAGCTGCGGGCGCGGCGGCGCGATGGCCTGGCCGAGGAGCATGGCCTGACCCGCTTCAACGCCTGGTGGGGCCAGCACAGTGCGCCCGCGCTGCAGCGCCGCAGCTTCGAGGTGCCCGACGGACAGGGCGGCACCGAGACCATCGAAGGCTGGCTGCTGCGCCCACCGGGCGTCCCGGCCCAGTCCGGCGCCACGCCGCTGCTGGTGGACGCGCACGGCGGGCCGTCGAGCTACGTGCTGATGTCGTATGCCGCGCATGCCTACTGGGCACCCTTGTGCAGCGCGGGTTGGTCGGTGCTGGCGCTGAATCCCGTCGGCTCCAGCAGTTACGGCAAGGAATTCAGCCAGCGCCTTTGCGGCCATTGGGGCGAACTGGACCTGCCGCAGTACCTGGCCGCCGTCCTGCAGCTGCAGCGCGAGGGCCTGGCCGACGAACGCGTCGCCATCACCGGCAAGTCCTATGGGGGTTATCTGTCGGCCTGGGCCATCGGCCGCTGCCAGACCTTCCGCGCGGCAGTGGTCAGCGCGCCGGTGTCGAACCTGGAGAGTCACTACGGCACGTCGGACAGCGGCTACTACGCCGACCCGTACTCCATCGGCGCGCCCCCGCACCTGGCGCGTGAGCGCAACCAGTGGCTGTCGCCGATGAAGCATGCGCACAAGGCGTGCACGCCGACGCTGGTGCTGCAGGGCAAGGAAGACGAACGCTGCCCGCGCGGCCAGGGCGAGGAATTCTTCGTCGCGCTGATGGCGCGCGGCGAGGCGCCCACCGAGATGGTGCTTTACCCCGGCGGCGGCCACCACTTCTTCGAGCGCGGCCGGCCTTCGCACCGGGTGGATGCGGTGCGGCGCCTGGTGGACTGGGTGAAGAAGTGGATCGACGTGCCGCTGCACGCCCCGGACCCGAAGACCAGCGCGCGTGGCGATGGCGGCCGCCATGCCCCCCGCGGCGACGCGGGGTGCCAGGAGCCGTCGGACGCAGCCGGGGCGCGCAGTACAGCCATGGACGCGTCAAATCGGAGATAGCACATGAATGCGCACGCCACCCGGATTCTCGTCGTCGACGGCTGGGTCAAGGCCGCCGTCGCGCTGGGCTACCGCCTGCAGGCCCTCGGCTGCGAGGTGCGGACCGCACATGACGAGTCCTCGGCGCTGCTGGGTGCGGCCCTGCTCCGTCCGCAGTTGGTTTTCATCGACGGGGCGCTGCTGACCGCAGGCCGTTTGCCGGGCATGCTGCGGCAACTGCTGCTGAACGAGCCCTTGACGATCGTCTGCCTGTATTCACCGCTGGACGACGGCGGCCGTCGCATGACCCGCGCGTGCGGCGCCGACCTGAGCCTGGGCAAGCCGCCCCCGGATGCCGAACTGCAGGAGCTGCTGGACGGCAGCGGCCGGCTCGACGAAGAGCCGGTGCTGGTGCTGCCTGATGTGTTGCCGGCAGGCCCGCCGGGGGCGGGCCCTGGCCTTGATCGACCGAGGCGCTGATGGTTGCGGTCAGGCCGGCCTTACGCGGCGCGCCGCAGTGCCGCGCCCTGCGCCGCGCTGACCTCCTCGATCGTGCGCTGCTGCACCTGCAAGGTGCTGTCCAGCTGGGCCTTCATCGACTCTGCGACGAACTGGCTGTAGCTGGCAAACAGCTCACGCGAGAGATCCGAGAAGGCGCTGGACTGGAACAGGTTGAATGCCGACGCCTGGGCCTGGCGCGCCAGCGCGTCGATGGCCGCACGCGATTCATTCAGCACATCGGGTGAGGTCCAGAAGCGCATGAGCAGATTGGTGTTGCGCTGGATCAGGTTTTGGTAAGGCGTCGTGAACGCCAGCGTTGCGATGGGCATGTGGATTCCCGCTGAAAGGTTGGAGACCCGCCATGCTGACCGTCTATGCTGCGCTTGCACATCCGATGGCCGCGCCATCTGATGTGCGCCCTGTCCTACAGGCGCAACGAAAGTTGCCGAAACACCCGACTTGGCCAGAACCGGCCCGCCATCTTGAGCCAGCGCAGCGTTCCCACCGGCGATGAGCGACAGCAGTGGCTGCACGAGCTGCAGCTGCTGGACGCCGCGGCCGATCCGGCACTCGACCGCTTTGCACGCATGGCGGCGGGCGCGGCGCGGTCGCCGATCGGACTGGTGACTTTCGTGGTCACGGACCACCAGATCGTCGGCGGCATGCACGGCTGGAGCCGGCGCACCACCACGCTGCTGGAATCCTTTTGCCGCCACGCGGTGGACAGTGCCGCGGCCACCTGCATCGAGGACGCGTCGGCGGACCCGCGCACCCGCGACAACCCGCTGGTCACCGGCGATGAACGCATCCGCTTCTGCGCCGGGCACCCGGTGGTTTTCCGCGCTTGCGTGCTGGGCGCGGTGTGTGCGCTCGACATCCGGCCGCGTGCGTCGAACGAGGTGGACTGGGACGCACTCGGCGACATCGCGGCGTCGGTGGCCGACCTGCTGGAGCTGCGCTACCAGCGCCGCCTCGTCATCATCGAGCAGCAAAGCCAGCGCGCGCTGGCCCAGGCGCTGGCGCAGGCCGAGCGCCAGCGGCTGGACACCGAGCACCGGTACCGTCAGCTGTGGCAGACGACCACCGATGCGGTCCTGGTCATCGATGCCGACAACCGCATCCAGCTCGCGAATCCCGCGGTGCATACCCTGTTCGGCCATGCGCCGGAGGCCTTGATCGGCCAGCCGCTGTCGTTGCTGCAGCCGCCGGCGCTGGCGGCCGCCCACGTCCACGGCATGCAGCGTTATGTGGCCACTGGCCGGCGCACGCTCAACTGGCGGGCCGTGCGCACCAGCGCGCGACGCGCCGACGGTTCGGAGTTTCCGGTGGAGATCGCGTTCAGCGAACTGGACGCGGGCGGCGCGCGCCTCTTCGCCGCCTTCGTGCGTGACATCACGCAGCAGCGCCAGGAAGAGCAGGCCCGGCTCGAGCTGCAGGACCGGCTGCGGCAGGGGCAGAAGATGGAAGCCATCGGCGTGCTGGCCGGCGGCGTGGCGCACGACTTCAACAACGTGGTGGCGGCCATCCTGGGCAACGTGGCGCTGGCCGAGCAGGACATGATGCGTGGCCTGCCGGTCGGCGAGCGCCTGGCACAGATCCGCATTGGCGGCATGCGGGCGCGCGACATGGTGGCCAAGCTGCTGGCCTTCGCCCGGCGCCAGCCGGTGCGCCTGGTGTCCTGCCAGGTGCAACCGCTGGTGCACGAGACCTTGGCGCTGCTGCGCGCAACCCTGCCGGCGGGTGCACGCCTGGTGGCCGAGCTGGCCGAGGAGCCGCTGTGGGTCCGCGTGGACCCGACGCAGTTCGAGCAGGTGCTGATCAACCTCTGCACCAATGCCTGGCAGGCCTTCGATGGCCGCGCGGGCTGCATCCGCGTCGGCGCCCGGCTGGAAGGCCCGGGCCCGGCCGATCCGGACCTGCCCCAGGGAGTGCACGTCTTCGTCGCGGATGACGGACCCGGCATCGCGGCCGCGGTGCGCGACCGCGTCTTCGAGCCCTTCTTCACCACCAAGGCGCCGGGTGTCGGCACCGGGCTGGGCCTGGCGGTGGTGCACGGCATCGTCACCGCGCATGGGGGCCGCATCGCGGTCGACAGCGCACCCGGCGCCGGCTGCACGGTGCACCTGTGGTTCCCTTCGGCGGCGGCCGACACCAACGCCGGTGCCGAGGCGCCAGCACCCGCGGCCGACGCGGTGGCCGGCCGGCACATCCTGTTCGTCGACGACGACGAGGTGATCACCACGCTGGCGGCCGAACTGCTCGGCCGCGCGGGCTACCGCGTGAGCACCTTCAACGACCCGCGCAGCGCGCTGGAGCGGCTGCGCCGCGACCCCGGCGACGTCGACCTGCTGGTCACCGACCTCAACATGCCCGAGCTGTCCGGTTTGGAGCTGCGGCAGCTGGCGCGCGCCATCCGCCCGGAGCTGCCGGTCATCATCAGCTCCGGCAACCTGCCCGATGCGGACGGCGACGCTGCCGAAGGCGGCCCGGCGCTTCGAAAGCAGTACCTCGTGGAAGAGCTGCTTTTGGTGGTGGCGCAGGAGTTGCAGGGTCTGCGCGCACGCTGAATTGGTAGGCAAAGCACGCTACCGTACCGAAATCCTGAAGACGGTCTACTGATCATCTACTGATCCCTGCCAAGACTTTGCCCTTACGCCCCAGCCTTGGTGACGATCACCTTGGCGCAGTCTCCAAATCGGGGGCGTCAGTGCATCGTCCCTGCCGTCAACACTCCACCACGATGCGTGCCTCTGATTGGCGCGACAGCAGCTTGGCGAACTCATCCGCGGGGACTGGTTTGCTGAACAGGTAGCCTTGCACGGCATCGCAGCGCTGCTTGCGCAGGTGCTGCAGCTGCGCCACGGTTTCCACGCCTTCGGCGATCACGCCGAGATGCAGGCTGTGCGCCAGGCCGATCACGGCGTTGCAGATGGTCGCGCCGTCCGCGTCGGTGGCGACGTCGCGCACGAAGGAGCGGTCGATCTTCAGGTAGTCCAGCGGAAAGCGCTTCAGATAGCCCAGCGATGAATAGCCGGTGCCGAAGTCGTCCAGCGACAGGCCGACGCCCAGTGCCTTCAGTTGCGTGGCCGTGGCAACGGCCGCATCGAGGTCGTGCATCATCGTGCTCTCGGTGATCTCGAACGACAGCATGCAAGGTTCCAGCGCATGGTCGGCCAGCGCACGTTCGACCCGCGACACCAGGTCGAGCTGCCGGAACTGGCGCGCCGACAGGTTCACCGAGACCGGCGGCACGCGCAGCCCCGCATCGATCCAGGCGCGCAGCTGCCGGCACACGCTGGCGAGCACCCATTCGCCCAGCGCCTCGATCAGGCCCGTTTCCTCGGCCAGCGGAATGAAGTCCCCCGGCGGGACCATGCCCTTGTCGGGGTGGCGCCAACGCAGCAACGCTTCGGCGCCGTTGATGGTGTCTCCGGCCAGGTCCACCTGCGGCTGGTAGTGCATCAGCATCTCTCCGCGCTCGATGCCCCGCCGCAGCTCGGCTTCCATCGAAAAGCGCGCGGCCAGGCGCGCGTTCATCGCCGTTGCGAAGAAGCGGTAGCTCGCACCCCCGAGCGTCTTGGCGTGGTTCATCGCGGTGTCGGCATGCTTCATCAGCGTGACCGCGTCCTCGCCGTCGTCGGGAAAGATGCTGAGGCCGATCGAGGCCGAAGTGCGCAGCTCGTGCGCGCCAAGCTGCAATGGCGCGGCCAGCGCGGCGAGCACCTTGCCCGCGACGATCGCGGCGTCGCTGCCTGCCGACAGGTCTTTCAGCATGACGATGAACTGGTCGCCGCCCAGTCGAGCGATGGGGTCCGAGCTGCGCACGACGCCGCGCAGGCGCCCCGCGACCTCGATCAGCAGCAGGTCGCCGACGGCGTGGCCCAGGCTGTCGTTGACGGCCTTGAAGCGATCCAGGCCGATGGACATCAGCGTCAGGTGGCTGTCGTGGCGCCTCGCATCGGACAGCGCCTCAGCAAGCCGCTTCTCGATCGAGAAACGGTTCGCCAAGCCGGTCAGGATGTCGAAGTGGACGTGCTGCTCGAGTTCACGCTTCAGGCGGTCGGCCTCGTTGGCATCGCGCCGGCTGGCGATGCCGTAGGCCAGGTCGTCGGCAAGCTCCTGCAAGACCTTGATCTCCCCGGCATCGAAGGCATCAGCCTCGGCCGAATAGATGCTCAGCGTGCCGAAGGCCTGCTGCTTGTCGCGCAAGGGCAGTGCGATGCAGGAGGCCAGGCCGCGGGCGAGTGCGGACTCGCGCCAGTGGGCGAACACCGGATCGCTGGCGATGTGGCGCGCGACCGCTGTGCAACCGCTGCGCACGGCGGTGCCGCCGACGCCGCGGCGGCTGGCGTCGTCGCCCCAGGTCAGGCCGAGGCCGTCGACGTAGTCGCGGTCGCTGCCGGCATGGGCGACGGGTTCGATACCGCAGCTCGCGTCCCTTTGCGCATAGCCGACCCAGGCCAGGCGGTAGCCCCCGATGTCGACGACGTGCTGACAGATGTCGTTCACCAATGCGCGCTCGTCGTGTGCCTGCACCAGCGTCGCGTTGCATCGGGAGAGCACCTGCAGCGCGCGGTTCACACGGCGCAGCTCCTGCGCCTGCTCACCGTGCTGCGCAGCGGCGAGCCGAAGTGCATCGGCCAGGCGGACTTCGACGCCGCGCATCGTCAACCGCGCCACGCAGATGGCAAGCAGCAGTGCACTGATCGCCGCGGCGGCGATCACGGCCGGACTTGGCCAACTGCCAGCGATGCCGATGCCCGCCAGCGCGGGCAGCACGCCCGCCGCGCAGCCGACGATGATCTGGGCGCGCCAACCAAGGCGGGGTAACGGCGATGGACGCATGGGCGGGCAGCTTTGATGGACTGTGAAGCTCGCGCCAGCCGATCAGTCCGCGGGAGCCGGCTGCGCGGAACAGACCCTGCGTGCGCCGGCTGGCGCCGTGTATTTCGGCGGCAACCCGGTGCGAGGTAAAGCCCAGATCGCGCCAAAACGCACGGGGATGGCCATTCCCTGCGTCGGCAGCCGGATGTCTTCGCGGTGGCGTGTCGGGATTGTTCGACGCCGGCGCCGATGCCGGCGGCCGCGGGTGGATGGCCTCTTCATCGAACCACGCATCGTGGCGGCTGTGACTGGCGCCGTGGTCCGCCTGCCTCTGGTTCGCGGACCGCGGCGTGCTGCCCTTTGCGCGTGGTGCTTGGCACGTGCTTCCGATCGCGAAGACGGGGGCTCGCGTCGCCGAGCGCCGGTGACGGCCCGGGCCAGCGACAAGTGCGATGGGCGCGCTGGGTGTGCTGGGCAACAGGCGGCCGATGGGGCGCTGATGCCAACCGCGTGCGGTGCCTCAGCTCCCGCACACCGTCGCGTGCACGATCTCTTCCGCATCGAAGGCCGAGCCGGCCCGGTTGGCGGCGACCAGGCGGTCCAGCATCGCCTGCGGCTCGCTGCCGTAGGCCCGTTGAAGCTCGGCCAGCGTGACGCCCTGCGCCAGCAGGTAGGCGACGGCGCCTTGCTCGGGGCTGGCCGTACAGCTCCAGGAAGGCGGACGTGTCTTCCTGCCAGTTGCAGGCCAGGTCGGGCTCGTTCCAGAACTGGTAGTGGATGCGCGTGGCCACCTGCGGGTTGATGCCGGTCGCGCCGTCGTAGGGCTGGAAGAAGCGCACCGCGATGTCGAGCAGCTGCTGGCAGACCCGGTAGTCGGCTGGCCGGTGTGCGTGGGCCAGCACGCCGCCGCCGCAGGCCGGGCGCCTATCGGCCGAACGGCTCAGCCATGCCGGGCTGCGGAAGCTGTCGACCATCAGCACCCGCGTCGAGTTGCGCCGGGTCAGGTCGTCCAGGTTGGGCCGGGATTGCTGCAGCACGCGCGCCGTCATGCCGGATGCTGGCCCGCACGGTCGGTCTGCGTGGCGGCGCCGGCATGCAGCCAGCGGCTGAGGTGGCGGTCCGCCTCGGCGCGTTCGCTGCGCGCCAGCGCGGCGCGTTCATGCGAGACGGCCTTGCAGTGGACCGTGGCGCCTTCTTCGCCGTCCTGCTCGAAGCGCACGGTCACCGCCGACAGCAGCAGCGGCGTGCGCGCGATGTGCCGCGTCGATTCGATGCTGAGCCGCAGGCCGGTCGGCAGCGGGTAGACGAAGCGCCGGAAGCTGGCGCGCACGTCGCGCAGCAGGTGCTGCGACCGGTCGTTGTCGAAACCGGCCAGCGCGCAGATCTGCGCCGAGACCGCGATGAACATCTGCCGCGCCGCTTCCACCAGCACCATGCCCTGCACGTGGATGCCGGTGGTGTGGTCCGCTAGCTCGGCGCACGCGTCGTCGAGCACCAGTTGCGCGGCGAAGCTGTCCGGCCCCGCGGGCGCGGGCTGCGTGATCATCACGTTCTGCGCGCAGCACTTGTGCACCAGGCCGGGGGCGGCGCGGCGGGAGACGTGTTCGTCCAGCGATGGCGCCTGTGCCGGCGGGCATCGCGCCATCGCTTGCTGGACCGCTGCCAGGCCCGTGGGCCCGATGCCCTGGCCGACGACGATGCGGCGCGCCTGCTGCAGCCGGCTGCCGGGCCAGGCCGCCAGCTGCCGCACGGTGACGGCGGCGGCGCCATCGGCGAAGGCGGCGAACTTGTCGCCGACCACCAGGATCGTGTCGTTCATCGGTGCCGGCGCGTGCGAGCTGCAATTGGATAGCGCTATCCTAAGTTGCCATACCGTCTGACGTCGGCCATCAACATAGGGATGGGCAAGCGCGCGTCCCTGTGCCAGCCGGCCGAATCCATCTCTTGAATCACGGGACAGCGCTACCCGTGGCGGAGGCAGCGGGCGCGCCGCCTCCTGCGCACCGCCGGCCAAGTTCGCGCCGGAAGAGGCCATCAACGGCTCGCGTGCCAACGCGTCACCGCAGCGGGATGCCGGAAGCGGTCGCTCGCGCCTCGCGCCGGGTGGTCCCGCCGCAGCCCCGGCCGAGTGGCGCGCGGGCGATTCGGAACAGATAAGAAATCCTGAAGGCAAACGGCTGATCGATGAGGAATGGTTAGCTAGACTGCGCGGCCGGATCAATCACGAAGGAAGCGCATGTCCAAGACCATCGTCCTCGGTGTCATCGGGGCCGACTGCCACGCGGTCGGCAACAAGATCATCGACCACGTGCTGACGGAGCAGGGCTTCAAGGTGGTGAACCTGGGCGTGATGGTGAGCCAGGACGAGTTCATCGACGCCGCCATCGAGACCAACGCCAGCGCGGTGCTGGTCTCGTCGATCTACGGCCACGGCGAGATCGACTGCCTGGGGTTCCGCGGCCGCTGCGTCGAGCGCGGGCTGGAACACATCGTGCTGTACGTCGGTGGCAACCTGGTGATCGGCAAGCGCGATTTCGCGGAGATCGAGCGCCAATTCCTCGAGATGGGCTTCGACCGCGTGTTCTCGCCCTCGGTCGACCTGCAGGACGCGGTCCGGCTGCTGCGCGCCGACATCGCCCGCAGCGAGCAGCGCGCGGCCGAGGAGATGGTCGACCAGATGGGCGACCACATGGACGGTCACGTGGCCGCACGCGCGGCGGCACCCGTCACCGAGTTCGCCGTCTGAAAGAGCCATGGCTCCCTGTCTCGCGATCGACATCGGGTCCACCTGGACCAAGGGTGCGCTGTTCCACTGCCAGGGCGGCGAGCTGGTGCTGCAGTGCCGCGCCGCGCACCCGACCACCGTGCATGACCTGGGTGAAGGCTTCGCCGCGGTGCTGGCGGGGCTGCTGCCCGGCGTTGCACCCGCCGAGCTGCAGCGGCGCGTGGCGCAGGGCGAGCTGGCGATCGACTATTCCTCGTCGGCCAAGGGCGGGCTGGCAGTGGCCGCGCTGGGCCTGGTGCCCGAGATCACGCTGGAAGTGGCCAAGCTCGCGGCCTGCTCGGCCGGCGCCAAGCTGACGCAGGTGCTGTCCTATCGCCTGAATGGCGCGGACATCCGCGCACTGGAGCAGAACCCGCCTGACATCCTGCTGTTCGCCGGCGGCACCGATGGCGGCAACACCGACTACCTGCTGCGCAATGCGCAGGCGCTGGCGCGCTCGTCGCTGCGCTGCGCGATGGTGTATGCCGGCAACCGCGCGGTGCGCGACGAGGTCTGCGCGCTGCTGGCCGACCGCGACATCATCGCGGTGGACAACCTGCTGCCGGCGCTGGACTCCCCCAACCCCGAGCCCGCGCGCGAGGCGCTGCGCCGGCTGTTCCTGCAGCGCATCGTGCGCGGCAAGGGGCTGGACCGCGTGGTCGACCTGGTCGGCGTGCAGCCCACGCCGACACCCTACGCAATGCTGGAATTCGCGCGCGCCATCGGCGAGACGGTGCCGGGCTGGCAGGAATTCATCCTGCTCGACATCGGCGGCGCGACCACCGATGTCTATTCCACCCACCGCGAGGCGCAGGCTTCCGGCGTCGTCGTGCGCGGCCTGCCGGAGCCCGGCCTCAAGCGCACCGTCGAAGGCGACCTGGGGATGCGCGTGTCCGCCGCAGCCACGCTGGCCGCCGCGCGGCCGGTGCTGGCCGGCCAGCTGGGCGTCGATATCGATCAAATGGAGCGGCATGTGCGGCAGGTGGCCGCGCTGCCGCAGCACCTGCCCGGCGATGACGACGAAGGGCAGCGGCTGGACGCGCTGCTGGCCGGCTTCTGCCTGGCCGAAGCATGCACGCGGCATGCCGGCCGGTCGCAGGAAGTCAGCACGCCCGATGGCCTGGTGCAGCTGCAGCTGGGCCGCGACCTGCGCGGCGTGCACCGGGTCATCGGCTCGGGCGGCTGGCTGGCCCAGGCCGGCGGCTTCGACCCCACGCCCTGGCTGCGCCTGCGCCCGCTGGACGAACGCGGCCGCAGCGTGCTGCTGCCCGCCCGCGTCGACTATTTCCGCGACACCGGCTACCTGTTTCCGCTGCTGGCCAACGTGGCGCGCCGCCACCCGGCCGCGGCGGCACGGGCCGGTGTGCGAGCCCTGCAGTGCATGCCGGGGCGCCCTGAACTCCTCACTTCGCCACCCACCCATGGAACTGAGCAACCGCCGCCTGTCCCGCCAAGCCTTCGAAGCCGAGCGGGCCAGCGTGATGAACACCTGGCCCACCGGGTCTGAGGTCAACTTCTCCGAAGGCCTGCGCTTCCAGCACGCATTGCCGGAGCACAAGCGTTTCTCCGCTGCGCTGGCGGCAGCCGACCGGGCCGGCAAGACCCTGTTCCAGCCGCGCGCCGGCGTGGCCCTGCTCGAAGAGCACATCGCGCTGCTGCAGTACCTGCAGGACAGCTGCGACCTGCTGCCCACCACCATCGACGCCTACACACGGCTGAACCGCTACGACGAGGCGGCGGTCGGCATCGCCCGATCGAAGGAAGCGGGCACCTCGCTGCTGAACGGCTTTCCGGCGGTCAACCACGGCCTGGCGGGCTGCCGGCGGCTGATCGAGTCGCTGGACAAGCCGGTGCAGGTGCGCCACGGCACGCCTGACGCGCGCCTGCTGGCCGAGATCACGCTGGCCGCTGGCTTCACGGCTTATGAGGGCGGCGGCATCTCGTACAACGTGCCCTATGCCAAGCGGGTGCCGCTGGAGCGCTCCATCCGCCATTGGCAGTATTGCGACCGGTTGGTCGGCCTGTACGAGGAAGAAGGCATCCGCATCAACCGCGAGCCCTTCGGGCCGCTGTCGGGCACGCTGGTGCCACCTTTCGTCTCGCACTGCGTGGCGCTGGTCGAAGGCCTGCTGGCGCTGGAGCAGGGCGCCAAGTGCCTGACGCTGGGCTACGGCCAGGCCGGCAACCTGGTGCAGGACGTGGCGGCCATCCGCTCGCTGCGCGAGCTGGGGCATGAGTACTTCCAGGCCGCCGGCCACGACGACTACCAGCTGAGCACCGTGTTCCACCAGTGGATGGGCGGCTTTCCGGAGAACGAATCGATGGCCTATTCGGTCATCTGCTGGGGCGCCGCCACCGCCGCGATGGCGGGCGCCACCAAGGTCATCGTGAAGACCCCGCACGAGGCCGCCGGCGTGCCCACCAAGGAAGCCAACCGCCAGGGCCTGAACGCCACCAGCCAGATCCTGAACATGGTGCGCGAGCAGAACGTGCCGGTGGGCCCCGAAGTCGAGCGCGAGGTGGAGCTGATCAAGCGCGAGGTGCGCGCGGTGATGGCCAAGGTGATGGAACTGGGCCGCGGCGACGTGGCGGTGGGCGCCGTGCGCGCCTTCGAGGCGGGCGTGATGGACATTCCGTTCGCGCCGGCCGCCTGCAATGCCGGCAAGCTGATGCCCATCCGCGACAACGAGGGGGCGGTGCGCATCTTCGACGCCGGCCACGCGCCGCTGCCGGACGACGTGATGGCCTACCACCGCGAGAAGGTGGCCGAGCGGGCCCGCGCGGAGCAGCGCGAGAGTTCGTTCCACATGGTCGTCGACGACATCTACGCGATTTCCAAGGGCAAGCTGGTGGGAAGGCCGGCATGAGCATGCGCATCAACACGCCGGTTCACATCGCCCACGCCGAATTCGTCGCCGGCTTCTCGTCCTTCTATTTCGACGACCAGCAGGCCATCAAGGCCGGCGCGCGGCAGGACGGCTTCGTCTACGCTGGCGCGCCGGTCACGCCGGGCTTCAGCGCCGTGCGGCAGGCCGGCGAATGCGTGTCGGTGCTGCTGACTTTGAGCGATGGCAGCGTCGGCATCGGCGATTGCGCGGCGGTGCAGTATTCCGGTGCCGGCGGGCGCGATCCGCTGTTCCTCGCGGCCGACTTCCTGCCCCTGCTGCGCCGCGAGGTGGCACCGCTGCTGGAGGGGCGCGACGCCGCGGATTTCCTGGGCAACGCGCGCTTCATCGACCAGGTGCAGGTCCAGGGCCGGCGGCTGCACACCGCCATCCGCTACGGCCTGAGCCAGGCGCTGCTGGATTCGGCGGCCCAGGCCCGCCGCCGCTTGGCCGTGGAGGTGCTGTGCGAGGCCTACGGCCTGCCGGTCGAGACCACGCCGATCCCGCTCTTCGGCCAGAGCGGCGACGACCGCTACCTTGCCGTCGACAAGATGCTGCTCAAGCGGGTGGACGTGCTGCCGCACGGCCTGATGAACCACGTCGCCGACAAGCTCGGCCACCAGGGCGAGAAGCTGCGCGACTACGTGCGCTGGCTGGTGCAGCGGGTGCGGGCGCTGGGCGAGGAAGGCTACCGGCCCGAGCTGCACATCGACGTCTACGGCACCATCGGCCAGGCCTTCGGCCAGGATGCTGATCGCATCGGGGGTTATCTGGCCACGCTGGAAGCCGAGGCGGGGCCGCTGGCGCTGTCGATCGAGGGCCCGGTGGATGCCGGCTCGCGCGACGCGCAGATCGAAGCGCTGGGCGCCATCACGCAGCGGCTGCGCGCGCTGGGCTCGCGCGTGCGCATCGTGGCCGACGAGTGGTGCAACACGCTGGACGACGTGGTCGCCTTCACCGAGGCCCGCTGCTGCGACATGGTGCAGATCAAGACGCCGGACCTGGGCAGCATCCACAACGTCGTCGAATCGGTGCTGCACTGCCGGCAGCACGGCATGCAGGCCTACCAGGGCGGCACCTGCAACGAGACCGACGTGTCGGCACGCGCCTGCGTGCAGGTGGCGCTGGCGGCGCGGCCGATGCGCCTGCTGGTCAAGCCCGGCATGGGCTTCGACGAGGGCTTCTGCATCGTGCACAACGAGATGCAGCGCACGCTGGCCCTGCTGCGGCGCCGGCACGCCGGCCAGCGCGACTGAGGCCGGGGGAGACGCCGGCGCCACAATGGCGCCGCCTTCGCCCCCGCGCCCGCCTCAGCCGCCATGTCAGACACCCTGCGCCACGCCACGCTGCGCCAGCTCCAGATCTTTCTCGAAGCCGCCGCGCACTGCAGCTTCGCCCGCGCGGCCGAGGCGCTGCACCTGAGCCAGCCGGCGGTGTCGATGCAGATGAGCCAGCTGGCCGAGACGGTGGGCCTGCCGCTCTTCGAAAAGCGCGGCCGTGCGCTGGCGCTGACCCAGGCCGGCGAGACCCTGCTGCCCTATGCCGAGCGTGTCGCGCAGGCCCTGCGCGAGGCCGGCGAGGCCATCGACGCGCTGCAGGGCCTGCACCACGGCACGCTGCGCATCGCGCTGGTGACGACCACGCGCTACTTCATGCCGCGGCTGATCGCGCGCTTCCGGGCGCAGCACCCGCACATCGCGGTGGACGTGTCGATCGCGCCGCGCGAGGGCGTGATCGCGCAGATCGAGGGCAACCAGGTCGAGCTGGCAGTGATGGGGCGGCCGCCGGCGCACATCCCGCTGACGGCCGATGCCTTCGCCAAGCACCCGCACGGCGTGATCGCCGCGCCCGACCACCCGCTGGTGGGCAAGCGCCGCGTGCCGCCGGCGCGCGTCGCCAACGAGCTCTTCCTGCCGCGCGAGGCCGGCTCCGGCACCCGCCACGCAATGAACCAGTATTTCGCGGCGCACCACCTGAACCCGCCGATCGGCCACGAGATGACCAGCAACGAGTCGATCAAGCAGGCGGTGATGGGCGGGCTGGGGCTGGCCTTCATCTCGCTGCACACGGTGGTGCTGGAGCACCAGACCGGCCACCTCGCGCTGCTGGACCTGCAGGGCTTGCCGGTGGTGCGCGACTGGTACGTGCTGAACCGCAGCGGCCGGCCGCTGAGTCCCGCCGCCGCGGCCTTCAAGCGCTTCCTGCGTGCCGAGGCGCCGGCCTACATGGACCGCCTGCTGCCGGCGCGGCGCGGCCGGGTCAAGGCGGGGTGAGGCACGCGCGGCCAGCGCGGCACGGACGATCATTTCCGGACTTGGCGCATGCCTGTTCCTTGCCGCATCGCGCGGGTGATGGCGCTGCTGGGCATCGCTGCCATGCCCGGCCTGGCGCATGCCGACGCGGCTGCGCTCGACGCGTTGCTGCGGGACCATGCCGCGCAGACCAGCCGCCGCCTGCACGACGAGGGACGCCTGGACGATGCGCTGCCCTGGGCACAGCGGGCACTCGCCGCGGCTGAAGACTTGTCCGGCCCCCGTGGCCTCGAAGTGGCCGAAGCGCTGAACGCGCTGGGCAAGCTGCTGCGCGAGCGGGGCGACTACCGCGGCGCCGAGTCGGCCCATCTGCGCAGCCTGGCGATTCGTGAGAGCCTGTTGGGCCCGGCGGACCGCGAGGTGGCGCGGACGCTGAACAACGTGGCGATCGTCTACCAGGAGACCGGCGAACTCCGCCGCGCCGAGGTGATGTATGGGCGCAGCCTGGCGATCTGGCAGGCGCTGCCGCCCGGCACCGAGTTGGCGATGGCGCAAGGCAACCTGGGCAACCTGCGCAGCGACCTGGGCCAGTACGTGCAAGCCGAGCAATTGCTGCAGGAAAGCGTGGCCACCTGCGAATCGATCGGGGCATCGGAGCAGGACGCGATGGCCATCGCGCTGTCCAACCTGGCCGTGCTGTACGTGGAGATGGGTGACAGCGATCGTGCCGAACCGCTCTTGCTGCGCAGTCTCGCGATCCGGGAAAGGATGCGTGGCCCGTTGCACCACGCGCTGGCGTTCCCGCTGGTCAACCTCGCCAACGTGTACGTGGCGCAGGGGCGGGCTGACGAGGCGCCCGCGTTGCTGCAGCGCAGCCTGGCGCTGTGGGAGCAGGCGCTCGGCGATCAGCATCCCCTGGTGGCGGCCGCCTTGAGCAACCTGGCCGAAGCCTACCGGCGGCAGGGTGAGTTGGCACGCGCCGAGCCCTTGGCCCGGCGCAGCCTGGCGATTGCCGAAAAGGCGCTCGGGCCGGCCCATCCCGGGGTGGCCATCACGCTCGGCCACCTGGCGGCCCTGGTCCATGACCAGGGTGATGCCGGCAGCGCCGAGGCGCTGTACCAGCGCAGCTTCGATGCCTGGTCGAAGTCGGTCGGCGGCGACCATCCGCGCGCGGCGAAGGTCTTGGCTGCCCTGTCCACGCTGGCCTGGTCGCGCGGTGACTTGGCGCGGGCGGGACAGCTGCTGGAGCAGGCCGCCGCGGTGGAGGACGGCCACCTGGACCGTTTGCTTGCCAGCGGCTCGCAAGCGCAGAAGCAGGTCTACGTGCAGGCGCTGCAGTCGTCGACGGACCTTGCGATATCACTGCACTTGCACCGAGGCCGCGACGACCTTGCCGGTGCGCGCCTGGCCGCCACGGCGGTGCTGCGCCGCAAGGGCCGGGTGCTGGACGCCACCAGCGAGGCGATAGGCGTGCTGCGCCGGCAGCTCGCCAGCGCGGACCGCCTGCTGCTGAATGAGCTTGCTAGCGTGCAATCGGAGCGGGCAAGCGTGGCGCGCTCGGTGGAAGGCGGGCGCGGCCCCGGCGTCGCGGCGTCGAATGCGCTGGCGCACGACCTGCGGCTGCGCGGCGAGGCCTTGGAGCGCCGGCAGCAGGCCCTCGAGGCCCGCATCAGCCAGCGCAGCGCGGCGCTCCGCGGCGTGTTCCAGCCGGCCAGCCTCGCACGCGTGCAGCGCGCACTGCCCGCGGATACCGCGCTGGTCGAGTGGGTCGCGTACCGGCCGATCGATCCACGTGCCAGCGCCGCCGCTCGCCCCGCGGCGCCGCGCTATGCCGCTTTCGTGCTGCAGGCGCGAGGCGAACCCGCGTGGATCGACCTGGGTGATGCCGCCACCGTCGACGCGGCCGTGGCGCGGCTACGCCGTGCGCTGGCCGATCCCGCGCGGCCCGAGGTCGCGGCGCTGGGGCGCCAGCTGCACCGGCAGGTCTTCGAACCGCTGCGTCCGCTGCTGCGCGCATCCAGGCTGCTCTTGTCGCCCGACGGCGCCCTGAACCTGGTGCCTTTCGGCGCCTTGCAGGACGGCCGGCGGCGCCACCTGCTGGAGCAGTACCGGATCAGCTATCTCGGCACCGGGCGCGAGTTGCTGCGCCCGGCGCCGCGGGCCGACGCCGCCGGGCCGGGCCTGCTGTTGGCCGCGCCGGATTTCGATGGCGAGCCGGCGCCCACGGCGGCCCCAACCGGTGCGGCCGCGCGCGGCGGCGCCGATGTGCGCGGGCCACTTCCCGGGCCGTTCAGTCCGCTGCCCGGCTCGCTGAGAGAAGCCCGGGCGATCCATCGCATCGTGCCGGGCCTGCAGCTGCGGCTCGGTTCGCACGCAAGCAAGGCCGCGGTGCTGGCAGCGCACGGCCCGCGCATCCTGCACCTGGCCACCCATGGCTTTTTCCTCGAACCCGCGGCCGGGATGCCGCGGCCGCGGGAGGCGTCGTTGCTGCATGCCGGCCTGGCGCTGGCCGGCGCCAATCGGGCGGGACCAGGCGGCACCGGCTCCGACAGCATCCTGAGCGCCCTGGAGGCGGCCAGCCTGGACCTGTGGGGCACGCAACTGGTCGTGCTGTCGGCCTGCGAGACCGGCCTTGGCGAACCCAGCAGCGGCGAGGGCGTCTATGGCCTGCGCCGGGCACTGACGATCGCTGGCGCGCAGAGCCAGGTGATGAGCCTGTGGAAGGTCGACGACGAAGCCACGCGGGCGCTGATGGTCGATTACTACCGCCGGCTCATGCGCGGGCAGGATCGCGCCGAAGCGCTGCGCCAGGCGCAGTTGCGGCTGGTGCGCCGCTCGCCGGCGTTCAAGCATCCGTTCTACTGGGCGGCGTTCATCAGCACCGGCGCATGGGGGCCGATCGACCGGCCGCGCCGCCCCCCACGCTGACCGGCCTGCCCGACATCCTGGGGATGTTGCCGCGCACCGGCCTGCGGCACACTCCGCCGCCGCACGCACCTACAAGACAAGGCCAGGCGCCGGGACAGCGATTTCCGGCGTGCCAGATGAGCAAGCTCAGCAACGAACGCGCGATCGATCTTCTCCAGCAAGCGCGGCAAGGCGAGGTCGAGGCCATCCGCCAGCTGTACATGGCCTGCAGCATCGTCTATCCCCACGTCCTGAAGATGTGCCGCGATCCCGTGCTGGCGAAGGAGGTGTTCTTCGACACCGTCACCGAGATCTGGAAGGGACCGTCGGTCTTCCGGGGCGACTCGCAGTTCAGCACCTGGGTGATCGCCATCGCGCGGAACCTGGCATTGGGCGCCTTGCGTGCGCGGGCGCCTCATGCCGGCGCGCCTGCCGGACCGGTGCCGCAGGAAGATGCCTTCGACGACGAGCGCAGTGCCCATGGCGATGCCGATGCCGGCATGGATCCCTTCGATGCGATGGCGCAGCAGCAGCACCGCGAAGGCGTGCTTCGCTGCATTCGCAAGCTGTCGCCGAAACTGGGGGAGTGCCTGCTGCTTGTCTACTATGCCGAGCTCTCGCAGCCGCAAGTCGCCGCCCTCCTGGGCTTGAACATCAACACCGTGAAGGCGCGCGTGCGCGACGCGCATCTCAAGGTGAAGGCCTGCCTGGGGCTGCTGCTGGGAGGGGGAGGCCGCCATGACTGATGAGCAGAACGAACGCGAAGACTTCCAGCGTGCCCTACCCTGGTATGTCAGCGGCACGCTGGACCCCGGGCAACGCGCCAAGGTCGACCGCTACTTGAGCGGACATCCGGAGGCCGCCGCGGAACTGCGGTGGCATGCCCGGATGCGCGAGGCGGTGCGCCGCGATCCGACGGCCATTCCAGCGGATCTGGGCTGGGACGAATTCGCGCAGCGCCATGGCCTGCTTGCCGCCGGCCATCGGCCAGCCGCTTCGGCTTGGGCCGGCCGGCCCGCCTTCGCGATGGCCGCCGCGGTGCTGGTGCTGGTGCAGGCCGGCGTGATCGGCGCCCTGCTGTTCGATCGCCACGCCGCCGGGGCGGGCGGCTTTTCCACGCACCGGTCGCCCGCAGCCGGCGTGCCGGCGCGAGAACAGGTCCTGCAGCTGCGCTTCAAGCCTGGCGTCAGCGAACTCGACGCCCGCAAGCTGCTGCTCGGCATTGATGCACGGCTGGTCGGCGGCCCCAGCCAGCTTGGCGACTACCTGGTCGCCGTTGCGCCGGAGCGCATCGAGGCGGTGCGCCGGGGGTTGGAAAACCATGCGCTGGTGGCCGAAGCGGCGATCGTGGCATTGCCCGCGGGCGGCACCGAGTGAGTCACCGGACCCGATGGGGTGGTGGGCTCGCGCGGCACTGCGCGCGGGTCCTCCGCGGAGACCCGTCCGACCGGGCGCCGGTGCTGGCGAGGCGGCGTCTGAGCCTGGCCGCGCTGGCCGCACTGGCCGGGGGCGGCACAGGCGCGGCCCGTGCCGCGGAGCCGCCGCGGCGCCTGGCGCTGGTGGTGGGCAATGCCCGCTACGAACATGGCCCGCTGCGCAATGCGCTCAACGATGCGCGCCAGATGGGTGCGGCCTTGCGCGCGCTCGGCTTCGCGGTGACCGTGAAGGAGAACCTCGGCTGGGACGGCATGGTGGGGGCCCTGGCCAGCTTCAGCCAGCAGGCTCGGCGCAGCGACGTGCGGCTCTTCTACTACGCCGGCCACGGCATGCAGGTCCACGGCACGAACTACCTCACCCCGATCGGCGCCGCCGCGGCCAGTGAACACGAGCTGCGCGCCAGGAGCATCGACGTGGACGAGCTGGTCGAGCGCCTGGGCCGGCTGCCGGACGGCATCGGCCTGGTCATCGTCGATGCGTGCCGCAGCAACCCCCTCACGCGGGTGTTGCGTCCGACCCGCAGCCCGCCGTCCGCTGGCTTGGCGCCGACCAGCGCGCCGCGCGGCATGGTGGTGGCGTACTCCACCGGCCCGAACAGCGCGGCGCTCGACGGCGCCGGCGGCGGCAACAGCGTCTACACCCGGCATCTGCTCGCCGAGATGCAGATGCCGGGCCGGACGGTCGAGCAGGTGTTCAAGCGTGTTCACGCGGCGGTGGAAGCCGAGACGCAGCGCGCGCAGCGACCCTGGCTCAGCACCAGTCTCAGCGGCGACTACTGCTTCCGGCCGCTTGCGGGCGGCCGCTGCAGCGACAAGTAACCAGGCGCAAGCGACCCACCCGTTGGCGTGCCGTGCGGCACTCAGCACGGTGGCATGGAGGAATCCGCAGGGGCGGTGACGTGCCGCACACGTCGGCCGGTAGCACCACGGCCTGTCTTCCGTCCACCCTCGAATGTCCATGCAGAGCCACAGAATCTCGAAGCACTTCCATGCCGTGTTCATCGCCGCCGCCTCGATGGCGGCCACGCTCCACGCCAACGCGGCCCCAGGCCCCGTCAAGGACAGCCAGGGGCGCATCAGCTACATCGTCGACCTGAAGGACAGCGCCACCGTCGGCGTGTCCTCGAGCAAGCTGTCGCAGGCCGATGGTTTTGCCTCCTGGCACAAGCCGGAAATGCGCGTGCTCGCCAAGACCATGGGCGATCAGTTCGGCTTCAAGGCCGTGCACCTCGCCAGCCATGTCGGCAGCAGCTTCACCGCCTACCTGACGCCCGCCCAGGTGGCCAGCCTGAAGGCCGACACCCGCGTCAAGCGGATGACGCAGGACTTCTATCTGCAGTACAGCGGCGGCTGGTCGGACAGGACCGTCAATGGCGAACTGATTTCGTGGGGATTGACCGCTGTCGGCGGCGCCCGGGCCGCGCCGAACCCGGTGCGGCAGGTCACCGTCTACGTGCTCGATACCGGCGTGGGACGGCACCAGGACCTGCCTCCCAACATCGATCGCGTGAGCGCGATCAATGCCGAATACGCGGGCACGCCGACGATCTTTCCGGTGGGATGCTGGCCGCATGCGACCGCGGTGGCGGGCGTCATCACGGCCAGCTCGCCGAATGGGGTGGGCGTCTCCGGTGTCCGGCCCGGCGTGAAGGTCTACTCGGTGGCGCTGGGTGACCACAACGGCGTCGACAAGACGATCGACTACATGCCGTCCAGTCCGGCCGCACAGTGCTCGAACGGAATGTCCGTCAACGACATCTCGGTGGCCGGGCGGGTGGTGACGGGCGGCGCCGTGATGGCCGGCCTGGAACACATCTACAAGAAGGTCCAGGCGGGGGGCGTCGTCGGCATCGTCAACATGTCGATCAACGCTTGGTCGAACGTGGGGCCCGACTACGGGCTCAATCCTTATTCCCGCAGCGCCTCGCTGGGCGAGAAGATGGCCAAGCTGGCCACGCCATCGTTCGGATACCCCGGCGCGTTCATCGCGCAGTCCGCAGGCAACCAGCAAGATGCCGCCAGCCTGCATGCCTACAACGTGGGACGCGATGCAAAGGCGCCCCAGGACGACGGCATCATGGTCGTGGGTGGGCTCACCGAGTTCGGCGAGCAGGTCAACCTGGACAACGGCGGCTTCGACTACAGCCATCTGCCCCACGATGTCCCTCGTTCGGAGGCCGGTTCCAACTACGGCCCCGCCGTTGATGCGTGGGCGCCGGCGAGACGCATCCACACGACCTGGGCCAACTGGAACCCCTATGCGAGTCCGGCGCCCGTCTACCCGAACCAGTACGCCGTATACGACCAGATCCAGCACCTGTCCGGCACGTCTTTCGCGGCGCCTTTCGTGGCCGGGATCGCGGCCCATCTGGCCGAGACTGAACCAAGCTTGACGACGCCGGCTGCGATCGAACGGATGGTGCGCAAGAAGATGATGCGCATCGGCACGACGGCCAAGGTCTGGCCCTCCGCACCCATAGCCCAGGACCTGTCGATGCCCAACCTGAACTGGGCACGCCTGGACAACGGCGTCACCAAGGTCAATACGCCGACCCGGGCTGCCTTCCGCAGGCATCCGGCCAGCCTGAAGGGCTACCTGGTCTACAACAAGGGCGGCCAGATCAACTACGCGACCTTGGACACCGATGGCAATTTCCTGGGCGTGAAGCTCGGCCCCACGGGGCAGCCCCTGTCGCTTGGACAGTCGGACGTTCCAGTTGCGATGGCCGGCTTCCAGGCGACCCAGGAGCTGATGATGCTGGCCAACTTCGGTGGCTACCTGCATCACGGCAGTTTCGACGCCAACGGCAACTTCACCCGCTGGACGGCGCTGGGCGACGGGCAGACGTCGAGCCTGCAGGTCAGCATGGTTTGGGTCGCGCCCCAGAAGAAGATGTTCATCGTCAAGCGTGGTGACGGTGCGAACGCGACGAACTTGTATTGGGGAACGCTCGACGAGAGGAAGCAGTTTTCCGGCTGGACCCACGTGCCCGGGCTGGCCAGCGTCCGCGCACCGAGCGTCGCCTATCACCAGGGCACCGGCGAGGTCTTCATCGTCGCGGTGCACAAGACCGTCAACGACAGCAACCCGGCGCCGCTGAAGCTGGCACGGTATTCCGCATCGCTGGTGTTCAGCGGTGTGCAGGACCTGCCCGGCGTCTCCACCGTTTCTCCCGTGGGATTCGCTTGGTCGGCCGGTACGGCCAAGCTCTACCTGCTGGCTCGGTCGCAGAAGCCGGTCGGCAGCGTGAATGCCTCGCAAGACCAGCTGATGCTCGGGTCGTTCGACAGGACCGGCGTCTTCGAGAGCAGCAACAACTGGCTGACGCTCGACGGCGTGGCCACCACCGGCCCGGTGGCCGCCAGTGAAGGGGATCACGTCCGCCTGATCACGACCGACGCCGCGGGGGACCTGTTCTCCCGGCGCTATCCATAACGCTCGACATAACGCCCGACATAACGCGCATCACCCGTGGGACATGCGCATCCAGAGAGTGAAGACAGAATCGAGTGCCCGCGGCACCGATTACGTCGCGACCGTGAATGGCAAGAGATTCGTCGTGCTGGCTCTGGAAGGAACTCGCGGCGAGCTTTATCTGCCCGGCAGCAACGATCGGAAGGCCCGCGTCAGCTTCGACAAGTCGCTGTCCGACGAGGGCAACGCCGAACACTTCCTGACCGACTACCTGCAGCAGAAGTGATTGCTGCCGTGCCGGCGGAGCGTCACGGTCCGGGAGCGGCGCTCACCATCCGGCGGTCCTTTTGCGCCAGCGCTGCCAGCGGCGACGGGCAGCCGGTGCGGCGGTCCATCGCCGGCACCAGCACCGGTGCCAACGACTTCAGCACCTGCGCCGCCAGCGCGCTGGTGAAGCGGAAGTGCGCCGCGTCGGGCTCTTGCGCATGGATCATCACGGTGCCGTAGTGGCGGTCGCCGGCCACGAAGGCGAAGGTGGCGGTGCGGTTGACCACGCGCGACGAGATCAGGCGGCCGCCGCGGCCGTGCACCTCGAAGCGGTGGTCGCCGGTGCCGGTCTTGCCTCCCAGCGAAAGGACGCGGCCATCGCTCGTGACGAAAGCCCCGGCCAGGCGCCGCGCGGTGCCGGCTTCCACCACGTCCACCAGCGCGCGCCGCAGCGTGTGCACCACCTCCACGGGCAGCACGCGCTGCGGCGGCGCGGCGGGCCGGTGCTGGAGGTGGGTCTCGTAGGGCGTGCCTTGGGCGAACAGCAGGCTCAGGGTGCGCGTGGCCGGCAGGCGCAGGCCGTCGTTGGCCAGGATGCCCATCAGCTCGGCCAGCGCCGCCGGCCGGTCGCCGGAGGCGCCGATGGCGGTGGCGTACGAAGGCGTCAGTGCATCGAAGGGGTAGCCCAGCCGCTGCCAGGATGCCAGGATCTTCTCGAAGGCGGCGGCCTCCTGCAGGCTGCGGATGCGCACGTCCTGCGCGCCGGCGCGGCGCGTCCTGAAGAGCCAGGCATAGGCCTCCTGGCGCTGCTGGGCACTGGCCGCCAGCACCTCGGCCAGCGTGGCCTTCGGGTGCTGGTGCAGGTAGCCCACCAGCCATTGGTCCAGCGGGTGCAGTGCGGCCAGCGCGTCGGCATCGGCGGCGTCGGCGGCGGGCAGCTGGTCGGGGTGGGCGCGGTAGTGGCGGTAGAAGCGGGTGATGTAGGCGCGGCCCTCCAGGTCGGCAAAGCGCTCCAGCAGGCGGCGCCGTTCGCCGGGGTCGGCGCTGGCATCCGGCAGGCCGCCGGCGTCGGGCCCGGCGTGCATGTGGCGGTGCACGATGTCGCGCATCAGGCGGATGAAGACCAGGTTGACGGAGTGGCGCAGTGCTTCGCGCACGCTCATCACGCGGCTGTCGTGCTCGCGGTCGAAGTTGACGAAGTGGTGCAGCCCGCCGCCGGTGCGGAAGGCCTCGCCGGGGCTGGCGGAGTAGCGGCGCTCCATCGCGGCTTCGGTCATCGCCTGCAGGCTGCGGTCGCTGGCCTGCGCCAGGTACTCGCGCGCCCAGCGGCCGAGTGCGTCGCGTTCGTGCACGGGCAAGGCCTTCAGCGCCTGCGGGTCCAGCCCGCTCCAGCGCTGGTGCATGTCGGCGACCAGTTCCAGGTAGGTCACCAGCGTTCGCAGCTTGGCGGTGGAACCCAGGTCGAGCCGCGCGCCTTCGTTGATGTCGAAGGGCTGGTCGCTGCTGTCGGCCTGCACGCGCAGCAGGTTGGCGCGCTCGCCGCGTTCGTACAGGCTGACGCTGAAGACCAGCCGGCCGGGATCGTCGCCCGGGGCCAGCATGTTGTGGCCGACGAGGCCCGCGGCCTTCGCCGCCGCCGGATCGCGCAGGGCTTGCAGGCGCCGCGTCACCTCGCGCTGGGCGGCACCATCCGTGCTGCTGGCCACGGTCAGGTCCAGGCGGTCCAGGTCATAGGACTGCGGCACGCCCAGCAGCGCGGACAGGCGGCTGCGCGCCGTCGTGGTGAGCTTGCGCTGTTCCAGCAGCGGTCCGTTTTCGGCCGGCGCGCGCGGCAGCAGCGCCAGCGGCAGCGGCAGCGCCGCGTCGCGCAGCGCCGGACTGATGACGCCGGCCTCGGCCATCACGCGCAGGTGGCTGTTGGTCAGGGGCTCCAGCTTGGCCGCTCCAACACCAAGGTAGTACGACGGCCGGCGCTGCGCCACCAGCAGCGACAGGGCCTGCTTGAAAGCCAGCGCCTGCTCGGCCAGCGTGGGTGGCTTCGGTGCCAGCAGGGCCTGCGCAGCGCGCGCCGGGGGCGCCGGCGCAGGCAGCCAGGCCGGTGCATCCGCCGGCGCGTGGCCGAGCCAACGCAGCAGGCGCTGCACCTCGTCGAAGTCGCGGCCGTACCAGGCCCACAGGCCGTCCCCCAGGCCGTTGACCTCGCCGATGCCGGCCTGGGCCGACAGCGGCACCGTGTCGAGGTAGTCGACGACGATCTGCCGCCGCCGCGCCTCGGTGTTCTCGCCGTCCAGGTAGGCCCGCACGGAGGCGGAGGCCATCTGCTGCAGCTTGTCGTGCATCGAGCGGGTGCGGCCCTGCGGCGAATGGCGGTACTTCTCGATCTGCGTGGCCAGCGTGCTGCCGCCGGGCGCGGGGTAGCCGGGGTCGACGATGCGGCGCACACGGCCCAGCACCGCCTGCGCCAGGCGGTCCCACTCGACGGCGGGGTTGCGCAGCGGCGCACCGGGGTCGAGCAGCTCCCGGTTCTCGATGTAGAGCAGCGCATCGACCAGCAGCGGCGGCACGGCGTCGAAGCGCTCGTACACGCGGCGCGGCAGGCGCTCGGCGTACAGCGTGTCGCCGCGGCAGTCCTGCAGCAGCAGGCCGCCCTGGTTGCGTTCGCGGTAGATCGCGAACAGGCCGCGGTCCTGCAGCGCCAGCAGCTGCGCCGACGGGCGCGCCTGCGCGGTGACGGCGAAATCGCGCGCCGTCAGCCGGTCAATGATGGCGGGCAGCCGCGTGTAACCCAGGCGCTGGTCGTAGGGGCCGGCGTCGGGCCCGGGAAAGCGGATGGTCTCGGCTGGACCCGGCTGGACTTCGAAGTGCAACTCGGCGGCCAGCCGACTCAGCGCCCCGGCCTGCAGGCGCGAGCTGCGCGCCTCGCGCACCACGACGATCACCACGGCGGCCGCGGCCAACAGCAGCAGGCTCGACAGCAGGAGGCGCAACCAGCCGAGCGGGCGCGACCGGCTGCGCGCCCCCGCTGGAGCTGGATCCTTCGCCTCCGGCACGTCCACGGGCTGCTTCACCTGGGCAAGTGTGTGGGGCACGGACGGCAGACGCCACCGCGGCTGCACAGACCACGGTCGATGCAGGGGTGTGTCCTTGCGCCGGCCATGCACCGGGTTTCCACGGCTGGCGGGCCAGGCGCCCGATCGAGCGGCGGCAGCAGCGAACCTGATCGCGGGCCACCGCCCCGCGCGGCACACTGCGCGACATGTCCGCTTCGGTTCGAACCATTCTCCCGCTGGCCGTCATCACCTGCGCCGGCATGCTGGCGATGGACCTCTACCTGCCTGCCGTGCCCGTCCTGCAGCAGGACCTCGGGCTGAGCGTGCCGCAGGGGCAGGCCACCATCACGGTGTTCCTGCTGGGCCTGGCGGCGTCGCAGCTGCTGTGGGGCCAGGCGCTGCACCGCTACGGCCCCAAGGCCTGCGTGAAGTCGGGGCTGTGGCTGTTGATCGCGGCCAGCCTGGGCAGCGCGCTGGCGCCGGAGCTTCACTCATTGCTGGCGACGCGTCTTTTGCAAGGCATTGCCGCCGGCGCGTTCACCGTGGTCTCGCCCACGGTGATCCGGGCGACCCTGCCGGCGCAGGACGGCGTGAAGGGCATCGCGGCCATCTCGATGATCGAAGCCATCGTGCCTGCCGCGGGGCCGGTGCTGGGCACGCTGCTGCTGCTGGTGGCCGATTGGCGCCTGACCTTCGTGCTGATCGCGCTGCTGGCGCTGGCGGCCATGCCCTTTGCCATGCGCGCCACGCCACGCCAACTGCCCAACCTGGACCACAGCGTGCCCACCGGCTACGGCCGGCTGCTGGCCGATGCGCGCTACCTGCGCCTGGCCCTGTCGCACTCGCTGTGCTTCGCCGCGCTGATCAGCTTCGTCGGCAGCGGCCCGCAGGTGCTGCAGCAGGTGCTGCGCCTGGGCGACGGCGCCTTCGCCGTGGCCCAGGTCTGCGGCGTGGCGGCCTTCATGGCCATGGCCAGCCAGTCCGGACGCCTCAGCGCCCGCTTGGGCGCGGGCCGGGCCATCCAGGCCGGGGCGCTGGGGCATGTGCTGCTGTGCGGCGGCTTCCTGGCGCTGCTGTTGGCTGGCGCGGGCACCGGCCTGCCGGCCCTGCTGGTGTTCTGGATGGGCTTCTGCGGCCTGCTGGGCCTGCGCGGGCCGGCAGCCTTCAGCGAGGCGCTGGCCGTGCCGGTGGCCCAGATGGGCCGCGCCTCGGCGCTGCTGGTGTTGCTGCTTCTGGCCTGCAGCGCCGCGGCCACGCAGGCCGTGGCGCCGTTCCTGCAGCAGCAGGGCCTGCAGGCGGTGGTCTCCGCCATGCTGCTGCTGTCCTTGGCAAGCGGGGCGCTGCTGCTGCCCTACCCGCGGGCCGGGCAGCCGGCCGGTGCCAGGGCTGCGGCCGGCTGACGGCCGAGCGGAGCGGCGCCCGGACGATCTGCCGCCGCCGCGCCTCGGTGCTTCAGTGGCTGGTGCCGGAACCCTTGTCCGGTGTCGACGCCAGGGGATGCTCCTTGAAGAAGCGCCACATCGCCGCGCTGGCGTCCGGGCCGGAGGGGTCGGTGTAGCTGCCGACGGGGCTGCCGCCGGACCAGGCATGCGGGCCGCCGTGCACGGTCCAGCTTTCGGCGATCACGCGGCCGTCGGGCCCGCGGTGCACGCTGCGCGTGGTGCGGCGCTGTCCGGGGCGCTCCGGCGCCACGGCTTCGGCCGCCGCCGGCGCCCCGGTGCTGCCGGCCACCACCGTTGCGGCGTTGTGCGGGTGCACGGTGGCGTCGGCGTCGCCGTGGAACACGATCACCGGCTTGCCGTCGGCGCCCGCGGGCGCGCTGGACGGCGGGGCCTTCATCGCGGCCAGGGCGGAAGGCAGGTCCCGGGCGACCCCGGCGGCCAGGCCCGAGTGCACGCCCACCGCGGCATACAGCTCCGGATAACACCGCCCCAGCACGGCCGCCATGGCGCCGCCGGCCGAGAGCCCGGCGACGTAGACGCGCGCCGGATCGACGTTGTGCCGCTGCATCACCTCGCGCGTCAGGCTGGCCAGCAGCGCGGGCTCGCCGTGGCCGCGGCGCTGGTGGCTGTGCTTGAACCAGTTCCAGCAGCCTTGCGGATTCATCTGCCGCGACTGCGCCGGGTACAGCACGATGAAGCCCTGCGCCTGCGCCAGCTGGTTCATGCGCGTGCCCGCGGCAAAGTCGGCCGGGTCCTGCGTGCAGCCGTGCAGCATGAGCACCAGCGGCAGCTGCTGCGTGCGCGTGTCCGCCGAAGGCGGCACGAAGAGTTCGTAGTCGCAGTGCAGGCCGGCTGCCGCATGGCGGCCGGCGGTCATGCCCTGCCCGCGCGGGGCCGTGGGGCGGGGGCCCGCCGGCAGCGGGCCGGCGGGCTCGCCGATGATGCGCGCCATGACGTCGATGGTCTCGCGTGTCCACCGGGGTCTCGGTGTCGACGGGGTGGCCGCAGGGCCGGGCGTGGGCGCGTGAGCGGCGGTGGGCCCGCCCGGGAAGGCTGCACCGCTCAGTGCAGCCTGGATTGCCGCCTGGGCGGCGGCCAGGTTGCCGCTGCGGGTGAGGCGGGCGGCCTCTTGCATCCTGGATTGAAAGTCGGGGGACATGGTCATGCCTTGTTGAGGTTCACCGTGTGCGGCCGGCAAGGGCGCGTTTCACGGCCGGGCTGGCGTGCAATGCACCCAGGACGGTGATGGAGTCGATGGTGGCCAGCGCCAGTTCGGGCGACACGTCGTCCGCGAAGGACGCCAGGCCGAGCACACGGATCTGCAGGCGCTCCCCCGCCTGCTGAATGGCCTGCAGGTCGGCCTGCGTGTAGTGCTGGATGCCCAGCACCAGGGTCTTGCGGGCGACCACCTGCTGCACCACCCCCTCGTGGTCCGACAGCAGCCGGCGGACGGCGGTGCGGATCAGGTCGCTGCGGTTGGAATAGAAGCCCTCCTGGACCAGCAGATCGATCTGGCCCAGGTCGATGCAGCCGATGTTGAGGGTGATCTTCTCGTCCGCCGCCTTCGGGGCGGCGAGGGCGGCGGTGTGGGGTGCGGCAGGCATGCGGCCATGCTAGCACCATCCAAGTGGAATACCGTTGGAATATCAGCTCGACTGTTCAGGGCATTCCGGCGCGCGACGGCCCGGCCGGCAGCAGCCGCTGGTATTCCTGGCGGACGACCGAATAGCACTCGCAGGTCCGCCGCTCCAGCCCCTGGCGGTCCACCACCGTGATGTGGCCGCGGCGGTAGCGGATCAGCCCCGCGCGCTGCAGGTTGGCTGCCGCCTCGGTCACTCCTTCGCGCCGCACGCCGAGCATGTTGGCGATGAGTTCCTGCGTCGTCACGAGCTCGCTCGAGGGCAGCCGGTCCAGGCTCAGCAGCAGCCACCGGCACAGCTGCTGGTCCAGCGAGTGGTACCGGTTGCACACCGCCGTCTGCGCCATCTGCGTGATCAGCGCCTGGGTGTAGCGCAGCAGCAGGTGCAGCACGGGTCCGGAGCGGCTGAACTCGTCCTTCAGCAGCTGCCCCCGCATTCGAAAACCGTGCCCCGCGCTGTGCACGACCGAACGGCTCGGCGTCGTCTCACCCCCCATGAAGAGCGATACGCCGACGATGCCTTCGTTGCCCACCACCGCGATCTCGGCCGAGGCGCCGTCCTTCAGCACGTACAGCAGCGAAGCGATCGAGGTGGTGGGGAAATACACATGGCTCATCGCCATGCCGGACTCGTACAGGACGGCACCCAGCGGCATGTCCACCGGCTCCAGCAGCGGACGCCAACGCGACCAGTCGCCGGCCGGCAGGGCAGCGAGCAGGTGGTTCTGCAGGGGATCCGCACTCGTGGCCATCGAACTCCCAGCACGGCCGGGCCGCGACGCCGCCGAAGCGGCAGCCTCGGGCCGAGGCCGTTCGAACCCAGTATGGCAGCGGCCAGGCCGGAAAGCCCCTGCAGCGTGCGCTGCCGCACAGACGCTCCGTGTCATCGCGCCGATGCTCGAAGGCCGTGCGCAGCCGCCAAAGGCCACTCACTTCATATGTTATCGACCGGAGAACGCAGCATGAGCTTCTTGACCTCGCTGGCCGTGGGTGGCCTGATCGGCTGGCTATCCCGCATGCTGGCCACGGGCCGGGCCCGCCAGAACATGGCCATGAGCATCGTGGTCGGCATGGCGGGTGCCCTGCTCAGCGGCTGGCTCGTCTCGCCGCTGGTGGGCATCAGCCCGTCGGCGCAGGACAGCTTCAGCCTGATGGCCGTCGTGCTGGCGGTGATCGGGGCCATGGTCCTGCTGGGCGCGGTCGATCTCGCGCGCCGCATGGTGGCCCGATGATGGCGGGCTCCAGCCAGACCGAGGCGCCGGGCGCGTTCTTTCATGAGGACTCGGCCGCCGTGCGCTTCTGGGTCCAGGTGGGCGACATCTTCGTCGGTGCGACCATCAGCAAGCTGACCCTGCACTACCGGTTCGAGCCGTTGCGCACCGACGACGATGCGCTGGCCACCTACCTGGCGCATGCCGGCGAGATCGATGCGGCGGTCCGGCGCCGGGTGGCCGCGGGCTCGCGCGAGCCAGTGATGCTGCGCGAGTGGGACGTGCGCCCCGGCCAGCCCGTGGCCTGAGCTTCAGCCGCGCCGCGGCAGCGGCGTGGTGCGTCAGGCGTCCTGGGTCAGGTTGAGCGTGACCTGCCGGCACACATTGGTGCCGGTGATGGTCAGGCGCAGGCCGCCGCCATGCCATTCCAGCCAGTTGAGCGCGACGTAGCCGTCGATGTAGCCGTCGGGGATCTCGCTGGCGCGGCGGCGGTGCAGCTGGTCCACCGTGGCCAGGAGGGCGTTGCGCAGCGTTTCGCGGGCCGGCCGCAAGGCCGTGCCGCTGCTGCGGGTCGTGATCGATGTGTCGATGGCGAGCTTTCGCAGGGAGGTTCCGGCGCCTGCCAGGGGCTGCGTGGTCGTGCTACGTGCGCCGGAGGGGCAGCCGTCCGGCCGATAGTACAGACACAGCCCGGCGCGTGGCGTAGGAATGTGCGCCGGATGATGCGTTCCAGGCCGGTGCCGGGTTCAACCCCAGCCGCCTCCCAGCGCCTTGTACAGCGTCACCTGGTTCGACAGGCGCGTCAGCCGCACGCCGATCAGCGCCTGCTGGGCCGCGTACATTCCGCGTTGGGCATCCAGCACCTCCAGGTAGCCCTGCGCGCCCTGGCGGAAGCGCACGTCGGACAGGCGGAAGGTGTCGGCGGTGGCGTCGACCAGCGACTGCTGCGCGTCCAGCTGCTCGCCCAGCGTGCCGCGCAGCGCCAGCGCATCGGCCACTTCCTTGAAGGCGCGCTGGATCGCGCCTTCGTATTCCGCCACGGCGATGTCGCGCTCGGCCTGCGCCACGTCCAGCGCTGCGCGGCGGCGGCCGCCGTCGAAGATCGGCAGCACGATCTGCGGCACGAAGGTCCAGGCGCCGGCGCCGCCCTGGAACAGGTCGGACAACCCGCGGCTGGCCAGGCCGCCGCCGGCGGTCAGCGTCACGCTGGGAAAGAACGCTGCGCGGGCGGCACCGATGTGGGCGTTGGCGGCCTGCAGGCGGTGTTCGGCCGCGCGGATGTCGGGCCGCCGCTGCAGGACCTGCGAGGGCACGCCGGCCGGCAGCGTATCCAGCGTCGAGACAGGCGCCAGCGATTCCGGCAGCGCCTCGGCGCGCAGCGGCGCACCGACCAGCAGCGCCAGCGCGTTCTCGTCTTGCGCCACCTGCGTGGTGAAGCGGGCCAGGTCGGCGCGCGCCGCTTCCACGGTGGTCTGCGCGCGGCGCAGGTCGATCGGCGAAGCGACGCCGCCGTCGACACGGGCGCGCACCAGCGCCAGCGCGCTGCGCTGGTTCTGCAGCGTCTCGCGCGCCAGCTGCAGGCGTTCTCGGTCGGCGGCCAGGGTCAGCCACGCGCCGGCGACCTCGGCGACCAGGCTCATCTGCGCGCTGCGGCGTGCCTCTTCGGTGGCGAGGAACTGCTGCAGCGCGGCGTCGTTCAGGCTCTTCACCCGGCCAAAGAAGTCCAGCTCATAACTGCTGACGCCGATGGCCATGTCATGGCGGCGCGTGGTCTCCGCCCGGCCGCTGGGCGACAAGCCGGCCGGCGTGCGCTGCGCGGACGAGGTGGCGCCCGCCGTCACGCTGGGCCACTGCTCCGACCGTTCGACGCGGTACAAGGCCCGCGCGCGCTCGATGTTCAACGCCGCGACGCGCAGGTCGCGGTTGTGGGCCAGTGCCTGGCCGATCAGCTCGCGCAGGCGGGAGTCGGTGAAGAACTGCTGCCAGGCGGTGTCAGCCACCGGCGCGCCGCCGCCGTCGGCCGGGGCGTCGGTCCCGGG
>Ga0196963_10000347_pt1 | contig 43883 bp, 62 predicted proteins | sample S1_5metaG_FD_148600 | JGI IMG/M metagenome (GOLD analysis project Ga0196963, IMG submission 148600) | Soil microbial communities from Anza Borrego desert, Southern California, United States - S1_5 | ecosystem: Environmental > Terrestrial > Soil > Desert | place: USA: California | collected... | reverse complement strand
CAATATCTGTTAGCCATTAGTCAGAAAAAGTTGAAGTCGTATATTCAAGTTTCACAGCAATCAACCGCGCATCCGCATTCAATGTGTCTGATGTGTCTCGGGATACTCTAATTTGCACTAATTCGCCTCCAGCAGGAGTGCCTGCCAAGGTAACCGCAGCAGTTGCTGAGGTAATATGCACATCACCAGTAGCAAGTAAGGTATCCGTCACACTCTGTGCAGTACCCCATGCTTGATCAATGGCCTCATCATCTGCATAGGAGCGCCCCTGAAGTGTCCATGTAACCGTTCCAGTACCAGATGCAGCTGTCCAATAGAAGATTCCAGTAATTGTTCCTCCGTCGTAACTATCGGGCATTACTATCGTCCATTGCGCATACTCTTGAGTCGTTTGATCAAAATCCATCAATTGTAAATCCTGATCGTTAGTCGTGTATTCCACTTTCGTCGCAGCGGCCGCTCCATTTGTGGTAGATCCCCAACCACCTGCTGCCGAGAGAACAATTGTGCGTGTAGTTGCATTCAACCCAAGTGTAGTCCTCTGAGCCGCAGCGTTTGCATCATCGAGTAGCGCACGCCCCGCAGCCGTGCAATCAATCTCTTCCACATCACCTGCGCCGGAGGATGAACGCCCTAATATCTTATCTGTAGCACTTACATTCTGTATTTTTGCGTACGTTACTGCATCATTCGCAATTGTGGCTGCAAATGACCCCGTACCTGAACCCGTAACGTCCCCCGTAAGCTGAATTGTCTGATCTCCCGTATTCGTGCCGCTATGTGTACCACCACTCAGCGTTGTATTCCCACTAATTGTTAATGTTCGATCCGAGTCGCCTGTGGTGAGTGTTAATGTCCGATCGGCTGATAAATCAGATCCTGGAACAATGGAGAGATTGTGACTTGCATTAGTATCCTTAATCTTCAGTCCAGTATTGTTGATCGTTATTGAAGCAATTCCAGTAACATTATTAGAATCATCGATAATTACCCCGCTGTTCTGAAGAGTAGAACCACCTGCTCCATCGAAGCGCGCCACTGCGTTGTCAGTTGACGATCCTGGCCCAGTTACCGTTCCAGAAGAACTGCCTACATCATCCAGTTTATTTGTGAACGGATTGAATTTATATGCCATATTAGGAGTAGTTTAAAGAGGCACGGTTATCCCAGATTTTGTCGTAACTATCCGAGGCCCATTGAATAGCAGTCACATTGCCTCCAGAACTTGTTACTTTGCAGATGTGCCACTGAGCTGCAGATGTAGCGATACTCAACGCCGGCTTCGCATAGCCGATATAGGTTGTAGTAGCATCCACAACATCCTGTCGCATGGTTTCCTTAATGTAATCGTAAGGAGCAGATAAAAACATGACTCAATAGTTAGACACGTAAATTAGCTTCACGAACAATAATCAAACGTAAGGAACCGGCATTTGTAGCTACTCCATTTTCCTTTACCTTAATTCTCATCTGCTGGGCGTGCATATTGCCCAATACAATCGGTTGTCCAGGTTCATAAGTTCCAGCATCACCCTGAGAAACGGTATACGTCGCATCTTCCTCCGTCCATGTTCCAGAAGAGTTCGTATATTGCCCTCCGGCATTAGCCCAATAGAGATTTCCCGTATCTTCTTCACTGATAAGAGGATTAGTCTGTACTTGAATGCTGACCGTATTACTTGTTTCCCCCGACCCTGCACTATAAAAAGGGTAAACAGTAATCGCTTCATCAAAATCACACCTTAGAACATCACTGTTAACGTATGAGGGCGTCAGTGTGTAGGTGAAATTTCCAGAGAATGTTACTTGTTGAGGTGCTGACTTCATGTTATTTCGTTAAGTTTTCAAATTCTGCCTTCTTTTCGGCGTCCGCGTTATTGTACGCAGTCAGAACATTATTCATCTTCGATGCCTTCAGTTGCGAGCAGCGATCTTCGCAGCGTGCGTCAAATTCAGCTTGAATGAATTCTTCCTTGGTAAGCTGAAGTGCCTCCTTATCTTTTAGAAGAAGATCTGCATTATGCTTCACAAGAGCAGCATCGAGAGCTTCTTCTTGTTCTGCATTCGTTGAAACCGTATAGCTAGCCATAAAAATAAGATAAAAAAATAATTAATAGACTAAACCGCTGCAATTGCACCTGTACCGAAATTCTTCAACACCTGGCAGTTAATCCGTAAGGTTGTTTGCGTCAGCGAAGAAACAGCGCTCATTTTGAATTGAGCAACACCCGATCCTGCGTCCGTCATGCTGATGGTTCCTGTGAGTGTTCCCGTAGACGTAGAAGAAGCCTGTGAATCGGTGCCAAGTACTATCGTTAGCGTGCCTGCCTTATTCACAATCGAATATGGAATAGAACCGGATAGAGCTTGGTAGTCCGTTGCATCGTTGGCTTCCACGGTATACACAAGAAGCCCGCCTGCCACTGTTCCAGAAGCTACAGTGACCGAAGCAAATGCAGTGGCAGAGGATTCGGTGAGAGTGGTATATTTTCCGATTACGTTTACACGATCCCCCAATGTTTGCAGCGTCGTTCCTGTACCGATCGGAGGAGAGGTTTGAATTTTATATCCTGCTCCGATACCAGCACCGGTGCCACGCCCAGCTGACTGAATAGTGTCCACTCCATTTGCATCCGTTCCAGAAGCAGCCGCACCCCATTGCTGCGTTATTACGGCGTTTTGTTTGAAATAGTAATTAACATTCGCGTAGTTGGAATCAACCTGCCAGAATCCAGAAGTTCCATTCGCTTGTAATCGTGTATACGAACTTGCACTACCTATATCAATAATACCTTCATTGCCAGAGTTATTAAATCTTGTAATACCGCCATCCAGAATAGAAACAACCGGAGTCCCGTTATCCATAAACACGGCAATGGACTGAGCAACCGCAAGGTTATCCACCTCAAAGCGTGCTGTCCCGATTGTAGAGTCGCCCACACGAAAATTCCCAGCGTTGCCCAAACTGGCGAGGAAAGTATTGCCGCCGTTATTTATCCAAAGCAAGCCTGTAGAACCAGTACCATGTACCATGTAGGTAGAGCCGGTATTTGCACCGACAAAGGCACGGTCAGCTACCCCTGTAAAGTTGCCAATAAGAACACCTGATGTAGAGCCAGGGCCAGTAAAATGAAAAGGCGCGTCAGTTCCGGTAGTAAACCTTGCATTTGTTTGATCGTGTGTTATGCCCCACCATTGGGTAGTGGACTGTACTGCTGAATGTCCATAAAGCGTTGGATTGGTCTGTTGTGCGTGCGCGAAATCAAAACCTGTATCCGCGGATTCACAGAATATAAAACTATTTCCCGTACTTCCTGGCCCAAAACAAACCGTGTCCGGAGTCTGTGATGTTGACCAAATAATCTTTGCAAAGCTATTACTCGTACCACCTATGCGAAGGTTTGTATTAGAGTTAATTGTCTGATCTGCGGTAAAAGTCTGTGCCAAGCCCAACACTGCTAATGTCGAGTTGGCATTAGGTACAGTTAGTGTTCGAGTAGTTCCTGTAGTAACTCCTGATACTTCAAATACAAACGCCTTTGTTGTATCACTATCGTCCGTGATCGTGAATTTGTTATCACGGAACGTCTGCGCACCTGTCCAAGTATTATCACCTGAAACGGTTACGCCTCCTCCCGACCGCTCTCTATTAAGTAATTCTGCCATGTTTAGTAGTAAAGAATTTGAGGTTCATGCTGAATATGACCCGGGCGTACCGTTGTATCGGCCCAAATCTTGAAACCCACCGCCTGTGCCTTCTCACAGAAGTTCACATCCTCGGTTTGACTGTATAATTTCCCACCATGCTTCTTGTAAGAAATCTGAAACGGAAATCCTTTATACTTATTCCAGACTTTCTCCAGCACCTTACGCGTAATCAACAAACTGCCCGTACCAATAGCATCTACTTCATGTAATCCTTCTTTCTTGAAACCTTCCAACTTGTGATAAATCCACCCTTTACGCTGTAAGCAAGCGACGTATTTCTTAGTCTCCCCACGAATTCTATATACACCACCTACAATGTCCTTCTTCCGCGCGAGCAGCCTCACTAGAGAATCAGGATGCAAGGTCATATCGTCATCTACAAAGAATACATGTGTGAATCCTTTGTTGAGTGCCAACTGCACAATACTATTGCGTGCTGTATCGATGAATTGTCGCGACACAATGGCAAATACGGTTCCTTTTGGCTTTTTTAAACCAAGCAAAGAAAGTACCACCTGAGAAGGCAATTGTCCTGATCCACTCGGTATTCCGACGAGTACTTTTTGTTCCATGTAGTAAAGTTCTTATTCCTACCCTCCCGAAAGAGGGCAGAGAAAAAACTCTATGAAAGTCGATACAGAGTCCAGGCTCCTGCACCAGTCTTGCGAGCTCGGAATCGGCCGGAACAGTTGTTCGTGACCGAAGACGAATTATTCGCAGGCACGTCCATAGAACCAACTAGGGTCCAACCTGTATTGGTTGCTACACTTGCATCTTCCGCATCCACCGTAGAAATGTTAATCACAGAGAAGTCAAAGGCATCTCCAGCAGCAAATCCAGGCAAAGCCGTATCCATTGCAGTGGCAAGAGGCAATGTCAGCGCAGAGGTTGCGCCGGCGCCCTGATTCACCGTAATAATTCCAGCTAAAACTTCGGCAGCGGTCAACGTTGCAGAGGTTGTTTTAGCCGTCGGAGCACCCTGAGAGATACTAAACATCGAACGATGCATAATATATCCAGCTACTCCAGTGCCATGAGCAGCACCACCTGTGATGACAACATCACCACCGTTTGCATTGCCGGCCGTACCAGCACCACCCGTCACTTGAGCAGCACCACCAGTTCCGGAGGTTGCACCACCTGCACCACCTACGATTCTAGAGACACCACCTGCACCAGTTGCACCACCTACGCCACCGGTAAGTGAAGCTATACCACCTGCAGCAGAACCGCTACCAGCACCAGATACCACGGTCAGGTTACCGCCTGCCGTGTTGGCAGTAGTAGACGTTGCGACAGAAACCGTGTAGTTGGCTTCTTTCACGAAAGCCACACTTGCAGCCACCTGAGAGGTGATTGTAAGTGTATCAGTTGCAGCATCACCGATTGTTATATTTCCCGTAAATGACAGACCGGAAAAAGCAACAACACCCTCGTTTGAAATAACGACGGATTCGTTTCCAGCTGCGGTTCGTACCACGAGACCGGTAGAGCCCTTTAAAATCAATCGATCACTAGCAGCCATAATATTTTATAATGTTGTAAGCGGCCGTCTTTTTCGTCTGAGAGACGGCCAGAACTCACCTTGCCCAGTTTTTTACTTACAATTAGTTGTTGATTCCTTGCACACCGAGATAGTCGACAACACCAGGTTGCACAACCATACGGAACAGGTATTTCCAGATACCTGCATCAGGATCGAACACACGTCGCATCTGAGGCAGTTCTTTCACCTCATAGCGCAGACCGTATGCACCTACTTCAGACTTGCTAGCAAGCAGCCAAGAAGCCGTTGCAGAAGAAAGCAGAGGCCACATGATCAATTCGATACCGAGAGAATTGACGAAGTTCTTATTCTGATTGGCACTTTCTGGTTCACCAGAGCTCATGAGCATTTCCCATGCAGCTAAGTGAAGATCAGCAGGTACCAAGAAGCGTTTCACCTGGAAACCAGCAATGTTACCATTGTGGCCCTTCATTTCCGTCATTTTTACATAGGCAGTATTGAAGGTTGTTTTGGTCAATGCACCTTCCGTGTCATTGTCCTGAGTTGTACCAGTATCACCGACCGTCTGAGAATCACCTACCAACGGAATACGAGACCCGCTGATTGTGCATCCGTACGGAGCAGTAGAGCTAGTAGAGTTATTGAAGAAGGAAGCGCCCAATTCATCCATCTTGTACTTGAAATCCCGCCCTTTGCCAGCGCCAATGCGTTGGATCAAGCCGTAATTATCGAACAGTTCAGGAAGATCACCGATCTTGATTGCAGATTTGTAGACTTTCACAGTGATCGTGTTGGCATCCAACTCAACCACCGAGCCTTCCGGAGAATCTGCACCATCGGCTACTTCATCGACCGCATTAGATGTTTTAGCAACAACGAATTTCTCATCCTTGCGCTGTGGAGTTTCCACAACGAAGACCTGTTGAAATTTGGATTCGTACGCAGTTGCGCCACCATCAAATGCTTCTTTCACCAGCAAATCTACTTGATTGAGATTCGCCTGAGCAACAGTAGCACTCATAATTTTTTACAGATAAAAAGTAAGTTCCCCATTGTTTTTCTGGAACTACACCTCGCAGTCAATTTCCACGATGACATTCCCATCGGTCGTGTTGTCGTAATCGACAACCTTGATGAAACCATTGGAGGTATCATCTTCATCTACCGTGTTGTCATTGCTGGAGACATCCAAAGTCACCTTCGTGTTTTTGGTTGCCTGAGCGAGATTCGCAGCAGTTGTTGCCTTAGCGCGGCAGCGCAGAGGAAAACCACGTGCAATCAATACCTTGCCATCCGCAGAAGCAGTGTCAGTAGAATCAGCCAATGCAACACCGATGATGTTAGCACTAGTTGTTTCACCGTTGGCGCATTTCGTGACGTAACCTGCATTACTACCGTCTTCCTTCACCAACATCTTGTTTTTGATGGAAGCAGCAGAACCGGACTTAACGTCATATTCTTTCATCGCCGTATTCTGAGGACTCAAAACCTCAAAACCTTTAGCCATAGAAGTAAAAATAAATACAAATAAAAAAAGCCCACCTTGTTCTTTCAAACAAAGCGCACTAACAAGCCGAATTCCCCTATTGTTTTTTTTAGCGTGCTATCTCAGATCGTCCATCGACATTAGCGACACACCAGCGCCAGTAATGTTCTGTAGTTGATCATTGGATTGCAACATACGAACTGCTTTTTCCCGTGGAATGTTATACAGTTTTTGTAGGCGAGAGACCTCGCCTTCATTCACTGCATTTTCACCCTCTTTGAGATTTGCTGTTCGATTAGAGAGATTTACTGGAGTTTTTTTGCCTGGATCAACCACATTAGCGGCTGCTTCGAATACTTGATCGTTATCCCAGTCTGGATTAGCTTTGGCGATAGCATCAACGTTTGTTTGGAAACGTTCATACTTCTCGTCTTTCAATCCCCTAGAAATCGCGTATTGCTCTGCAAGCGCCTTTTGAGTTTGCTTCAATTGCTTTTCCAGCAAGCGAGCTTCCCGTTCATCCAGAATGCTGACAATATCGTCCTTTGTGAGAATCTTATTGTCCGGATTGACCGTACGATCTTGTGGATCATCGTCATCAACCGTTTCTTCTGGCTCAACGTCCCTAGGCCTCTCATCTTTCCATTTTGCAGCAGGATCGCGCTCCATGAGAGTACGATAAGAATCTTTCCATTTTTTGGATCGATTCGCTACCTCTGCAAAGTCCGGATGAGCATCAAACCATGCACGCATTTCCTTGTCGGACATACGGCCGGCCTTCAACTCGTTAAACTTCTCTCCAAGTAATTCAATGACCATGCGATGAGCTGTATCAGCCTTTTGGCGATAGTTCTTAAGCTCATCTGATAAAGGGTTCTCCGTTGGCTCTTCGGCCTTAGGTTCTTCCTTTGTTTCCGTCTTCTCCTCCGCTTTGGGAGTTTCGACAGGTTCCGTTGTTTTTTGAGGCGTTGTCGTCGCCGTGGCCTCTCCGAGTCCGAAAGCTTTTGAATCGCCCTCTGCAACAAAGGAGTCCCCACTCGATTGATCACCCATAGATACTGTTATGATATACTGACGCGGCCTCTGTACCATGGCACGCGTAGAGAGTCAATGTAATTTTAGCTCTCTAGTAGGCCAGGCAAACAATGGGAGAAACCTGGCCCGCTAGAAAGTTAAAACACAAGATCAGAATTTTTCTTCTTCAATGCCTTTGCTTCCCCTTCCTGGGCCTCAATAGCTCGAATTTTGTCTAAGGCAGATTTATAATTCGCAGTTTCCAAACATACTTTCTCCTTCAAGAACTGCTGATACAAACTCTTTAAGGCAGGATCACTATCAATTACGTAAAGCTGGTACTGCTCTGAATTGAGTAGTGCAAAGTCCAACTTCTTGCAGGTGTTGTCACAATGTTTAGAGACCGAAGCTTTTTTCATTGAGAGAAATATTTTTATATAAACGTCCTTGAGTATCTCTACCATCTACCACATTGCCGTGTATACGCTGCAAATGTTCCTTGTTCTTCATTTCACGATCCACCTTCTCATCCAATTTCTTTTTCAATCCGATAGACCCTCGATCCACAATATCAGCAATATCTCGGTCATTGATGGTACCGCGCTCAATCCTACGAGATAATTCCTGCTCCCGATCTTGCATCGGTTTTCTGCCAGTAATGCTGTTCTTAGAGATGATATAAACCATTACACAACCTGGTTAGGACGTGCCTGCTTCACGTTAAGTAAACCTTTATCAGGCTGTGCAATGGGTTGTTGTACCGGTTGCTGTGCCATAGCAGGATTCATCATTTCCGGAGGAATAGCTGCTTGTTCTTCCTGTATCTCAGTCTGAGGACGCATGATCGCATCCATCGTTCTGGCCAAGTGATAGTTCCAGGCCTCTTTAGACTCTTTCGACATCTCTTTCCATTGCTTGGTCTCTTTCTTCTTATCGTCGTATCGCATTTCCAGTAAGAATTTGAGACGTTTACGAGCATCTTTACGCGTTTCTTTTGGCGGTACCTCCATCTTATTGCCTAGTACAATCTCTTCCTTGAGTAGCTCAAACTCATCATCGTATTCCATGACGTCTTCTTTAAATGATTTCTCCGGATCAAGACCAATAGATTCAATGAGTTGTTCTAACAAACCAATAATATCTAGTTTCTGTAACACCGCCGGGTCAAGCTGCGCCATATTACCTACTAATGGTAATGCCTGCATAATACGGCCAACACGCTCCAACTCAGCCGCTTTCTTCGCACGCTTGTCCACAACCTTTACCTCGACGTCGGTGTTGATTACTTCTTCAGTCATAGCAAAGTATCCCTCCGCACCCGACTTCTCAATAAAGCGAGGGCTAGAACCTTCCATCTGATTTACCACATATCCCTCTGCATGAACCATGCGTTTTTTCTTCTTCGTGTCGCCCGCTTTTTCGCCCATGTAGCACTTCATGATCTCTAGCATGATTTCTACAAGCACACCCTCTGCCTCGATCTCATTGATGCTCTCCACCTGCTCAGTATGAGCATTCATAGACCGGCTCTGCTGTATCGTTTCTGTCGCCGTTTTATTCTCTTGAAACTCCAGATTGCGTATATCGCTACGACTGGTAACACTCATTTCCCCCTGAATAAGCTGGTGAAAATTGTAGAAATTTGTATTCGGGTTACCAGAAACTATAGGTTCGATGTGATCTGCTACTTTGCCATTCAGCGTAGAACCTGCACGCCACACACCTCCTGGTTGCAATACATGGACTTTGGGATTGAATCCAAATTCGCCAGACACGGCCAATACCGGCTGCAAGGTCAATTTAAGATTAAGAATTTCTAGATTAATCAATGTATCCCGCAACAGAATATGCGGTGCCAAGAGCTCTCCTAAAGATGTTCCCCATACGCTGTCATTACGTGGCTCAAATGTATAATCAACCACCGGAATTGCTGTTGTGCCTTTGCATTCACTTAATTTACCTTCGAATATTGTATTCCCATTCGCTACGATCGCATACCAATCTTGTTCCTGATCCATCAGTTCGTATGTCTTCACGGCCATCACACCACTTTTCTCCGTATTCTCGCGGTCACTGGTAATCAGATACGAATCATCTGTGTAGAAATACGATACTGGCCGAACATTCGAAATATGAAATCCATCCTGCTCCGAGAACATATCTTTGAACGTGCTGTATGGGTACACACGTCGACGAATCACATCCCGCGCACCAGACAAGCGGAGTTTGTCGTGTAACTGATAAGCCGCGTCATCAATAAAAATGTCGCGAGGATGAATACGCTCAGTAGCAACATTGTCAAAGAGACATTTTTCGTCTTTGCCATATTTACGAGTTAGTTTGTGATACATCACTCCTCTAAATCCCTTACCGTACATGAACATATCGATCAAAACTTGACGACGAACCTTTTTCTCATGGATTGAATTCTTAATGTCATCCATGTACATCTTCAATGCAATAGCTGCATCTTTATCCTTTTCATCTACAGCCTCAATCAAAGCATCTGGGGGGTCTTGCATAAAACGATCTACTAAAGCAGAAACCACGTCACGTAGTGTTGGAAAACGTACTGGTTTAGTCCAAGTCTCTCCGTTTACCAGCCACGGCTCATAAACGTAATACAAGCGTAGCATCTCCTGCCACACGTTAGAAACCTCAGTTTTGGGGATACACATCGCATGAAAGCGTTGCTTAACATGTGTTGCTGTACTATCTCCCTCCTGTATAACAATGTCAGACATAGGTTAATTTTGTCGGTGTTCCAAATAACTCATCTAAATCACTCTGCTTGGTTTTAGCTGGTGCAATCGCGTAGCTCTGTCTTGCAACCTGGGGTTGCAGATCAGTGTGAGCCACGGCTAAATATCGCAACGCATCAGCTGCGTGCGATGACCAATCGTGTAGTGGGGTTGGTTTAAAGCATCCTTTCGCTTCGTCCCACTCATATTGATACTGGGTCAGGCTGTCTAATCCCTTCTCACAGTTCTCAGCGTGTATCCAAATCCGAGGAAACACACTGCGTACAGCCTGAATTCCATTCGCAATCCCTGTATTCTTTACGACCTCAAAAGTCAAGCCATTTTTCTTTGAAACCTCGTAAATAGTCTTACCCGTACCAAACTCTGTTTTGCGCAAATCATGCGGGCCATAATGTATACCGTAGCGGTATCCCCTATCACGAGCAAATTCTGCCAGTTTCATGGCGTAGAACTCGACACCTTCGCCCCAGTGTTCATAATGATCGATGATATGGATTTCTCGGCCAACATCCTGATAAAACCAGATACTCGTATAATCTGAAACTCCAATATCCCATGCGGTGTTAACTGGGATAGTTCTATCAATGTCAAAAGATTTAATCCGTCCATATACTCGCGCCTGATTTATCTCCGAGCTATACACTGCGCCCTTGATTGCTGCTTCAAAGCTGCACATAAACTCCTGATTGTACTCATCCTCACTCAAAATACGTTTCTGCTCCTTCAATTCCTCTTCATTCAAGGCATCCGTATTCTCTACCGTGAGTAACGACCACATCCAATCCTGCTCATGTGTCTGCGCATACTGAAATAACCGAAAGAACTCGTTGTGTCCCTTCGGTGTACCAATCCAAATTGCATACCCCTTCTTATCCGCTAGTGCAGGAGAGATAATTTCAGTAAAAATATTACTCGGCTGTTGGCTGTACTCATCGAATACTACGCCATCCAAACCAATACCACGCAGCGAATCCGGATAGTCCGAACCATAAAGAGTGATACGTGAACCATTCGGATAATCAATCTTCAATTCAGACTCATTAATCTTAATGCCAGGAATGACACGAGAAAACTGCTTCAGGTAATCCCAAGCAATATTTTTAGCTTGTTTATACGTCGGAGCAATAAACGCATACCGCCCATTAGGCCGTAGCAGTGCGTCCCGTATCAGATGGTTGATTGTCGCCACCGTCTTTCCGCTTCTCCGGTGTGCTACTAGAACTTTCCAGCGTTTGTTGCTGTTGTGCAACGACAGGAAATGTGTTCGCGGGAGGTAAGGTATAACTACCTGCATTATTTTCCCAGGTGAACGTTAAAGTCTGTCCACCACTGTTTTCGACCTCAGACTTGTCTTTCCAATCAAAATTCTTTAACGCGAATATCGTGCCTGTTCTACCATGTTTCTTGAGATCAATTTCATAACCATTCTCGACCTTCAGTAAGGCATTTTTAATCGAGGCAGTAAATTCTGGCCGATCTGCGTATTGGGTTAACGTCCACTTATCAGTATCCAGATACAAAGCAAGCCCCGTCCAAGTCCACTCATCCCTTGGAGTATTTTCAAAGTAGGCAGATATCATTTTATCTAGTTCTTCAACTGACTGAAATTTTAACGGACGTCCTGCTGGCATAGGTTATATTTCTTCTTCTTCGTATTTAACTCCTCCTACTTCATACTTTTTCACCTTTGTATTTGTCTTCGCACGTTCCTGAGCTGCCTTCTTCTGAGCAAGACCCGCAGCCTGTTGGGCTTTGATTTCATCATGGATGGAGTTGGCGTTTTTAACTAAGGATTCCGGAACTGTAATTGCCTCTGTTGGAACAAACGGATAAGTAACATCTTCACCACGAAATTTAGCAGCCAGATCAACAACCATCTGGAATTTACGTAAACCCTTCGCAGGTGCTTTATCTAATGCTGAAAGAATGAATTTTGCCTCTGCTTCTGAAATCTCAATCTTCATAACGCCTGAATCAAAGAAATAATTTTATCAATCGCATCTTCCTTGTTATTCACGAACGGCATACGTGTCGCTGGCTTACGGTTGTGGAACACAAGTACAGAGACGTTAGGTTCCCCTTCGATTTTCTGAATACTAAACTCAAGCAATACTACGCGTTTGCGCTGCATTCCTCAGTTGGGATTGGTTTCGAACAGAACTTTTTAAATAAAGCGAACGAATTGGGATCAAGCTTGCTCTCTGCATTTAACTTATCGAGTGCAGAATTGATCTTCTCTAGTTCAGATGGAGAGAATTCAGACTCAAATTCAGCCACTCGTCCATCAGCGTTCCACGTGTAAATCGTGTTTCCGTCCTTCGGCTCTGATTTGATTTCATACTTCTCAATTTCCTCTACTTTCAAAGCTACCTTGTTGCGAATAGATTCAAAAATAGTCAAATCGATAGCATTCCCCGTAACCGGAAGAATACTACCAAGTGTGATTCGATCCGTGAGCGTGAGTGTGATTTGCATGTGGTTTAAAAGTTAACCGCGGCCTCTGTACCATTTTGCCTTATAAAGGTCAAGCGGTTTTCAAAGCCGAAAATAAAATAGTATATACGCACTTCGGTGACACATTACATATATTGGAGATCTCGGATCCGGACAAAAGGGTATTTAACGCAACCTTCAGTACTAAAGCACGTCTATCATCTGTCACTTTTGACCAAGATCTAAGCAATCCTGTGCTTCGAGCATGTCTTAGATTTTCTTTTGCAGTACACCACTCCAAATTTTGAATTGAGTTATCAGTCTTTATTCCGTTTTTGTGGTTGATCTGCCTTTTATTATATGGGTTTTGTACAAAATAAGTCGCAACCAAACAATGAATATAATAATTTTTAGTCTTGAACGGTGTACACAAATAAACTTTTTTATAGCCACAACTATTAATTCCAGGTTTTAAGATTCTACTTCCACGCTTATGAAAAGATCGCACCCTTCCAAGATTGCTAATCTGGTATATACCGCGAAAACCTGCAATGTTGATCCAAATTTCCTGCATAAGGCTTCGAATTTTTCACTCTGTACTCTTTGAAGGTTGTAAAGTCAACACAAAAAAATAGAGCGCAAGTCGCCCATACTACACACTTAAATATGATGAAAACTTAAGAAAAAGATAAGAAATTTATAAAATCATTTCCAAATTATTGGACGACTAATTACATCAACTCCATGCGGCACTTGGTCGGCCAGCAGACTTGTCTTAAGGTCTTCCTCATTCATTTCTACCTGCTCATCACACACTTGCCCTAAAGATATACCCTTACCATTTATCGGTAAGATATTAGTAAACTTTATACTTCGATAGGTTCTCTTGATGTACTTAATCGCTGGAAGAAAATCACTGTCCCCAGACACTATATAAAAATGACCGTATTGGTTCGAAGATGCGAGCTCTATCATTTTGACCGCAATATTCACATCAGTCTCTTTTTCTTCAAAGGTTTTAAAAGACATCCGCTCAGGTAATGCCGCCTCAGGTAAACTAGCTGACACTATTTGCATTTTGCTCTTAACAAATGTCTTACTTACGGTTTTGAATTTACCAAGAATAATATCACATCCACTTGCTGATAAAGCTGCGATATATGTTTTATGTCGTCGAACTTTCTCTGGATCCCAAAAGGCATATGCACTGAAATAAAGCACCTGCTTCAGCTCCTCCCCTTTTTCCAAATATCTTTCAGCCAATTTCCTTAAATTCAACCACTTATACTTACTATGAGTAAACGACTTTGTAATAGCAAAGTAGAGGTTAAACCCGTCAACGAAGGATGCTGCTTTCATATACAAAATAAGGCGCTGCTCATATTATATGCTCAACGCCTTGGGTATGTATACATAATATCTTTTTTTACTTCAAAGTCAATGTTTTTTCACGTTATATAAGCCATTGTAGCAGCTTATTTTTCGCCCTCCTTCTTTCTCCAAAAATTAGGATCAAGCCCTTCCGGATGTTTGATCGTGAGATCGGGCGGAGGGTCCTGCATATATTGGCGCCTGTAAGCCTCTGCCAAAATTTCTGATCGACTGTACCCCTTACGTCGACATGTTTCTTCCATATGGTCGAATACCACGCGCTTCATAGAAACCATAAAGCGTTCGGATTCGGGCTGTTCCTTTGGTATTTCATCCCTTTTTTGCATAGTGATATAAAACAGATTAAAATATATGCAATTTAGTTGACTTATGTATCACTCTGATATATTATTGTTGCAGATTACATCACAGTTATGCTTGATTTATTTACACCAGCTGCTATGCTCTATCCAGGAGCCCGCACATATCCTTCTCATCAGCCATCGGTGTTAGATGTCAAGTGTAACGGGTGTAATCTACCTTGTGCGGGCTTTTTTTGCATACACGCAAAAAAGAGATTGGCAGCCCCACTACTGTACCACATTTATACCGATTTCGTCAAATTTTCTGCTAAAATACAGAAATTTGCACGAAAAAACCGCACCTCGTCAGAAATGCGGTCTTTTAACCAATCATCTACATCATATGCAAAACAAAAGATTTATTCAAGTTCAAATCCAGAAGATCGAAAGCCGGCTCGAACATTGGCTACTCGTCATGAAGCAGTGCGAGGACTACGAAATGCTATTTCGACAACGCAATCATCCGATCCCAGCCCACGTAACCGCACAATGCGAGGAAGCCGAGCTTCAAATCGAGCTACTTACGCATCGTCTGGAACGCTTGAAAGGACATCTTCACCCAGCATTAGCATGACATCTTTCGAAAAATTCTCTCTCTGCTGGGCTATAGGCCTAGCGCTCGCAATTCTCATCACTCTCTAATTACAGACTATGAACGAAAAAACCCAATACATCGAAGTTCCACGCTCTCTACTGGTAGAAGCTCGTATCACCACTGTGTCTGCATATGAGTACGCTCTTTGCTCATATGATCCAAACAGCCCCTTTTCTCGCATGGCAGAAGCATCCGTACGTTCGTTGAAAAAAGAAATCATCGCATTGAACGAAGTGCTCGGTTACGGCTGCATTGAATGCCATGGCGTAAGTACAGAAGACGACGAACTTTGTGCTGATTGTGATCTTACTTCCAAGGAGGAAGCCTTTGCACATCCGCAACTGGCCTAACAAGAAAGGGAACTCCATGAAAATTCAAATACGCAACATTATAGGCGATAAGATCCAAATCACGACAACTGACGAACGTTGGTATTCGAAAGATAACGTGACCTTTATCCCTTCTGTCACTTGGATCTGCAGCCACTACCCGAAGGGGAAGGAATACTTCAAGTGGTTGGCTTCCAAGGGCTGGGACGAAGCAGAAGAAATTAAAACTCTAGCTGGCAGCCGTGGCTCAAAGGTTCATAGAGCTATTGAAGACCTCGTAGCTGGTAAGAAAATCACGATGGATGCGAAGTATCTCAATCCCGATACCGCAAAAGAAGAAGAACTGACTGTATCCGAGTACGAATGCCTCATGTCCTTTGTAGATTGGGCCAACGAAATGAAACCCAAATTCCTGCTCTCTGAATTCACAGTTTTCTCCGATGAGCACGGCTACGCTGGTACTGGCGACATAATGGCGCTGATAAAGGACGAAATCGTGCTGATCGACATAAAAACTTCCCAGTACATCTGGCCAAGTCACGAACTCCAGGTATCCGCTCTCAAAAAAGCAGCTCTCGAAGAAAAGAAAGTGGAAAAGATCGACAAACTCGCAATCCTTCAACTCGGATACAAGCTCAACAAGAAGCACTACAAGTACACCGAAGTTGAAGACAAGTTTCCTTTATTCCTCGCTGCAAAAGCTATCTGGGAAGAAGAATCCAGTAGACAGAAACCTTCCCAGAAAGACTATCCTACATCGCTCGCATTAACCTAACCCTACTCATGAATCAAGACTTTTTACCCAACGATTACAGTGTCCCTTCCAATAACTTCACGATGAAGTTGGAAGAAGGCGACAATGAAATCCGCATCATGACCAAGCCAGTACTTGGAATGGTCGCTTGGAAGGATGATGGTGACAAACGTAAACCTGTACACATCCGAATGGATGGAACCTTTGACTTTGTGCCATCAGAAAAAAATCCCGCACGTCACTTCTGGGCAATGATTGTCTATTCCCGCAAGGACAATGCATTCCATCTGCTCGAAGTAACCCAAAAAGGTATCCAAAGTGCTGTTATGGCGCTAGCTAAGAATCCCAAGTGGGGCTCTCCCCTTTCGTATGACATCAACATCATTCGATCCGGAGAAGGATTCGATACCGAATACCAGGTATTCCCACAGCCGAAAGAAGAACTTGAACCAGAAATTCTTGAAAAATTCAACCTGATGAAATTCAACCTGGAAAATCTGTTCGAAGGAAAACCTGTTCTCGAAAACAGAACCGTCGTACCAAACAAAAAGGAAGTCTCAATCGAAGATGTACCTTTTTAAGCCATGAAACTGACCTTTCTTGCCCATTCACCGTTTGTCAAGAAACTGCGAACCGACAGTTCGCACAGAGTTGAACTTGATGTACCAGATTCGGAGTATGAAAACTTCATACCGCTCACATCTCCTGCACTGAATGGAATCAACTTAAAGGTCACAGTAGAGATCGACCAAAAGGAGGAGCCGCAGAATGACGAATTCCTGCCCGTAGAGTACCTCGAAAAGCAACCGACTTTCTTCCAAGATTTCTTCGCACTCCGCGCAGTGTACTGCAAAAAAACAGGATTAGACAAAGACGCGTTCAATGAAAAATTCCTGCAAGGCGCACATGCTAGCGATATGACCGAGGAAGAGTTGCAACCAGTTGTCGAACAGATACGCAAAGCCCTTAAATCTATCCCCTAATCACCCCCTATGATCTTCGAAATCAAACCAATCCGACATATAGAAAGACTCCAGCAGCAGGCAGAACGCAGAGAACGCGATCAGAAGCGAAAGTATTCCTGCCAGAACTGCGGCAGCGGCATGAAAGATACTCACCTACCCCACTGTACAAATAACGCGTAATCGCTGGTGCTCTGCCCTGTTGCGTACCATAACAAGGGATGCAGAGATAAATGACCTGAAGGCAACGATAGATGGTCAGCCGGCACGAACAAAACAAAAATAAAAACAGGGATCACACTATTTACCTTGTTTTTATTACCCCCATGCAAGACACCATTACCAACTTACTCAGCAACCCGTTCTTCATTGGCTTCCTGACGGGTATGGGAACCCACTGGTTTCTGATCAAGAAGCTACTGGAAGCCAATCACCCCACAACAACCAATCACGTAACCAACCAACGCCCATGAAAACAATGAAGGAGGAAGTACTCAATATTCTCAATGATGGTAAATGGCACGGCGCAGAAGAATTCATCCACCTGGGATGGAGTTTCCGGAACCGCATAAGCGAATTGCGTGATGCCCATTACCACATCCTCTCCGAGCGCCAAGAAGGCAAGAAAACCGCCCGCTATCGATTGATCCGAGAAGTTCCGATTGCACACTTCTCCTCGACTGCCCCTGAGCAGTTGCAGCGAACTTTATTTCCCATGACAAAAACCTACAACTAACATGCGAGAATACTTCAGCCACGACTACGGCGCTCGAAATGATAAGAAGCTGCAACGTATTCTCATGCAGCATGGATTAGCTGGACTTGGTGCAGTCTGGTGTATCTTCGAAATGCTATACGAGGCGGGAGGCACTTTGGACATCTCGGAATACGATCGTATTGCGTTCGAATTACGAACGAATAACGACTTTGTAAAAACGATAATCGAATCTGATTTATTTGAACATGATGAAAAAAAGTTTTGGAGCGTCTCAATTTTATTACGCCTAACTCAACGACAAGAAAAAAGTGACAAGGCTCGAAAATCGGTTAACAGACGCTGGAAACAGAAGGATACGAACGTATTACGAACGAATGCAGACCGGAATACGAATGTAATGCTATTAAATAAAAATAAAAGTAAAGTAAAAGAAAAGAATAATAAAGGGTTCGAATTACTTTCTTATTTTGAAGAATTCTGGAAAACATATCCTGACAAAACCAACCAATCGAAGAAGAAGACGTTGGAGTCTTACCAGCGTGTTGCCGTGTCGGCAGAAGTGTGCGGCGAGATTTTTGGAGGACTTTTAAAGCAAATCGATGTGTACGAAGAGAACAAGAAGCGGAATGTTTGGCAGCCACCATGGCGTCACGCAGTTACTTGGCTTAACCAGGAGTGTTGGAAAAACGAGGTAGTTGTTAAAGAAAGCGACGAACTTCCTCCTGAGGTCAAAGATAGAATCGCACGTTACAAGAACAATTTAAATCTCGATCCCCCTGAAGAGAAAATTAAAAAATGGAAGGAAGAATACTATCAATCGCTACAAAAAATATGATTGCATATATATTGCGCTGTTCTGATGGCTATAAACTCTTTGTTGATCCAATTAGCCACTGGGCAGTTATAGCTCGTATAAAAAAAATGAAAAAAGGTGAATTTTGTTTTTTTGAGTTTTCTGATTCCAAAACGGGTGAATTTAACTGTCTAATTAATAGCTCAACAATTGAATACAGTGTAGGAGGCCCAACTCCTCCCAAAAACACATTAGAACTCACTTCGATATCAAAAATAATTCATGAATAATCCCCAATCTATGGCAACCCTAAACGGAGAACCTATCTCCATTCATCCCTTCCCTGATGATGATCTCGCACGCACTTTTGGCCCGCTAAAAAAATGGACAGAGAGAGGCCAGATTACAGATGCTGAATACCACGTTACTTTGAAACGTACACGTGAGGTTGTGCGAACACATTTACCTGAAATTGATTTTGATAACTAAGTACGATGGAGGACAAAATTCTTATATGGACAGCAATATTTATTATCATCATAGCCCTAATAGGACATGTTCATACTTGTCCCACTTAGGAAACTCACGTTTCTGATCCCATTGTCGGAAGCACCTATGCATTGCAATGCAAATTAGCCTCCCTTCGCTACTGGGAGCAATGGGACAAGTAGCGGCGCAACCTTATATCTTTACGGTTTAATGAAACAACGTGCGACGCAAATGTTCATGTTTGGCCGCATCTGGAAGCAAGACCCAGTTAAATCAACAGCCGCAAATTTCAGAAACAGAATCAAACTTTTAATTTATAACAACATAATACTTCAATCCAATGGCAATAATGCAACGCTATCCTAAACGTGATGGTCCGAGTGAATGCTGCAAAGCAAGACTCGTCGTACGCGGCTACCGCGGCTTGTGGGTAAACCACTGCTCAGAATGCGGTCACCGCGCTTTGGCTCTCGGAGAGTGGGATTGGCACTTAGAACAATCCAAGTTCAATCATATGACTGTACGGAATACCTTAGAAAATAAAAAAGCACTACATGGAGCCGATTAAAGAAAAATACATCGAATATCAGATTCTCGGTTGGTTAAACGCCGTGGGAATATTCGCGTGGAAGGTAAATGTAAAAGGCCACTACAACGAAAAAAAAGGTATATGGCAAAAATCTAACAATATTTACGATTTTAAGGGACAACCAGATATCACCGGAGTAATAGATGGGAAGGCCATATTTATCGAGGTAAAGCGTCCAGATGAAGATGTCAGACCAGAGCAAGAATGGTTTCAACAGCGGTTAAAAGAAGCAGGAGCAATCGCAATAGTGGCACGTTCTCTCGAAGATGTAACCGGAGAGCTCGCCAAGCGGGGATATAAATTTAATTACCAACTCACATGACTAAAATCACACTAGAACAAGCCCGCAAGGATTACGAAAGACTCGGAGAATACATAAAACAACTCGAACAGGAGGACAGCCAGGAGTGGCCTAAGGTGGGAGATTCGTACTATTGCATTTCTGATAGTGGCATTGTTAGAGAAAAACAGTGGGATGATGCTTTGTTTTATGATGAGCTTCGACAAGCAATTGGCAACATCTACCGCACGCATGAACAAGCCCAGGCTGTAGTAGACCTGAAGAAGCATATATACAAGTTTCCGATGCCGGAGAAGGATGAGTTTTACCGGTTTATTACTTCGTATTTGCATATTGAGGGTAACACATTTGAAAAATGCCCACGTGACCGTGCTGATTACCATTGTGGATTTATATTGCCTGAAAGAGCCTCTGGCGAAGACCAACTCGAGCGCATCCGTCTTATCAAAGCCGCATATAACATTAAATAATATGAATAACTCCAAATGCTGTAACGCTCCTCTAACAGTCTCTACAGGAGACGAAGGAACAAGTTGCTATATCTGTACTACGTGTCAGCACCCGTCTGATCCAAAACCTGCCCAGAAAGGTGTGTCCAAAGAAGGCAAGAATGGGGACACGAATAACTGCTGCGACGATTGTAAAGTGTTAGTAGGCGACGAAACAGGCTGCAAAAATCATGAGTGTTTTTGTGGGCATCAACCCACCCAGAAAGCGGAGTGGGAGGAACGGTTTGAGCAATTACCTGGGTATGAAGCAAATTCAATGCTGAGAGACAATGCTAGAGACTTTATCCGTACGGAACTCTCCCGCCAGCGCACTGCCCTGATTGAAGAGGTGAAGAAAAGACGGGACTTTTATAAAGATCACGCATGTGCATTTAACGACGGGGCAAGTTGTGAGTGTTACGCAGCAGCCCTCGACGATATTTTATCCAAGATTGAGGAACTTAATTCGGATAAATGACTCACGCCTCACTATTCAGCGGTATTGGCGGCTTTGACCTCGCGGCAGAGTGGGCAGGGCTTGAAAATGTGTTTCAGGTAGAGATCGATCCGTTTTGCCAGAAAGTTTTAACTAAGAATTTCCCGAATGTCCAACGATTCACTGATATCAAACAATTTGACGGTACGCCCTTTAGAGGGACAATTGACGTTCTTTCTGGAGGATTCCCTTGTCAGCCTTTCTCCCAAGCAGGAAAAAGACAAGGCACAGAAGATGACCGCTATCTCTGGCCGGAAATGCTTAGAGTTATACGAGAGGTACAACCGCAATGGGTTGTGGGCGAAAATGTTGCTGGACTCATTACTTGGAACAACGGAATGGTATTCGAGCAGGTGTGCTCTGACTTGGAAGCAGAGGGCTACGAGGTACAACCGTTGGTTATTCCAGCTCGCGCCGTCAATGCCCCACACAAACGGGAAAGACTGTGGATTATCGCTGCCGACGCCAATTGCGAGAGACTACCGAGATTTGAGTCGAACAACGGCGTACCTAAGTTCAAGAAAGAGGCATTCTCCAAGCATCGCAACTATTTCCCTAGAACGTGGGATGAGATGGCAGGATGTACCGGAGGTGTACGCAACGGCGATGGGTTATCCGTCACGATGGCTCGAAATGAAATAAAAGCATACGGAAACGCCATTGTGCCACAAGTTGCGTACCAAATCTTTAAATCAATAATTTCTACCTATGACCAAACCAACGAAAGCAAAGAAGACGCACAACGAATCCCATAGCCGGACAATCTCTTATTGCAGTGTTTGTGGACATGAGGGTCGGTACTGTATAACAGAAGGCTGTGGATACAAGACATGTAGTGGCAAAAACGCAAAGAAGCCCAAGACGCAGAAGGTGTTGGCAGATGGTCTTTACGCAATTATAGATAAACAGGAACCCCGTGATCGTCTTTGTTACGCTACAAAAACTAAAAAGAATGGGGCAATGGCAGTGTATGACAAAAAGCCCACAATAGAGCCGAAGTGGAGGAAGATAAAGAAGGTTGTAGATGTAATCCTAGTCATCCCCGCACCTGTGGGGAGGAAGAAGTAGTTTAACTTGGCGGTTCAATCGAAACACGAGGAGGATGGATATACGTATAACGACCCTCTACCGCCAAGAACTTTATATCTTTACATGGAAGTATGAATGATACTAATAAAAAGGATTTTAAGCTTGTACGGACGTTCGTGTGTCCCAAGTGTGACTACAAAACGTCGATGTTTATGTTTGACGATAATGTCACTTCGGTGTCCTGTCCCGCCTGTTTCCAGAAATGGGTAAATAGTAAGTTTCCAAAACTCGTACCTAAAGAATAATTTACATGCGATAACACACACTATGACCAAACTAGAAGAATTGAAAAGGGCGATATGGGCGGCACTCCGTGATAAGTTCTTTTGTACGTGCGGTAACGACGCTACGAACGAACAATTCCCAATTACCCTGGCCGACGTACTGCGGGCAATGGATTTGCTACTTAATCCAGAAGATAATTGGATAGTCTGTACACACGGGCGGTTCGAAAAGCTTAAAGACCCTACAGGAACGTACCCCACCTGGGATCTCACGAAAGACCTCGACGGCCAGGCACCGGATCTTTGGGACTTTTTACATGCGATAATCGTAAGGAAATGAAGAAACTTATCGCCGCACTGAAGCTGTTATCTCAGGTGAAATACAAGATAAACCCTAAGTTTCAAAAGAGTTTAGACAATAAGTTGAAATCGATGTTTAAAACAAAACCCAATGAAAAAGTATAGATGCGATCTTTGCGATAAAGCATTTGAATACAAAGAATACTATATCGCTTATGCCGGCAAGAAAGGCACTAGAGTAAACTTTTGCCTTCAATGTACATCAAAGAATCCAGATGACAAGAAAAGAAAAGGTGTGAACTGGTTTTACTTAGAACACGGAATCGCAGATATATCTCATAACTAAATATCATGGAATGTAAATTACAAGGGTCAGCCTTTCAGTGCGTAGGTGAATGCACTCATGAGGGGCTCGGCAGTGGAACGATACCAGGCACGTCAGCTATCACGACGCAGTCTATAAAGCAGCAGCCCTCTAACGGTACAGGGCTAAAAGGTGCGATAAATAAATCCATGCAAACACTAGAACAGAGAGTTGAGGAATTCTTTGAGAACGTAAACCTGATCGTGAATGATGACTCAATAAGCACCGTAGAAGCGGACAGGAGAAAGGCCGATTTGCTCAAATCCTTCGCGGAGGAATTGGTGAGGGATTTGGTACCCGATACAGCTATACCTACACAAATGGATGTCACGGCGACAATGGCATATAACGATTGTATAGGCGAAATACTCAAGCGTGCCTCCGAGATCGGTTTAAATCTTAACGATAAGTAGATATGATAAACCACTGTAAAAGAAGTACGGCGTGCTCTGATCCATGCATGTGCTGCTGTCTGCTATGCAATAGTTCAAGTACCCCTCCCGCCCCCGTCAGTGAGGGGAAGAAATTACCAAAAGGATACAAAGTGAGTACATATGATGATGTTGTGCTCGATAGCCCGAATATGAAGCATGAATACCTAAAAACAGCAGATCAATCAGATTGGTTCGGTAAGCCCGATGACAAAGAAGATAAGGTGAAAGTTGCGGCTAGAATCTCAAAACAACTCATGCACTTGCTTAACGTTTCTAGAGGCTATGAACACGGAAGTGTTCTGGAAGAGTGTCAGAAAACGATTGAGATGGTAACTAGGGAGGCAAAGCTCGAAATGCTGGAAGAAATTGAAAAGGAATTCTCTCTATATAAAGAACTATCTAATCATATATTTAGGTTTTGGATCGAACAAAAGAAAAAGGAATTATCTAACTAACACGCTGGCGCGGCGGTGTAACTGAAACTCTTATGAAAAAATGTACACAATGTGGGGAGTTGAGGATGCTTGAAGAGTATTGTAGAGACGCTACGCATAAGGATGGAAGAAAGAGTGTCTGTAAGGGGTGTTACCGATTAAATCGTAGGGAGAGACGGTTAAGACGTCCTCAGGCTTTCAAAAGCAAGGATGATAGATATTATAGAAATCATCGCGAGGAACTTCTCAGAAAAAGCAAGGTGCGTTACAAAGTAAACAAGCACAAATATGCGGCTCACGACCGAGTGCGATCCGCATTACAAAAAGGATTACTAGTAAGGCAATCGTGCGAAGTTTGCAAAGAAACTAAGACAGATGCCCACCATGACGATTATAGCAAACCGTTGGATGTAAGATGGCTATGTCAAAGACACCACAGGGCGGTAGAAAATCACCCATAAGGTTCCACACCGCCAGCAACTTTATTTCTTAACTTAGGGGTATGGCAAAGGCGATCAAAGACAGGTGTGAAAACTTAGATTTTGACAATAAAAGGGATTGTGAAGAAGACGCAGAATTTATGTGTATGTGTTGTAGTGCTGTAGTCTGCCGAGAGCATAAAAGAAAAGAATGCCCCTACGGAGGAATGGGGTACATTGACCTAGATTAACCATGATATATTACTCCCAGCCACTAACTGATGAGAAGATATGACGAGAATTATTAAGTTTATATGTTCGTTTTGTAACGTAGAAATTTCAAACATATTGGGCGATGGAGAAGAGTATCCTAAACCCATGAGCAGTATCGGTACAAGGGAAGCGTGTTTCTATTGTTGCGAGAAGGCAGCAAATCTACTCAAAGAAGCTTATTTACCTCCCTCGAAAGAGGAATAACCTAGATGGATATGGAGAAGCAGTGTTGCCAAGAGGCAAAAAAGGAGACGCTAGCGATGATACGGTCGTACTGCAAGGAGGGAGAGAATAATAAGAGAACCTTCGCAGAATTTCTGATTCTGTTAGAACATATGATCGAACGTGTGGAGAATGAAATGAAGATAGATGATATGCTTAGAAAGAAATATGGTAGACCTTTACTTCCTCACCCCAAGCAGGGGGAATAAATATATGTTATATGTTAACGATTCTAAAATTATCGGCGTGGTATTTGTTGGCGTATTCCGTCACGAGCTACGTAATGTTGGTAGAAGCGAACAGGCGTGATCAGCTAGCGAATGGAGAGTCTGATCGGTTTATTGAACGGTCCGCTTTTATAGTGGGGATTTTAGTTGTCATAATAAACATATGACTTGGCAAGACGACTACGATCAGCAATGGCAGTGGCCAGAGGTTCCAGAAAAGAAGGAACCATTGAAACCCGGGAAGAAGGGAGCTCCGGAGAATCACGTGCGGGAGTGTGATGTGTGTAGGAGGCATTATATGAATAAGGACAGAATTACTATGCCCCACACCGGACATTAGAGAACATGCCACTCATTTCCTTCAACAGGCTCCGCGGTGTTATTTTGCAGCATCTCCCCTACTCTCACTCTTGCCCGTGTAACAGCCATTAAATTATCCCCCTCCAGGATAGAGCCACGCATTTTCTCTAGTTCTTCTCGGCACAAGTCAGCGAATTCCTTTTCATGATCTTTGCACCATTTCGTAATCGCGGCGCGGCGGGTCTGTTCTTCCAGTCTTTGTTTCTCTCTGGCCTCGTCCTCTTGTTGTTGTTTTAACCTTCGTAGCCGTTCCTTCTCCCTGAGTGCTTCCTCGAGTTTTTTTCCTACCGCCCAGTTTTCCGTGAGAGCTTTTTTTATCCATCCGATCGGGTTTGGTATGGTGTCCTGCTTCTCTTTGCACGCCTCCCCTACTTCAACGATTCTATCGGGACCATACTTGGTTAAAAGAGTTTCCCTGTCTTTACCAGAAAATTTAAAAGAATTTAACAACGCAAGGGCCTGTTGTTTTATAGTATTTAAATCACTTATATCTTGTTCTGTTGCTTTTGGAGAACTGCCTGATTGCTCAAAAGCAACACTACCGTTGTCCGTAGGCAACGAGTTGTTGCTTTCAGACAACCGTTGCTCCAAAGCAACGGCATTTGTTTTGGGGCTTGGTGTAGGCTTCTTTTGCCCCCGTTGCTTTACGGCAACGGCTCCGTCATCCTTGAAAGCTAAGGTATGCATAACAGGAAGCATCTTTATGTATACCCTTTGATTTACAGTCTTCATTTTTATAAACCCATGCTCTGCCTCCTTTATGACTTTTCCAGATTCATCTTTTACCGCTTCGGATATTAGAACCTTTTCCAGGTGTTTAAACCGACGACTAATGACTGACTTTTCTTTGGCTCGAAGTAAAGGCAATTCACGCAAAACCGTACTGTAATCAATCCAAGTCCATACAGAACCATCCTCATCTCGAATTCTATTTCGTTCTATCTCCTCATTGGGTGAAATGCAAAAATCGTATATGAAGTCGAGCAAAGCACCATCCGCAAGATCGACGTCGTACTTTTCTAGGACTAATTGATTGATGCCAATCGAGTATTTCATTTTGCTGAGAGAAAATCTTTAATACAGCAAAGGTCCTCTTTTTCTAGTTTAAACCATTCACGGGAGTGTCGTTTCTCTTTGAACCGTTCATGAAGCACCGCCTCTGCTCGGTCATAATCATCAACCTTCTGGCATAGCTCTACAAAAACTTTGTTTGGATTCTCGGTTATGTAGGTTTCTATGCGAGTTTTTGGGTTACTTGTTTTGCCAATTTTGTAAAACCGTCCCGATCTAATGACATATATAAAGCCTGGACGTGAAATTGGGGTGCGCACCCCCTGTGAACGGGAGGCTGACGGTGATAGAAGACTAGCTTCACGCGCGGCATTGTACTCAAATATATTCTCGTCTCCCCACGCCTTTAGCGCCTGCAAGTGTTTTATCATTTGATCAATTTCACGTTCGTACGGTAATTTTGCAGTATTGTCACCTACCAGATAGGTACTTACACGTAGCTGTTTATCTACAAAGACTTGAAATAAAATATTCTTAAAAGAATGTGTATCATCTCGACCTATCGGATAGCTCTGACCAAGTTTCTTGGGATCCATAAAAAAGTTTAAAATCTCACCCACTGAAAGAAATAAGCTGCCCAAACGAGCAATCCAACTACTGAAAGACCTGCTCCAGTTATTGCCACTCCCCTCTTCCAGTTCCGTTTGCGCGGAGTTATGTCGATTACTTCGGCATCATAGACTTGCCGAGCTCTTGGTTGATTATCCCCAAACATATTAGTTTGTTGCGGGCCTTCGATCCTTATCCACTCACCATTCGTATCCATCAACGGTGTGGGAGGAAGGCGCTTGTAATCAATCGTCCCCTTCTTTGCCGATTCCAGTAAAGAGTTCCTCTGTTCAATCTTATCGTTGAAACGATCGATCAGAGCCCGCATCTGCGCAACAACGTTTTCTTTCTGTATCGCCACCAATTGGTACTGTTTAGATTCAGTTCGGATGGTATCAAGCAATTCATCGCTCAGGTCGGCATTTTGACGTTTCAGCACCTTAAGCTCCTCATTGGCTTTATCTAACATTTCGCGGTACAGGTCAACAACCTCCTGACGATCCCCAGCAGAATTTAATGTCGGACGTTGCGGGGTGTCAGATTGGACAGGCTCTGGGGCTGTCTGTCTAACCGACGTTATCATATCGGACACTTCCTTGAATTGTTCGAGAAATTTAGTCATGTTGTCCGGCGTGTATTCAATTACCCTGTCGTAATCAATCGACTCAATGCGCTCGGGATATTTTTTGGCAAATTCAACCAAGGAGCTAGCTGAAATAAAAGAGTGCATTTTCTTCGCATCTTGATCGGACTGACTATACAGCTTATCCTTCGACTTGATACCGTCCGCGTAGTATCTGGTAATTGTCCGGGGCGTCTTCTTTATAATCAAGGCAGCCTCGGATTGTAGATAAACGAAATCATCGTCGGACGAGAAAATAGGTGCGTCTTTTGCCATGTGGGATGTTGGATGTAATCTTGCCCGACAATATACAACGCATGTCAGACATGCAAGCAAATCATGCCCGATGATAATGCGAGAATGCCCGACTTATTGCACAATGAGCCCGACATGTACAACAATCACGTCCGACATGTATAAATTATGGTCGGACATAACCTAATGAGCAAGCCAAAGCCAATGCCCGACACTTGACATAACATGTCCGACATGTTAATATAACGCCCGACATCTTCCGAGAATAACTACAAAGGTCGTCTCGGGAGATATTTATTTGACCCGCGTATTTTATATCCCAATCCAAAACAAACATGAAAAACATTGTTTGGTTTGTTCTTGTAGTACTCGCTATTTTATCTCTCGCGTCAATAGGTGAGACTGAGTACCGCAAGAAGACTGATCCGAAACGGAAAGAGGAGAGTGTCAATTGCATATACCCACCTCAGCACGGGGTATATTTTCCGGATGAAATTGTGGCGCCTGGGATGGGCTGCAGAAGGGGGGTGAGGGAATGAGCAGACTTGTTGAAACCCAAAAGGGATTCTTCAAAAAGGAGGGGGTGATTGTTTTTCAGGACACGCAGGTTCCAATGTCTCAATCACAGAACAAATTGAGCAGCAAACAAAGGGACGATCACCGTATGGACAATAGGGTAGATAACTCAATCAAGGAGTTCTACCTATTTCGAAAAACAACTTACGTTCAAATCGAAGGAGACAGTAATTCAATTAACCTATCGTAGCATGATAACAACACTGTATAGTCAGGAATTGGAAGAGATGAGCCAAGAGGAGCTCCATGACGAATGTCAGGAACTCCAGGCTCTACTTCCGCTGGGAAGTATTTTGGATCAGAAAGTCATAGCTATAAAACTTAAACTGATCCAGCAGGAGATTGTAGCGCGTGTAACCGCGATACCTCCATTTAACATTTTACCAATCAACCATGATAAAACAAAACGTCAAAAGGGCTGGAACGTGGGCGGTAATCGCAAGTACTACTATCGCCGGGACAATGATAGCGTTCGGAGATCCTCTTAACCTTAAACAGCATGGAAACACAAACACCAAAAATCAATCCAGTCAAATTAGCGATATACGACAAGATCGCAACCTTCATCCGTGATCATTCGATGTTCCATATGTTCTGCTATGCAATGGCTTGGATGGTGAACCTCTATCTCCTGTTCGCGCTTCATTGGTCTATATTCTTACTAGGTACGTTTTGCATCTTGGGAGTTGAGCCCGCACATCGTACCTGGATGGAATATAAAGATCAAAAGCAAAAGACAAACAAGGAAGTAGGGGAGGGGACGCCACGGGAAGAAGAATATTTCTTCGGCATTCCAATTGAAGCGTTAGTAACATATCTCCTGTCAGGACAAACGTTTGGTCGCGATCCAGTGTTTGCAATGTGGAGAGACAGGCTAGGTGAGTCAGATCAAAGCAGGAGAGCAAAGTTCGACGAACTCAAAACATTATTCATAGCCACTGGGCTACTCACCAACGGCCCGAATGGCAGCTGGGTACTCAATCAAAAAGAGTACGATACCAGAGAGAAGATCAAGAAACTTCTGAGCTCGCAAAAACAGCCAGAAATTGTGAATCCGTTAGTTTTCCGACCTCTTCGCCCCACGACCGCCCGAACCGCATACCCCAGCCATTCCCCGAACTAACCCGAACCAGTCAGGGAGTCGCCCGAACCTATAACTTAACACCATGAAAAATCAAAACAAATTCGTATGTAGTAAATGTGAAAAGCAGTCGAGCTACTGGATGCCTCAGTGTTCTCGGTGTGGTGAAGCAAACACAATGAATGAGGAAGAAGTACTGATTGATCCATTCGTAGGTAACAAACTCACGCCCATCAAACTTGCAGAAGTGGACTGTGATATAGAACGGTTCTCTACAGGAATCCCGCAGGTCGATGAATTGCTCGGGGGTGGATTTGCTTCCAACTCGGTAACGCTCTTTTCCAGCGATCCTGGAATAGGGAAGTCCACTCTGACCCTGCAGATATGTGACAACATGCTCCGCGCAGGAAAAAAAATACTCTACGCAGCAGGGGAGGAGGCACCCAGTCAAATTGCCAATCGTGCCAAAAGATTGAATGTTTCAATGGACTTGGCAGTGTTGAACAGCACCACCTTGGAAGACATCGTAGAAACAGCGAGAATTGAAAAACCAAACTTACTTGTGATCGATTCTATCCAATGTATTACCTCACCGCGAATCAATGGTAGAGCAGGTAATGTGAATCAAATTCGCCATGCCTCACGCACGGTCATGAACCTGTCCAAGAACTACAACATCGCAGTACTCATAATCTGTCACGTAATCAAGGATGGAAACACCGCAGGCCCGAAAACCCTCGCGCACGACGTCGACGTATTACTCAAGTTCGAGGGTGAGAAGGGAAGTGACGAACGGAAACTCTATATTGATTACAAAAACCGATTCGGTCCGAGTGACAGAGAAGTATACTTCCAGATGACCGATAGGGGATTGATTCCGTTCGAAACCTAATCCTCAATACTGTTCTGGAAGACATATTCAATGTCCCCTTGTGTAAGCGCTCCCTGCGCGAGCAACTCAGCTACTTCCTCTTTAGCTTTGTTCGCCTGGGAGCGTTTGTTGTGTCCAGTATTGGGCCGAGAATACGAAGTATCACTCTTCTTTTCCATACAGTTCGGGTAATTCTTCGCGCAGTACCTTAATCGCTCCTTTGATGCCAGCAATGGCAGCTCCGGTGAGCAAAGATAATACCGTCGCTTTGGTAAAGTCGGTTTGCAGCATCTCGATATTGATAAAAATGAATCCGAGCGCCGCACTAACAAATGTTTCTGTAATGCTAATTGCATAACGTTTCCAGTCCGGATAGTTTTGAACTTTTTTCATAAAAGGGCTAAGGGAAGGGGTTAATGTAACTTCGGACAATATTAGTTGTACGAAGTAGAATGACGGGGGGAGGGCTTCTACAAGCGATCTTGCTGGCGATCCGGTCTTAGTACTTTTTGCATCTTATGATCGAATTCCGCAATGATTGCGTTGACTTCGGACTGTTTTAGTGTTTCCTCGGCGCGCCATTTGGCCACTTTGACCATATAATCGAAGTCGAGCATGTTGGTCCGAATGCTTCCGGACTCTTTTACCACCTCCGCACAGACCTTCCGAAGATTACGCTTAGCATCTTCTCTATGGTGGATCTCCGGATTTAAAAGCATTTTGTCGTGTTCGTGAGACATAAATTATGAGTTAATATTTTTAATGGTTACACCTAGCCTGCTAAGTGCGACTAAAAATCTTTCTCTACTGAGTTTCCCCTCTAACTGACTTATTCCCCCGAGTCGGTGCAGAATAATCTCTGCGTCCCGCAGCAGGAGCTCACCTTTCGGATCTTTGGTAACAATCTTCTCCTCGATTGCCTTGTTCCATACTGAAGCAGCCCAGTCAGACGGTGTGTCATCCGCTGGTACAACTTCTCGAATGCCGAGAGCAATTTCTCCGATCTCCTTTTCACTGATATTTCGGCCAGGACAAGATTTAGAAGAATACGCGCGATGTCCTTTGACGTTTGCTGCAGGAACATTGTGTTTCTTTCGAAGTTTCGCCACGAGATTATCGAGAGCATTCCATTGTGCAATGGAGGGATCTTCATTATCAAAATCACCTAGTAAACAGATCCCGATCGATGTCAGGTTTGCGTACCAGTTACTCGCATGGTATCCAATCTCATTGACTGGACGGGTTTCATGTACTACCCCGTCACCGGATATAACGAAATGATAGGCGACATGCAAACCAAGGCCATTGCGGGTCTTATGTAGCCGCAACCCATGGTTGCGATCAATCGACCTGATCGATTTATCCGCGGCAAGGTCGCGCGGAGTAATACTGTGGTGAATGATAATCTTATTGATGAAACGATTCATAGAAAGATTAGGAGCTAAACTAACAACGGCCGCCTTTGCGTTTTTTCATGTGGGTTTGTTAAGAACTAAAGCAACGAGAGCCGTAAAAACACCGGTTAAGATCAACGCGGTAGCACCATACACAATCTTTTCTACGATCTTACTGGCATAACGCTTGTCCATACCGTTCTCGCAGTATTCAATATGAGTTTCTAGCATCTTCTCGATGCGTTCCGATCTCTCGCAGAGGTTATCTAGTCGTTCCTTCATAGTGGCAATATCAATAGTATTCTGATCGACGTATTGTGGCCTGCCCATAAAACTTGCATTAGGTACTTATGTATGGTATAGTGTGTGTTGCAATGAGTGTTTGCCCGGCGTATGCTAGAACATTCGAGATTTGCGTAACTTTATTTTTTAAGGAGAAACAATGGAGGTTATATCAACTATAGGTTGGGGACTTTTAGGGTCATTTCTTTCTATGTTTATTTGGGTGACTGGTAATTTGGGTATAATACTTCCATTAATTGCACTCTTTTGGGGGATAAGCATAATTGAAAAATCTCGTTACTAATTAAGCACCTTATCTCTAAAAAGTTGTTTATTTGAATAGGTAGGCGCTTCTAACAGTTTCTGTGGCTCACCCATTGTAAATCCGAGTCCCTCATTAGAACTATATTGAGGTCCGCGTACATTCTCCTTAGCATACCGTTTATCCATTTTCGGATAGTTCGGTATTTTTATATCCCCTTTTTCAACTTTCTTAATCACATCATCAAAATACTTCGCAATTCCTTGAGGGGTCTTATCGTCTGCACTTTGCATCGCTGACGAGATTGCTCCAGAAAGCTCCTTATTCTTCTCAGCAAATTTCAAAATTTTACTACTGATAATATTAGGGTCGGTAGCGTTTGCTAATGAGTTGAAAAACTTCGACCCTTTTTTTAAGGATTCAGCAAAAGCGGATCTAACTGTCGGATTTTTCAAGGCTAAACGAGCTACTGCGTACGCTCCAGCTGTCGCCCCAACAACGGGCAGTCCTGCAAGACTTGCACCTAATCCACCGAAGGCTGTGAAAATGGATAGAACATTATCATTTACATTATAAACTTGTTTCTCTAATTGACGCTCCATCGACTCTTTGGCAATATAGAGCGTCTGAAGCTTTCTATTCAAGGGCTTAGTCGCACCATTTGTCGCATCGTCTACCTTGGTAAGAAGCGTGTCATGGATATATTTGAGCGCTGCTTTTGTTGCCTTCGGCGCTTCGTCTGTCGCCAAACCTTCATATACACTGCTGTACGCACGTTTGAGTGCTTGAGCATCTTTGACGGTGGCGTATGTAGGATCAATACCCATCATCTGCAACCTTGTATTAAACTCCTCGGAAACACGAACAAAATTTTTGGTAACCGCTTCTATCCCTTCTTCAGATCCCTTTAATATTTGTTGAACCTTTAAGGAAGATAGCCCCTTATTGATATCTGATAAATCAACATTATTGCCACCAAATCCACTCCGTTCTATTACGTTGTCTAACTCGCCACTGATCTGCCGCATTTGATTATCTATCTGCGGCAGCATTTTGTTATATCCTCCCGGCTTTAAAGCAAGATCCGAGTACTCTTCTAAAAACTGTTTCACTCCCCCAAATCGTTCAATTGCAATTTTTGTATCTTTGGTAGCATTTGGAAGGAGGAATTTTAATGTTTGATTTTCCGATATGTTACGCATGATCGGATTCGCAATTGTTCGGAATGCAGGAGATATTCCATACAAAGCAGTCATAATCACCGCAGTTCCACCACCAGCTACCACTCGGTTTTCCGGACTTGCAGTTCCAGCAGCCAGCCCACTTTCGCCTGCAATACCTAAAATAGCTCCTATAGTTTTTTGAAAGTACGGAGAGTAGGACGCTAGTTTCCCAGCACCTTTTATAGCAGCGGCAGATGCAAATCCATATGGGACAAGAGAACCACCTAGATCAGCAGCCCACTGCGGCAAAACAGTAGCCTTTAAATACTCAGAACTATCAATAGCCTGCGAAGTCCCTACCATCGCATCACGAATACTATTCTGACGGGGCTTATCTTCCTTTCCTGTAACAGCTCCCACGATAGTTCTTCCTGCGGCATCAATGGCATCCCCAGTGTTTATTGCAAGATTCAAACCTCCCGCAAGAGTTGTCTTTGCAGCCCCCTTAAGAAGATCTCCCGCAACATTGAACGGATTTGCTGCGCGCATAAGCCAGTCGGATTGATCTCTTGACCCCTTTGTTTGGTCATATTTCAGAGGAGCGTTAACTTTTGCAGAATCCTTAAAGATATCTTTCGCCCTTTGCTGAGCTGTACGATTATCTGATTTTTTCTGAGAGAATCGCACTTCTGACGTTTTATCTGATTGCGGAGTAAATCGAACTGCCATAAAGAGTATTAATTTACGAGTGTATAACCTTCTTGCTGTGCTGCCGACCAATCTTCAGAGGGAATAGTTCCTACCGTACCGTCAGGAGATCGCACTTGCATCGTTCCTCCATTTTGTCCGCCAGAAAGACCGTCACTTACTCCCTGAAACTTTGTCCTAAATTCCGCAAGTTTTCCGCGTATTGTTTCATCGCTATCCCATATATTTGGAAGTAACCTTTTAAATCTGGCTTCTTCATCAGAGTTAATTGCACCGCCCGAACGCAAACGACCGATCAAATCCGTTAGATCATCTAAAGCAAATTTCACGTCTGTATTAAGTGGCCCCTCGGTTATCATGCGATGTTTATCTATCCCACCGCTGGAATTAATGATGAGGCTCTCTAAATTATCTAACTGCCGCAAACCAGAATTCGCAATTTCACGGACTTTTGCAGATTCAGCCGACGCTGGTTTTTCACTCTGCGTCTTAATTGTGTTGAGAAATTCTTGCTCGTATCCACCTTCGACTGCTCTCTGATATGCAGCTTGCTGTTCCTTTGTTGCTTTACCACCCGTCAAAACATCCAACTGTTGCATCCCTCCACCACTCTTGACCTTTGGACTCTTCCAATACCCCTCGATCTTCGGATCATTCATGGAAATTGTACGAGTCCCATATCGACCCTTCTTGTAATTAAACTCTGAGACGGTAAATGTGTTATTCGCTCTATTCACAGATGTAACCAATGCAACGTGTCCAAACTTGCCATCGTTGGTGACAAGCACTGCACCTGGTTCTGGCTCCGGAATTGCATATTTAGACTTTACTAACTTAGTTATCTTGTCCTGCAAGCTAGTCAAACCTTTAGGAAGGTCTTTAACCACATCACGAACAAATTGAACGCATTGATATCCGCTCTTATACAGTTTGGCCGGATTTGTCGTAACCTTTTGGACGATCTTTTGGAGCTCATCGCCAAGATTGAATTCGTATTTGCCGCTTACGTATTCACCGGACGTGATTACATCCTCCGGACTCATGAATTGATTCATGGCCGAAGCTGGTAAAGCACCAGAATCCACGAGTTTCTGTACGCGATCCATCTCTGCTTTAGAAGCAGCCTGATTGAACTCTCCGACTCGTAGTTCATAATCTCTGTCTGACTCATACACGCCTTGTTCAAACTCGGCCGCACTGAGAGCGTATTGTCGATCTGCGTTTGCCATATCGAATGCAAACTTTTGCTGATTCATGGCATAATTCATGCCAAACTGTGTCTTGTCCTCTTCAAACTTCGCAACATCCAAGCCGTAGTTAGCTTCAAATTGAAATTGAGAGAATCCGAATTCTTTCTCCCACTGATCCGCTTTCACCGCATCCATCACAACTTCCTGATTGAACTTGGCTTCATCTAAGCTGAATCGCAGCAAATCCATTTTCTGCTTGAACAGTTCGTTTTTCTGTTCCACTTCCTGCTTCTTGAAATCTTTGATAATGCTTACAATATTCTGATTTTTCGTAGTCTCGGATAACACAAGCGATTCCTGAGCTTCCGCTACCTGCCCCATGAAATTACTCGTCAGCGAATCAATCCTTGTATTATAATCGTCCTGCAACTGCATTGCTTTAGTCGTGTAATCCATCATGATCTCACGTCCTTGCAGGTTGTAGTATCTCTGCGCATGTTCCGAATCGCGTTCTACTTCGGAGATCGCCAAGTCAGACATTGCCATAGCCTTGGAGAGGTACGACAAGCCTGCGCCACTATCCAAGGCCCCCATAGAAGCGAGCTTGGCTTTCAAATATCCTTCCAAACGGCTGTTGTTATCCCGCATCACTGCCAATTGCGTGCCATATTTAGCTTTGGCTTCATCCGATGCCAGTTTATTGGCTTCTAGTGCCATTTCTTCTTTATGAGCCAAAACGCTACCCCATTTCACCTTGTCTGCCTCATACCGTGCCTTAGACGCTTCAAACTCAGCTTGTGCTAACTGAATACGCTGGCCGAGTGCTGAAGCAATGTCGTTGTATCCTTTAATCTGCAGATCGATCTGATATTTTGTCAGGTCATCTAAAGCCAAGCCAGAACCGAACGTGTCTTCTGCTGGGCTGCCGTCTCCGATGTCTAAGCTCGTGCCGTAGGCAGAAGAAGTGAGCTGATTGATGTATTCCTGATTCGCGGCGGGCTCGTTGACGGGTTCCATTTCCTTCGAAAAGGAGGGCGAGGTATTTTCCGGAACCCTAGGACCGTCCGCATTACCTAAAGCATTGCCCGTACCATCCGGCGCACTCTCTGGAACATCCCCATACCCCATATCTCTCTGATTTCCCGCTTGTGTTGTATCTTCACCAGGTATCTGATAATAGGGTTGGTCACCTGTATCACCATACCTCGGGTCGGTCCCACGTAGCGTCTTATCCTGATTTGTTGCATTGATACGTAATTGTTCCTGATACTGGCGTTGTGCTTCTGCATCTGCTGTAGCATTACCCGTAGGTTGCGGTTGTACTGGTTTCTCAAACACACCTGGGGTAAGCACATTTCCGTTGGCATCAAACATACCCGCTGGCTGCGCGGTACTCTTTCCGGCCAGACTACCCTCCATGCCTGGATTTACTTTGCCGTCCGGTGTAAACCACGGCGCGCTTGTTCCTTGATCTGGCATAGCTGTTTTGTTACCGTTACTTGAATCTGTAAATTGTTGGGCAGGAGCGCCTTGACTCGGCTTTTCGGGTCCGTAGATAGGCTCACCTGTCTTGTGGTCGTGTCTCAATATCCTTGTCGCAGTACTCGCCTCTGCAGGACCGCGTGTTTGTCTCTCTTCCCCTTCATATAAAATGTTTCCACCCAGGATATAGTATTGCTTACTTTTTTTTTGAGGGTCTTTATAAAACTCAGCCTTACGTGCAGCATCTGCAGCTTTCTTGGCAGCTTCAGACTGTTCCTTGTTGTATGCCGTAACAGCTTCCGGAGCCTTCGCAAATTTCCCTTTGCCTAGTCCTTGTTGCACCGCTTCAAATAACCCGCCCTGATGACCCTCGCCGCGTTGTTGCAAGTACAGGCGTAGTAGCTTATTCTCATCCAGTCCTGCAAACCGTTTTGCGCCAATGCTTTTGATTTGTGCCATTTCATCATCGGCAACATCAAAATTACCGCCCATGACGATAGGTTTTTTCGGATCGAATAAATGTTTAAAATTAGCCATGTTATGCGGAGATTATCTTTTCGATATAAGCATGGTTAACAGTGAATGCATTCGCTGCACCTGTATCGCTGTTCTGTACGGTCACAAGCAGAGTCTGGTTCGATGTAGTATCTATTGCGGCTGTACCACTGCCTTCAGCCAAGCCAAATGTGAGATTGTTGCCTGTGTTAATAGAGCCATTGTTGAAGGTAATCCATCCGGAAATTGAGCCCTCCTGCGCATTGGTAGCGCCAGCGCCAAGTATGTACCAGTGGAATGTACCGGTTCCATTCGTTTTAGCTACACCCGCATCATTTGTAAGCACCGCAGAACACACCGTGGAACCTCCCAACTTGACGCGTATGGTTTTAGCATCCGTATTGTCAACATCCCAATCGGAAAAGTGTACATACCCATGAATTACATTGTTAGTCGAAAGCGTATTAGCATTTAACGTGAGAGTTTCAACTGTAGTCTCTGTAGTGCTATTGCTAACAGTGACACTCGTGGTCACAGTATCAAGTCGAATGCCTCCCTTGATCGCCTCTGCCTGCGCCCCAGTCATAGAGGTATTGGCAAAAAAAGTCATCGCCTCGTTGAAGTTGGCCGTGGTCGTCGAAGAATTTGTTCCTGCAAGCTCCTCAACTCTATATGCTGGTTTTAAAATAAGCGTCGTTGTATTCGGTGCAAATCCAACCACTTTTTTGTACGTAGGCGCAGTATTAGTCAAAGCTCCTGCAGTTGCACTTACATACTGAAGCCCCGCAGTAAGTCCAGATAATCCTGTAACAACACCAGCAATTTGAACACGTTTTCCCGTGTCTGTATCTACACCTGCATCTAAAGCAATACCAAATGTAGCATCCGACGTGCCGGCTGCATCACCATCCGCAAGTTTCCACTTGGCATCTGCCGTATCTAAGTACAATGCGTTGCCCGCGGCTATTGTAGCTCCATAGGTATAGTCCGTAGTCACAACCATATCCCAAAAAGATTTCAGGTTGGTAGGCGTGAGTGCAAATTCGGCTGTTGTGCTACCGCTACCGGCCGCAGCAAAAGCCTTTGCCTCAGTATCACTTGGGATTTCCACAGCACCTTTTGTTGTAGCATTCGCATCCGGTACACCCGCTAGAGCTACACCGTCAACATATGCTTTGGTGGTTGCATCCGTATTTAAGGTAGGTGTAGCAAGATTTGTTATTTTATGACTTCCAAGATCAAGATCAGCAGGTGGGGAAGCTGTGCCATCGAGTATACTGGCTAAGAGCGTGGTCAGATAATGTACGTCTACAGGTCCGATCTCAGCGCCCGCGCTGTGAATCTTCCCCGTGCCTGCTGCAACGGAAGTCCCGGAATAAGCTAATCCTCTGGTTACACTCGCCAGTGTGGTTACTCCTGCGCTGGTTGAATGCGAAGCACACAATATAATCTCATAATTCTGATTAGGCTGCGTAGAGGTACCCTTATCGATCACAAACATCTTAGTTTTCGCATGCGGTGTTCTCGCAGCACCAGTTACCTTGTCATAAAACTTAACGGTAATCGAGGAAGCAGAAGCGGATGCGGTTGCGTCTAGGTATCCTATCAAATTTGTTTCAGCCCACTGAGGTACAATATCAGCCATAGTAAGTATTAGGTGTAAACTCTGTTGTAGGAAGGATCAATCGGTTGCCCTTCGTAGGCGATACCAACCCTTGATATCTTCCAACCTTCTCCCACTGCTTGATTCGAGAATTCAAAGTACATTTCGTATCCGTTGCTGATCGTGTCCGGAAAATGGATACGTTTTTTAAAGCGGTACAGCGGTGTTGCTGTATCGCTTCCAACGGCAGACCCTATATAGGCATCGCCTATGTAGTTATCTCCGATTTGGCCTTCACCTGTAGCAGTAGAGACAAAATTGTCTCTGTCTATGGTGAAACTCCTGGTTATTCCATCCACGGTTATATATACATTCAAGGTGGTGCCTTGTGCAATACTTCCTTCAACATCCAGCCAGCGCCAGTATGTACGTTCTCCAAGCGTAAAAGTCTTACTTCGCCACGAACGGGTGTAACCGACCCCGTCATCCGAAAAAGAGCTGTTAAACCTGAAAACCTTAGCTTCTTGCGTCGAAGCAAAGTATAGCTGTTTATTCTTTTGAGAATCCCTAAAAATAGCATACTGGTATGCAGGGATATTGTTGTAGAGCGACCATGATTTATAAATCTCGTTATATACAAAGGTGTAATCATTGGTAGAGCTATTCGCAAATGGAACGGTACAAAGGTACTTCTCGTTGAAAAATGTGGATGTCACGCTATCCATGTATTGCTTATTGATCTTATTCACGGTCGGGTTGATCTTCCAAGACAGTGCGATTGGCTCACGACGATCTACTCCGCTGGGCGCAACTCCGTAGCCTTGAAATCCTTTGTCCGAGAGGAAGTAGCTGTAGCCATACACCGGCTGTACGCTATCGGGAGCTATTGCTCCGCCGGTGCGCGTTACAATCGGTTGTAGCTGAGGAATCGTCAGTGCATAGGAGGAATCGAAGGAAAAGTTTATGCCGTATATGGAATCTTCTTTGAATACTTGCAAGAAGTCGTTGTGTGCAATCAAGGAGGTGCAGTCTTGTCCGTCACCGACGTTGACATTGATTTGATTGCTTGCGCCCCAGCCTGCCCCTTGATTATCAGTGTCCGAATAATCAACTCTCGACGGAGCGCCGCTGACTCCTGATAAAACAAGTCTCTTCTGAAACGTAGAAAAATACTTCGCATCTGGCGGTGAACCGCCTAGATTAGAGCTCGCCCCTGTCCCCGACCAGGTTTGGATCGTATTAGCTGCCAAACCGTTACCATAGATTGCAAGATTGTTGAATACAGTACCGCGTACTTTCCCGCTGTCGGTGCCATAAGAACTGATCGACTGCGGAGTAGTTTGATTATTCGTGACGTAGTACGCATTCCCGTTGCTATGGAACAAAAGCAGGTAATCCCCGCTATCCGTACCGTACGTGCGATAGAAAGGCAACAGTCCTCGCATAGTTCCAGTAGCCCCGCTGATCGAAGCAAACAACTCATACCCAAAGCGAGTTATGATCTGCCCTTTCTGTGTAATATCCACGTTCAACATGTAGGGACTCTCCCCTATTCCTAAAGATCGCTCATCGTCCAGCGTATTTAACCCTGGCGAGAAGTCATCAATCGAAATGTAATCAAGTTTGTTTGATTTTACCGCCATCGTGGGGAGGTTCGTAAAAAGGAATAATCTTCATACAGTGATTTCAAACGCATACCGACTGGACCGTCTACTAGTTTTGCATCCTGTTGCCAAGCTTCTGCAATCTTGTCATCTGCAATCATTTTTTTCACCTGCGCGTCACTTGTGTTGCGAGATTGCTGCAAAAGAGTGAATGCCGCCAACTCCGCGATTGCTTCATCCCAATACACGGGGAAACGCACAGTATCGCTACTGGCAGAGAGCCGTGTGGGATACTCGATGTAGCGGTACGTGAGCGAGGTTGTTGACGCAGGATAGATGTAGAGTTTGAACGCGGATGTGCCGTCCCATTTGATTGTCCAAGTGTTAGAAATGTCATTATCAAAATCATTCGGACTCACTTGCGTGTATTCCAGATCACTGCTATTGAATACCTTGATCGCACGCAGAAACGTTGCAGGCAGCGTCGCAGCTCCGGATGTAAACGAGATTGAGCTCGTGAGCGTATACCACGGTACATCAAATTTCTTGAGAATTGTTTCTATGGAACGATTGATTGCGTCAATACGCTTCTCATTTGTATAGAGATTCGTCTCTGCATTCATGAGAGAGTGATTGAGCTTAGTCTGGAGATCGCCTAAAGTGCTCATAGGTTATTTAGTGTAAATAAGTTCAAGTATTTGCTCTCGTGTGTAGTGACGAAAAATAAACACCACACCCCAAAGGTTCTGCGTGTCTAATCGTCTCTTCCATTTCGAAATGTCGTACGTGGGTTTAACGTGTTTTCCCCAACGTTCCTCCAAAATACGAACCATGACATAATCGGTAAGTTCTTCATAGATCAACTGCTCTGTTTTTGTGTGTTCTTCACACAGACGTTTATCAATCGAGTGTAAGTATTCATGTGTTAAAACAGCTACGAGATTTGGGAAATCTCTTTTCTCAGCAATCTCCTTCGAAATTGTTATAAAATCGCCGTTGCAGTAATAATGCGCACCTGTTCCAATGATCTCTACATTGGCATCTACTTCTATCCTATGATCCGCTAAATGCTCGGCGGCAATATCCTGTGCGCGGTCAAAACGAGTGGATCCGAAAGCAAGCTGAGGCAGGAATAATAGTCCGAGCAGAATGCCGTACATCATAGGCGCACCATAGGAGGCGCCTCCTGATGGAGATCGTGTAGACTGAACTACGGGAGCAGTAAATTGCCAACCAGAGTTGTTTCCTCCATCTACATTACCTGACAACGTATACGCATCGTAGGTAGCTCCACCTTGAGCAGTAGAGCGAGAGATGTTGAGATATTGAACTTGAACAGTACCCGCAGACTTTGAGAGTGTATGGTTAGCTGCAGTAGGACTTCCAATAGTTATAGTATGACTGGCAGATCCGCTAATATTCCATGTCGTGAACGTTGTTGTAGTGCTCGCGGTGAACAACCAGCTATGCGCCGCCGTTCCATCGTCCTTCAACTCTGTGAATGTATTACTTCCTGTGAGAGTCAGTGATCCAGTCCCAGTGCTAGGAGCAAACCACAGCGTACCGTAGGTTTTGCCTCCTCCTGCGAACGTTTTGCTGCTGGCAGAATTATTAGTTAGTTTGATAGTAGAGCCTGTCGCAGTTAACGTCAGCCCCGTTGATGTTGCAACGTTCCACGGCGTACCGACTCCCGTTAGTTCTACCGTAACATTACTAATATCGATTGCGCGAGTATTCGAATTAGAAGATGATATAGAATCTCCAGTTATATTATTACCATTGGCTATAAACGATCCTCTAGTAACAGAAATTACATTGCCCGTATTAGTAAACACATCCTGAAGAGTATAAGTACCTCCTGGAGCATCAAGGGTAATTAGCTTCGTAAATGCTTTCCCTGCCATTGTTATGGTATAGCTTGACCTACCTTCAAACGTATAACCTTGCGTTGATGCCGTTAGGGTCATTCCTGCAGACATTGTCCAACTACCAAAAACAGAAGCGGTCGTGCTTGTCGTAAGTGTGCCTGTGTATCCTGTACAATTGATGCTCTTACCTGCACGCGGCATATTCTGCGTAATCGTGCCTGTCCCTGAATTTCCATCTAAAACCACATCATCGTGACAAAGCGGAACACTGGCACCACTGGCTCCACCAGACGAAGTTGCCCAACGTGCAGTTTGATCCCAGTTTCCTGCAGAGACCGCGTAACGCGTTGTCGAGGTTGTAAATGTAATGCCAGAGTTTCCACCGGCGTCACCTGCTCCTCCGGTGATTGCGGATAAATCCCAAGAAGCAGCTCCTGCGGCTGTAATATCTTGGAAATCGAGGTTGGAACAAGATAAAGATGCTGCTGTTATCGTACGAGAAGTACCTCTGACACCAGAACTAACTAAAATCCTGTTTATGGCACTATTACCATTAATCGTCAGTAAGTTTGTTACTGTGAGATTTCCATTTGTAACCTGAAAAGTATCAGTTTTTGCAGCTGTACCCGTTCTCGTCAAATCATAAAGTGTGAGCCCCCCACTAATCGATTGCGATGTGCCATTCATAATAAGTAACTTCCCATTCGGATCAAATGTGCCACTTTGATAGGTAATACTCGCGGTTGAACCCATAGTAAGATTATCTGCAAGCTGCAAAGTTGCACCCGAACACTGAATGGTTACATTTCTATTTAATGTTGCACCATTAGAGGTGATTGTTTTTGTTCCCGAAGACGCATTAAATGCAACTGATCCCTGCGATGAGACTGTCATACCAGCCAACATGATGAGATTACCGGAAACAGTAACCTGCGAAGTTCCAGCCCAGGTGATTGTTCCTGAAACGGATGGTGCAGCCGAGAAATTTAGATCTAAACAAACCGCTGTGCTGTTTATCGTTACTGTATAAGCCGTTGCGTTCGAGTTAGCATCAAAAATAGCGTTATCACTGGCAGTAGGAATATTCCCATCGCCAGGGGAGCCTCCACTACTTGTTGCCCAGTGGTTATCATCATCGCTCCAGTTACCTGAACCGCCCACCCAATATCTGTTAGCCATTAGTCAGAAAAAGTTGAAGTCGTATATTCAAGTTTCACAGCAATCAACCGCGCATCCGCATTCAATGTGTCTGATGTGTCTCGGGATACTCTAATTTGCACTAATTCGCTTCCAGCAGGAGTGCC
>Ga0196963_10000346_pt1 | contig 43994 bp, 68 predicted proteins | sample S1_5metaG_FD_148600 | JGI IMG/M metagenome (GOLD analysis project Ga0196963, IMG submission 148600) | Soil microbial communities from Anza Borrego desert, Southern California, United States - S1_5 | ecosystem: Environmental > Terrestrial > Soil > Desert | place: USA: California | collected... | reverse complement strand
ATCTCCTGGACGAGCTGCTCGATCCCGAGCTCCGAGAGCGTCATGCCGGCCGAGCTCATCCCCTCGGTGAGCTGCTGGTTCATCTGCGCGATGCCAGCCTCGATCTGCGCGAGCACGCCGCCGAGCTTCTGCGCGGTGAAGGTTCCGCCCGAGTAGGCGTCCAGCCGGTCGCGAACGTCCTGGCGAGCCCGCTTGTAGAGCTCGAGTACCCGCTTCATTTCCTCCTGGTTGAGCTTGGAGAGCTGGCGCGCGTGCCCCTCGAGCACGGTCTCGACCTCGGGGTTGGCCTGGAACTCTTCGGCCACTTAGAAGAGCCTCTTGCCCTTGCCGATGGCGAGCGACAGGGCCTTGCGGATCGCGCCCATGCCGCTCACGTCGCGATAGAATCGGGTCATGTAGACGCCCTGGAGGGAATGGGTCGCGGCGAAGGCTGCCACGGTGGAGGCCGCGCCGCGGGCCTCCGGATTGTCCTTGGCCGGTGTCTCGCGGAGGATCCGGTTGATCCCGTAGCCGATCATGGCCGTCCCGGCGAGCTTGCCGACCGATCCGATGTGCGTGCCGAGCTTGCCCGCGCGCACGCCGCGCTGGATGAGATCCTCGCTGATCCGCATGTAGCGGTGCGCCTGGGCGGGCCTCTTGCCCCAAATCTTGAACGCCCGCCGCTCAGCCGCACCAGCGACGGAGCGGAACTTGTGGGCGCGGATGTCCATCGCCGCGGCGGCCAGGCCGGAGCCGGCACTCACCGCCACGCCTCCGAGCGCAGCCCCGATGCCGGCCGCGATTCCGGCGACCTTCTTGCCAACGGAAGCCCCGGCGCCGCGCGAGTCCACCCCATTAGAACGCTGCGGGCCGGGGCTCCGTGAGCCAGTCGCGGGATGAGTCGCGCCCCGGGCTCTGATCGGGACCACGCGGCCCCGTACTCTGCGAAAGACGACATCAGCCATTGTTCACCCCATGAAGTCCATCCAGGAGCTCGAGTCCCGGGTTACCTGCGACCCTCGGGCTCCCTTGAGCCGGAGCGGCCGAACCTTGCCGTCGATCTTCCGGAAGACGACGTTCGTGTTGTCGAAAACTTGGCGCGTCGCGAGCTCGAACCGCCTCGACTGGTTCGGGAGCCCGGTGCCGTAGGAATGGCCGGCCTTGATGTCCCGCACGGCCTGATCCATGAGCCGGAACTGGCGCGCTCCCGGCGTGTTGAGCACCTTGCGGAAGTCTGCCTTGTTGCGGAAGCCGAGCTCGCCGTAGAACTTCGGGAAGGAGCTGCCGAAGCCGCGAACCTCGTGGCTCGTGCCGTAGCCGAGGTGAACGCGCTGACCCTTCTCGGCGACCTCGACGGCCTGACTCATCGCCTCGACCTGGTCGCGCACGATCCGGGTCGCGACCCGCGGCTTCACGCCGGCACGGTTGCCCGAGATGAGAGGGATCACGCGGCCATTGCGCCGGATGAAGCGGACCTGCGGCGCGTGCGGGTTGGGCTTGATGAGCTCCATCACTTCCTCCTCTTGAGCCACTCGAGGAACTTGGCCTCGAGCTGCCTCGCGTCTTTCGACGAAACCTTCGCGCTCGCTACCTGGGCCGGTCGCTTCAGGGCTGCCCGGTAGGCCTTCTGGTCGAAGTTCTTGGCGATGCGCTCGATGCTCGTCGGGCTGACTCCATAGTGATCGGCGATCTTCGCAAACGACTTACCCGCGGCGCGCATCTCGGAGATGGTCTCGGTGGTCGTGGCAATCGGGATCACGCGGCGCCCGACGCGTCTGAAGACGACCCGCCAGCCCATCTACTTCCTCCTCCACTTCTTCGGGATCATCGTGGTGGCTTGGACATCGCGGTAGTCGAGGCCCTTGCGCAGCTTCTTGACCTCGTTGATGGCCTCAAGCGGGCTCAGCTTCTTCGCCTGTCCGCGTCCGTAACCGATGAAGACGGACTTCCCCGCGCTGGCGCGGATCTTCACCTGCGCCTGATGCTGGATCTTGTCGGCGCGAAGGAACGACTTCCCTGCGCGGCCCAGGAGCTCCTGCGCGTGCTTAAAGAGAGACCGGCCGATGCCCTTGCCGCGGAACTCGTGGTTGACGCGGACATAGTCGAGCGTCGCGAACTTCCCCTCGTCCGGTACGACGATCCTGGCGTGCCCCAGGACGGTGTCGCCGACCTTAGCGAAGACGTCTCGAGCCTTGCCTCCCATCAAGTCGGTGTCCAGGCGGACGGAGCCGATCCGGATGGGCACGATCCGCCCGCCGATCTTGCGGAAGATCGTCTTTGCCACGCTAGAGCCTCTGGTAGGCCTGGATGAAGTCGTGGCGCGCGCGATAGAGCTCGACGATCGCGGTCTTCGGCGCCTTGTTCGCGATCTCGCGCGCCTCCTTGAGGTTCATCGCGTAGTGGTGGACCGCTTTCCAGAACCCGCTGCTCTCAGTGCCCACCACGACAACGTAGCGGTGGACCTTGAGGATCGGCTCTTTCGAGTACGCGACTTTCTTCAGCATCAGAAGCTCCCGAAGGGGTTGAGGATGGGTTGCTTGGCGATCTCCGCGAGCTCGGCCTCGACGTCTTCGATGCCGAAGTCCTTGGCGAGCCACCTGGTCGCGGTCGCGCGCGAAATGATGTTCGCCGAGGTCGCGGTGGAGGCTACCTGGACCTTCTTCTGGAGATCCTCCATCGTTTCCTGGAAGATCGGATTCCAGACGAGCTCGGCCGCGAAGATCCCCTTCGGCGCGTAGCCCGCGGGGATGTCCATCGGCACGTCGAGGCCCTGCTGCTTGGCAATCAGAACGGCCATCGCCATCTTGAGCACCAGGCTCTTGATCGAGTCGCCGATCGGCGCGCGGAGCTCGTTGACGAGATCCACGAGCGGCCCGTGAAGCGTTTCCATCGCCTTTGCGCTCTGCGCGTTTCCGACGATCTTCTCCGGGTCGAGCAGCACGACGCGCGAGATGTCCTGGATGTTGAGCCGGACCTTGTCCCGGAGCTCGATGGCGCGCTCGACGCCGGCCAGGTTGCTCTCGAGGAACTTGGCTTCGCCCTCGCGCCCGAGGTTCCAGCTCTTCATCGCCGAGCGGATGAGGGTGCCGATCTCCTCCTCGTCCATGCCGTTGAGCGTGAGCTGCGGGTCTTGGTTGTAGGAGACCGCCTGCGAGCTCTGCGAGAGGGAATAGCAGAGCTCGTCGATGTACTCCGTGAGGTCGGCGACCAGGCCGTAGCCGTCCTCGGAGTTGGGGATCTCCGCGGTGCGGAACCATTCGCCCTGGACGAATCCAAAGCCGTGATCGACGCGCGCGACCTCCTGGAACTCCGGCTCCTGGCCCTCGACGTAGAGCGGATTGTCGTAGAGGATCTCCGACTCGGTCCCGAAGTCCATGCGGAACCACTTCTTCCGCGGGTTGCCGATCGCGTCTTTGTCCTCCTGGTCCTCGTAGGTGTACTTGACCGTGAGGAGCTCGAGCTCGCCGGCCGGCCCGAAGAACGGGTAGCAGACCTTGGCCGAGTACCACTCGACCCGGATCGCGCCGCCCGAGAGGTAGAAGCGGACGAAGATCGAGCCCGCATTCACGCACCGGCGCATCGGCTCGAGCAGCCGGCTCTTGAGCTTCGACTCGCGGATCACGGCCTTCAGGAACGCCTGATCGTCCGGGGAGTCGGCGACCTCGAGCATCGGGAAACGCTGGTCGCCCAGGAGCTTCGAGACCACGCGCTCGGCGAGCGTCTTGGCAAACGCGACCTTGAAGCGCGGCTTGCGCCTGCGGATCGCGACGTAGCTGTCCTGTTCGGCCGCGGAGTCCCATCCCATGAGATGGTCGTACTGGCGCGACTCGTAATAGGCGTCGTACCGCTCGAGCTCGGGCTTGCGAAACTGCTTGTTCGCCTGCGTGCCCGTGAGGTTGACGACGCCGAGATTGTTCCTCGCACGCCGCTCGGAGCGACTCACCTTACGGATACCGTTGACGAGCTGGGTGATCACTGGCGTCCTCCGCTATGCACTCTGGGTTGTCGTCTTCTCCCGCGATTCCGCTACCAGATGACCGAGAGCGGGGTCGGCTGCACCTCGCGCGACGGCTGCGGATCGCACAGCACCGGCATTCGGAAGGTGATCCCGTGGTCCGGATGCACGATGAAGAGGCTCTGTTGCGGCGGCTCGTAGCCGAAATTCCCTTGGAATGCGTACTCGTCGAGACCCTTGAGCGAGCCGTTGCCGATCAAGTTCTGCGTGTGGATGTACTGGTGCCAGTGCCCGAACATCATGATGTCGAAAGGCTGCCCGATGGCCTGCTGGCGCTTCTGCTTGCGCGCGAAGCCGAGCGAGAGCGGCGTGAGGATCCCGGAGATCCCGGAGCCGCCCTTGAACTGATCGCCGTGCGTGAGCATGAAACGCTTCCCGTAAATCTGGAAGAGCGCGTCGGGTCCGTCCGGGATGTAGAAGCTGACCTCGGGCCGACTCTTGAAGTGGCGCGCGAGGTACTGATAGATCAGCCACTCGTAGTTATCGAACACCCGGTTCTTTGCCCGCGGCTTCTTGTCGATGCGTCCGTGGTTACCGACCACGCACGGCACGAACACCCGGCCGAACTCGGCGAGGAGGAGCTCGATCCCCTCGATCAGGATGTCCGTCGCGCGCAGGAGCGACATGTTGATGCTCGCCTCGTTCGACTCGCGGAGCTCCTCATGGATGTTGCCGCTCAGGAGGTCGCCGCCCAGGGCGAGCACGATCCCCTCGTACTTGGGATTCACCATGTGCCGCTTCGTGAGCCGCACGGTCGTCAGGAATGTCTGACGAGCGCGAGCCTCGGCAATCTCGCGGTTGTACGCGTTCACGAATCCGATCTGAGCCGGATCCACGACCTCGTCGAAGTGCCAGTCGGAGAAGAAGAGAACCGGGATCCCGATCGTATCCGCGGCCGGCTCAGGAGGAGTGAGCCAGGAGGCGCTCTCCCCGATCTTCGAGCAGTCGATCGAGCCGATGAGCTCGATCATCTTGTTCGAAGTCAGTGCCGTTTCCTCGGCGTCACGGAGGAGCTTGCGGGTCTGCTCGAGCTCGTTCCGGAGCCGAACGATCTGGAGCCGCTCGCCAGGGGTCGCCTCGGCAGGCGTGGCCTCGGTGGGTGCCTGCGCACTTTCCGGAGCCGCTGCGCACTCGGCCGCCATTGCGTTGAACGTGCCGAAGTGCTTGGCTATCTGGCGACTGGAAAGCGGCCCGAGCTTGACGAGCTCGCGATAGGATGGCCGCCGCCCGAGCTCGGTCTGAACCCGCCGATAGATTGCTTTGGCTTGCTCTCTCTTCCCCTGATTTCCGTCCAGACAGACCCCCGATCCGTGGAGGCGCCGCTCGAGCTCAGTCGCCTTGCTGGCACTGCTTGAGCTGCTCCTTGGTGTCCTCGTAGTCCGTCTTGAGCTTGAAGAACTCGCTGACGAACATGACGACGCACTTTTGCTTGACGCGGCCATCAGGAGCGCAGGCCGAGAACGGGAGATCGTCCTTGGGCTCGGCGCCCAGGAGCTTCCCGTCCTCGTACCTGACGCCCTCGAGCCCGTAGTAGCGGAAGGTGAAGCCGGCGCATCCGACCAGGATCAGGCAGACCCACCAGCCGGCGAGGAATGCCCACTTCGGTTTCAGCGATCCCATGTCGGCCTCCCACTTTCCTCGAACTTCGCAGCCTCGGCCGCGACCTTCTTCATGATCTCCTCGTGAACCTCTTGCGGGGTCTTTCGGAAGAGCCGGATGATCTTGAGCAACTGGTCCGGAAACTTCAGGATCCCGAGCACGATCTCGAGGATGATCTTGAGACTCATCGCAGGCCTCTCACTTGATCGGCCGCGGGAGCGGGATCGTGCTGAGCCGGTTCAGGATCGGCAGAACGCGCAGAGTGATGAACCCGCCGACCTCGTCCTGCTTGGTGCGAAGTTTCTGCTCGACGCGCTCGAGCGCGGTAGCGATGCCGAGCATCCAGGAGAGCCCCGGGATCTGCGCAGCGAGAACGATGGTGACGCCCACGGCGTCGATGAAGAGGATCAGCGCGTGCCAGAGAGCGACGAACGTCGTCACGACGGCAGAGGTCGAGACCAGGACGATCACCGCATTGGCGACGTAGGTTCCGACGATGGGAAGGTTCGTGATGTAGCCGACGATCGCGGCAATGGTGTCAATGCTCATGAGATAGCTCCTTTAGTTTTCGGTTCTAGGGAGTGATCGAGCGTTAGCGGATTTCGACCAGCTCGAGGCGCTCGGGGAGCTCGAAGTTCAGGTAGGCCATCGCGTACTGGTCATAGGCGATCGTCGCGACCTTCTTGCCGTCACGACGGAGGAAGCGGCGGTTGACCTCCGCGACGAGCATCTCGGCCTCGTCCCGAGTGAGCCCAAGCCACTTCTCCGCCCGCTGGTAGACCGCAGTGAAGCGGAATGGGCTCGGAACGTCCGAGATCACGAGCGGGCGGTCGCAGAGCCTGTAGAGATAGCTCTCGGCGACAGCAGCTACCTGGTTGAGCACGATCGAGGCCCGGCGCATCTCTGCTTTCAGACCCTTGCGATCGTAGATCACTTGCTCATCGCTCCCTCGATGACAGAGAGGCGCCGGTCGATCGAGCGCAGGTAATTCATGACCTCGCGCGAGTTCTCTTCGATCAGCCGGTCGTGGCGCTCGAGCCTGCTCGAGTTCGCCTCGACCCTGCTCGAGAGGTTCGAGGCCACCCAGACCGCAGAGCACAGGGGCGCGATCAGGCCGAAAGAGATTGCTGTTCGCTTGGTGAGTGTCTTGACGACTTGGGACATGAGTTCTCTCTCCATTCAGGGCAACGGATAAGGCGCGCTTCGCTCAGAGCTTCCAGGCTCGCATCCAGCTCTCTTTGTAGACGGTCGAGGTCTGACCCGAGGTCGTCGAAGCGAACTGGAGCTGGAGATCGCCCGCGTTGACGGAGTTGGTAACGGACCCGATGATGCGAGTGAATCCGCCCGTTCCGCTAAACGCGTTGAATGCGCCGGTGAGGCTCGAGAGAGCCGACATGAGATCGGCGCGGAAGGTCGTCGATCCGGTGTTCATGCCGAACGCGTTCGCGCGAATCGTCGCGCCGGACGGGGCCGTGAAGGCGAACTTGATGCCGCCTGTACCGTTGCAACCGTTCTGGATGTAGGCCTCGAAAGCCCACCGCTCACTCGCGGGGACCGTGACGGCCATGCCGGTCACGTTCGCAGCCACATCGCTCACGGTCGTCACGTCGGCTGTCGGATAGGCGAGTTTCAGGTTCGCCGCGGTCAGATACCCAGAGCCATCGAAGCCCGCGATGCGCGTACCTCCGTTGTCCTGGATCTCCAGAAGGTTCGCCGACTGCGGCTGCGTGATGGACCCGCCGCTGACGGAGATGCCCCACTTGCTGCCGAGCTGCTGCTCGATGCCCTTCTGCTCGGCTTCGGTGACAGACCGATTGAAGAAGGCGAACTCGCCAATGTCACCGGACCAGTACCGCTGAGTGGTGTCGGTGGCTCCCAGGTGAAAAGTCCCAGCAGCCTGCGCGACCGTGGTCGAGAGCCCCGTGGAGTGAGTCCCCGCAGCCCCGTTGACGTACTTGTAGAGGACGCTGCCGCTCTTTTTCCAGACGAGGATCTGCCACGACGTCGAGAGCGTCTGGGTGTTCGCGACAGCCTGGAACGAGCCCGAGCCGTCGCGATAGGTGAAGTACGACGTGTTGGTGCTCGCGCCGTTCTGCTCGAACGCGATGCGCCCGCTCGCACTGGACATGTCGTAGTTAAACAGGTTGGCGAGAGAGAGCTGGGATGCGCTCGGCTTGATGACGGCGATGACCGTGAAGTCCGTTGCCCCGTTGAGAAGTGTCGTGGTTGCGCGCGAGACGACGTTCGCCCCGCTGAACCGCACGACGGGCAGCCCGTTCTGCACGTTCGTCACATAGGTCGGACGCAGGGCTCCCGAGGACGTGAACGCGTAGGCGTTCGAGTCGCTCGACGTCCAGGTCGCGACCGGATCGCTGTTTGAGAGCGAGAGCGCGTCGGCCTTGAGCCACGCCTGGATGCCCGAGACCTGGCCGGGGGTTTGGGAGATCGGCGCGCCCGTGTAGCTCGTGGCCTTGATGACGAGGCCCTTGGTCGTCGGATCGCCGGTCGTGATCTTCGTTTCCGTGCCGGGCGTGCCCGCCGTCTGGGCATTCTGGAGCGTGAGGTAGGCCGCGCTGAACTCGCCAGAGGATCCGCGCTTCACGATCGCCGAGGCGGTGTTCAACGGGGTCGCGGCGTTCGCTAAGAGCTCGGCCGCGTGGACGTTCGCGGCGCTCGAGCCTCCGACCGAGTTGACTGTGGCGGCGACGGAGCCCGTCCCGCTTGCGGAGACATCGCTCGTCAACGCGGTGATGCCGCCCGTCGGAGCCGCGCAGGAGAGCGTTCCGTTCGCAGCGATGTCATTGACGAACTGCCCAGCCGAGCACGCGGCCGGATTCGCGAGCAGTGCGGTCGCGGTCGCCGCATTGCCCGTGATGTTCGCCTTCATGGTGGGGAGCGCGGCGTGCGCCGAGCCGGAGAGGAGTGCGAGGAAAAGAATCAGCCTAGACATAGTTGCTCCAGGTGAGAGTCCACTTGCTGCCGCCCCAGCGAAAACGACGGCAGGAGCCATCGACCAGGACGACGTCGCCCGCGTCGGCGATCTTGAGGTTTGACGCCGCGGCGTCGAGCGTCACCGTGTTCGTGTCACTCGTGCCCTCGAGCTCGAGCTCCTCGCCCACAAAAGAGCCGTTCTCGAGGAGCACGCCGGTTACAGGCCCACCGTCGCCCTCCACGAAGACGACGCGGAGGTGGTCGCCGGTCGCGTCGATCGTCGCGCCGTCTGCGACTGTGAGCGGTGCCGCCTGCGAGCCCTCGGTGGAGAAGTAATAGCCCATGTCCACCGGGACCGGCACCAGGGCGTGCCAATGCGAAGGTTTGTCCTGGGGCTCCGTTCCGTCGCCAATGTCGTCGAGCGTGCAGACGAACACGCCGCCGTCGTTCGTGACGAGATCGCCCTCGTTGTAGCTTCCGAACTCGTCCCATGCGCCCCGGTTGCTGATGGCGACGCTCCCGCCGCCCTCCAGCACCCACTGCGAGCCATTCCACATAATCCACTGGCCGCGCTGAGCCCGAATCTTCGGATCTGCGCCGAAGCCCGTACCCTCGACGTTGGTCAGGGTCGCGGTATCGCCGCCTGTGAGGAACAGCAGCACGCGCTGATACGGGAGGTTCCCGTCCGCGATCGAGAAGCTGATCTGGCTTCCGTTAGGGCTGAGGAAGTAGGCGGTCGCCATCGTGACGAACGGGATCGGCAGGGTATCGCCATTGTTGACCGTGCGCGGAGCCGACCAGGTGTAATGCAGCTCAAGGCCGCCCGCGCTCGCGGCAAGGCTTCCGGTCGGCGTCCAGGTGCCTTCGATCAGCTCGTAGACGTTGCCGTTATCGAGGTCGAGGTAGCGGTCGCCGTTGAGCTGCCCTACCTGCGCGCCGGGAGCTCCGTTGCCCGAGAACCAGGTTGCACCGCGCGGGCCTGGCGAGCCGGACGGACCTTGTTCGCCTTGCGGCCCCTCGGGTCCGGTAAGGCCTTGCGGCCCAACAGCGCCTTGCGGCCCCTGCGGCCCCTGCGGACCCGTGAGGCCCGTCGCGCCCTGCGGACCTTGCGGTCCGGTAGGCCCTTGCGGTCCGACCGGACCCTGCGGGCCTTGGGCCGAGAGCTTCAAGGAGATCGGAGCCGGCTCGCGGATGACCACCGTGTCCGGAGTTGGCTCCCGGATCACCAGGAGCTTCAGGTCACTCACGAGTCGCCTCCGGACTGACCTCGACCGTGCCCTGGATCAGGCGGGTGACGGTGCCATCCGCCTCGGTGAGCTCGAGGTCGTAGATGAAGAACTTACTCGGGCGCCGATGGTCCTTCGCGGCCGGCACATCGATGGCCGCGGTATCTTCCGGCTCCATCGAGAAGGTGATCTTCCCCGCGGGCTCGTCGATCTGAATCTCAAACTCCGCGATCACCTCATCCGATGAGTAGGTCTCGCGGATCTGGGCCTTCGCGGTCGCGCCCGTCAGAGCGTAGGGCTCCCCTTCCGCGTCCTGGAGCTCTAGCGTCCGGCGAAACGTCGCGCCCTGGTCGATCTGGATGTCGTAGATTTTAGCCATGAGCCGCACCCCTCATGGTGTGATCGACGGGTCGGGCCAAAGCAGCCACCTCCTCGACTCCGTTGCGCTCGATCACCTTCCGCCCGTGCTGCTCGCAGTAGAAGCGCATCTTCCACTGCGACCCGGGCGCCGGCCGAAAAGTGCGAACCATACGCACGACGTACTCGTAGCGGTAAACCACGCGCTCCTTGCATCCCCGGCTCAGGCAGATCGGATCCCCGGGCGACGCAAGGCGCACCATCCTTGGGGGAGCGTCAAGCGGTCGATCCATCCCTAAGTGATCGACCAGGTCGGACTATCGTCCAGCCGTCGCCGAGATGCTGACACCCGCGGGCTTGTAGCGGTTGTTGGCAAGCGAGTAGAGCTGCTCGAGCGCGTCTGGGCAGTCGTCGTGCGTGCCCTTGGGAACCTCCTCGAGCTGCATCATGAACTGGCGGGAGAGCGCACGGTTGAAGACGACGTGCCCGAAGTTCACCTTGGGCTCGAGCCGGAAGATGCGCTCCATCTTGTTCTCGGTCTGGACGCAGTCGTAGAAAGCGAGCTCGATCTTCTGCTTGCCCTGCTCCTCGCGCCGCTTGCGCTCGGCCTGGATGTTCGGCAGCAGGAGGTCGCGGTAGAGGTTCGTCTCGACCGAGAACTGCTCGTATTTGAATCGAGCGTGCAGATCGAAGATCGTCCCGATGTAGGTCGATGGCGGCGCCCGCTTGGTCCAGTCGTGGTGGACGAACACCCGTTTCGTCGGCGGGTGCTTGTAGCCCGTGAGGATGCAGGTGAAGTCGCCCATGTTCTTCGCCGAGCCCTGGCCGGTCGCTGGATCGATGCAGCCGATCGAGATGAGCTCGCGCCAAGGGATGAGCGCCTGGCTCGACTCGACCAGGAGGCCATCCGGCCGCTCCTTGTACCAGTGGAACGTCTGGAAAATCTGATCGTCGGATCCCTGCGGGTCGTTCTGCTTTTCCTTCATGAAGGCGCGCTTGCCGATCTCCTCCATGTCCTTCATGTGGTCGAGATACGACTCTTTCTCAGGCCAGAGCACCGCGGTCCCGCGGAGCATCTCCTCCTTGTTTCGCTCGTAGAACGCTTGCGCTTTCTCGAGGCGGTCCGGATCGTCGAGGCTCCGGTAGATCGTCCGCCACTCGTTCCAGAGATCCTCTCGCTCCGACCAGGAGAGAATCGCTTGATACACTTTGCCTGTGTAAGAGGGGTTGTTCAGTAGCTTCGCAAGTAGCGAGTCCTTATGAAGCACTGTCCCGACGAATTCAATGTTTGTGCCTGAGTCTCCAGCTTTCGTAACGTCTTCTGAGAACCAGTCGAGAGTCTTCTCACGAATCTTTTCGTTATAGACCTCGTCCGAGTGCTCCACGTCGTCCAGGATGATCTTGCTCGGGCGGGCCTCGCCGACGCGGATGCCTCGAACCTCAGAGCCACGTCCCAGCGCCGCAAAGTGACAGCTACCCGCTCGACTATGAACAACGAACTCTGATTCGCCCGGCTTCTTAGTTGGAAAGCGCACTCCGAAGAAAGCGCGGAGAGCGCCATTCGCAAGTACCTCCGCGCGGATGTCTTTGAGCTTCTTATTCGCCAGAGGAGTCGTGTTTGAGATGATGAGGATGAACTTCTCGAGTCCATAACAGACGTCGTGAATGGGCTTGATGAGAGTGGCGAGCGTTGATTTTGCCGCTCCACGAGGCGCAGCACGAACGCGTCGCACGTTGCGCTCGCCGAAGCGAATGCTCTTGAAAAGATCGCGGTGGAACGGATTGAACTCGCGAGTGCAGTAGTGCGGAAAAAACAGAGCAGCAAAAAGTTCCAGATCAGTCGCGCAGCGAAGCCGCACGAGCTCATCCTTCTCCTCCTCGCTCTCGGCGCTTTCTAAAGTGCTCTGAAAGGCGCTTGAGGACAGCGCCCCGATCTCCCGGATCAGTTCCGCTTCTTCCATCCTTCCACATCCCTATGTGCTTCCCGAGCAGCTCGAGCGCGCGGACCTTCTGCCCGGCCATCGTCTTGATCGAGAGCGAGTTACCGAACTCGCCAGCGGTCTCGCCGAGCGACTCGATGAACTTCTGGTCGTTCTCGCTCATCTCGTCCTTGGGGATCAGCGAGATATGCTCCTCGTTCCACTCCATGACCTTGCCCGCGTGCCCGAAGGCGATCGCCGCGAGCTCCTGGATGATGGCCTTCTCCGAGAGCTCGAACTCCTCCTGCCGGCGCGCCTCGTGCTTCTTAATCTCGACCTGAATACTAGGTTTTACCAACAGCTGCGACGCGAGCACGTCCGCGTTCTTGCCCTTGTAGTTGTGGCTCTTGCGGTAGGCCTCGGACGCGTTGCGAGTGAGGAGGTACTGACGGAGGAACTCCCGCTGCTTGGGCGAGAGCCCCTCCTTGTGTCTCGGCATCAGAACAGACTCATCTGGTACGAGCGCGGGATCGGCTTCACGTCGCTCGAGTCGAGGTCTACGGGCTTCAGGTTCCAGCCGATCGAGTAGCCGGCGAGCTCGGACTGGTCCCGGTCCTCGACTCCGAATCGCCGAGCGAGCCCGAGCGCCCAGACCGTCTGGCAGAACCAGGGCGACATCGCCCATTCCGGATCATCGAAGCGCGCGACGAACTCGACGATGAGCTGCCCGACCCGCGCGCGCGAGATCCCGAGGATCGGCCCGAGCTCCTCGATCTGAAAGCCGCGCAGCCACTTCAGGAAGGCATGGAGCGCGGGATCGGTCGAGGCCATGCGCGCGAGCAGCGTCCACTGGATCGTCGGCGAGTCCTGGTCGATCTCGGTGAACACCCGATGCATCCCCAGCACGGCGTCGATGTCGATCTCCGAGTCTTCCGGCCCCTGCATCGAGACCCGCTCCCGGATCTTGCCGACGTGCCGGGAGCCATGCTCCTCCTGCTTGGCAATGCTCCACTTGTCTTCCTGGAACCCCTTGCCGAACTTCAGATAGTCCAGCACGGCGCCGCGGCAGTGGTTGTAGACGTAGGACTTCCATCCGGCCGCGGCGTCGAGCTCGGCGTAGGCCTCGAGCAGGCGGACGTAAGCGGTTTGCTCGATCTCCTCCTTCTGCTCGTGGGGCAGGTCGCCCGCGAGCTGGTGGATGAACTTGAGCACCTGGGGCTTCGCGTAGCGGAGCACTTCCTCCCTGGACGGCTTCTGCATCGCGGACCCTCCCGAGAAGTGATCGGCGACCAGGGCGGCAGGGCTAGGCGACGCCTCGATCTCGGCGGTGAGTAGCCTCATGGCTCCTTCCCTCCGTCGATGACAGTCAGGGTGGGCGTCTTGGTCCCGGATCCCTCGAGCAGGCTCTTGGACCAGGCGATGTAGCGGGAAGCCTGGTCGCGAGGAATCTCGCGCCAGCCGGTGATGATCGGCAGGCTCCCGTGGAGCTCGAGGAGAAACTGAGATGCCACGACCAGATCGAAGTCGTGCGCCCACCCGAAGTGGGACGTGTTCTTGAACCCGAGCACAATGGCGCAGCTCTTCACCTCGCCCGCGATGCGGCAGTCGTAGTTGATATAAAAGGTCTTCATTGGGTGGCCTTTCCGCCGCACTCGCGGCATGGGGTTGTGGACTCGTCTGGGCCGGCGAGGAGCGTGACGAAACCCTTTCCGCGGCAGAGCGAGCACTCGGGCGCGCTCTCGCCGAAGAGGAGGTCCAGTTGCCCGTCGTCTTCCTTGGGGAGCACGACCCGGTACTCGTAGAGGCCGGCGCCGCAGGAGCGACGCTCGACCTTGAAGCCACCGAACGCCTCCTTGCGCAGATCCCGTAGCCGGGCTGAGACCGATGCCTGCGGGGCGCCGGTAGCCAGGGCGATATGGGCGAGCGTGCGCCACCTTCCGTCGAGCATGAGGCGCTTGACGGCCTCGAGCTGCTTCGAAAGGCGGCGCTCGTCTGCGGCGGTGAGTCCATCTCCGTCGAACTTCACCGCCTGGTTCATGCCGCCGACCTCCTGTGGAACAGCCGCGCGAGGGTGAACGCGAGGACGGCTCCGAACCCGGGCGCGACGGGCGGCGCCGCGGCCATCGCCTTGTCGGGCTGCCGGCGGTAGCCGTGGCGGTTCGCCATCATGGCCCTGGAGCTCCGCTTCTGCTTCTTGGTCGCCATCTCAGTAGTCCGCCAGTTGCTCAAGGAGCCGGTCCGCCTGGAGCACGGCGAGCTGCGTACACTCGGTCGGGCTGAGAGGCTCAGTCTTCATGTCGGCGCGGTTTGCGGCGTTGATTCCGACCAGGGCGAACGCTGCAAACAGTTCTCTTTTCGTGATGTTGGGGAACACTCGAGTCTCCTTCTTGGGGTTGGGGTTGCACTTCGGTAACGGTCACTTCGACGAATCCGTGCTTGAGCGGGGCGACGGCGTGCGCGTACTGGCGGCCGACGATCACGGCGTCCGAGTCGTCGGCGATCACGCCGCCGTCCACCAGGCCGTCGATGATGGGTTTGAAGCCGGCGACGAGGTTGTCGTAGTCCATGTGGGTCGAGGAGTGCCGGACACAGCGGATGGTCGCGGCCGCAAAGGGCTGGCGCCAGCCGCGGGCGAGCATCTGCTTCTTGGCGAGCCAGCCGGCCCGAGCTCGCCATACGCGCCGACGCTTGGCCGCGACCTTCCAGTGCCCGTGGCTCCCGTTCAGGCCCTTGGGGAGTCCGTCGAGGAGGACCGTGATCTGGCGCGCGGCCGGGCTCATCGCGACCATCGATCGACGATCCAGAAGGCGACCGCATATCCGACCGAGCAACACAGGATGAAAATCACAGCGTCCTTGCCGAGTCCGACAGCCGAAGTTGCTTGCGAGAACATCTACCTGCTCCTCCCTGATTCCCGGGTCTGCCTGGCGCGCCAGTCGGCCCGCTGGATGGCGATCGCGTCGCGCATGGACTCCGCGGGGTAGCGGACCTCTTTGAACCAATCCAGGGCAGCCTCGAGCGCCTGGGACTCCTTCCCGAGGCCGACATCCTGGGTCTTTTCGAGCCCCCAACGGATCGTCCGCTCGATGGCGTCGTTCTCCTCGCGCGCGCGGATCACGGACTGGATCCAATCCGAGAGCCGCTTGGTCGTCGCCGGGTCGTCGTCGAGCGCGCCGGCCGAGCGTTGCCGGATGTAGTTCTGGAGCTGCTGGGGGAGCGGCGGGTAGAGCGCCGGCCGGAGGGATCCCACATTGGCCGCGGTCATGGCCGCGGTCATCGCGTGAAAGCCCCGCTCGTCCAGAGCTCCCGAGCGGCGCTCGCGGATGATCTCAGCAAAGACGTCACGGGTGGGGAGCGCGGACCACTGCTCGGCGGCGCTCACTGCGCGGCTCCCAGGTGCTTCATGCACTCGGCGATGCGGTCCTCGTACTCCTCACGGGTGATCTCCGCACCCATCCATTGCCGGCTCACTTCGTTAAACCGCGCGGACCAATCCATCTCGTCCTCCTTGGTTGTTCTCGTTTTGTTGGGGTTTTTCGCTCGCCAGAGATTTCCGAGCCGGTCCCAGTTCTGCTGGCCGGTCTTCGGGTTGCGGTGGAGCACGCGGTCGAGCGAAAGGCCGCGCCTCGGATCGAATTCTTCGGAGCCCTCGAGTCGGACGCCGCGGATCGCGTCGAGCGCGTTCTCAAAGCCGATCTGGGTGATGGCTCGCGCGATCGAGGTCTGCTGAAGGGCGTTCATCCCCGGCGCCTGGATCCCGAAGTGCTCGAGGGTCTCCGTCCAGGCGCTCCAGCATTCCGAAACCTGAGCCTTCAGCTCGGCGTTTCCCGCGCCTGTAGTAGTAGGAGTTGGTTTTTGAGCAGGAGCAGGAGCAGGAGCGGGAGCAAGAACAGGAGCAAGAGCAAGAGGGTTTTCGGGACGAACCGGGAGGTTAACGGGCGGAACCGGACGGTTAGCGGGAGAAACCGGCCGGTTTCCGGGATCGGTCTCCGGTTTCGGAGGTCTGCCGCCCTTTTTGCCGGCCTCGCGCTTCTGGAGATACCAGGCGAAGTACTTGTCGGCGCCGAGGGACTGGAAGCCACCCTCGACCGGGAGAGCCCAGCCGGACTCGACCATGCACTGCATGTCCTCCGCGGCGAGCTCCTCCGCGGGGATCGGGAGCTCGCGACCGTACCAGCGTTGCGCGAGCCGGAAGAAGCAGACGAGCCGGCCGAGCGCCTCGTAGCGGTTGCCGCCGCAGAGCTTGAGCAGCTCCCAGAACTGGCGCTTTGATTCCACGTCGTCGTCGAAGTTGATCCGTGCCATCGGAGTCCTTTCCTGTCTGACCGGAGGATCCAGGAACCGCCCCGAGCCGTCGCCCGGGGCGGGGGAGCCGACGCTCCCAGGAGAATCAACAACGATCAGATAATTGGCACTTCACACGATGGATTGCGGATCGAGAACCGCGCGAAATTGATCGTGGGTCTGCGTGGGTCTGCATGGGTCTGTGTGAGTCACTGCGCTGCGTAAACCGTAGTGCGCTTTGCAATCCCGCGAGAATTCAGCGATAAGAACCGCGGGGCCGCTGCTCCTTGCCCGAGTAGCGGCTCCACTCCTTCCGCCGATAATCCCACACGCAAGTTGAACCCCTTGCCGAGCGCGACCTGGTCGCCGCTCCAACCTTTTTCAACAAGGACTGTGGAATGCCGAAGGAATCTCTGTTTGGTCGTACCCTGCTTCAGCTCGCCGACGCGCGGGTGGACACTGGCGAAGTCATCGCCTACAAGGTCGCGCCGAGCGCGCCCACTCCGGCCGGCGCCGAGCCGGCTCCCGCGAAGGTCACGATCTTCCTGAAGGGCGGCTGCGTGATCACGGTGGTCGAGACTGCCGACATGCCGATCGGCATGGTGCTCGAGGCGCTCGATCGCGCGATCGGCGTCCGCCCCGCGAAGAAGGGGAAAGGCTGATGTTGAGCGCGCTTCAGCGGTACATGCTCTGCTTCGTCGGCCTCCCCTACATCTGGGGAGGCGACGACCCGGTCGTCGGCTTCGACTGCTCGGGGCTCGCCCAGGAGTTTCTCGCCGCGGCCGGCAAGGACTTCCCGGGTGACCAGAACGCGCAGGCACTCTACGACCTCGGCAAGAAAGCGGGATGGGCGCCGGGTGTTCGCGGCTGCGGCGCGCTCTGCTTCTACGGCTCGAGTCTGACGCACATCACGCACGTCGCGATGATGTTCGACGAGAGCGTGGTGGTCGAGGCGGGCGGTGGCGGATCGAAGACGACCAGCGCCGCGGCGGCTGCCGCGCAGAACGCCTATATTCGGATGCGTCCGCACGACCGGCGCGCCGACCTGGTCGCCATCCTCATGCCTCCCTACGCGAAGGCCTGAGATGCCGCGGAGGAAGAAGCCCTCCAAGGTCGAGCTGGATCCGGAGCTCGTCGCTGAGATCGTCAAAGGCCTCGAAGAGGTCCGCGATCGGTGCGACGAGCTCCTGGATCGGCTCCACGAGCAGCTCCCTGATCGGGGCGGGCTAATCGACGTTTGACACTGTATATACGATCGTATATACAGTACTCATGAAGCCGATCAAACCTTTGACCCTGATCCCGACCTGTAACTGCTGCGATCGCATCGTTGAGTGCGAGAGCGTGCTCGATCCCGAGATGGGCTACTGCGCCGAGTGCCTCGCCGAGGCCCATAAGGCGACCCAGGAGGCCGGCCAGTGATCGAGCTCAACGACGGCACCAAGGTCTCCGAGACCTCCTACATGGGCGCGACCATCCGGATCAGCGAGTGGCGCTCGCCGGTCCTCGATCGCCAGATCAAGACGGCGACCGTGACCTACCCGGACGGCACCGAGCGCAAGATCAACGTGACCAATCCGTTCCCGCGGTCCTGCCGGCACTCGAGCTATTACCCGAACGCCTCGATCATCGCGCACGCCAAGCGCGAGCTGCGCGAGTGGCACGCGGCGCGCGCTCCGCGCAAGCCGGTCCGCTACAAGTACCGCGGCTATTCGGTCGAGATCGAGCCGGATGATCGCGGCTGGTCCCCGAGCTGCCGCACCCGCCGCAGCGGGTACGCTCCCTGCCAGAGCTACGCGACCGAGGCTGAAGCTCGGAAGGTCATCGAGACCTACATCGACGGCCGCGCCCAGGCCGAGCTCGAGCAGCACGAGCGGGCGCTCGAGGCGATGCGCGAGCGCGAAGCGGTCGAGCTCGACGCCACCCGCGCCGCGGCTGTGCTCGAGACCGACGTCGAGCGCGTCGAGGCATCCCGCGCCGAGATGAAGGTCACGGGCAAGACGAACTACTACAAGCACGAGGGCAAGACGCTCACCTACAAGGGCTGCACCGTTCGGATCGATCGCACCACGCCCTGGCGCCGCTTCGAGAGCGACAGCCACCGCGTCCGCGAGCGCGTTTCCGTCACCGGACCCGAAGGAGAGAAGATCGCCGAGTGGGCCGTCAGCAAGGATCTGGACCACAACAGCATCTACGCGCGCGCGCGGAAGCTCATCCGCTCCTGGCTCGCCCGGCACCCCTACCCCCGCGTGACCCATCCGTGCGCGCTCTGCAACGACCGCGGCGACTGGAAACGCTACCCGAACCTCTACGACGACGAGGAGCGGCCCGAGCTCGCGGCGCTCGGCGACTCGATCTACCTGTGCCCCCCGTGCCGCAAGCAGGAGCGCAAGGACAACGCCTACACCTACACGCCCGAGCTCGGCCGGCAGTATGCCGAGTCGCTCGCCGACGACGAGCTCGAGGAGGAGCCCCCTTTCCTCGAGCAGCCGCTCGAGGTACGGATCCAGAAGCTCGCTAACGCCGTCCAGCAGGAGATGTTCCCCACGGTCGGCCTTCCCCTGTTCGAAAGGTCAGCATGAGCCCCAAGCAGCACAAGATTTTCCGCCTGCCCGAGCCCCTGGTCCAGGCGCTCAAGATCGCCGCGCTCGCCCACGGGACGACCGAGACCACCTACATCACGAACGCCTTGGTCGAGCGCCTCGCGCGCGAGAAGTCTCAGGTGATCAAGGGGCTGATCCAGAAGGCCCAGGCGGCTCGTCCGCACTAGACTCCCCGAAGTACCCCTCGAAAGCCTGTATCGCTTCCAGGAGGCCGTCGCGCGCTCGCGTGGTGGCCTCCTGGAGCATCTCCCCTGCCCGATGCCTGATCGTCGTCAGGAGCTCGATCTGGAGCTCGAGCGAGCGAATGCGCGCCTTGAGCGCAGCGTTCTCCTCGCTCAGGAGCTTGTCCGGATCCCAGACGAAAGCGATGAAAGGGCCTCCCCGTCGCATCACCGCGACCCTACCACCCGCCTCAATCTGACGCGGATCGCATAATCGATCCGACCCACCGAGACCCACTCAGACCCATCATTTTCGGCCCGCGCCGGCCTTCCGTGTCGGCGCGCGCGCCTCATTGGTAGACCGGAATCACACAAAGAAGAGCCCCGCGGGGCGCGAGGAAAAGCGCGCTCCGCGGGAAATCCCCAACAGCTTCAACAAGATTTCACCGTTCGGGATTGGTAGGCGCACAGGACTTAAAAGAATTTGCTGCGACCAGTAGACTGTTGATTTCAAAAGATTAATCCGGTTTTTGGTAGCCGGTTGGTAGGCGAGATTTCGGTCTTCCGCCTACCAATAAGTGCGTTCTTTGCGACATCTCTCTTGTAACGTGCGCGGCTTGTGACAAAACGGCCGCATGAGAGGGCAAGCTCATAAGTCTCGCGTCCGTCGTCGCGCTTCGATCCCCGAGGTCCACCAGGACATCCACTTCATCCCCAAAGGTCCGTGGATGAAGGGCCGCGCCTCCTTCTCGCTTCTGCGAGTCGAGTGGACGCCCGAGGGCAAGCGCAAGTCTTCCAACCACGTCACGCCCGAGCTGCTCGAGCTCAACGAGCGGTTCGCCTCGGGCGCCCTGACCGTCGTCGCCGGCAAGCGCGAGCTGCTCAAGATCCGCGAGGAGCTCTACGCCGAGATCCGGAAGGCGAAGCTCTCCCAGCTCAACCGGGACAACCTCGAGCTCGTCGAGCGGTACTGCAAGGAGCGGATCGACGTGAAGGTGGACATCCTCCCCTGCTCGCGCGAGTCCGAGCGCAATACCTTCTGGCGCCTCGCGAGCCTCTTCGGCCCGCAGCCGTTCGCCAGGGCCTCCGTCAATGAGATCCAGCGCCGGCTGAACGCCAAGGAGTCCGAGGGCGGCTTCAAGCAGCTCTACAAGGCGGCTCGCGCGCTCCTCCGGTACATCAACCGGCACCAGGACGCGGAGAAGCTCCGGATGAAGGAGTTCGAGAAGAAGATGCCGGCCTACCTGACCAAGGAGCAGTTCCACGCCCTGGTCGAGGCGGTCCCCGCGGACGTGCTCGAGAGCTACCCGCTCATGCGCGAGCTCCTGGTGATCCTCTTCAACCTCGGCCTCCGGATCAGCGAGGCGCTCGCGCTCGAGAAGGCCGACGTGGTCAAGGCCAACGGGATCGTCGTCGTGAACGTGCAGCGCCAGTTCGTCCAGAGCTCCGCGGCCAACCCGGATGGCACGCGCGTCCGGACCACCAAGAACAAGCACGGCCGGCCGGTCGTGCCGCTCGACAAAGAGGCGACCCTTCAGGCGCTCGCCAAGTGGCTCAAAGCTTATCCGAAGCTTGAGGACCGCGATCGCTACCGCTACCGCGGCGCCCGCCTCGTCCACGAGCTCTGTCAGAAGCTCTTCCAGACCAAAGGCTCCGGCGACCAGGAGGGCGAGGGCTTCTTCTTCGACGACGACTCGATCCCCGATCTCGACGCGCAGCGGGAGTACAAGGCGCTCCACATGCTCCGCGCCTCTCACGCCGTCTACATCATCGAGAAGACCGGGAACGACGTCTTCGCCGCCAACCAGATCGGCGACAACGTCGAGGTCATGCGCAAGCACTACGCCGGCAAGATCAACACCGCGCGATCCTTGCAAACGATGGCGAGCCTGCTACAGAAGTAGCTGGGCGCCCCGGTAGTCCAATGGCAGAGACAGGCGACTTAAAATCGCCGCGTTGCTGGTTCGAGTCCAGCCCGGGGCACCACTTCAGGCCCGCCTGAGCAACCACCAGGCCGTCAGCTTGCCGCCTCGGAACTCGCACTCGATCGCGCGCTCCCTGAGCTGCGTAAGATCCTCGACGTTGCCGGCCTGAAGCAAGTGCGCGGCCTCCTGGTCAGTGAGCGGCGTGCCAGTTACCCAACCAGCTCCTTCGAGGTGCATGAAGGCCTCGCCGTCCCGCCAGCCAGCATCGGAGATCCGGGCGAGCGCGAGCTCGCAGCCATCCGATCTCTGTGCCGTGCTCATACGAAGTCGATGGAGTCTTCGTTGCGCCCGCGGAAGTAGCGGCGGAAGCCGTCGCGCATGTTGATCATTCGCTCCGTGCCGTCCATGTCGAGCACCCAGAGCCCTTGCGTGTCGCGCTTGAGATCGGTGTACGGGTCGAACTGGTACTTGCTCAGGATCGTATAGCGGGACTCGTAGCGCCGGTCGGCCTTCTTGCCGTGCCAGTGGTGCAGGATCATGCCGGGCAGGTAGCCGAGATCGCGGTGAAGGTACTGCACCGCTCGCCGCTCCCAATCCGCGACGGATCCGACGTAACCCGGGCTCATCTTCCCCTCGAGCTTGATGACGCCCGAGCCTTCGAGCTGCTTGGCGCCCTGGCCGAGGAAGCTCCAGGCCATCAGGTGGTCGCCGGATCCGAGTGCCGCCATGTCATACAGGCCGCCAAGCGAGTCGAGCGCGGATCTCCGGATCGCCCATGCAAAGCCAGGGTGCCAGTGCCCGTAGCCGCGGCCCCGCGGCCGGCCGGTGGCGTAGGACCAGGCGAAGCCATTGTGTTGCTGGAAGCCCACGCCTTGCGGGTCCATGTCGATGCACTTCTGGAAGAGCTGGACGACCTGGTAGTGCTGAAGCTGCTGGATCGTTTCGACGGCCCAGCCGCGGCGATCGACGAACTCCACGTCGGCGTCGATCCACGCGAGGTACTTGGCGTCGGGATAGAGCTGCACCACTCGCTGCATCCCCAGGTTCAACAGACACTCCTTGTGCCAGAGCTCGGTGTGCCCGCGGACCTGGACGTGGTGGGGATTCCCGAGCTCGGTGACCTGGTAGGGGCGTTCACCGAACGTCATCTCGGCAGTGACGAGCGTGACGCCTGACTCGCGCATGTGCTCGGCAAACTGGCGGTAGAGCCGCTCGCGGCTCTTGAATCGGAGGGGGTTGCTGATGCAGGTAACGACGTAGAGTTTTTCTGGAGTCATCGGTCCAGAGTTATCGACTCCGGCCCCATCTTCTTCAGGCACTTCGGACAGTTGACCGGCAGCTCCTCGGGCGGCGACCAGCCGGCGCTCCGTCTGCCCGGCTCTGCTCCGCAGAGAGCTTTGCCGCGGCAGTAGGCCGCGGTTTTGCCTGGCTCCGTCGCGTGGATCCGGACGCCGTGGCCGCCCTGGAGGCCGGACGCGAGTCGGCCCATCATCATCCGCGCGACGTACCGGGTACTAGCCTTTAGAGTCACCGGAGCGCCCCCTTTCTCTTTCCCTCGCGTCCAGGTAAGCGGCGGCGCGGAGCAGCCACCAGGCGAGCTGGCGAGCGGTGCTCGCGTCGAGCGCCTTGTAGCCGCGCAGCCAGATGAAGCCGCCATGAATCTCGGTGTCCACGTCGAAGTTCTTTGGCTTCCGCGCTCGTGACGGCTTCATTCTTCGTCGTCCTTGCAGGCCGCGCAGCACTTCATGCAGTGCCAGTAGTAGTAGTCCAAGACGGACTCCATGGCTCCTCCGCAGTTCGGGCAGTGCTCGGGATTCGCGATGCTCATGACTTTGGGTCCACCTTCAAAACGTGCCGGAGCATGTCCTCCGCTTCCGTCGCGGTCAGGAGGTTGGTCCCGAACCGCTTGTAGGGGTAGTCCCGCTCCGTTGCGCACTGGTCGGCGCAGACGCTTGCGGGCAGCTCCCACGTCAGGAATCGATTCACCAGCTTCTGCATTTCGTCTTTGGTCATCGTAGCCACCCCTTCACTTGCGCGAGGCCCGATAGCAGGGCTCGCACATGCTCGCCGAGATGACCTCGAGCCCGCGGATCTCGTGAGCGCCGACCTCGGCTCGAGCTCCGCACTCACAGAGCTCGATGACTTCCTCCTGGAAGTAGAACTCGCCCTGATCAGCCATTGAGGAACTCCTGCAACGCGCTCTCCGGGATCAGCCGGCGCCCATCGGCGGTGATAGACGACCGGATCTTTCCTCGCTTCACCAGACAGCGCGCGGCGTTCTCCGTGCGCGCGAGGATCTCTGCAGCCTGCTTGACCGTGTATCGCTTCTCCATTCCTATTCCCCTTTAGGATCCTTGAAAAAAGAGAGGCGCGGCGACCCACACTCGGCCGCCGCGCCTCCGCTAGTTACGCACTGATCACTTGCATCTCGCTCCAGCGGATCAACGTCGAGGCGAGCTCGATCGGCCGTGGGGCGGGGGTACTGCGGATTCCCTTCACTCCTGGACTTCCCTTCATGGAAATGTCCAATTTCATCTCTCAGGTTCTCCTTGTTGTTGGGGTTACTGCGTTGCTGCGGTAACGACCGGCCCGTTGTACTGCTGCTGGTCGAACGTGAGCGCGATGCCGTCCTCGTCGGACCCCGGCTCGCGCGGCTCCTGTGCGGGCTGCTGTGGCGCTTGGGCGGCCTCCTGGGCACGCTTGACGTCGTCGGTGACCCGGACGCCCTTGACCTTGTGGATCTTGCGCTCGGTCGCCTCCTGCGCGGCCTGGACGCCTTCCTCGATCGTGGCCTCGACGTCGATGATCGCGCGGTTGTCCTGCGGGAGATCCGCCTCGGCTTGCTCGTCAAGCCCGACCGCGGTCTGCATCTCGATCGAGACCGGGAGGTACTTGAAGAGCCGGCGCACGACCGTCTTGCGCGCCATCTCGTCGAAGTGAGTCTTCCAGGGTCCGCTCGTGCCGGACTTCGATTGACTCCGGACCGCCTCGATCTCGGCGCGGCTCATGACCTCGAACTGCTTGCCGCCGTCCTTGAGGAAGCCGATCGCGTAGACGTAGGTGAGGTCGCCGCGCTCCTCCGGGACATCGCAGGGCCGATGCACGATGCGCTCGTCGAGCCCGTACTCGTATTCGAACGTGTCGCCCTCGTAGACGGCGCGAGACACGATGTTCGTCACCGCGCCCGAGCGCCTGGCGAGATCCAGGAAGCCCCGGTAGCCGGGCATGAACTGAACCTCGAACACGCGCCGCTGGGAGTTGAAGAACGGGATCAAGTAACCATGCCCGAGCGCGGAGCCCGGCTCGAGCCCGAGCTGGGAGGCCTGGATCACGGCGCCGAACAGGCTCTTCTGATCGCACTCGAGCAGCTTCGGAGTGCGCTGGACCTCGGTCATGATGATCCGAAGCATCCGATCCGGGTTGAGGTGCCGCGGGAGCGCGTTCTCGATCTCCTTCTTGTTCTTGGTGAAGAGTGCTCGCACGTCGGCGAGCGCCTTGGCCTGCGGGTTGGCTGCCGGCACTTGCGCCGCGGGTGCGGCCTGCGCGGGAGCCTGCTGGGGTTGCTGTACAGCCTGGGACTTCACTACGGTTTTCGGGGTGGTCATTAGTTCCTCTTTCCTTTGCAGATGTTCCAGTAGCCGCACCACTTCGGGGAGCAGTACCAACTGCCCTCCGGCGCCGGCAGTGCGACGCCGGCCTGGATTGCCTTGTGGACTGCGTCGATCGAGTCGAAGAGCCAGTTGCGGTCATCCTCTTCGACCTTGCCGTCGTGCCGCTCGTACTCGGCCGCGATGCGCTTGGTCGGCTTCTTGAGCACGTCGAAGACGAAACCCTTGGCGCGCTCGCCGCGGATCGCCTCGTAAGCGAAGTCGTACATCGCGGGCTGGAACGCGCGGCTCACCGTGTAGCCCGAAGCGTTCTGGCGCGCGGCCGTCTTCGTGTCGCGGATCAGGCCGTCCTTGTCGGTCAGATCCATCGTGCCGCCGACGTCGTAGCCGCCCTCCATCTCGATCACGAACTCCTCTTGCACGGTCACCGGCTCGATCGTCGGCGCGACGTGCTTGAAGTGGAGTTGGCTGAGCTGGATGGCCTGGTCCTTGAGCTCGCCCGGCTGCTCATCCTCCTCGAGCACGGTCGAGGTGATCTCCTTGTCGAACTCGTCGGAGGTCACGGCGAGCACTTCCTCGAGCGTCGCGGGCTTGCCCACGATCTTCGAGATCATGTTCGCGTTCACCGCGCGATCGACGGTCTTGCCGACCGTCAGGGCCGCGCGCGGCGGGATGACCAGCCCCTTGATGTAGCGGAACTCGTACTGCTTGCCGCACTTGAGGAAGGTCTGGAGATGGCTCTGGTGGTACTTCGGACGCGCCAGGGTGGTGCTCATGCCCATTCCTCCTGGATCGTTCCGTCCTCGCAGCCGCAGCTCGAGCACATCATCGAAACGTCATCAGGCTCGGTAGTGGCGTCGGAAGCGGTCAGGCAGAGAGAGCAGACGAACCAGAAGACCCTGACCTCCGTTGGTTCGTCGATGCATGTCGGAATATAATTCAACATAACGAGAGCTTGCCCCTTTCGTTGTTGTGCGTTGGTGAAGCTGGGTGTTACCTATCCCCGACTTCTTTCGATCGTTTTGTCACAGAAAATGCACATTTCAATAGAAATGTGCAGAGAAGTGTTACTTTGCGAAAGGCACCCTCGAGAGTGGAATCACTCGACGCGATTTTCCGAAGAAGAATGAAGGAATTGCGGAAGAAGGTCGGCCTCACTCAAGGCGACATGGCGGAAAAGCTCGGCGTGAACCGAGTGCAGTATCTCCGCTATGAGAGCGGAGAGAGCGGGATTGACCTGGTGCTCGCCGAGAAGATCGCAGCCGCGCTCGGCGTGCCGGTGATGGGGCTTATGGATTCTGGGCTCGAGGATGAGACTGCGGAAGTCGTCGCGTGGCTACGCCTGGCGCCGGCTGACCTCGTCCACACGCTCCGCGGGATCATCCTTCCCGTCATCCAGGCGCATCCGAGCATGCGCCGTAAGCGTTGAGAGGTCGCGCGCCGTCGCGCGGGCTGGCCCGAGCTCGACCTCGCTCCAGAGCCCTTTAGACTCAAGCTCGGCGAGCGCCAATGTCGCGCTCACGATGGCCTGCCGTAGTTGCGGAATCAGATGTTGCGGCACCGCTTTTCCCCCACACCGAGAGATCAGACTAGATATTCCCGTCAGAATTGAGAGATTGCATTTCGCACGCTGTAACCCGCACTGCAATCCCATTCTTCAAGAAATTTTTTAGATGCAGCGCAGCCTGTGGCCCGACTCAGAGGTCGGTGAGCTTCGTGATCTCGATGCGGTTGCCGAGAGCCGATGCGCCCAGAGCGAGCGTCCCACCCGAGTTCTGATGGGCACGCACGTCGATGTAGTCGCCCGTGACCAGCTCGATCTGGAGCACGCACTGCATGGTCCCGGCTTCGGCGCTAGTCACAGCCTTGTCCTTGCGGCAGAAACCGTTCTGAACGCTCCCGTTCTTGTACACTTCCGCGTAGAAGACGAACGGGTTCACCGAGCTATCCAGGAGGAACTGGCCCGTGACGAGGTAGACCCCCGACTCGGGAGCCGTGAACTTCCAGCCTGACCCGATCGTGACCGCGTTGTGCGAGTCGAGAACCTTCGTCGAGTAGTTGATGATGTCCAGGGTGTTGTTCAGCAGGTTCTGCGCGCCGCCCAGGTAGTACCGGGCGCGGACGGAGAGCTTCTTGAACGGCACCAGGCTGATCTCAGTCGGAACCGCCGCCCAGGTGCCTGCCGTCGTCTGCGTGCTCTTGAGCCGCCCGATCAGGCGAACCGGCACGTTCGAGCGCGCGGTCGTCGAGTAGATCGCAGCGTTGGAGTCGGCAGCACCCGCGCCGCCCTCGGCGGTCGTCGAGACGATCGTGCCGTCGTCGTAGAGTGCGCTCGAGATCGCAAGCTCGACCGTGCCCGCGTTGTCGATCGCGTAGAGGTAGGCGTAGTGGGCGTTGGCGCTTGAGTGGCCAAGCGTCGAGCCCGAGCTGACCACGAGGGTAAGCGCCGCGGTGACCGAGCGCACGTTGTACGCGCCGCTCGTCGCCGTCGAGCTGCGGAAGCCAATCCGGCACGCAGCGGTGGAGGAGCAGTTCGTCGAGCCGTCGGACTGCTTGAGCGCCAGAGTGAGCGCGTTCGATCCGACCGAGGCCGAGATCGCGACGTTGTTCAGCTCGTTCGGGTTCGTGGCCGAGCCGTTGCCGCTGCCGCCGCGAGCTTCCGAGAGGATGCCCGTGACCGCCGCCGACTGACTCAGGTCCACCGCGCCGTACTTCGGACGCCCGCCGCCTGATGGCACGCGGAGCACGGAGTTCGCAGGGCCGGTCTCGTAGGCGGCGAGCGCCGGCTGCGCGCTCGCCAGGAGCGCCAGGAGAGCAACAAGGATCTTGGTCTTCATACGATGTAGTACCCCGTTCCGTCAGATTCGACCGTGATAGAGGTGTATTGCTGGTCGATGGTTTGGCTTGCGCCGTCGAAGTTGTGCGAGAAAGACAGCGCGTTGGAAGTGCTGTCGATCTTCTTGAACGTGAACCGCTTGCCGACCACCAGGCCGGGCGCCGGGAGCGTGAAGGCGAAGGCACCAGCGGTGAGATCCGCAAGCAGGGTCTCGTCGTCCTTGTCCACCGTGTAAGCCGCGGTCTTTGTCGAGATCGAGCGATAGGAGCTCGGCTTCTTGTAGAGCGTCCGCTTGTCGGTGATGGCGCTCGAGCCAGAGATTCCGGTGACCGCGGTCACCGTGACTTCCGCGAGCTTGAGATAGCCCGCGGGAGTGGCCGGCACCGCAGGCGAACCGGACGGGGTGCCTGCGACGACCAGGAGGTCCGCCTCCCAATCGGTCTGGGTGGTCACGGAGCTCGCCGCGACCGTCCCATCGACGGCCTTGATGTTCTTGCTCTCGGTCACCGAGTCGGCTCGAGCCGCCTTGATGCAGACGATGTCGATCCGGCTGTTTGAGGCGTCAGCCGCGGTAACCGACTTGGTAACCTGGCCCGGCAGATACACCAGCCGCTTCTCCGGCTCGGGGTTGAGCTGCGTACCGTCCGTCTGAAACCCGAGGCCGGCGCGCACGGTGACCTGGGAGCTCGAGAGGTACTCGACCTTGAAGCTGTCGCCAAAGCAGAAGTCCGTTTGCCGGTCGCACATCTGATAGGCGAGCCGGTCAAAGAGCATCCGCTCGATCGCGGGCGCGATCTTGTTGATGTCCGCACTCTGTAGGGCCTGTCCCTCGTTCCAGTTTTGTCTTGGCATTTCGCTCCCTCTTTAGTGCCGCTCGACGATCATGTAGGTCACTCCGAGCGCCTTGGTCTTGTTCACCGCACTGACGACGCGCTCGTAGACACTGCTCGATCCTGAGTCGTAGCTCGCAAACGTATCGCGATCGGCGTAGTCGCTTCGATCCACGAAAGAGAGCGGATCCGGCGCCTGGCGATCGACCAGGATCAGAAAGAAGTTGAAGGTCTGGTCGATCAGCGGCTCGTCGTCATCGCAATACTGGTCGCGATCGCAGAAGAGGAGATCCTGGAAACCCTCGCGGACTTCACACTCGCCCTCTGCAAGAACCTTATCGACGATCTCCTTGATTCTGGCTTTCGTCGTGCTCGAGATCAGGTTTTGAATGCGCGGCCGGTAGGTCGCGTCAGTTTCATCCTCGACGCGCTCGACGCTCCGCTCGAGCCCGTGGAGATCGAGATAGGCTCCAGCGGCCTCTTCGAGGAATGTCTCCGAGACCATCCCCTCGGCGTCGGCCTGGGCGCTCGCGGCCGTAGCGGCGAGCGCGGCGAACACAGCGACGTTGTACTGCTCGCGCTCCCAGAACCATGTCGGCACCCAAGTCTGGATCTTGGAAAGCCACTGTTCGCGGGAGAGCGCCATCTTAGGTCACCGCCATCGTGCCGGCGACGAGCTTCTCATTCTCAGCCACGGAGACATCGCCCGAGGGGATCGTGGTCGAGAAGGTCGTCAGATCGTCCGTGCCGGAAGGCCCCCAGATCGCCAGCATCGCCGCGTCGGCCGTTGACTTGTCGAAGTCCGTGCCGATCGCAAGATTGTTGACGTAGGCCGCCATGCTCTCGAGAAGCTTGGTCGGGTCGGCCGCGAGCTCGGCGTAGTTCGGGCCGCTCGGGTTGAGCGCGATCTCGGCCGTCCAGTTGAGCGAGAGCGCAGAGGCTCCCTCGACGTCGATCTTGACGCCGGCGGAGCGGATCTCATCGATCGCATCCTTCACGGCGTCTACCATCGACGCGCTCGCGGTCCCGTTCACATCGGCGACGTAGACAATCGCGCGCGGCACGCGGAAGTAGCTCCCAATGGAGTCGCCGGTCGCGATGTCGTACTCGATGACCGGAATCGTCTTCTCAATCGCCGTCGCCATCGCGACTCCCGAAACGGTCCTGGCCTTCGCTTCGATGGCCGGCAGCGAGGAGCCCTTGAGCGACTCGATGAGGTTCCGGATGTGCTCGCGGTAAGCGGAGTCACCCATCTGGTCGGATCCACCCGAGCAAGCGCCGGTATTTGTCACGACCACGCTCGAGTCCGTGAGCGAGGTCTCGATCTCTTCGATCTTGGCGGCGAGCACGTTGCCGGCGACCCCGGCCTCCACAGCCTCGACCGAGGCGTTAATTGAAAGCCCGGTGAGCGTCACGTCGCTCAGGGTCACGAACCGCTGCGAGCTCCCCGCGGCGTTGGCCTTGGTCTTGACGACCGTGCCGGCCGCGATCTCCACGTCGCCCGCGTCGTCGGTCGCGCGCGAGAACGTCACGGTGCCGGTCGCCTTGCTCGCAGCCGGCCGCGCGAACTCGTCCCCGAAGTGATCCACAGCGAGGCGCTCGAGGTCGTCAGGCCCGCCAGTGACCTCCGGACCGTTCGCCGTGTCGAAGAAGGTCTTTCCGAACTCGGAGACCACAAGCGCGCAGACCTCGCCCGTCACCGCGGCGCAGACCCCGGCCATGACGTCAATCAGCGAGCCCTCGTTCGTGTCCGTCAGGTCCGGTCGGCGCGACTGGAGCTCTTCGATGAACAGCTCGCGCAGCTCTTCGGTTGTCTTCAGTGCCATTCCGTCACGCCTCTCCGAAGGAAATGAAGCTCAGGGTCTGCTCGTCGTAGCCCGCGAGCTTGATCCGCACCGAAATCTCCACTCGTCCGGAATAGTCATCGGCGATCGTGAACGAAACGCCAGTTACCGACTCGACCCGCGGATCCTTCTTGAACTCCTCCATGATCCGTGAGGCGAGCCGTCTACGCGCGTCGAGCGAGTTGAGCGTGTTCTGGTACTGCTTGATCCCCACGCCGTAGTCCGGTCGATGGACGAGCGTGCCGGGCACCGTGAGCAGGCGCCGCATGAGCGCCTCCTTCACGTTCTCGAGCCCTTCGACCGTGTCCAGGTCGCCGGTCGCGGTCGGGATGAAGTCCCCCTGGAAAGCGATGTCCTTGCCGTAGACCTCTGCTGCGGTACTCACGCGACCGTCCCCACTGCCGTCGAGCCGCCCGCTTGCACGCCGTTCACGGTGACCACCGCGCTCGTGGTGACCTCCTCAACCACGGCCTCGGCGATCGCCTGGCAGAAGTCATCCATCCAGTCCGCGTTCTGCGTGGCCGGCCAGGTGGCTTGCAGCTTCGTCTTGATCTTTCCCTTCAGGCTCGAGGCGCTTAGTGCCATTGCGTCATTTCTCCGTGTAGGCGAAGTCTGAGAGGATCCCCGCGTCGTTGACCGGCGAGGTCTGGAGCGCCGTGAACTCCGCGACGTTCGTCGGAGGCGTCGTCAGCACACCCGGAGGAGCCGACGTATGGGTATGGGTCGCGATCGCTTGCAGGAGGTCGCCCAGGAGCTCCTTGAGCACGTTCCCGAGCACGAGCGGCTCGGTCGGCAGGTCATCCCCGCGGGAGAGCCGGAGCTCGTCGCCCGTGAGCCAGCTCCGCTTCCCCGAGCGGGCTTTGACGACCGTGTCGCCCTCGGTCGCGCGCTCGGGGATCTTCTCCTCGCGCGAGGTCAGGCGCCGGATCACGAACGCCTGGTTCGCATCCCCCTCGGCAAAAGCCACGAGCACCAGGTCGCCGGCCTCCGGGAAGGCAAAGATCCCCGACTCCGGCCCCACGGCCTCCCAGGTCATCCGACAGACCATCTCCCGCTGGTTTGGGAACAGCGAGACCAGGGCCTTCAGGCCCGAGCGGTCGTCGGCGAGCGAGAGCTGGCTGATCGTGCCGAGCGCGATGTGGACGGCGGGATCGGCGAACACCGCTCGGAGCGCCTCGAGATCCAGGGGCTTACCCATTCAGGCGCCCCCCGTGCCGGCGAGCGCCTTGGGGAGCTCGATAAAGTTCAGGAACTCGACCTTGCACTCGAAGCCCTGGTCGGCGTCCATCCGATAGGTGACGGCCTTCGTGTAGAAAACCGGGTTATAGCGACCCATGCTCTCGGCAAACGCCGCGGCGACCTTCGCGTTGTAGCCGCGGGCGACCAGGAAGCGGACTCGCTCGGAGCGGTCCGCGATCCGGCTGATCCCCTGGAGATCGCCCTGGTCGATCTCGATTCGGATGGGCGCGCCGACGCGGAGCTTGAGCACGTCGAAGCGACTGACGTCGTGAAGCCTTCCGTCGTGGATCGCCGCGCGCGGAACCTCCATGTCGTGGGTCTCGAGCGAGCCCTCGATCTGCTGCCGACTGATCTCCTCGTAGATCCGCTCGCCGATCGTGATGAGCTGGGCCTTGCTCGAGACATCCGGCACCCGGAAGCTCATGTAGGGCGCGACCTCGGGCTGCGACTGCGCCCCGTTTCCACCCGACCCCTTGGTGACATCGACCGGCGTGCCGTCCGGCTTCAAGGTCTGGACGACCATCTCCTTGTTGGGGATCCCGGTGCGCTTGGACCACTCCGCGGAGGCCTCCTCGGGGATCTTTGCGAGCAGCACTTCCTTCGAGGCGACGTTGAGGCTCCTCACCGCGACGTTGAAGTTCTTCATGCGCCCGACCTTGCGCTTGAACTCGAGGCTCTTGAGGTTGCGGCCGTAGACGAACACCGCGGGCCGGCCCTTGTCGTAGAGCACGCGCGGCTGGCTGAGGACGAGCTTGTCGAGCTCCATGTACGCGATCAGACCGGCGCGGCCGACCACGTCCTGGATCACATCCCAATAGGTCTTGTTCGCGGGCACGTTCACGCGGCCGGAGAGCTTGTCGCGCTCGCTCCAGAACTTCGAGAGTACGGGAAGCCGCTCGCCCGGGAGCAGCACCACCCGGTTATCGAGCACGAGCTCCTTGGTCTCCGGGAGACCCGAGAGGATCTCCATGAGCACCTGGTCGAGCGGCTTCTCGACGTTCACCGTCCCGTGCGGGTACTTCCGATCGACCAGGAGGCCCGTGAAGTCGCGGCCCTCGAGCTTGACCGTCCGATGGGTGTCGTCGAAGTGGATGGACTCCTCGTCGGCGAACCCCATGAAGACGGCGTTCTCGCGCTTGGGCGCGACCTGGCGCATGGAGTTGTCCGGGTCGTAGAGCTTCCCCATGTTGTCCATGAACACGGTGACGCCGCAGGCGCGGATCGCGCGCGGGTCAAAGGGAAAGTGCTTGTACTCGACCTCGAGCTCGAACGTGTCGGCGTGCGAGTAGTCGTTGATGTTCACGGTCACGTTGCGCGCCAGGATCGGCAGCTCGTAGACCTTCTGCAGCGACTCCTGGTGCGTGTCCCCGAAGTCTTCCCAGCGCACCCGTAACAGCACCGCGCACTGAGGATAGAAGACGCCACCCATGCAGCGTTATCGACTATTGCTTCGGGATCTCCAGCACGGAGCCCACCGCGAGCTGGGTCGAGCGCAGCTTGTTGTGCTTGTAGATCGCCTCCCAGAGGTCCGCGTTGTTGTAGTAGCGGAGCGCGAGGCGCTGAAGCGTGTCGCCCTCGGCGACCCGGTGCCGAACCATCGGGACCGTCCTGGCGAGCGCGGCGAAGCGCGCCTGGAGTTCGGCCAGGTAGGCGGCGAGCGTCAGGTTCAGCGCTCTGACCTCGTAGACGTGGCGCATCCCCTTGACCATGTCCCGCGTCTTCTCGGCCTCGGAGCCGAAGAGCGAAGGGGTTGAGCGGATCGAGGCCACGAGCACGCCCAGGCGACGGTTGGTCGTGGAGATGTAGCTCCTGGCGTAGCGGATCATGCCGATCGCGCGATTCGCGGAGGCCTGCATCTGGTCGAGGTCCGACATGATCCCGTCCACGAATGAGGTCACTTTGTGGACCTCGTTCGCAACCGCGTTGATGTACCCGTTGAGCGTGTCGAAGATGGTTTTCGGGAGCGAGATCGGCGTGGAGTCGGCCTTCTTGAGCGCGTCCAGGACGGCGTTCGTGAGCTTCTTGTTGGGCGACTGCGGGTCGCGATCGCCGAGCGTGAACTTGTAGCCGATCGGCTTGTTGAAACCGACGATCGAGAGCTTGATCTCGTAATCGATGTCGGTGATCAGGTTGAGCGAGAAGCGGGTCTCCTCGATGAACCCGTACCGCTGCCAAGGCCCGAGCGTCACGCGCACCAGGTTCCCCCGGATTCGCATGGCATCGATCAGGCGCTGGAACTCGAGCGCGGCCTCCCGAAGCGAGCGATCGGCGACGTGCTTGAGCTTGAGCTTCCCCTTGATCGTCTGGTCGCTCTCGCGCGGCCCAAGCACCTGGACGGCGGGCTCGGAGCTCCCCGGGTAATAGTCCTTCACGATCTGCTGGGTGCCGCCGAACTCGAAAGGAACGTGAGGCATGAAGGCCCCAAGCAGCGTGACCTTGTCCTTCTCGGCGAGCCTGCCGTCCACGAGCTCCACGATCTCGAGCCCGCCGTCGAAGTCGTTCGCGCGGTAGCTCGGCGTGATCTGCCGGGTGCCGCCGAAGCCGGGAATCGAGCTTCCGAGATCCGAGAGCGCGCCCATCAGAATCCTCCCACTTCAGCCGCGCGAAGGCTCCGGCCTGAAGACTGTCCGCGGTTCGCGGCGACCTTGAGGAGCTGATCCTGCAGCGTGAACGCGATCCGGTCCGGCTCCATCTGCTCCTTGAAGGCGTTGTTGATCTCCACCTTCGCGATGTTCGTCGTCTGGTTCATCACCGCGTCGCCCGACTCGATCTTCTTCATGATCTCGTCGATCGTGGTATCGATCCCGGCGTTGAACGCGTCGCCGATGCCCTTGAAGATGTTCAGGCTCCCCTGCCCCCTGACCAGGTTCACGATGTTCTCGACGAACTGGAAGATCGCGAAGAAGACCCCGTTGAGGCCCGCCTGGGCCGCGATCAGCACATCGCCTGCGAAGTCGAGCACGGAGACCAGGTACTCGAGGTAGTAGGAGAACTTGAAGACCGGCGCGATCCCGCGCGCGATGGCATCGAAAATCTCGAGGAACGGTCGCGCGACGTGCATGAAGCCGACCTTGAGCTTGGCGATCGTCCGCGTGATCTCGCCCATCGCGTTGGCGAGCGCCTTGACGTCGTCGATCCGTGCGATCGCGATCGCCCGCGAGATGAGCTGGAGCACGGTCGTCACGATCGCAAGCGGCACCAGGATCCGCGAAGCCAGGATCACGAACCCGTTGGCGAGCGTGAAGAGCGCCGCTCCCAAGGAGGTCGCTCCCGTTGCAAAGATCGCCAAGCGCGCCGCCCAGGAGCCAAAGGCGACCAGGCCGGTCCAAAGCGTGGTGACGAGCGACAGGAGCCCCACGCCGAAGAGCCTGAGCACTGACGTTGCGATCCCGAAGTACTTCATGATCGCCACGGCCCCAAGCGCGAGACCGTAGAGGAACGTCAGGAGGCCCGCTCGCTTGAGATCCTGGTTGAGCGCGCGCGCCTGCATCAGGGTCGCGAGCGTCGTTTCGGCATGGGTGACCATCCCCTCCATGATCTTGGCGAAGTGCTTGACGATGATCGCCCCCTCCTTCTGGAGGAAATTGTTCACGCGATGAAGGGTCGGGACGACCGCGGCGTTGATGACGTCGCCGATAGGGCGGAGGATCGAGAACGTGCCCAAGAGCGAGTCCTTGAGCCGCTGGAACTCGCCCGAGAGCGAGCGCGCGTTCGCCTCGACCACTTTCGTGTTGCTCCCGAACTGGAGGAGTGCCGCAGTGAGCGTCTGGATTCGTTTGGCGTCGGGGAGCGCGTTGAAGGCCTGCGCGTTGCCCTTGAACTGCTTCATCTCCGAAGTCTCGTTCATGAGCCGCTGCATGAACGTGTCACCCATCGAGGCGCGACCCATCGCCGCATCGAGGAGCTGGCCCTGGGCGAGGCTCGGGTCGATGCCGAGGATGGGAGCGGACTTGAGGAACCCGCGCGCGATCTCCGTCGATCGGTGAAGCGAGGCATCGTCGAGCCCGTGGGAAACGAGACTCGCTCCGATGAGCTTGGTGGTGGTGAGCATGTCGCCCGCCGGCAGCGAGAGGCCCTGAGCCTTGTTGCGGATGACCTCCATGTTCTTCGCTGCAGCGGCCATCGCCTGCTCAAATGAGTCGGCGCCCTTGAAGAGGTTATTGGAGAGGAAGATGTTGGCGAGCGCGCGTTGGCTTTGGCCGAACTTGTCGGAGGCCTGCATCGCCGTGTGCATGACCCCAAGGATTCCGCCCGTACCGAGCCCCATTGAGGCGACCAGGCCCGCGGAGAGGCGCTGGAACGAGAGCAGCGCGTTGTCGGCGGCAGCCGAGATGCCGCCGACCGCGTCTTGAACCGCACGGGAGTTGACGACCGCGTTCCCAATGTCGAAACGGAATTCGGTTAGGACAGTGAAAACTTGCGGACCCAGACCCATTCAGGATTCCCTTCCTGACTCCTTGGAGAGGAGATCAGCCACTTGCTCGCATACGATCCGGAACTGCGTTGCCGTCAGATCCAGGATGTCAGCCGGCCGCAGGCTCGTGTAGCGGCACAGCCAGGCTATTTGCCTCCAGAGGTTGCGTGTTCGATCTGGAACTCCCCCATATCAGTGCCCCCCGAGAGCTGGCCGACGACCTGCTGGAGCTGATTGAACTCGGCGAGCGAAAAGAGCGCGTCGAGCTGCTCGCACTCCGAGCGCGCGATCGGGCGCCCATCGACCTCGAGCAGGAGGATCTTCAGGAGCTCCGCATTGGACTTGGTCGCCAAGAGGAATGCGTTGTCCTTCGACTTGCTGGCCGCTACCTGCATCGCCATCTCCTGGTCCCGGATCTTGGGCTCCCGGAGCATGACGACCTTCTTGGATCCGAGCACGACTCGGATCGCGTTCACTGCGTTGTCCATCTCACTTTTCCTTTCTCGATGGATTGCGAGAGGGGTGGGGCCGGAGGGAGTCGAACCCCCGACAACCGTCGCGCGATATCGCGCGAAGGTGCTCTAGCCACTGAGCTACGGCCCCATCCGTCTCGCGGGTTACTCCGCGGCCCCTTTCGGGGCAGCAGGCTTGTCGCCTGGCTTCTTCGTCGCCGACTTGTCGCCGGCAGGCTTCTTCGACCCTTCCTTGGAGCCCTCGAGCTCGGCAGGGCCGGCCGCGGCCTTCGCCACCTTGGCCTTCTGCTTCTCGAGGGACTTGCGCATCTGCATTCCCATGTTAGAGCGCCTGCCTTCCCGAGGCCTGGAACTCGAGCGTCTTGACGATCTTCTCGTTCAGACCGCCCTGCTTCCGGCTCATCTTGAACTGGCAGTCGAAGTAGACGTAGCTCTGCGAGCGGCCGTCCGGATAGTTCTCGGTCGTGACGAACGTGTAGTCGGACACGCCGATGCCAGCCAGGTTGTTGGTCACGAGCGCATCGATGAACTTGTCCACCTCCGCGTCCTTGACCTCGGTCTCGAGCGAGCCAGACCAGCCCTCGATCGTCTGATCGCCCTCCGGAACCGGCCGGCCGACGTAGAACGCGCGCGAGAAGCTCGAGTCCTGCTTGATATCGACGCTCGTGATGTCCACGATCCCGACGATCGCGCCGTCTTGGAAGAGCTTGATCGTCCCGTTATGTCCGCGAATGCTTGGAGCCATCTGTTAGTCCTTTCCTTACTGTTCGGTGACGACGACGCTTTCGCCAATCTCGGCCGAAAGCACGATGTAGCGCATGGAGCTGAAGATCCGGCGCTTGTAGAGGATCTTGAAGAAGCCCGCGGCGATCGAGTCGTCGGTGTTGAGCGACTCGGTGTCGATGAGCTTCGCCTTGCCGGTCTTCACGTCCGCGTCGGTCGGGAGGATCCCCGCCTGCTCGAGGCTCTGGTCGAACCGCGTGATCGCCGCCTGAACCAGGGTGCGGTTCTCCTTCGAGTTGACCGCGTTCTGGTAGTTCTTCAGGTACTTGGCGACGCTGTTGGTCAGGAAGTCCGCCATGCGACGACGGAGGATCATGACCTTCGAGCTGTCTGCGATCTGCGTGACCACGCCCGACTTCACCGAGTAGCCGATGTCCGAGTCGTGCTCGAACGCGCAGATCCCGGCGTCCTTGAGCGCGATGTAGTTCGCGCGGCTCAGGCTCTGCTTGAGCCCGGTGACGCCGAACAGGAAGCCCGAGTTCTTCTTCGCGGCCGGGTCCACGTTGGGAGCCGTCTGCGAGAGGATCGAGGCCAGCCAGGAGGCGGGCGGCGTGTAGACGAGCTCGCCGCCGATGCTGGTCTGCACCCACGGGTAGGCGTAGATCACGCGACCATCGGTGTCGCGGTAGCTCGCGACGTCGGTGACGGCGTCCGAGACCGTGTCGTCCTCGTCGCCGCACAGGATGACCATCTTGTCCTGCGTCGCCGCGGCGTGCGCCTCGAGATAGCCATTCCGAGCCGCGTTGTACGCGTCGAGGAAGAGCACGTTGCCGGCGCCTTCCTGCTCGGCCATCGCGATCGCGTCCTCGTAGTCGCCATCGACCACGGTGCCATCGGAGCCCGAGGCGAGCGCGGTGAACGCGGCGTTGGTCGGCTCCGCGGCGTCGCTATTGACGACCACCGAGATGAGCTTCGAGCCCGCGAACGGGTTGGAGGCCGCGATCGCGGTGATCACGACGTTGTCGTAGACCTCCTGGAGCATGACCGAGTCGGGCGTGGTGTCCTTCACGGTGTACTTCTTGCCCGAAGTGGTCCCGGCCTCGATCTTGACCTGGATGTTGTTGCCGTAGGCGCCCTTGCCCTGCTTGGCGTAGAACGTGATCCGGTCGGTCGAGCTCGACTGGAAGGCCTTGGAGGCCTGGACGGCGTCGGCTGCGATCACGCGAATCACCCTGAGCCGGCCGAACTTCTTGTTCTTGAGCGCCTTGTTGGCGCCAAAGGCGTCGCTCTTGCCGTAGAGCTCGTGGAACTCGCCGATCGAGCCGACCTCGGTCAGAGCGGAAGGCCCGCGCTGCGCCTGGGCGACCATGATCGCGATGTTCGCGGCCACGCCAGCCACATTGGGCGCCGGCGCCGACTCGTTGATGATGATTCCGTCCACGTCATCCCACGCGGTGGGATCGGTCGTCCTGAAGATTCCCATTTCGTTCTCCCCTTTTGGTTACAGGATTGGTTCCGCTTCCTGCTCATCAGATGGCGGAGTCGGAATCTCGAGCTTCACGTCGAAGTTGTTCTCGATGGTTTCCATCAAATAGTCTAACGACTCGGTCGTCGCGCGGACGTCGGCGACCAGGTCGATCTTGATTCGCCACTCGTCGCGCTGGGACTCCTCCATGCGATCCGGGAACGTGAGCCCGAGCATCGTGTAGGAGGCGAGCTCGTTGAAGTAGTCCGCGAGCGTGAGGGTCACGCCCTGCTTGAGCGCGAGGAAGAGCTTCTCCTGGAACGCGTGGCGCTCGAACTTGTTCGCGCACCAGACGTCGAGCTGGAACTTCACCTCCCAGCGCCCTACGCAGCGCCGGACGAGAGCCTTGTGCGTGCTCGCGTTGGGTTCGCCTCGAGCCACGACGTAAGGCATGGCGTTCTGGAGCGTCGGCGAGCGCATGAAGAGAGAGGCGCACGGGTACTTGAGCTGCTGGCTTGCGCTCGGGAAATCATCGTAGACCGCGACCAGGCCATCGACCTCTGCCTTGAGGTAGTCGGCGAACGCGTGGCTTAGGGCATAGGTGACGCTCTTATTTGCCAAGGTTCTCGAACTCCCGTTTGATGTTTTCGATGATTTCGGGAATTGCGTCTTCCATGATGTGCCGGGGCTGGATGCCGCGCTCGGCGATCTTCTTCTGTGCCGTCTTGGCGAGCGCCCACACGTCGCTCGAATATTCGTAATCCGGCCCGCTCCCTTGCGGCCCGGTCACAAACTTCTCGCCAGTCTCCGGATCCTTCACTCGGTTGCGGAGCACACGGTTTGCCCATTCGAGAAGCGGCCCGATCGGAGGCGTGAACGGCCGCGCCCCGTACTCGATGATCGGCGCGTGCGGCGCGTAGTTGCCCAGGATCGCGCCCCACTCCTCGCGCTGAAAGCCCCAGCTCTGCGCGTAGAGGCCTGTATCGATCGGAGATCGCTCGACCAGCATCGGGATCGACTTCATGATCCCGGAGAGCGTGGCGTTCTTCAGGCGCTCGATATGAGCGTCTGAGAAGGCCCCGAGCTCGCGCGCGAGCTCCTCGAGCTTGACGACCTTCCGCTCGGTCACGGCCTGGAGCTCAAGGCCGCTTGACCTTGAGGTTGAGCTTCTTGAGGATCTTTGCGGTCTCGGTCTCGGCCTTCGCTTGCCACGCCGCCCGCTGTGCGCGCGAGATGGTAGCCTCGCCCGCAACAATGCGAGCCTTTCCTAGAGCGGCAAGGACGCGCATTCCCGGCTTGGTCTGGGCCGCGAAGCTAGCGCCGCCATACGAAGCCAGGCCGAGCATCCCTAGACCGACCGGGCCGGTGGTCTCCTTTTCGGTGCTCGAGCCCGCTACCGCATTCAGCGTTCCCGCGGCTGCGGCGCCAATGGCTGCGCCGCGCGAGATCGACTTAAAGATCGCCCCTGAGCTCCCGGCCGCGAAGATGCCTAAGTAGGCTCCTACGCCTGAGCCGATCTTTGCACCAGCGAGGAACCGCGAGCCGAATCCACCTCCCCCGCCTGACTTCTGGGGAGCCAACGAACGAGCGAGCTCCTCTCGGTCAAGCTTGCGCTCTTCGCGACGGATTGCCTCGAGCGTCGGGCTGCGACTGGAGACAACCCAGCCCCCCGGAGCCCGCTTTACCTTGCTGCCCTTTTCGCGAATCGGAATCACGCGCCCGCGGCGCCGAATGAATCTCACTCTGTCTTCGCTCATTGCTTGCTCTTCCTCCGAAGTAGGACATGCCAGCAGAGTAGGCGCTCCTCGACCGCGATAACGGTGTAGTAGACGTCGCCCACCCGATAGAGCTTCTCGACCGCCTGGTCGTCGGTCGTTCCGTCGATCTCGGACTTCACCGGGAAGCTCTGGCGCGAGACCCATCGGAGCTTGATGTCGCTCTGCTGGATCGCGCCGCCCTCCTTGATTCGAATGTCGTCGGTGTATTGCTGGATCGCCGGAGAGGGGAGAACCGGGACTTCCGTGTCACGGTACTCCCCATCGCCGGGCTCAGATCCGGACCAGCGACGGGTTACTAGGTAGACCGGCGCCTTCGCAGCCCCGAGGTCATCTCGGAGAGTCAGGATCGAATTGATGTTCTCTCTAAGCTCCTCGATCATACGACGACGTTGCCGTTGGCTCCGCAGCTCCGCATCGGAATGCCGATTAGGGTGGCTAGGTCGATGAGCACGCGGTTCTTCTCGGACTTCAGAACCTTATGGCTGTCCTGGTAGAACTCGATGTCGTCGAGGCGCTTGATGCCGGCTTGCTTGAGCTTGGCGTCGAGCTGCGTGTCGATCGTATCGAGCCGCGTGAGGAGCGACTCGACCTCGGTCTGCGCGTCGCCCGAGATCCCGTCGAGCTGGCGCTTGACGATGTTGGAGTAGTCCAGCGACGTGGAGACCAGCGTGCCGTAAGGCCACCCGAGGAGTCGGAGGATCTTGGTCTTCTGCGCGCTGGATAGAGCCACGGGTTACTCCCCCTTCTTCTTCTTCGACTTCGGCTCGACTTTCGCTTGCGCCGCCGAATCGGCTTCCGGAGCCGGGGCCGTCGCCGCGGCCTTCTTTGCCTTCATTCTGGCGAGCGCGCGGCGCCCTGCCATTGTTCCGCCCATGCTTTTCCTCCTGGTTGGAATGGAGTGAGGCGGAAGGGTTCCGGGGAAAAGTCCGGCCCTCCCGCCCCACACTTGGTTACCCGATCAGAGCGGGTAGTACTCGACGACCAGGACGGCGTCGGTCAGCGCGACCGCGGTGCCCGAGTCGGTCTCGTTGTAGACGACCTTGAGCGTGGAGCCGGCAGCCTGCTCCTCCTGGCCGCTCACGATGTTGAGCGCCTTGGCGACGTTCGCCGTCACGGCGCCCTCGTGGGCCGCGCGCGTGTCGAGCTCGGCGACCTCGGTCGAGCCGTTCATGAGCTGGAGCTGCACGAAGTCCGTGTTGCTCGCCGCGATGCCGGCGCCGTTGATCAGCGCCACGCTCTTGATGACCATCTTCTCCGTGCAGTAGAGGCCCGGGACGGTCTTGTCGGCGCTCGGAGAGCCGAGCGGGATAACTACGACGTGCCGGTTATTGTCATTGTTCACTGAGAAACCCTCTTTGAATAGAAGTTGTTGAAAAAAGCCCGACTCCCCCTGCGCTGCTGGAGGGGAAGCCGGGCACGGTGGTTGCGGTCACGCCGCCTGACTGGTGGCGAACGTGTGCTGGAGGATCCGCTTGTCGCTCGCGGAGACCTTGGCGTGGAGCGAGAGGATCCCGAGCCACATGGTCGCCGTCACGATCGTTTCGCGAGCCAGGATGTCGCGATCCTTCTCAGGGTGCAGGTCGTTCGCGATGTAGATCCCGAACGGGTTGGCCTTGAAGGAGTACGCGGCGAAGGTCTTCTTCGACGCGACGTTCGCGAGCTGCGGCATCGAGTCGAGCGTGAAGAGCGCCTGGCCGAGCAGACGACCCTGGAAACCAGGGGCGCCGTACATCGGGTCGGTGGCCTGCGCCGAGAGGAACGCCGTCCCGGCGTCCTTCATCAGGTCCAGGAAGCACAGCGAGTGCATCGCGATCGCGATGGCCTGGTCGTGCTTGTCGCCGAACCCGAGCACCTTGCCCTCGAGGATGTTGGCGACGGTCGCCTTGCCGTTGGCATCGGCGGCGACGAAGCCATCGGCGTACTTGCCCGACGTGCTGATCTCGGTGATGAGATCGGCGTCCACCTGCTCAGCGATGACCTGAGCCATCTGGCGCTGAGCCTCGCTCTCGGCCGCGGCGTCATCCGGACCCGTGGCGCTCTTGCGGATCGAGGCGTCGTTCCAGCCGACGGCCTTGCCGAGCTCGTACACCGTGCACGAGAAGGCGTCGTCGGACAGCTTATCGACGACCAGCGACTCGTTCTCGGCAGGCTTCTGAGCCGCGCCGACCTTCTTCCAGTACGGGAAGGTCACGGTCTCGCCCGGCTTGCCGGTCAGGGTCTTGTCCACCAGCGCGAGCTGGCCGAGGCCCATCTTCCGATCGAAGTAGGCCAGGATGTGGTCCGACCAAACCTTTGGGACGAACGCGATATCCGACTTCTGAGTTGCACCCATCTATCATTCCTCCGAGATGTTCAGAGAAGCCGCTTCTCGCGCGCCTCGTTGAACAGTTTGTTGTATTGCTCGGGGTTCTTCTGGTAGAGCGCGGATTTTTCCCCAAGATTCATCTTGGCGAAGGCCTCTGCCGTCACCGCCGAAGTGGCGTCAGCATTCGGGCGCGACGAGGCATCAATCCCCGTCGAACCACCACCGGCCTTCTTGCCGCCGACCTTGGTCACCTCAGTGACGATCGCCTGGACGTCGTCTTCGGTGAGCTCGGCACCCTCTTCCAAGCCCTCGAGCTTCGAGCTCAGGAGGAACCGGAAGTAGTTCATGCCGTCCTTGGGAACTCCGTGCTCGAGCGCCAGATGAGCGATCCCGAGCTCGACCTCGAGCGCCTGCTTCTCGGTCGAGAGAGACTTCGCCAGCTCTGCCGGGTCAGTCTCCTCCTCGCCGACGCCAAGCGCCTGCTTGAGCTTCTTCTGAGTCGCCTCGAGCGCAGTGAACCGACCTTCGAGGTCTTTGTTCTTGTTGCGATGCTTGGCGTTCTCATCCCGAAGCGACTTGACCAGCTCCTTCACCTTCGCGGGGTCGGAGTAGATCGAGTCGTCATCGGCCTGCTGGTTCTGGTCGCCTTGCTGTCCCGCAGCCGCGGCCTTCCCCTGATCCTTCTCACCTTGGGCGGCAGTGCCCGACTTATCGCCCTCAGCCTGTTGGGTCTGCTCAGTAGCTCCTGGCTTCATGAGTGACCTCCTTTCTTTTCCTTGGGAGAGTCATCGACTCTTCCGCGGAATCCGCTAGCCGCTCCACGACTCGCGGTACGGAATCAGGATCGATCGGTCGTTCGGGCGGTTCGGCGGCGCCATGTAGGTCGCCTTGTGGCCGAGCGAGTACTCGACGAACGGCTCATCGACCGGGACGACCGGGATGTTCTTCGAGAGCACCTTGGAGTCGTCGCCTGTGCGAGCGTCGAGCGGGATATAGAGCGTCTTCATGAGGTCCGGGAGATCCTTCTGCTGGACCTCGCGCATCCCCGCGAGCTTCCCGTAGGAGTAGACGCCCATGAGCTCGGTCCGGACGATCCGCGTGAGCCGCCACTCCTCACCCAGGAAGAACTTCCCGACGCGCGCGACCACCTCGCCCATCGGGATCTCCTCGACCGCGGCGAGCGAGAGGTTCTGCGCAAACAGCGAGCGCATCTGCTCGGAGTAGGCCGAGATGCTCGCCTCGTACTTGTTGAACAGGAAGTTCGACGTGTCCGAGGCGACCTGGACGACGTTGACGTTGATCGGCACCACGGCGCCCGAGAAGATCCGCTCGAACCGCTTGATCTCCTGGACGAGCTGCTCGATCCCGAGCTCCGAGAGCGTCATGCCGGCCGAGCTCATCCCCTCGGTGAGCTGCTGGTTCATCTGCGCGATGCCAGCCTCGATCTGCGCGAGCACGCCGCCGAGCGCGTCGCGCAGCA
>Ga0196963_10000345_pt1 | contig 44006 bp, 30 predicted proteins | sample S1_5metaG_FD_148600 | JGI IMG/M metagenome (GOLD analysis project Ga0196963, IMG submission 148600) | Soil microbial communities from Anza Borrego desert, Southern California, United States - S1_5 | ecosystem: Environmental > Terrestrial > Soil > Desert | place: USA: California | collected... | reverse complement strand
TGCGTTACAACGAAGACGACTGTCGCGCCACCTATCAGGTTAAAGACTGGCTCGCCAACTTTTTGAACAACTGTGAACTAACCAGCCGTGAAGTTATAGAAGTTAGCAACAAATCTTAGTTAAAATTGCCCAAATCTCCGGCATTTTTAGTGATTTGAATTACAACCTCCCGAATTTAAGCCAGTTAGTCTGAACGTATATAAGTTTTGTACCTTAAATTAACTCTTACCAGGAGATCGACATGCCTCCAGTCTTTCTAATTTTATTAGCAACAGCCTTAGGGAGCGTTTTGGCATGTATAAAAACCTCTCACGAAATTTCGCGCGTGCTGGCTGCGGCAATAGCCATAACTTGTTTAATTGGCGGCTTGGCGATCGCTCCTTGGCAAGTTCAGGCGTTAGTTGTCCTGGTGCTGCTTGGCACAGAACGCCTCTACAGAACCCCGCCAGAACGTTCCTCCCATTAAGTCATCACCGGCGGAATGCGATCGCCGACTTAAAAAGCCTAGATTCATCAGCAAGCAGGGCAGGAATCAATCTTGCCTTTTATTTGTGAATAGACCAGTGATGGCGCAAATCCCGTACAATGGCATGGAGCCAAACCAACCCACTGCCGGGGTTTTCCAGCTTTTTCTCAGAAAGTTAGAAAAAGAAGTTGACAACCACGGATAAAGAAGGCAGAATAATATTCGGCTCAAAAAATGGGACTGTAGTTCAATTGGTTAGAGCACCGCCCTGTCACGGCGGAAGTTGCGGGTTCGAGCCCCGTCAGTCCCGTAGAAAACTTTAGATTCAATCTAAAACATTGTCCTCAGGCTTTGTCGGAGAGAAAATGCTGGTCAGAGTTCGTATTGCCCCCAGTCCTACCGGAAACTTACACATCGGTACAGCGAGAACTGCTGTCTTCAATTGGCTCTTTGCTCGTCATCATGGCGGTCAGTTCATTCTGAGAGTTGAAGATACCGATGTCGAGCGATCGCGCCCAGAATACACCGAGAATATTCTGGAAGGTCTGACCTGGCTAGGGCTGAACTGGGATGAAGGGCCAAAGTTTCAATCCCAGCGCCTCGATCTCTACCGTCAAGCAATTCAGACCCTACTAGATAAAGGTCTTGCCTATCGCTGTTACAGCAGCGAAACAGAACTCGAAGAAATGCGGGCGGCTCAAAAGGCAAGACACGAAGCCCCTCGTTACGACAATCGTCACCGCAACCTCACCCCAGAACAGCAAGCCGCCTTTGAAGCTGAAGGACGCCGTCCGGTGATTCGCTTCAAAATTGATGATGCGCGAGAAATTAGCTGGAAGGATATGGTACGGGGGACAGTCACCTGGAAAGCCAGCGACCTCGGTGGTGACATGGTGATTGCGCGTGCGGCTGATAACAGCATTGGTCAACCCCTCTACAACTTAGCCGTGGTTGTGGATGACATTGATATGCAGATTACGCATGTCATCCGGGGAGAAGACCATATTGCCAATACCGCCAAACAAATCCTTCTCTACGAAGCCTTGGGAGCCAATGTCCCCGAATTTGCCCATACGCCTTTGATTTTGAATAAAACTGGGCAGAAGCTTTCTAAGCGGGATGGAGTAACTTCCATCTTTGACTTTAAACAAATGGGCTACATCGCTCCAGCATTAGTCAATTACATGACCTTGCTGGGTTGGTCACCACCAGATTCCACCCAAGAAATTTTTACCTTAGACACAGCCGCGAAAGAGTTTAGCTTTGATCGGGTAAATAAAGCCGGAGCTAAGTTTGACTGGGATAAGCTCAACTGGCTCAATAGTCAGTATTTACATGCAATGCCCATCCCGGAATTGACTGACCTGCTGATTCCTTACTGGCAAGCGGCGGGATATGAATTTGATCCAGAAGGCGATCGCGCTTGGCTAGAACAACTCACGGCTGTCCTTGGCCCCAGCTTGACCAAGTTGCAAGATGCCGTTGAGATGAGCCAAACTTTATTTAGCAAAACTGTAGCCTACAACGAAGAGGCAACAGCTCAGTTACACCAACCCGATGCCAGTAACGTGCTGCAAGCGATCTTAGCCGCCTTAGAAAGTCAGTCAGATCTAACACCAGAAGCAGGCCAGGAGATTATCAAACAAGTCACCAAAGAGAAAAACCTGAAAAAAGGAGTCGTCATGCGATCGCTCCGCGCTGCCCTAACAGGGGAAGTCCATGGGCCTGATTTAATTCAATCCTGGTTGCTACTCAGATCACGAGGGCTGGATCAGGCTCGGTTGAAACAAGCGCTAGAAACTGCAAAAGGTTAGCCAGCAGAAGCAATTCTGTCTGTAACCTAGTTGTGGAACTTTGTTAAGTATCCCTGCGTCCTTACTAGAACTAGAGCATACTGTTGCTCATAAATGCGTCGTTTATAGCACTCAAAATGCACAACTTAGTGCCGAAGCGAAGCTCCGAACTTGTGCCTCATTTCCCTTGGCAAGCCCTTATAGGCACTCCTGTAGTAGCTGCTACCCTTTTGTTAACAGCTCCCGCTCAAGCCCAGGCAGCGCCAAACCCGCCATTATTTCAGAACGTCACGCTTAGCCCTTATTCTTCCCAAAATCCCGTAACGATTCGGGGAATTAGTGGGGGTTCAGTACCAGCAACCAAGGTAGCTGGTCGTACAGAAACAGCAACGGGGCCTTGTGCTGGTTTTACCGATGAAAAGCCAGACCATACATTGGTTTTAACTTCTTTTTTCAAAAATCTCAGCATTGAAGTAGAAAGCCCCGAAGATACCACAATCGCTATTAGCGGCCCTGGGGGTACCTGGTGCAACGATGACCACCGTGGCAAGAATCCTGGACTCAGCGGTCAGTGGCTTGCTGGTTCCTATGGAATCTGGATTGGTTCTTACGAAAAAAATAAGTACATTCCCTACGCCATCCGGATTCAAGCTAAGTAACCCGTTCTTTAAAGTCTCAAGCTTTAAAATCCCCTTCCCCTATCTCTTTAGCATTGGGTGGCAGCGATAAGGGAACAGCTACAACTTTCCCATATCCCCACGCGGTGGTTATAAACTTCTGCCATCCTGCGCTAACTATTCCCTTGTCTCCCTTTCAGCATCCCAACCTGTCAATTTCCGCTAGTTAGACCCGTTAGGTGCGTGACAGCATTCAGTGTAGCGATAAAATTTGCCACAGTCTTTGTGAATTTTTTATTATAAATTTTTAAGCATTTGCAAACCTAGTGAATCAGGTTTGGGAATAATAAAATTGAATTTAGGAACATGAAACTTTGCCTCGTAGGGTTTCATGTTCCTAAAATTGTTAAGGATACTGCTGAAATTTTTCCTATAGGTACTGAAATAAAAAGACTTGAGGTAATTTACCAACCTATTTCCCACCGCCCAAAGGCATCCTAGCTGATGAAAATGGTTGCGGCAAGTTTCGATTAACTTACGCCTTCCATCATCTGCTAGGGGTTTAACCGCTTGCCTACTCAAGTTGCCTGAAACGCTTTCCTCATTCTCTCAATTGAGCCTGGGAATCAACTTCTAGGCGGCGGGGGCGTGAAGGTGCAATCAGTAAGTTAACTTACTTGGCAATGCTGCCAAGTTTGCTGAAAAAGGGAGTATAACGTTCAAAGTAGGGTATCACAAGAGAAACTTCGCTTTCAGGTGGAAGATACAAGCACTAGCATTGCACCCAAGCCTTTAGCAGCAACGAATGTCATTCTTATAAATTTAGTTATGCCAGTAATGGATGGTTGTAAAGCCGTCCATCGCGTCATAATACGACCATATCTACAATCAAAAGAATATATAAGTCACAAGTTTAACTTGCAAAGCCTAAAATTGAGTGATCGCTCAAATAAAGTGAGCAGTATCTTACTAAATATGGCAAAACTAGGCAATCTCAACGGTATTAAAAAGGAGCGTCTTACTGAAAAAATTTAGTTTATCAATCGATATTTTTGCTGCTCATCTGAGTCAAATCAATTATAAATTTTAAAGTAAAAACTGTTCATAAAACAGTATTAGAGGTGTAAATGAGTATTGATAAGGATTATAAAGGGGTTATCTTAATTGTTGATGATAATCCGACCAATTTAGATGTACTGTCTGAGTTTTTATCGAGTGCTGGTTTAAAAGTTTTAGTAGCTGAAGATGGTGAAAGTGCCCTAGAAACAGTTAAATATGCTTCACTTGACCTGATTTTGCTAGATGTGCTGATGCCGGGAATCGACGGGTTTGAAACTTGTCGCCGTTTGCAAGCAAATGAGTCAACCAAAGATATCCCAATCATTTTTATGACTGCCTTAACGGAGCCAGTCGATAAAGTTAAAGGATTAAAACTTGGCGCGGTTGATTACATTACGAAACCGCTACAACATGAAGAAGTTTTAGCCCGTGTGAATATTCACCTGCGTCTACAAAAACTAACGAAAAGACTAACTGAGCAAAATAAGCATTTAGAACAGGAAATTCAACAGCGCAAACAAATTGAAGAAAAACTCCGACAACATAGCAATGAATTAACTGATTGGACAAACCGCTATGAAGCCGTCATTCAGGCGAGTGATCAGATTTTTTACGATTGGAATTCTCAGACAAATGAGCTCAGCTATGGAGGTGCCCTAGAGCGAATCTTAGGCTACTCAATCGATGAGATGTCCGGCAATTTGACCCACTGGTTTGAGTTGATTCATCCTGAAGATCAAAACCTATTTAAGCAGGAAATTCACCGAGTTCTGGCGACCAAAGAGCCATTTCATCTAGAATACCGTTTACGTCGGCAAGATAACACTTACATCACGGTTGAAGATAAGGGGTACTTCTTTGTAGAAAGTACAGGGAATACCGAGCGCATGGTAGGCTTCGTTGTTGATATTAGCGATCGCAAGCAAGCAGAAAGCCTCGTGAGTGGGCAAACCAGAGTTCTGGAAATGATTGCTACTGGAGCAGAACTACCAGATATCCTCGATACCTTGGCTCGATTACTAGAAGCCCAGTCTAGCGGGATGCTCTGCTCAATTCTCATTCTTGATCAAAACGGCAAAAATCTCAGACACGGGGCAGCGCCCAGCCTTCCAGCCACCTATATTTCCGCAGTTGACGGTTTACTGATTGGTTCTTGTGCTGGCTCCTGTGGAACGGCTGCATATTTGGCAAAACCGATCATTGTGACGGATATTGCCAGCGATCCTTTATGGATAGAGAGTCGTGATTTAGCCCTGAGTCACGATTTACGGGCTTGTTGGTCTATCCCCATTATCTCTACTAATAACAAGGTTCTGGGCACTTTTGGCATGTATTATCGTGAGCCTAAAAGTCCCAATATCGGCGAGTTAAAACTGGCAGAAATTGCTACCCACATCGCTGGAATTGCGATTGAGCGTCAGCAAGCACAAACCGAACAAGAGCGAGCTTTTATCGCCCTCCAAGAAAGTGAAGGTCGATTTAGATGCTTAGTTGAAGCTAATATTATTGGCATCATTTTGGTAGAGCTTAGCGGCAATATTAAAGAGGCTAATGATGCCTTTCTACAGATGGTGGGCTATACCCGCGAGGAATTGCAAGCAGGAAAATTGCATTGGCCGACTATCACTCCACCAGAATATCGTCATTTAGATGCCAAAGCGAGCGCTGAATTGAGCAATTCTGGTGTTTGCACCCCCTTTGAGAAGGAATACATTTGCAAAGATGGTAGCCGCCTTCCTGTGATGGTGGGCGGAACCTTAATAGACAAGTCTCAACCCAACGCTCTTTGTTTTGTCCTTGATCTTACCGAGCGTAAACAGGCAGATCGGAAAATTCGTGAACAAGCAGCTTTGCTCGATATTACTACCGATGCGATTCTGGTTAGAGACTTAGACAACCAGATCTTATTCTGGAACAAAGGTGCTGAACATCTTTACGGGTGGGAAGCAGAATTTGCCATCGGCAAAAATGCTAATCAGCTTTTATACAAAGAGATATTACCTCAACACCAAAAGCGTCAAAAAACGATTGTTGAGCAAGGGGAGTGGCAGGGAGAATTGCATCAAATTACCAAAGAAGGTAAAGCGATCATTGTTGCTAGCCGCTGGACTTTGGTGCGGGATGAAGAGGGAGAACCCAAATATATTCTCACTGTTAGTACAGACATTACAGAAAAAAAACATCTAGAAACACAGTTTCTTCGTGCCCAACGCTTAGAAAGTGTGGGAACGCTGGCTAGTGGAATCGCCCACGATCTCAATAATTCACTAGCTCCTATTTTAATGGCTATTCACCTTCTAGAAAAGAAACTGAAAGATGACCAAAGCCAGCTATTATTGAAAACTTTAGAAAGTAATACAAAACGCAGCGCTGACTTAGTAAAACAGGTGTTATCATTTACGCGAGGAGTTGAAGGAAAACACGCAGTTTTACAGATAGAAGAATTGATTATAGAAGTTGAGCAGATTGTTAAACAAATCTTTCCTAAAAATATTGAAGTTCGCACAAATCTATTAAGTGAAAATATTGGGAATGTTTCTGGCGATGCTACTCAACTACACCAGGTGCTCATGAACCTCTGTGTAAATGCTCGTGATGCTATGCCAGACGGAGGGACGCTAGAAATTACTGCTAGGAATGAGTGGATTGATGAGAACTATGTCCGGCTCAACCTGGATGCTAAAGTAGGTGCCTATGTGTTGCTTACGGTAGCAGACACAGGAACGGGAATGCCTCGGGAAATTATTGATAAAGTTTTTGAGCCATTTTTTACGACCAAAGAGTTGGGGAAAGGCACTGGCTTAGGACTTTCAACTGTTATGGGTATTATTAAAAGTCATGGCGGTTTTATCAAGGTCTATAGCGAAGTTAGTGGTGGCACAAAGTTTAATATTTTCCTACCTAGTACCCAAACAAAAACAAGCCTGAAAAATTCTGACTCCGGTCAAAAGTTAGCTCAAGGACAAGGGGAACTAATTCTTGTAGTTGATGATGAAGCGCCTATTAGAGAAACAACCAGAATCATGCTAGAGGCAAATGCCTACAAGGTTATTGTTGCTAATGATGGGGTAGAAGCGATTTCGCTCTATACCCAACATAAATCAGAAATTAGCGTGGTTGTAATGGATATGATGATGCCATCAATGGATGGCCCAACTACGATTCGTGTTTTAGAAAGAATTAATCCTGAAGTTAAGATTGTTGCTGTGAGTGGACTCAGTACCAATCAAAAGCGAGTAGGAATGAGTAGTCGTTCGATTAAAACGTTTTTACTAAAACCCTATACTGCGGATGAATTGTTGAAGAGTTTACAGACTGCCATCTACTCTGAAGAAGTGCTCAAAAATTAGCTTCGCTCTTTAAGGCTACTAACCCCCTTAAAATCAGTCCCGTCAGGATTGAGGCGATCGCCTCAACCTATGCAATCAGCGTCAAAATTAAACTACACCTTTCTTATCCAACTACCCATGCAGATTACCCAATGTCTCCATGCAGCCGTTTTAGTTTCTAATTTACAACGAGCTGAACAGTTTTACGGTAACGTGTTGGGATTATCTAAAGTGGAGCGATCGCTTAAATATCCAGGTGCATGGTACCAGGTGGGACAGTTCCAAATTCATCTAATTGTCGATTCAACCATTACTGCACAACTACATAATCCCGAAAAGTGGGGAGGTAACCAACACATTGCCTTTGGCGTAGCGAATTTGGAGGCTGCCAAAGCACAATTACTGACACATGGCTACGAAGTTCAAATGAGTGCCTCTGGTCGTGCTGCCCTATTTACGCAAGATCCTGATGGGAATGTGATCGAGCTAAATGAGGCATGATTGAGGATTCTACCCTCTAATTCTGGGATTGGAGGCGAAAGCCTTGAGAACGTTTCATGAAAATCATTGCTTACTCCTATAGTGATCCTTTATTAGAACCTGCGCCCGATCCCACAATTTGGGGTTGGGAAGTGGATCAAATTTATCAAGATTTAGGAGGGCGTCAACAGCTGCGGCAACTGTTAAAAGATTGTCTGGCAGAACCCGTTAATTACTTGTTAATTCGACGATTGGAAGAATTGGGCGACTCTGTAAAAGATGTGAGCGATCGCCTCATTCAATTAGAATCGCAGGGAATCGAGTTAGTTGCCACAGAAGCAGAACTCCCGCAACAAGTTAACTTACTGAAACTGTTGCAGCAAATTCAATATACTCAGCGCAGCCGTCGCATCCGTCAGGGACATGCACGAAACCGCCTCAAAGCCGCACCGCCTCCAGGAAAAGCGCCCTACGGTTACAGACGAGGTAAAGATCGTTACATTCTTGACCGCAGTTCTGCCCCTGTCGTTAAAGACTTTTTTGAACAATTTCTGCTGTATGGTTCTCTCCGAGGTGCCGTGCGGTATTTAGAGAAAAAATACAGTAAGAAAATTTCCGTCTCCACAGGTCAACGCTGGTTGACGAATCCCGTATATCGCGGCGATACCGCTTATCAACAGGGTGAAGTGCTGGCTGATACCCACGTTGCCATCATTTCCAGAGAAGAAGCAGCACAAATTGACCGTCTCCTACGCCGGAACCGCCGCCTTCCTCCCCGTACCGCCAGCGCCCCTCGTTCCTTAGCTGGGTTAGTGGTTTGTGGAGAATGCCAATCGTCTACAACCGTTACCCATGTAACCACCCGGCGAAAAGACCGAGAATATCTTTATCTGCGCCCTATCAGGTGCAGCAAACAGCCTAAGTGTCGGGCTATTTCCTACGAGCAAGTTTTGGAAAAGACGATTGAAAGGATTTGCCAGGACTTACCGCGTGCGGTTGCTAGCATGAGCCTTCCTAGTATAGAGGGAGCGCCCCGAAGTTCCTTTGGAGATATCGCGCGATCGCTCACCACGGCAATTACAACCAAACAGGAAATTTTAGCCCAATTACCTGCCCTCACCGCCAACGGCATTCTCGATGCAGAAACCGCCGAATTACGCGCTTACAAACTGCGGACAGAAATCTCCCAAATTCAAGCCCAGGTGGCCCAACTGCCCCCAGTGAACTTACAAGCGATCGCCCAAGCCGTTTCCATCCCTCAATTCTGGTTAGACTTATCAGAATCAGAGCGTCGTTTCTACTTTCGGGAATTCATTCGGCAAATTGAGATTAGCCGCCAACCCCCCAACGAATGGCAGCTACAGCTTATTTTTATCTTTTAACTGAACTAGTTACTCACCAACCTTGCAGAGAAATACTTTAGAACTTACACCTTTTTACAAAAGCATGTAATATCAATTCTCTTAAAGTAAGCAACGCAGAGACAATCACTTGGTAGAACATCTGCGTTCATCTGCGTCTATCTGCTTTCATCTGCGTTCAAATCTCAAGACTTAATTTTAGCGATCAACTCTCATGTGTCACCAGATTTTAGAGGATTGGCATAAGTCCTGACTTCTCTCTTCACTCCTAAGTCTTTTTCCACAACATTGAACCTTTTTGATCTGGGTCTGGTCTAAACCCACACAACAAACGGATAACGTTGTTGCTCACACGCCCACAACCAAACGCTCCTACACATATGAAAATGAAAGCTTTGTTCTTTTTGCCAGCGACTGTCGCATTGCTCTTGACTGCTGTCCCAATGATTCCCTCTCTCAATGACGCTGCCTTTGCTGGCCCTGGTCAGACAGGTGGACGGGGAATGAAATTCAACCAGCTGAATTTGACAGATGCCCAAAAGGCTGAAATGCAGCGAATTCATGAATCGACTCGCCAGCAAATGGATACAATTCTCACCGCAGAACAGAAAGAACAACTGCGCGTTGCTAAGGAACAACGGCAAAGACCTAACCTGAATCTGACTGAAGAACAAAGAACAAGAATGAAAGAGGTTCGGCAATCTTCCAAGACTCAGATGGAAGCAGTGCTCACAGATACCCAACGGCAACAACTTGAGCAATTGCGTCAGCAATGGCAACAACGCCGTCAGCAACGCCAAGCCTCATAGGTAGTTGTCACTTCGGGTTGACTCAATCATGATGTAGTTTTGCTTTTGGGAATAAAGCCAAAAATCCACGTCTGAAGGTCTTTATTTCCCAACATTACAACTAAAGTCAATTACGAATTGGCGATCCGAATTAAATAATTCGGATCGCGTAGCTTTTGAGTTTTTCTAAAACTTTAATAGCACTTGAATAATTACGTGTAATCAAACGAATTTGATATGATCAGCCTCTCGTTAGAGCTATAAATTTTTATAAAAGTTCATAATGTGGACGTAGAAGCTTCCTGTATAGGAGCGCTAATCATAGCTATGAATCAAACCTCTTCTCAACCAGCAGTGAGCAAAGCCCAAAAGTCACGAAATTCTGTGGCTTTGCCTTTTTTATCTGTACAGTCTAGTTGGCTTCCTGTGTTATTGACTGGACTACTCATCGGCTTGACAGGTTGCGAGGTTTTCCCTAAAGCCGAAGCGGAAGCGCAGCCTAAACGTCCAGGAGCCGGGAGAGAAGGAAAACCAACCCCTGTAGATGTGGCGATCGCGCGCACAGGTGCTTTACGCCAAGATACAGAATATACAGGCACAACCATACCCTTACGGGAAGTTTCTGTCCGTTCCCAAGCTGAGGGAAAATTACTCAACTTGTATACCGATCAGGGAAACACTGTCACGCGGGGACAGTTACTTGCCCGGCTCGATGATACCTTGTTGCAAACTGCCGTCACTCAAGCTGAAGCAGAGCTAGCATCCCGTGAGTCTGAAGTCGCTCGTGCTCGAACTTTAGTCAGTAATGCCCGTACCCAAGTAGAACAAGCGCGTCTCGAACAACAGCAAACCCAGAATGATGCCGCCCGCTTCCAAAAACTTTTGAGTGCGGGTGCTGTTTCTCAGCAACAAGCAGAACTAAGCCAAACTGCCGCAGGAACGGCAGCCCAAGCGGTTCGTGCTGCCCAAGAACAAGTTCGCACAGAACAACAGGCAGTAGCAGCCGCAGAAAGCCGAGTCATTGCCCAACGCGCCGTCGTCGCCCAAGCACGGGAACGTCGGTCTTATGCCTTAGTAACTGCCCCCATTACAGGGATAGTTTTAGAAAAATTCACAGAACCGGGAAATTTAGTTTCAGCAGGTAGTGAAGTCCTCAAAATTGGGGACTTTAGCCGCGCCAAGGTCGTGGTTCAAGTTTCAGAATTAGAAGTTTCAAAAATTCGAGTGGGGCAGAGTGTACAAGTGCGTCTAGACGCTTTTCCCCAAACAGAATTAACGGGACAAGTGACTCATATTTCGCCCTCTGCCGATCCAACGGCGCGTATATTACCGATAGAAATTACAATCCCCAATACAAATGGACGCATCGGCAGTGGGTTGCTGGCGCGAGTGCGCTTTTCACAACAAAGCAATCAACGGGTTATCGTACCCCAAACAGCCTTAAGAGCCGGAGAAACAAGGGGAAGAGAAGGGCAAGGGCAATCACAAAGGGAAGGGCAAACCACTGCCAATAAGCAGGCAAAGCTATTTGTGGTGCTTGGAGACGGACAAAATGCAAAAGTGGCAGCGAAACAAGTAACGCTAGGCGATCGCGCGAATAATCAAGTTGAGGTTCTCTCCGGGTTACAGCCAGGAGAGCGATTGGTCATCCGCAGCGGCAAACCTTTAAAAGATGGGGAAACTGTGCGTTTAAGTGTGTTGTCAGAATCGTCATCAAATCGCCAAAATCAACAATCTAAAACCCAAAAGCCTGAATAATGCAGAATCGTGAGACGACCGGATTTAGTATCAGCGCGATCGCTATCCGCCGCCACATTGGGACTCTCGTACTCACTGTGGCAGTGATTGTAGTAGGGGTCTATTTTCTATCACAACTGCAAGTCGATCTCTTACCCTCGATCTCTTACCCTCGGATTGGCGTACGGCTGAATGCACCAGGAGTATCGCCAGAAGTTGCCATTGAAGAAATAACTAAGCCATTAGAAGAAGCCCTTTCTGCCACTGAAGGAGTCGAGCAGGTTTTCTCCCAAACCCGCGAAGGACAAGTCAGTGTCGATTTGTTCTTTAAACCAGGCGGAAATATTGACCAAGCCTTAAACGATGCCACCGCATCCTTTAACCGCGCCCAAGGAAACTTACCCGATATTGTTGAACAGCCACGCTTATTTAAAGTAGATCCTTCCCAATTACCTATTTATGAATTGGCGCTAACCTCTCCTTCCTTGCAAGCGGTAGATCTGCGAGTCTTTGCCGAAGAAGAACTGGCGCGTGAACTGGGGGTGATTCCCGGCGTGGCATCTGTAGACGTTGCTGGGGGGGTCGCCGAAGAGGTACGGGTTAAGCTTGACTTGCAACGGCTACAAGCGGTGGGAGTTGGCTTAACGGATGTCTTAAATGCGCTACGCGATCGCAACCAAGACATTTCCGGCGGTCGGCTGCAAGAAAGCAGTGGACAGCCACTAACGCGGACGATCGGCAAATTTAAAGATGCTAGTGAGATTAGTGATCTGTCGTTTGAAGTCAGGACAAGTAGCACCTCTACCACTGCCCCTGCCCCTGCCCCTCGTGTCTACTTGCGAGACTTTGCTGAGGTGATTGATGGCACAGAAGATCAACGGATATTTGTATCTCTAAACGGAGAACCAGCAGTCAAACTTAGCATTCAGAAGCAACCCGACGCCAACACCGTTACAGTTGTGGACGGCGTGAAAAAACTGATTCAAGAGCTTAAGCAGTCGGGTTTAATCCCTGAAGATATGATTTTAATCCCGACATTAGATGAATCTCGGTTTATCCGTAATTCATTGGCTGATGTCACGACTTCGGGTGTATCGGGAGCATTATTAGCTGCGGCAGCAGTGTTATTGTTTTTGGGTTCTGTGCGCCAAACGCTGATTATTTCTTTAGCAATTCCCCTGTGTACTCTAGCAGCCGTCATTATGATGAAGCTGTTTGGCTTGTCCCTAAATTTGTTTAGTCTAGGAGGATTAGCTTTAGGGATTGGTCAGGCGATTGACACAAGCGTCGTAATTTTAGAGAACGTTTCTGAAGGCGTTGGCATCATTCCCGGTCAAACTTCACGTCCGCGTTTGCCCAAAGCTCAATTTATGCAAGAAACTCTGGCGCGTAGCCAAGAGGTGGAATCAGCGTTGATTGCAGCAACAGGAGCCAACTTGGTATCGGTGGTGCCGTTCTTTTTAATTGGTGGCTTCTTTTCGCTACTCTTTAACGAATTAATTCTGACGATTTGCTTTGCAGTAGCTGCTTCACTTTTAGTAGCCCTAACGATAGTGCCCATGCTGACCTCTCGCCTACTATCTATTCAGTGGTCGAGCCGGGTTAGTGAGTTATGGATATTACAAGTTTTTAATCGGCGATTTGAGGATGCTACGCGCAGCTATTCCGGCGCTTTAGTTAAAGCGGTGCGCTATCGAGTGCTAGTCGTGGTAATCGCCTTTCTGATTTTAGGTGGCGGCGGTTTGTATTTAAGCGGTCAACTTGCCCAAGAAATTCTCCCCCGAATTAGCACCGGACAAGCTAACTTAAATGCTCAGTTTCCGCCGGGTACGTCTTTGGAAACTAACCGAAAGGTGATGGCGATCGTTGATGAGATTCTCCTCAAGCAGCCAGAAACTGAGTATGTTTTTTCTACGGCTGGCGGGTCTTTATTCGGCACTAATACTACGACTAATCCCTCCCGTGGTTCTGGCACCATTACCCTAAAACCAGGTACTGATGCAGCGGCTTATGCGGATAGGGTGAGTAAAGAATTTGAAAAGCTGAATTTAGCAGGAATTCGCTTGCGAGTGTCTCCGGGTCAGCTACGGGGCATCATTCTCAGTAATTCGCCAGTACGCGGAGCGGAAGTTGACGTTATGCTCCAAGGAAGCGACGACCAACAGCTACAGCAAGCAGGGCGGCAGGTACTTCAAGCACTGGATGAGAAAGTTGCACTCGTTCAGTTTCGACCAGATGCTGATGAACGACAACCAGAAGTGCAAATTATTCCTGATTGGCAGCGTTTATCTGCCTTAGGACTAACGACAACAGACATTGGTGATACGCTTCAGACGGCGGTTGAAGGGTCTACACCGACGCAGTTGCAAAGAGGCGATCGCTTAGTAGATGTGCGAGTACAGTTAGATCAAGAAGCATTGCAAGAATCTTCGCAATTAGAACAGTTACCTTTATTTGTCGCTAACAATCGCGTTGTTCGCCTCAGCGATGTTGCCACGATTACAGAAGGTCAGGCACCGGGACAAATTCAGCGGATTAATCAACGGGCAGTTTTCTTAATTGCTGGTAGTTTGAGCGAGGGCGCGAGTCTTAGCGATGCCTTGGCACAAGTCGATGCAGTCATCAAAACTCTAGACTTGCCTGAAGGAGTCCGAGTATTGCCCAGTTCTGCTGCCCAAACAAATCAGCAGTTACAGGATTCACTCAAACTCTTAGGAGGCTTGGCTGCTTTCTTAGTGTTTGCTGTAATGGCGGTGCAATACAACTCTTTAATTGATCCCTTAGTCATCATGTTCACTGTGCCCCTGGCTCTTGCTGGCGGTATCTTGGGACTTTATGTAACTAAAACTGCCATCGGTGCAACCGTGTTAGTCGGTGCTGTGTTGTTGGTGGGGATTGTGGTTAATATCGGCATCATCATGGTGGAATTAGCCAACCAGATTCGGGAAAACGAAGGGGTTGATAGAAAAACAGCCATCTTAAAAGCCGCTCCCCAGCGTCTGCGTCCGATTATGATGACCACCATCACCACCGTTTTAGGTTTGTTCCCTTTAGCGTTGGGACTTGGGGAAGGTTCAGAGTTTTTACAACCGTTAGGGATTGTAGTCTTTTCCGGACTGTCTTTAGCAACCGTTCTCACGCTGTTTATTATTCCCTGTCTCTATGTCATGCTCCATGATTTTCGCCCCTGGTCTGGGATCAAGGTACGTCCAAAACGCAGACCAATCCGTTCATCTAAACGGATTCAGCAACCTGCGGGTGTGAGGTGGAGTAAGCCTTAATCCTGATCTCTAAGAAGGGATTTCGCGCAGAAATCCCTTCTACATGGACAAAATTATCTTCACCCTAATCAGCCAACTTCTTTGATCTGCGTACCGACGGCATGGGTTACGCGCTCAATCTCCGTCCTTCAAGTTGATGAGCCGTTCGGCGTCGCTCATGGTTGCTTATTGAATCATCTGCGTTAAAAAAACACAATTTCTAGCTATGTAGAAAGGGTCATATTTAAATCTATAGAGATATGAAATTTAAACCCCTCAATTGCAACGTGGAATTAAACAGGTTGATTCAATCCTCAACCCTAAATTTAATTTCATCAGCATTGAGGAAACAGACTTATGCCTTATAAACAAGTAGACGATTTACCCGATTCTGTTAAAGAACATTTACCCAAACACGCCCAAGAAATTTTTATGGCGGCGTTCAACAAAGCAATCCAAGAGTATGACGAGGAAGAGACGGCTTTTAAAGTGGCTTGGAGTGCCGTCAAACGGGATTATGAAAAAGGAGATGATGGGAACTGGCATCAGAAAAAGTAGCAAAGAGTGCGATCGCGTATCGAAGACAACCTGTTCTTACCCCTCGATTTCTCACTGGACTAGATACTGCCGGATTTCACGCAGCATACTGGCACTGCCTTTACTATTAACCAGGAGAATTGGGGAAAGATGTGAGGGGGGATTAGCCTCAATAAAACCTGTTGCGGCGTGTTTGGCACTTGCTGTTGCTATCACAACTAGGTCAGAATTTCTCACCCACTGACGAAGCTGATCGTTACCTCCTTTGCCATGGCTGAGGTAGCCTTTAACCCCTTGGCAAACGGCTTTCAAAATACAGGCGATCGCAAAGCGGCTGGGAACTAGTATCATTTCGGTGGAGTTGCGTCTTGTCATTCCCCAGCCCTAAAGATTTGTTGTGCTGTTAAGTTCAAATCTGGGAACGTTGGGGATTCGATGCGGTTATCCCCCCTGAACTGACTAACTTGGTACTCACCCTCAACTAGCTGGTAGATCGAAAAGGTGGGTTGCTTTGGATTACCAATAAAGCGTCTACCGCCTAACCCCAAGTAATCAACAATCCAATACTCAGGAATGCCCATTTCTTCATAATCTCTAGCTTTAGTCAGGTAATCGTCTCGCCAGTTGGTGCTGACAACCTCTACTGCCAGTTTGACTGACTTTCCCTGTGAGATAGTTGAGGATTTCTTCCACAGTGGCTCATCTTGCACGGTGTCTTTGTCTAAGACTAGAACATCGGGTTGATAACCTGAAGGAATACTAGGAGGTTTGACAAGGTACGTTCTGGGAATGAAGTAGCGGAGGCTTTTGCGATCCAGTTCTACATTGAGTTTTCGGTTGAGAAAAGCAGCGACCTCTTCGTGGTCTCCAGTTGGATTCATCTCAACAATGACTCCCTCATGCAGTTCGTAACGCCCTCGTCCATCCGGATACCACTCCAGAAACTCTTCAAATGTTAGTAATTTTGGTACGGACTGAATCATAGCGTCAGCTCCTATCCCAGTGAGGTCATAACTTTGCTCCTCCCCAACGGTTGGTGAAAATTAGCTGTTGCTGAGGGCATTTCATCTCATTCTTTGCAGAGATGTACTTATTGTTGACTAGCGCTACACTTTCATCAGGTTAGGGTTAGTAAGACTCGCTACGGATGCCGCTAATTTAGCTGGCTCAATCGGCTTAGTAACATGTATCTGAAAACCCGCCTGCATCGCCATGACGCGATCCTCTTCCCTCGCGTATGCCGTTAAGGCAACAGCGGGAATACAGCCTCCCTGAGACGCCTCTAGTTGCCGAATCTTGCGGATTAAGCTGTAGCCGTCTTGTGAAGGCATGCCAATGTCACTCACCAAAACATCCGGTTTAAACTCTCTCAGGGTTGCCAGCGCTTCCGCAACCGATGCTACGGCTATCACTTCAGCACCATACTGTTCTAGTGTGAAACTGACAAACTCACGGGTATCTGGCTCATCATCAACAACAAGTAAGCGTAATCCCTTGAGATGCAAGCCGTCGTCGTATGGCTCGCTCTCCTTTGTACCCTTGATCGGACACAGGAGGAGTGGCAACTTAACCGTAAAGATTGCGCCTTGTCCAATTCCGGGACTGTCGGCTGCAATCGTTCCCCCATGCAGTTCTACCAAATGACGAGCGATCGCTAAACCAAGTCCTAATCCACCTTGCGTCCGAGTCGTTGAGGAATCAGCTTGACGGAAATATTCAAAGACTTTCGGCAAAAATTCAGGACTAATGCCTTTGCCAGTATCTTTTACCTGAATCTGAGCCTGGGAATCAATCACCTCTAGCTGAATCTCAACAGTTCCGCCTGAGGGCGTAAACTTGATCGCGTTGGAAAGCAAATTCCAGATAATCTGCTGTAAACGGCTAGGATCGCCTGAGATTGTAGCGCCTCCCGGTTCAATGACTAATTTGATTGAAATTGACTTAGCATCTGCCGCTAATCGCATCGTCTCAATCGCTGCCTCAATGGGTGCAATGAGGTTAAATGAACAGACATTAAGCGCAAGTTTTCCACGCATAATGCGGGAAATATCTAATAAATCTTCAATCAGTTGACTCTGTAACCTAGCATTCCGCTCAATCACCTGAACTGCACGCAAAACAGTAGCTTCATCGAGCTTACGGCTTTGTAGTAGCTTCGCCCAACCCAAAATGGGATTTAGAGGAGAGCGTAATTCGTGAGAAAGGACTGCCATAAACTCATCTTTAACTCGATTCGCCCTCTCTGCCTCACTACGGGCTGCTTGCTCACGTGCCAATAGTTGTGTGCGTTCTTCCTCGGCTCGTTTACGTTCTAGTTCTGCGACAGCGCGAGTTGCAAAGATGGTGAGTAAGGATTCTGTAATCTGGATATTTTCTAACGGTTTGCGATCCATCACCCCCAGTAGCCCCAACACCAAGCCTGTAGAATCTACGAGTGGAGTGGCAACATAGCTATGAATCTTCAGTTGCGCCAGTAAGGGATTCAGCGGAAATTGAGCTTGGATGTCGCGGGGATAGCAGCACGTTTTTTGCTGCTGAATTACTTGTTGACAAGGCGTACTCAGTAAAGAATATTCGATATTGTCTAAATTATTTTGCTGATCAAATACAGCCAGCGTTTTGACGTTCTCTCTCTGCTGACCCGTCAGTTCGCCGATAAATGCATAATCAACACCCAATGCCTGAGTTAGGTGTTTTACCAATGAGGAAAAAAATGCCTCCCCAGTCGCTGCGGAAACGCCCTGAGTGATTTCTAGTAGCGCGGTATCCATCTGAGTAATTTTCTGAGCAGCGAGTCGTAGTTCTAACTCATCAACCACCATCGCCGCGAGATCTCTCAGGGTTTCACTCTGCTCAGACGTTAAACCAGGGCGGGGTTTTTGATCTAACAAACACAGGGTACCCAGAGTAAAACCCTCTTTTGTAATTAAGGGAGCACCCGCATAGAAGCGAAGACCTGGTTCGCTAGTGGCAAAAGGCTTACAAGCAAAGCGAGAATCTTTTCGGGTGTCTGGAACAATTAAAAGATCGTCGCATAAAACAGCAAAGCTACAAATCGTTGATTCTCGGCTGATTTCCGGAGTATCAAAGCCATAGCAAGATTTAAACCAGGCTCGAAATTCATCAACTAATGAGATTAGAGCGATAGGTACGTCAAATAAACGCGCTGCAAGCTTGGTAAGGCGATCAAAGCTATCTTCAGGAGGGGTATCGAGAATTTTGTATCGATAGAGTGCCTCTAGACGTTGTTTTTCATTAGGCGGTAAAGGAACAGTGAGCATTGTTTCCTTAATGTTTCCTTGAAGACACTTCTTATCGGTCGTTAGAGAGAGTTGGGATAAACTTTACCATCCTCAGAGAGAGGGAGTTTATACCTTTTTGGATATTCTGAGGTTGACTCGCTCGTGCCTCAGGAACAAAGTAAATCCTAATATCTGGCTTAGAGACTAGGGGTAGATTGATAGGGTTGTTCCCAGCATCACCTAGGGGTTCAGCATCCCCTTAGGGGCTTTTTAGCGGACAATGCGATCGCTTTAGATTGCCTGATGTATTAAAAGTTACGAAAGACTAACTCGCTAGAGTGATACAAGATGTCAAGCTAGATGTACAAATAAACGAATAGATGTACAACGTGAGGAGTCAACAGCCTTGAAAAAGGTAGAAGCAATTATTCGGCCCTTTAAGTTAGACGAAGTTAAAATCGCTTTAGTCAATGCCGGCATTGTAGGGATGACGGTTTCTGAAGTTCGCGGTTTTGGACGTCAGAAAGGTCAAACCGAACGCTATCGGGGTTCAGAGTACACCGTTGAGTTCCTACAAAAACTCAAGGTGGAAATCGTGGTAGAGGATAACCAAGTTGATATGGTGGTAGAAAAAATTATCGCCGCTGCTCGAACGGGTGAAATCGGCGATGGTAAAATCTTCGTCACGCCAGTTGAGCAAGTCATCCGAATTCGGACGGGAGAAAAGAATCTAGAAGCCGTTTAACGTTCTGACGGCTTTCCACTAGCTTGCTTAGGTAAGCTGAAGAAACTGAGCCTGCATAGGCAGGCTTTGTTTTTATCGCTGCTTTTTTGATGAGCCAGGATTTTACCCAGCCCCCAATCGTCAAGCTTGTTGCAACGTGCGAAGCTGGGGTAATAAAGCTTGAAACGCTTTTCCCCGATGACTCAGCGATCGCTTCATTTCTGGGTTCATCTCGGCAAACGTTAGTTGGGCTTCTGGAACATAGAAAATTGGGTCATAACCAAAGCCTTGTGTCCCACGGGGTGTTGAGATAATCTCACCCGGACAAATGCCTTCAGCTTGTAAAGCAATTGAACCATCGGGACGGGCGATCGCGATCGCACAAACAAACTGCGCTTTGCGATTTTCAGCCTCTCCCAACTCCCTCAGCAGGCGTTCAATGCGCTCAGCGTCCGTTTTGCCATACCGCGCTGAATACACCCCAGGCACGCCTGCTAGCGCGTCCACACTCAAACCAGAATCATCTGCGATCGCCCAATCACCTGTTGCCACCGCCACTTGGGACGCCTTCAAGCAAGCATTCTCCTCAAAGGTGTCACCCGTCTCTTCAATCTCCAATTCATCCGGCTTTAGCTGCAATTCCCAACCTAAATCAGCTAAATAGGCTTGCATCTCTCGCAGCTTGCCTGGATTTCCGGTGGCAACAACTAGCAGTGTCATAAGGACTTCCGTCTGAAGGTACTTTTGCGTCTGTTAGGCACTCAAGTAGGATAGCCCAAACAACCCAGAAATAACTCTAGGGTGAACTTAATTGAATCCTCAGAGTACCCTGTAGAGGTGAAAGATGAGTGTATTAGAAGGCTCTTGGAAGCACGAATACATTACAAGCAACGGCATCAAGCTGCACTACGTCACGCAGGGAGAAGGCCCTCTGATGCTCATGCTGCACGGTTTCCCTGAATTTTGGTATTCCTGGCGGCATCAGATTCCAGAGTTTGCTCAGAATTTTAAGGTCGTGGCGCTAGATCTACGGGGTTACAACGAAAGCGATAAGCCATCCAACCAGTCAGCCTATGTAATGGATGAGTTTATCAAAGATATTGCCGGGGTGATTAAGGGACTGGGATATACCCAATGTGTACTGGTGGGTCATGATTGGGGAGGTGCGATCGCTTGGAACGTTGCTTACGCCCATCCCGACATGGTAGAGCGGTTAATCATCTTGAATCTGCCTCATCCGGCAAAATTTGCTGAAGGTTTACGGACTCCCCAACAGTTACTCCGGAGTTCCTACATTTTCTTCTTTCAGCTACCCGCTTTACCAGAATGGCTGCTTCAGTTCTCAGACTACCAAGCTATTGAAACAGCTTTAACTGGGATGGCAGTCGATAAATATACTTTTAGCAAAGCAGATCTTGACGCTTATAAGCAGGCGGCAGCTAAACCGGGAGCTTTGACTGCCATGCTCAACTATTACCGCAACGTCTTTGAGCAGAAACTAATTAATCATCACTGGAGCATCTTGGAAGTTCCCACCTTGATGATTTGGGGAGAAAGCGATACAGCCCTAGGAAAAGAATTGACCTATGGCACAGAAGCGTATGTGAGAAACTTGCAAATCAAATACATTCCCAACTGTAGCCATTGGGTACAGCAAGAGAAACCCCAGTTGGTAAGTCAGTATATGCATGAGTTTCTTGGCAAGTAAGGGCAAATAAATGGGGATTGTGCCCAAGAATCAAGTTCCCTCTCTTAGAGGTTGTTTTAAAGATCTGTTTAATTGTCTGATGCAAGCATCTCTGGTTGTAAAGCCATTTTTGAGGAAGTTTGCGCCAGAAACCTTTAGTAAACCTAAATATAGAGGCTTTTTGCTAGTTTCTTAGGTGCTGGCAAAAGGGTGAATACCTTGCAGAAAGTACCGTTCAGGCAACAAGAATCTTGTTTTTCAATGCTTAGCTCAATCTTGGGTAGCTTTGTCATAGATGCTTGTAAAATGTTCTCAGGGTGCTTTGCTCTTAATAGGTTCAGGCTCTGCTGTGTACAAACCTTTGATGCCGTAAGGCGTTGAGCACTAGGGAGCATCGTTAACCGTGATTGCTTCATCTACACAGTGTATAAACCTTTGATGCCGTAAGGCGTTGAGCACAGGCGGGTGTTTATCTTAATGCTCGTCGCTGGAAATCTGTGTATAAACCTCTGATGCCGTAAGGCGTTGAGCACATGGTTGTCTTAAATGGCACTGAAAAGCAAATCGAGGTGTATAAACCTCTGATGCCGTAAGGCGTTGAGCACAGGAAGGCACAGTTGTGTTTGTTGGCGATGTGTCTGTGTATAAACCTTTGATGCCGTAAGGCGTTGACCACATAGAGACATATTTTGACACGTAGCTCTAGACGACTGGGAAAGATTTGAGAGTTATTCAGGAGATGTAACAGGAGTTACTAGCAAAATTCCGTATTGACACGAGGTACTGACCCCGGAGTTTCGGCTATGGTTTTGAGTAATGGCACTATTAGAGACAGTAAGCAGTACTCTCACTGAAATAACTGCCTACTGAATTCTGATAGCAACAACAATATTGTTTTGAGGAACACTGCCGTGGATGCGGGAAAACAGCAGATAGTGTTTTATTTCATCGAGGAAGCCAAAGAACACCTCGATACCCTGCAACAAGGATTGTTGGATCTGCGCTCCGTTATGGCAGACCCGGAAAGGGTTAACGAGATGTTTCGCGCCGCTCACTCTGTCAAGGGAGGAGCCGCTATGCTGGGATTTGACAGTATTAAGACAACGGCGCACCGCTTAGAAGATTGTTTCAGTATTCTGAAAAACCATCCTGTCAAGGCTGATGACAAGATGGAATCGATGTTTTTAAAAGGGTATGACACCCTACAAATCTTAATTGACCAGCTGCAAGGGCCATTTGGTCTTCGGGAAGACGAAGCTGACAAAGCTGTCCAAGAAGCTGAACCGAACTTTCAACAACTCCTGACCTATCTCAATGCTTTAGTCAGTGGTGGAACAACTGAAGTTGCACCGTCTCAGCCAGCGCTAACCTTACCCGCAAACTTCGCCACACAAGTTACTAACATTCTGCGACAAATGTTGCAGCTATTTAGGCAAAAGGAATCGCCTAGCAATCGTCAGCAAATTCAGGATCTGTGCCATCAATTGCTTGATTTAGGCGTTGAAGTAGACGCTTGGAAATCCTTGGTAGAAATGTCACAGTCAGCGATCGCGCATCCTCAGCATTCTTATCGAGCCTTGGCTCCAGCCGTCATCAAAGACCTGAAGCAAGCCTGCGATCTATTATTAACCGGACACGCTGACGCGATCGCCCCCAGTTCCAGTTTGCAGCAACTCGCTAATGGGGTTACTGTTCAGCATATTTTGGTACCGATGGAGCCACAAGGTGCAGCCAAAGCTCTTATGCAAGCTTTTAATAAACAGCAACTTTCAGCGCTTTTAGAAGCACTGCAAAAGGCTACCCGCTAATTACCCCCACTTAATTAATTATCGGAGCAACTAATCATCAGGGAATGGAAAAGCAAGAAAATTTTTCCTTCCCTGATTTTTTAGTCACCCATAAAAGGGCGTATTTCCAGAGGACGACTACAATCAAACTTCCTGGTTTTACTACACCAGTAATTGATAACTCGATATAAATAAATTCTTGATAATCTCGATAGGTCTAACTTTAAAAAACCTCTTAAACCGGAATTAATCGCCTCTAATTTCCCTAAAAAGACAGAATTAGGTCACAGTAGCTGAGCAAAGTGCGAAAAAAAAGAAATCTAAAAAACAGATAAAAAAGTTCAGTACAATACAAAAATTTTAACCAGAATATTCAAATACATTTACTTCTGAAGAGGCATGTAGTGATACGAATAAAGGGGTTACAAAGGAGTACAAGCAACATACCCTGTGAATAGTAACCCTGTTGCTTAGCTGCAAGCCATGGTCTCCGTATTCCAAACCCCTCAGCATACTTCTACTCCAAGAGAAACGACAGACATCCTGCCTCAGGCACTGGTGAAAGAACTGCCGATTGGAGTGCTAACCATGGGAGCGCAGGGTGAAATTCGTCAAGTGAATCCAGCCGCTTTAAAATTGTTAGGTGTAAGCGCCGATCAATTACTGGGTAAAACGCCACTTGACCCCAATTGGCAAGTCATTCAGGAAAATGGTAAGCCTTTTGCCTTAAAACTTCAGTCAGCACCAGTAAAAGTCAGAAATGTATTGGTTCTTTTAGCCAATCGCAAATCTCTAAAGAACCTGATTTTAGGGGTTTACCGACCAGAAACGGGCGATCGCATTTGGCTATCGGTTAGCACGGCACCCCAATTAAATGCTGAGAATGCGGTTGAAGAAGTGGTTTGCACATTAAGCGATATTACTCAAAACAAATTAGGAGAAGCACTCACCAAAATCCAGCAGTGCTTTTTAAGCTTGGGTTCAGATCCAGATGAAAATATTAATGGCTTAACTGCCTTAGCTGGGGAATTACTCGGTGGTAATTGGGCACTTTATAATCGCTTGCATCAAGGGTTAATCTGCTCTTGGGGTCAATGGCAGACTCCCCCAGAATTTTCTAGCGTCGGTGAACCCTGCGATTACATCTGTTATGACGTGATTCAGGATGGCAGTAATGAAGCTTGTGTAATTCAGGACTTACAAAACACGGCTTATGCTGAAACGGCACCTTCAGTAAAGCACTACCAGTTACAAACCTATATTGGTCAAGCGGTCAAATCTGGTGGTGAGTCAATTGGGTCGCTGTGTGTGCTGTATCAAAACCCCTTTGTGCCAACAGCAACCGAAAAGCAACTCTTGGGGATGATTGCGGCAATGATTAGTGTCCAAGAGGAACGCAAGCGAGAAGCCATTGTTTGGTCACAAAACGAAGCGAAATGGCGATCGCTCTTACAAAATAGCTCCAACTTAATCACGATTTTAGAAGCAGACGGAACCATTCGCTATACCAGTCCTGCCGTAGAACGCATTTTGGGCTATAAAGCAACGGAATTAATCGGTCGCAAGGCATTTGAGCTAATTCATCCAGAGGATGTGCCCTTAGTTGGCAGCAGCTTTCAGCAAGTTCTGCAAAACCCAACCGAGACTTTCACCTTTGAGTTTAAGTGTCAGCATAAAGACGGTTCTTGGCGTTATATTGAATCGACTCATAGCAATCTGCTAGTGGATTCGCCTGTAGCGCGCATTGTCGTTAACTCGCGTGATATTACAGAACGTAAGCAGGCTGAATCCGCCTTGCGCGAATCTGAAGCACAATTGCGATCTTATTCTCAGCAGCTAGAACAAGCCCTGCATGAACTCCAAGAAACTCAAACCCAACTGATTCAGACAGAAAAGATGTCAAGCTTGGGGCAATTGGTTGCTGGGGTGGCTCACGAAATTAATAACCCAGTTTCCTTTATCTATGGCAATATTCCCCACGCGACTGCTTATACCAAAGATTTATTGCAGCTAATTAACCTTTATCGGCAACATTATCCTCAACCCGACGCAGAGATTGAAAACGCCGAAGCAGAAATTGATTTAGATTTCGTCCTCGAAGACTTGCCAAAACTGATGGATTCCATGCAAATCGGTGCCGAGAGAATCCGTCAGATTGTTCTATCCTTGCGAAACTTCTCCCGTTTAGACAAAGCAGCTAGGGAAGCCGTAGATTTGCACAAAGGCATTGATAACACCTTATTACTGTTGCAGCATCGCCTGAAAGCTAAAGGAGAACGACCTGCGATTAAGGTGATTACAGAGTATAGCAATCTACCTTTAGTCGATTGCTACGCAGGGCAACTGAATCAAGTCTTTATGAATATCCTCAGTAATGCAATTGATGCCCTAGAAGAGCAGATGGAAGATAATAGCTCTTCCCAAGTGGCAACCAAGGCTCAACTTGCGCCTCAAATTCGCATTCGCACAGAAATCCAAGATGACAATCAAGTAGTGATTCGGATTGCAGATAATGGTTCTGGAATCCCCGCAGAGGTACAATCAAGGCTCTTTGATCCCTTCTTTACCACTAAACCCGTTGGTAAAGGCACTGGCTTGGGATTATCTATTAGTTATCAGATTGTTGTTGAAAAACACGGCGGTCAGTTACAGTGCGTCTCTAATCCTGGAGAAGGAACCGAATTTGTGATTGAGTTGCCCTTACAACTGGCTACTGAAGAAGGGGCTTAAAATGCTGCTACTCAGCATTGCTCAGTAGACCTCCTGCATCCATCAAAAACTATCCCTACCCTAAGCGCCAAATTCTTCTCTTATCTGTGTCCATCTGTGTGTATCTTCATTCATCTGTGGTAAAAAAAATCAAGATTACTATTGATGCAGGAAATCTAGTAGACCGCTGACAACAAGGACGCATCCATTCCGTTAGCTACTATGACTCTGAGTACTGCAAAACGCTTCACGTTGGAAGAATATCACCGTCTAGCTGATCTAGGATTCTTCACCGAAAATGATCGGATTGAATTAATTCGTGGAGAAATTTTCGAGATGGCAGCTAAAGGTACACGCCATACCCACTGTTGCCGAGAGTTATTGGAAAAATTAGCGGTGCTGGTAGCAGGTCGGGCAAAGTTGCAATGCCAAGACCCAATCAGTTTACCCGCGAATAGCGAACCTGAACCTGACTTTGCCATTCTGCGACTCCGAGAGGATAATTATCGGTTTGCGCTTCCCAGTGCTGCTGATGTTTTGTTAGTGATTGAGATTGCAGACTCTACCCTAAAATATGACCAAGTGGTGAAACTGCCCCTGTATGCGGAAGCAGGGATTCCAGATTACTGGATATTTAATTTAGTAGAAAATCACTTAGAAGCTTACAGTGAACCTTATCAAACATTGCAGGGAAGCTTTGGTTACAGTGTAAAGCGGACAGTTTTGCCGAATCAGGCGATCGCTCTTTCCTGTTTTTCTGATTTATCCCTTGATCTATCTACAGTTTTTTCGGAAATTATTGCTTGAGATATTGGCTATCCCTGTTTCTGTCGCGGCTAATGATCTATCTCAGGGAGAATTCTGTAAACAGGCACTCAGATTAGACAATGAACTCCGGACATCATAACTTTGGCTTATAGGTACGCCGAAGCTGTTGGCAACACAACGGAGGATATCAAGTCTGTGATCGCGAATCAACATCAAAAGGGTTGGGAAATCATTTACCATCGTGCTCATGCCTTACTGGCGGCTCAATTGGCAGGACACTGGCATCGAAAAGACCGTCCTCAACGCATCATTGAGACAGTAGCGGCGATTTCCCATCACGATGATCTAGAACGGGAATGGGAAGGCAATCACCTGACGGAAGTAGGCACCCCCCTAGACTTTACACTTGAAACAAAGCTCGATATAAAAAAGCTGAGAGACTTTACCCAGGCTGCTCGTTATCGGGGACGCTGGGTAGCGATGCTGATTTCTATGCATGTCAGCTTTTTAACTGAGGGAAAACGGGGTGAATCGTCAGAACTCGATAGCTTCTTAGATGAACAAATAGAGCATCAGAAGCAGTGGCGTAAAGAGTTGAAGATTAGCAAGAAGGAAGCGGAGCAAGCTTACGCATTTTTTCAATGGTGCGATCGCCTTTCACTCATCCTATGCAACCATGAGTTACCTGCGGGTGAACGTGCCTTAGAAATTAGTGTTGGGCCAGATGGGAAACGCTACGATGTGATGCAAACCAAGGACGGCACGGTAACTATCAAACCTTGGCCGTTTGAGGAGGAAACACTAACGGTGAATGTTGAAGCGTGTTACCTCGAACAAGTGACTTTTGAGAATAATGCCGAACTGACAGCAGCATTGCAACAAGCTCCCATAAAAACCTTGGAATGGACTTTTGCTAAGTGAACAATGCTTATGCTTGAAAAGGCAGATTCATAAAGATACTCGATGCTGAACATTCCTCAAACCCTGGCAGAGGAGCTTTCACTCAATCCCTCTCAGGTACAAAATGCTCTCGAACTCTTTGCTGAAGGAGCAACCATTCCCTTTATTGCCCGTTATCGGAAAGAACGTACTGGATCTCTCAATGAAATCCAGTTACGTGACCTTTCTGACCGATTTAGTTATCTAACAGAGTTAGAAGCGCGAAAGTCAAGCATTTTAGAGGCGATCGCATCTCAAGGTAAACTGACCGATGAGCTGAAGACGCAAATTGAAACCTGTTTACAAAAAACAGAACTCGAAGATCTTTACCTTCCCTACAAACCCAAACGCCGAACCCGTGCCACCATTGCTAGAGAAAAAGGTCTAGAACCCCTAGCAGACTGGATTAAGTCGCTGAATCGTCCGCAAGCGCAACCTGTATCCCTCGATGCAGAGGCAGGCAAATATGTTTCTGAAGAGAAGGGAGTGAAAACGGTTGAGGAAGCACTCAAAGGCGCTGCTGATATCTTAGCGGAGGAAGTGTCGGAAACCGCTGCTTTGCGATCGCACCTACGAGACTACTTGATGCAAAAAGGGACATTTGTCTCCCGCATCAAAGCCGACTTTCCCGAAGGCAGCACTAAGTTTGAGATGTATCGCAACTTCCAAGCTTCTGTGAAAAATATTGCCCCCCACAACCTGCTAGCACTGCTGCGGGGAGAATCTGAGGGAGTACTAGAGTTAGATCTTGCCTTTGATGAGTCGGTTGTCCTCTGTGATCTGGAATCTGAGCAAATTCAGACCAAAATTCCAGCAGTGCGGGATTTTTACCGAGGAATGCTCAAAGATGCTTTTAATCGTTTGATGAAAACGTCTTTGATCAGTGAAGTGCGTGCGGATCGAAAACTGTATGCAGATATGGAGTCGATTAAGACGTTTGAAACCAATCTGCGAGAGTTGTTGCTGTCTCCTCCGGCTGGGATGAAACCGACTCTAGCCATTGATCCGGGTTTCCGCACGGGTTGCAAGGTGGCAGTGATGTCAGAGACGGGTAAATTTTTAGAATATCAAGCTATCTTCCCGTTTCAAGCAGCGGCACAGCGCGTGCAAGCGGCTAACACCCTCAAGCATTTAATTGCAAAGCATGAGATTCAACTGATTGCGATTGGGAACGGGACGGCTTCTCGTGAAACCGATGAGTTTGTTGCGGAAGTGCTAGCCACAATCGAACGCAAGCCAATTAAGGTGATGGTGAATGAGTCAGGCGCTTCCATCTATTCTGCCAGCGAGGTGGCGATCGCAGAATTTCCAGATCTGGATATTACCGTGCGCGGTGCGATTAGTATCGGGCGGCGATTACAAGATCCCTTAGCAGAACTCGTCAAAATTGATCCGAAGTCGATTGGGGTGGGACAGTATCAACATGATGTTGATCAGAAGCTATTAAAGAAAAATCTCGATGAAACCGTTGAACTCTGCGTTAACTATGTTGGGGTGGATCTAAATACGGCATCCAAAGAACTGCTAACCTTCGTTTCTGGGATGACGCCGACAGTTGCCAAAAATATCGTCACCTATCGCAACGAACAAGGTGCGTTTAAAAATCGCCGTCAACTCTTAAAGGTACCCAAGTTAGGTCCAAAAGCTTTTGAACAAGCAGCGGGTTTCTTGCGAATTCGCGGTGGTGATAACCCCTTAGATAATACAGCCGTGCATCCTGAAAGTTATGGGGTTGTGAAGGCGATCGCTACTGATTTAAAAGTGCCGTTAGAACAGATTACCCAAGTTGCAGACAAGCTAAAGTCAATGGACTTAAAGCCTTATGTGACAGATACATTCGGTCTTCCTACCTTGCGGGACATTATCAGTGAACTAGAAAAACCCGGTAGAGATCCGCGTGCAGAGTTCAAATATGCCACCTTCAAAGAGGGAGTCAAGGAAATCAGAGATCTCACCGTTGGCATGGAGTTAGAAGGCATTGTTACCAATGTGGCTAACTTTGGTGCCTTTGTAGATATCGGTGTGCATCAAGATGGTTTAGTGCATATTTCACAGCTTGCAGATCGCTTTATTGATGATCCCAAAAAGGTCGTTAAAGTCGGGCAGGTGGTAAAGGTACGAGTCTTAGAAGTCAATGAGCAATTGAAGCGCATTAGTTTATCAATGCGATCGCCAGACTCAAACAATGAAGGGCGGAGTAACCGAAATCCTAGCAGCTCGGCACCCCAAAAATCGTCCACTCTGAACGATTTGAAATCAAAGTTTAATCGCAAGTAGTTTTGTAGAAAACTGATGCAAGTGATTAGGGACTGGCGACTGGATTAGGATTTGTCCTAATTCTCATAGGAGTTACGCATTTTGACGAAAGCATCAAGGTTTTAGGAACTGGGGATTGGCGCTTCGACAAGCTCACTTTGACAAGCTCAGTAATCCCAGCAACTGGGTAAAACCGTAGCTAGAGCAACAATTCTCAAGTTTTTCACCTTTTTTAACTGCGTAAATCCTAACTCAGTCCCTAATCACCCTCGCGCAAGCCTGTATAAGGCTTGTGGAAAAATTCAGGAATTAGCCTCAATTAGGGGAAATTTAAGCTGGCTACTCCTTTAAACACGCCCAAATACCTGATGAAGCCGGATCTTCAATTCGTTGATTCATGCCCCAAATGCACAGAAAACAGGCTTAAATCCGCGTTTTTGGCTTCTGAAGGCTTGGGAAATTAAATACATTGAGAATATTAATTGGCTATTACTAGACTAATTTTCCTTTAATTTTCTAGAATATTAGTCAAATAGATAGCCATGACCTCAAGAGAATCAAGGTCATTGAAATGAAGTTGGTATGACTTCCGATTGCTGAATTGCTTCTAAGTTATCTTAGATAATACCAGGTTTAGCGCTGCAAGTAACCTCATTCTCGGCTCCTGCTGAACTAATTTCCGGAGAGAAAGGGAGCCTGAAATAATTTGTAGTCCTGGATACAATACAAATTAGCATTCTAGCAATTCTTTAGATATAAATTATTTCGTCCTTCAGATAGAAGCTTATACAAAGAGAACCCTGGTATTGTTCAATTCTAGTCGTTCTCCTCAGCATGGTAGACAGTTCTGGATATTTCTCAAGAAGTAAAAAAGTGCGGTGAGGCTTTGGGGTGAATCTACCTAAAAGAAAATTGATGTTATTCACCTTCAGTATGCTTGCATTCTATCTCAAGAATCACCTGCTTTTATTACCTCTTGATTAGGTAAAGCCTTGCTGAAACAGCCAATAAAAAATATCTAAAACGTTCTATGTCGCAACACGAAACCCAAATAAAGAACAACGGTGCCAGTCAGGTAACTTCACAGAAGCTCGGAGTAAAACCCGTGCAAGCTACTACTCCGAATAAACAAGCATCAAAAAAGAGTTTAACTGCGCCACAAGTTTTCACAGATACGCTGGATCTAGTTTGTCTCTCGCACTTACGTTGGAATTTTGTTTTCCAAAGACCCCAACATCTTTTAACCCGCTGTACTCAAGAAAGGCGGGTATTTTTTATCGAAGAGCCAATCTTTACGCCTGATCCAGTCGGACGGTTAGAGGTAAATCAGCACTCTAGCGGAGTTTGGGTGGCAGTACCGCATCTACAGGAAGGGTTGAGCCAAGAAGCGATCGCCGAAGCTCAAAAAGTGTTGCTAGATGGTCTGTTTGCAGAACACGAAATCCGGGAGTATATCTGTTGGTACTACACCCCAATGGCAATGGGTTTTACACAACACCTAAAGCCCGCAGCCGTAGTATATGACTGCATGGATGAGCTAGCTGCCTTTAAAGGAGCGCCTCCTGCCCTCAAAGAACATGAAGCTGAACTCTTCCGCCGCGCTGATTTGGTATTCACAGGTGGGCAAAGCCTATACGAATCCAAGCGGAATCAGCATCCCAATGTCTATGCATTTCCCAGCAGCGTAGATGTAAAGCACTTCGCTTCTGCTAGAACTATCACGGATGAACCAGAAGACCAAGCCAATATTCCCCATCCCCGTCTCGGCTTCTGTGGCGTGATTGATGAGCGGATGGATATTGAATTGCTCGATGGCATTGCTCAAGCCCGCCCCGATTGGCATCTAGTCATCATCGGACCCGTTGTCAAAATCGATCCCAACAGCTTGCCCCGCCGCGAGAACATCCATTATCTGGGTGGAAAAGACTATAAAGAACTGCCTAAATATATGGCAGGGTGGGATCTGGCAATGCTCACCTTTGCTCGCAATGAGTCCACCCGCTTCATCAGCCCCACCAAAACCCCCGAATACCTGGCTGCCGGAAAACCTGTAGTCTCCACCTCAATTCGGGATGTGGTTCGCCCCTACGGACAAGAGAAACTGGTGCGGATTGCTGACACCGCGAGTGAGTTTGTCGCTGCTGCTGAAGCTGCGATGAAAGAGGACACCAAAGAATCAGGTTGGCTGAACCGAGTAGATGCCCTCCTAGACCAAACTTCTTGGGATCGGACTTGGACATCCATGACACAATTGATTGAGTCTGCGATCGCTGCCAAAGATTCCGCAGCTAATAGCAAGCTAGCAGCCGGAGTTGGGCAAGCCCCCGGCATCGTTACCAGAGAGTTCCTGTTTGATTACCTGATTGTTGGGGCAGGCTTTTCCGGAAGCGTTTTAGCTGAACGGCTAGCTCGTCAATCTGGTAAGAAAGTCTTGGTTGTAGATAAGCGTACCCACATTGGCGGTAATGCGTATGACCATTACGACAACTCCGGCATTCTCGTTCATAAATACGGCCCCCACATCTTTCATACCAACTCCCGTGAAGTTTTTGAGTACCTCTCACACTTCACAGAATGGCGTTCCTATGAGCACCGCGTCCTTGCTAGTATCGATGGACAGTTAGTGCCGATTCCCATTAACCTCGATACCATCAATAAGCTCTACGGCATGAACCTCACCTCGTTCCAAGTGGAAGAGTTCTTTGCTAAAGTTGCTGAGCCGAAAGACTATATCCGCACCTCAGAAGATGTGGTAGTGAGCAAAGTGGGACGGGAACTCTATGAGAAGTTTTTCCGCAACTATACTCGCAAGCAATGGGGTCTAGATCCTTCTGAACTGGATAAATCCGTGATTGCCCGCATCCCGACTCGCACCAATCGGGACGATCGCTACTTTACCGATACCTACCAAGCAATGCCGCTGTATGGCTTTACTCGGATGTTCGAGAACATGTTGTCTCACCCGAATATCAAGGTGATGCTAAACACGGATTACCGGGAAATTCAAAAGGCAATTCCCTGCCGCGAGATGGTTTATACAGGCCCCGTAGATGAGTTCTTCGATCTGCGCTACGGCAAGCTGCCTTATCGCTCCCTAGAGTTCAAGCATGAGACCCTCAACACACCCGTGCATCAGTCAGCACCCGTGGTGAATTATCCAAATGAACACCTGTATACTCGCGTCACCGAGTTCAAGTACTTGACGGGACAAGAACACGCAAAAACCAGCATCGTTTATGAGTTCCCGCGTGCTGAAGGTGACCCCTACTATCCCGTACCCCGCCCAGAAAATGCTGAACTTTACAAGAAATACAAAGCATTAGCTGATGCTACGTCTGGGGTACATTTTGTCGGACGGCTAGCAACGTACAAGTACTACAACATGGATCAGGTCGTGGCTCAGGCACTCACGGTCTACAACTCTATCAGCGCTAAACAGAAATCAGCTTAAAAATAACAGCTGCTAGGAGGATAGTCATGAGTTTAGAGGTGTGGGCTGGTTTGGAGTGTACGGTTAATCGCGTTGGCGATCACTATTTTGACCAATTAGAACAAAACGGTCATGCAGCCAGTCTCGAAGACCTCGATCTATTCGCAGAACTGGGTGTGCGGACTCTCCGCTACCCAGTTCTCTGGGAACGGATCGCGCCGGATGGATTAGAGTCTGCGGATTGGTCTTGGGCAGATGAGCGACTGGGGCGTTTGCGCGCCCTTGGCATCCAACCCATCGTGGGACTGGTACACCACGGAAGTGGCCCTCGGCATACGAGTCTGATTGATCCGGCTTTCCCCGAAGGATTGGCTGCGTTTGCGGGGGCGGTTGCCAAACGCTATCCCTGGGTGACTCATTACACGCCTGTAAATGAACCCCTAACTACGGCTCGCTTCAGCGGATTGTATGGTCACTGGTATCCCCATGGTCGTGATGGGTCAACCTTTATCCGTGCCCTATTGACCGAGTGCCAGGGGACTGCACTGGCAATGCAGGCGATTCGTCAAGTGAATCCCACTGCTCAACTGGTGCAAACAGAGGATTTGGGCAAAATTTACAGCACCCCTCTGTTGGCGTATCAAGCGGAGTTTGAAAATGAGCGCCGCTGGTTAAGCTTCGATTTACTGTGCGGTCGGGTGAACCCAGAGCATCCATTATGGAGCTACCTTTGCGCTCTCGGTGTGGATGCAGCCGAACTTAATTGGTTTGTCGAACATCCTTGCCCACCCGATATCTTGGGGATTAACCACTATGTAACGAGCGATCGCTTTCTGGATGAACGTCTAGAACACTATCCTGCTTGGGTACATGGCGGCAATGGCAAACACCAGTATGCAGATGTAGAGGCAGTACGGATTTGTGTTGATGGGTTAACAGGTCCCCGGGGCATTCTCCAGGAAGTATGGGAACGCTACCAACTGCCAATCGCTGTGACTGAGGTACACCTCGGCTGTACACGGGAAGAACAGCTACGTTGGCTCAAAGAAGTTTGGGAGGCTGCCCAAGGCTTACAACAAGAAGGTGTGGATATACGGGCAATCACCGCTTGGTCGCTCTTAGGTGCCTTTAACTGGAATACTTTAGTGACTCGCGATGTGGGTCACTATGAGCCAGGAGTCTTTGACTTACGGGGAGGAGAACGACGACCTACAGCGATCGCTCGGATGCTAAAAGATTTAGCCTCTGGAAATGAGCACGATCATCCTGTGCTGGATGTGCCAGGGTGGTGGAAACGACCTGAGCGGCTACTTTATCCGCCTGTGAGTTGTTCTCTGAACGAGCCATCTAATAATCCTTTACCACGCTCTCAAGCCCAAATTCCGCAGTCAAAGCGTCCACTGCTGATTACAGGAGCAACGGGAACTTTGGGACGGGCTTTTGCCCGCATCTGCGAGATCCGGGGTCTTGACTATCGCGTACTGACCCGGAAGGAAATGGATATTGCTAATCTGGCATCCGTTGAAGCGGTTTTGGATCAGATGAATCCTTGGGCAGTCGTGAATGCCGCTGGCTATGTGCGTGTAGATGATGCAGAAAAAGAACCCCAGGCTTGCTTGCGCGAGAATACCGAAGGGCCTGCAAATTTAGCGATGGCTTGTGCTAGACGAGGCATTGCATTGCTCACCTTCTCTTCGGATCTGGTTTTCAATGGGGTAGAAACTACACCCTATATAGAAACCAGTGCCGTTTCACCCCTAAGCGTTTATGGACGAAGCAAGGCAGAAGCCGAAAAACGGGTCTTAGCCTCCTTGCCTTCATCATTGGTCATTCGCACCAGTGCATTCTTTGGGCCGTGGGACGAGTATAACTTTGTCACGATCGCGCTACGTCAGTTGGCAGCGGGAAATACTTTTGTTGCGGCAGAAGATGCGATCGTCTCACCGACCTATGTACCCGATTTAGTCAATGCTAGTCTTGACCTTTTAATTGACCATGAATGTGGTGTTTGGCATCTGGCAAACAAGAGCGAAATCGCTTGGGCTGACTTAGCACGACTAGCAGCTGATTTGGCAGGGGTGAATCCTGAGCGAATTGAAGCTCGTCCTATGGAAGAATTAGGTTTCGTGGCTCCTCGTCCCACCTACAGTGCGCTGGGTAGTCAGCGGGGTGGGTTACTTCCTGATCTAGATGATGCAATCAGCCGATACTTGAGCGATCGCAAAAACTAACACTCTTTGGCATCTTGGTTAAATCACGCATTGTAGAGACGTTCCATTGGAATGTCTCTACAGGATTTTTCTTCCCAGTTATTGGGATTGATTCATCCGCTCTTAGGGGTCAAAAAATGAAAAAATCATAACTTTTTTTGAAAGAAGCACTCTTGGTTAAAAATCTTTGGAACTAGGGAAGAGTTTAACCAAAAAACATTGAGTAAACCCAAGATTTTAAACTTTACAAAAGTATTAATCTCTAATTACCAAAATCAGCTTGAAACGCTAATACTATCTCCAGAGTAAGACGGCCATCTCACCGTTAAAATAGTAGAATCTTCTTCAGAATGCCAACAATGAGGGACACCCGGAGACCAGAGAACATAATCTCCTTCATTAGCAAGAAGTAGATCTTGATCTGGAAATTGTAAACGAAATCGTCCGTTAATCAGGATAGAGAGCGTAGTTGCTTGGTCATTTTTTGCCCATTCAGAGCGCCTATCTCCGGCTTTATGAACTCCCCACTTTACTTCTAAATCAGAAGTTGAACGAGGGTCATCGCTGGGATTAATAAAGTGACCCATAAACCAACCCCAGCGGCTTTTTCCTTCCTGTGAGGCATTTCCTTTCACAACATTGGGAGACATAATCTAGTTCTTCCTAAATTAATTCATTCCTATAATACAGATTTAAATTTGAAGGTCAAATGTCTGAATTTTCTTGGTATATTCTAATAATCGTAGCGGTCGTCATCTTAGTAAGTGGTGGCATTGGCGCTTTACTTCACGCAGTTATTCAAAAGTATCGCAATAGAGTTCAGCCCATTGGTCGGAGATCTGATGTATTTCCCAGGTTTGAAGACCCTGTTAATACATCTTGTTCCCGGAATAACCTGACTTTTTCGGATGGTCAAAAATCCTATAAGTACGATGAATTACACATCGTTCAAGTTCAACTATCCAATCAAGGTGACTTAGATTTAGAAGAATTTAACTTTGGCATTACTTTGTCTGAAGGCGATACTGCCGTTTTCGTTGAGTTTCAATCCCCCGATCGTCATCATCAAGTTGAACAAATAACGTCTTTAAGTTGCGCTGACCCAAATTCTCAAATTGATTTTGTTCTGCGTCCGTTTAATAAAACAGATACTTACTCGTTACGGTTATTGCTAATCACTGAAGACCCTAGCAAAGAACCTGGTGATATTGAATTTAGTTCACCCCATTCTGTGCGTTTCGTGAACTTGCCAACCACTACAGAAATCTTAGAAAAAGCTGCCCAGTCTGCTTCTATAGGGTTTGGACCCTTCAGTATATCTTTAGGGGGATAATTAACGACAAGCTACTCTAATTCTGTAAGAATTAGAATAGCTAAATATAACAACCAAAATTAGAGTGCTACAGCAAAGTTTTTATCTAGTTCTTAATCCCTAAGGACTTATTTTGCACCAAAAACTTTTATTTTCCTAACTGGCTAAGTATATTAGCCGCTTTGAGAATTAGCACACAACTAGGTGAGTGTGTAATTTTGCTATCCATCACCATTTGCACGGCTTCATCCAGGGAAACCTGAAGTGTTTTTATGGTTTCTGTTCCTTCTTGATGCGTTTGGGTGAAGCTTAACTGCTTTGCCAGAAATAGATGTACAGGACAATGAACAATTGAAGTATCTAAATCGAAGCTTCCTAGCTGAGTCCATTCATCTGCATTGATGCCAATCTCTTCTTGAACTTCCCGCTGGGCTGCTTCTAAGGGGGGTTCATTCTCCTCCAAGGCACCACACACTACTTCGATGCTCTCTTTTCCCAAGGCATAGCGAAATTGCTGAGTGATGTAAACAATGCGATCGCTATCTATGGGCAGAATCGCCACACCCGCTCTCATAGTGACGGTTGTATACTGACCCGGTTGTCCATCAGGTCGAAGAACTTGGTCTTCACGAACATTGATAAACGAATCGCGGTACTTTTCGCGCCTCTCTTGGATTGTCCAAGGTCCATGTTTTTCTGCCATTTATCACCTTTGATAGTTAAATAGTTTAAGTAAAAAATATTTTTGTACAAAAAGCATCAGAATAAAAGTTTGCCAAATGGAATTTATTTAATTGTTTCATAATCTATCAAAACCAAATTAGATAAACCCTCTATCATAGGTAGTGGGTAGTCAAATTATCCTGCCACAACAGCCATTTGATTTTTATAGTTTGCACAGAGAAATTTTCTAATTTCTCTGATTATTTACAAAAGCGTTTTTCTCGTATTTTTTTATGCTATCTATAAATCTTGCACCGGGACCTAAAAGCCATTTTCTAGTTGGACATCTTCCAGAAATCAATCGAGATCCCCTTAACTTTTTCACTCAATGCGCTCGTGAGCATGGTGATGTTGTGCGTTGGCAGTTTGGCCCGTTTCCCACCTTTCTGATTAACCATCCAGACTTGATTGAGGAAGTCTTAGTTAACCAGGTTCAGAACTTTGTCAAAAGTAGTGTCTACAGACGGGGATTGCGTGTCTTAGGCAAAGGATTAATTAACGCTGAAGGCAATTTCTGGCAGCATCAGCGCCGTCTCATCCAACCCGCGTTTCATCAAGAGCGGATTGCTGCCTATGGAGATGTCATGGTTGCCTATACCAACCGATTACTTGAGCAATGGCAAGATGGTGAAATCCGGAATATCCACCAGGATATGATGTCGCTTACTGAAGAAATTGTCTCAAAAACACTGTTTGATGTTGACATCAGAGAAGAAGCAGAGGGCGTACAGGCAGCACTCACTGCTGTCATGGATTTTAATGCTCAACTGAGTAATCAATATTTACTGCCCAGTTGGGTACCTACTCCTAGTAATCTCCGCTATCAAAGAGCAATTCAACAATTAGATGTTGTCGTCTATCGCATCATTGAGCAGCGACGGAGTAGTGGGGAAGATACAGGGGATCTCCTATCAATGTTGCTCCAAGCAAGGGATGAAGGAGATGGCTCTCAGATGACCGATCAGCAAGTGCGAGATGAGGCAATGACTTTATTTTTGGCAGGTCATGAAACGACTGCCAATACAATGACGTGGATCTGGTTTCTCCTGTCGCAGCATCCCCAAATAGAAGCGCAATTGCAAGCAGAATTAATAACAGTTTTGGGGGGTCGTCCTCCAACCGTTGCTGATCTACGTCAGTTACGTTACACAGAGCGAGTGGTACTAGAAGCCATGCGGTTGTATCCACCTGTGTGGGGAATGAGCCGAGTTGCTTTAGATAACTGCATGCTGGGGGGGTATGACGTTAAAGCTGGGACAACAATATTTATGAGCCAGTGGGTGATGCATCGAGACCCCCGATTCTTTGAAAATCCAGAAGTGTTTCACCCCGATCGCTGGGCAGATAACTTCCTGAAGGAGTTGCCAACCTTTGCTTATTTTCCGTTTGGTGGTCAACACATCTGTATTGGCAAGTCCTTTGCGATGATGGAGACAACTTTGCTACTGGCTGCGATCGCGCAAAAGTTTCTCCTCACCCTACAACCTGAGCCTCCAGTCGTTCTGCAACCTTCATTAACCCTTCGTCCTAAAGCAGGTATGAAGATGTTACTAACTCAGCGCTCAGGCTTGTAGTAAGGTCTAGTCCCTACTACAAGCACTAATTGTTGACTTATTACAAACGACGTAACACAACGACCGATCGCGACGCTACTGGCACCGTTTGATTCCCTGTATAGAGTTTCTCCTCGGTGATAAAGCGAGCTTCCTTCGTGTCGAGGACAACCGCCCACTCTTTATCGTTTAGCCAATCCGATAGCTTAAACTCAATCATTTCATAGTGAGCATTAAAGAACAGGAGAAAACTATCATCACTGATGCGTTGACCTTGAGGGCCTGGGCTAGGAATCTGGTTTCCGTCCAAGAAAACCCCAATAGCTTTCGCATAACCAACTTCCCACTGTTCAGCCGTCATCTCGCTGCCATCGGGATTGAACCAAGCGATATCACTAACGCCCTTGCCGTGGATGGGTCTGCCTTGGAACCACCTACGCCGGCGAAAGACTGGATGCATACGGCGGAAGTAGATCAACTCACGGGTGAAATTTACCAGATCCTCATTAGTCTTTGGCAAATCCCAATTAAACCAGGAAATTTCATTATCTTGGCAATAAGCATTATTGTTGCCTCCCTGAGTTCGTCCCATCTCATCACCCCCCAGCAACATGGGGATACCTTGAGACAGCATCAGGGTCGTTAAGAAATTCCGCCGTTGTCGTTCTCGCAATTGTAGAATTTCTGGATCGTCTGTTTCACCTTCAACCCCACAATTCCAACAACGGTTGTGAACATCACCGTCTTGGTTATTTTCCCCGTTAGCCTCATTGTGTTTGTCGTTATAGCTCACCAAATCATTCAGTGGGAAGCCATCATGAGCGGTAACGAAGTTAACACTGGCATTCGGTCGCCGTCCATTCAGTGCATACAGGTCAGGGCTACCCGTGAAACAGTAAGCAAATTGCCCTAAGCTTTCATCCGTACCTCGCCAAAAGTCTCGCACGGTATCGCGATATCGACCATTCCACTCAGACCAAAGAACTGGGAATTGACCCACTTGATAGCCACCCTCTCCCAAATCCCAAGGTTCAGCAATCAACTTCACATCTGCCAGAACTGGGTCTTGGTGAATGATGTCAAAGAAAGCTGCGAGACTATTCACTTCATATAACTCTCGCGCTAAAGCCGCAGCTAAATCAAAGCGGAAGCCATCGACGTGCATCTCCAGCACCCAATAGCGCAGGCTATCCATGATTAACTTCAGGACTTGCGGATGACCCACATTGAGAGAGTTGCCGCAGCCTGTAAAATCCATGTAATAACGAGGATCGTCTTCTACTACACGGTAGTAAACCTTATTATCAATGCCTCGGAGGGATAGCGTTGGGCCACAGTGATTGCCCTCTCCCGTGTGGTTGTAGACGACATCGAGAATTACCTCAATTCCCGCACGATGCAACGCTTTAACCATCTCCTTAAACTCAGTTACCTGCTGTCCCATTGAGCCACTGGAACTGTAGGCAGAGAAGGGAGAAAAATAGTTAATAGAATCGTAACCCCAATAATTTGTTAGTCCCTTATCAACCAAGTATCCTGGACGAGCTAGAAAGTGATGCACAGGCATTAGCTCAAGCGCGGTGATTCCCAACTTTTGAAGATGCTCAATCGCAGCAGGGTGTGCGATTCCCGCATAAGTCCCGCGCAGTTCCTCAGGAATATCTGGATGTAACTTGGTAAAGCCTTTGACGTGAGCTTCGTAAATAACGGTTTCGTGCCACGGAGTTCGCAGCAGTTTGTCACCTTCCCAATCAAAGGATTCATCGACCACAACTGACTTTGGTACCAGATGGGCATCATCTAGATCACAAAAAGATAAATCTTTTTCTGGAGCATCCCAAGAGTAGCTAAAGAGTTCTTGACCATGACCTCGAAGGATGCCGTCAATTGCCTTTGCATAAGGGTCAATGAGCAGTTTATTGGGGTTAAAACGATGACCTTCTTGAGGCGCATAAGGGCCATGTACACGGAACCCATACCGTTGACCGGGACCAACTCCTGGTAAATAGCCGTGCCAGACAAAGTTATTGAGTTCTGTTAAAGGTAAGCGTGTTTCCTTATCATCTTTATCAAATAAACAAAGTTCAACCCCAGTTGCATGTTCACTAAATAAAGCAAAGTTTGTTCCTTTTCCATCCCAGGTTGCGCCTAGCGGATAAACATTTCCAGGCCAAAGTGCTAAGTACATATGAGCAAAACCCCAAAAAACTGAATAGTTAATTAAGTGCCAACTCCTTACAGTTGCAGTTTAGTTAGGGTAAATGCATCTAAATCTTTTCTCTCAAATATCTTGACGCTGCCAGGTATTGAGCGGCTTAAAGTTAAGAATTAAGATTCGTTTGCCCTACTAGTCCAGTAAAAGAGTTGCTATAAAAATGCCAAGTGTAAATTTTGGCGATCTCGTTCTGTATGTTTGTTACTTCTTATCAATCTTTGACAAAAAGCAATTTCTCAGGCTGTGTTTAGCTTGAGCTTTCCACTACCAATGCACTCTTTTCAAGCACGGCAGCCGAAGAAGATACCAATAATTTGGTTAAAACATAAAAAGTGCCAGTTTTTATTATCCTTGACTCAATTCTTATGTTCCTTGATGATTACTTGTTGTGTGCTTAATTAATTTACCAGGCACTATTTGTATTTCGTTCTACCGCAGGGATGGATTTAATAATAAGTTCAATAGTAATAATCGATACTAAGAAAATAAAAGCAGTATAAGTAAAGACACTTTATTTGTATTTTATCTACTTCCAAAGTGTGAATTTTTATAAGTTAGATTTGTAGCACTACAACAGTCATCTATCTTGAGATTGATTTAAAACTAATGTATCAGTTTTAAGTTCTATCTAAGGGTTAGGAGAGAAGCCATGACTTGCTGAGGCTCAAACGGCTGCGTCTCATAGCGAAAGTCGGTTAAAGCTGGAATCTACAAGACTTACGCATTTTGAGGAAAGCATCAAGGTTTTAGGGATTAGGGATTAGCAACTGGGGATTGGGTAAAACTACAGCTAAAGGCTCTAAAGACGACTGGATAAGAGTTTTAGTCCTACTTAGGTGGACTTGAGAGATTAAGCCCGGAACTTGAGTTCCGGGCGGATTATGAGACTAATTGAGAAGGGTACAATTATGAGCCTTGAGTAACCCCTATAGGTGAAACCGTATTCCCAGTGAGTTGTAGAAATCGCTGCCGTAAAGTATCTAGCCCTAAGTGTTGGGTTGCTGAAATAAAGATAGATTCAGGATACTCTTGCTGTGCTACAGCCAAAGTTTCGCTATCAACTTGATCCACCTTATTAAAGGCAATGAACCCAGAAGTGGGAATTGTCGGCATTTCTGCTAGCACTTCCTCGACAGAACGAATATGACTTTGCCAAGCGGGATGGGATAGATCAACAACATGAAGTAACGCATCCGCTTCGATCACTTCCTCTAGGGTGGCGCGAAACGCATCCATAAGTGGAGGCGGAAGTTCATGAATAAACCCTACGGTATCTGTCAGGAGAATAGTCCTTCGCTCTTGGGTTTGGGGATCTGTAATTACTAACTTGCGCGTTGTTGGGTCGAGAGTAGCAAAGAGTTGATCCGCCGTGAAAACTTCAGCATGAGTCAATACATTTAGTAAGGTAGACTTCCCGGCATTGGTATAACCAACTAAGGCAATGGTAGGAACTTCTTGCTGTTGTCGTTGTTGACGTAACCGGGCACGATGGGCTTGTAATTGGTTAACTTCCTGTTGAAGCTGGGTGATTCGTCGTTGAATCACTCGTCGTTCAGTTTCCAACTGGGTTTCACCTGGACCTCTGGTACCGATGCCGCCGCCTAGTCTAGACATTTGCTGACCTCGACCTCGAAGCCGAGGCAGCATGTATTCTAGTTGTGCCAGTTCTACTTGCAGTTTCCCTGCTTGAGATTGGGCGCGTTGAGCAAAGATATCTAGAATTACTTCTGTGCGATCGACGACTCGGATACCAATCTCAGTTTCTAAATTCCGGGCTTGAGATGCGGAGATGTCTCGGTCAAAGACGATGAGATTGGCTCCCAACTGATGTGCACGCAGGGAAATTTCTTCAATTTTTCCCTGACCAACGACTGTTTGAGGATGGGGGCGCGATCGCTTCTGCTGCACTATATCTAGTACAGTTCCTCCCGCACTTTCAACTAAGCGGGTTAATTCGTCTAGACTATCTTGAAATCGTTGAGGGGATAAATCCTCTGTCATCAACCCCACTAGCAAAACGCGATCAGAGCCGTTTTGCTGCACTGGCGACGTTTCAACGTTGGAATCTTGGAAATCTGCTTCCCATTCATGCACTAAAGTGTCTAAGTCTTCCTCAGTCAGGTCATCCAAACTCAGAGGGGGAGAGATAAGCCAAGGAGTTTCTGTATCGGGGACAAGGTGAGCCAGGTAAGTTTCTTTGATATAGCCAGTGGCTCCACCACCACGCCTTTCAAAACCTTCGCCTGTCAAAGTTAACACCACTAAAGCGTCTAACCGCTGTCGTGTCATTGCTGTCAGTGTTGCTGTATCAGGAGGATCGGATTTGAATTGAGTCGCAATGCAGCGAATCCGACTCAAACGTTCAGCACTATGACGAGGAATGTCTTGAGGCGACATTTGAGTTTGAGAGGGGGTACCGACCGCAACTCGCATTACCTGTCCACGCCGATTGATATAGGTGCAAATTGGTTGATGCACCTCAGAGCTAATGGCAGCTAGGCGCTGGGCAAATTCGGAGGTAATTAGGCGATCGCCCGGTAAACGCTGCTCGTATAGGCGTTGTAGTTGCTTAAGATGACTAGATTTTAGTCCTTGCAGATTGCCGTAAATAGTTTCCATTAGACTTATCAGTTAAAGGAATGTGGCTGTTAAGTCTTAGCTGCATTAAATTCCTCAAACTCAGAACTTAATGCTAAATAGTCTCTGGCTTTTGCAGCTAAGCATTGCAGGATTTTTTCAGAGCAAAAGCCAGAGTAAAGCTACCTCAACTTAACGGGAATAATTACGTTCTTGAGGCTTACGTAGCAGATTCAGTAATCCTAGAAGACCTAGTGAGCCTAACCAGCCCCAATTGGAATGGCGATCGCCTTGTGTAGACTCAGTTACTTGATAAGTGGTTGCTCTGGGAGCAGTTTGCGTTGCCGTACCTGTTCCAGTAGTACTCTCTCTGGTTGTAGTAGTTGTAGAAGTAGTGCCGCCAGGGGTTGTTGTACCTGTTATGCCTGTTCCACTAGTACCTGTGGT
>Ga0196963_10000344_pt1 | contig 44050 bp, 92 predicted proteins | sample S1_5metaG_FD_148600 | JGI IMG/M metagenome (GOLD analysis project Ga0196963, IMG submission 148600) | Soil microbial communities from Anza Borrego desert, Southern California, United States - S1_5 | ecosystem: Environmental > Terrestrial > Soil > Desert | place: USA: California | collected... | reverse complement strand
GTTAAAAAGGATGCCGAGGTTTCAATAGCATGAAAAACTGGGCGGATTTAAATTATAGTGCAGAATTTAACGCAAAGGCACCTTTGAGCGACGTGAGCCTTAGACGTAAAGTTATCCACAGAACCCTTGAATTATCCCCCGCTTTTATCCCCAACGACCGATTGTATAGGGAGAGAGAGAGTATACATTATAAGACTAAACGTAATGTTATAAGTTTAGTCGCAGTCATCGTTTGCGTCTTTTTTCAGGTAGACATATTTGCGTCTAATGACTCTAAGACCATCTACGGTACCACACCTTCCACACAGATTCAACAGGATATCCTCAGGGTTTCCCCTACAAAATCTTTATATGTAAACCTTACAAACTCCTGTAAGGGTTGTGCAAAAGTTGTTAATGCACAGGGTTCTGGAATTGCACCTAAGCGTGGGCAGAAATGTCCGATAAATTTTGCTACGGTTCCGGACTTTGAGCGCTTAGCGGATGCTATTAAGCGGGCTGAGAACTCCCGGACGAAGCCTTATGGGATCCTAAAACCGTATTGTTCGGCTAAGACGGAGGCCCAGTGCCGCAAAGGGTGTTTGCAGACGATTCAGAAGGCCTATTCCCGCTACAAAAAGGGGCCTCAGAGCCTCGATTTTATCTCTTTCCTGGCCAAGACCTATGCGCCTGTCGGGGCCTCTAATGACCCGAAAAATCTTAATAAAAACTGGATAAAGAATGTCACGTATTTCTATACCAAGGAGGCTCTATGAGCGATAGGCATCTTGAGCGTGAAACGAGTAAGTATCTGAGTTCAGAGTACCGGGAACCCGTCGGCCCGTTTGATGTGGAGATTTATACGGGGAATAAGGTTAACGGCGGCTGGGATGCGTGGGCCTTAGACCGGGAGGAGTATCAGGAGGCGGTGAGTGAAGCGCAGATGCTTGAAGATCATGGATTTCCTTGGCGGATAACCGGGGCAGATGGCGTGCGGTACTCCCCTAACCTGAAGAGACGGAGGGCGGCCTAATGTTTATCGTGGATTTGTCAGTAGATGGGACGGTGTGGGAGGAGTACGTGACGGATGGGTGCTGGGCGGCTATTGAGGCCATGGCGGAGAACATGTACGAGCAGGGTTTCTATGTGAACGTGTGGGATGAGACGGACAGGCTTGTGTGGAGGGATGGAAGGTATGCGACGCCAAAGGTGCTATCCCCTTTCGAACGGGAATGGGCAGAGAGGGTTGCGAGGAGCGTAGGTGCCCTGTGAGCGCATATCCCATGATGATTTGCACAGAGTGCCGGAAGATTACGGTGCATTGCCAGGATGGAGATGGGGCTCCCTTCTGTATGCGGCACGATAGTCAGGCGCTTAAGGAGTATCAGAGGCAATTTGAGACCGTGGAAGGGTTAATCCGGGCCGCGAAGGATTCTGTGAAGGACGACCCTCTGTGGCGGGCCATAAGGGAGAGGAATTAGAGATGGGTATCGGAGAGCTGAAGAAGATTGAGGATTTGAGGGCGGAGAACGAGCGGTTGAAGCAAGAAATAAACGGCAAGGGTGGCTACAAAGAACTGGTTCAGGGGCTTAATGTGAAGGCTGGGAATCTTGAGCAAGAGGTTAAACGGCTGAAGGCGGAATTAAAGCCGCTTGTGGAAGAACGTATCACAGTTGAAAAAATGGATACATCGATCAAGGAAACAATTGAATCTCTGGAAGCCCAAGTTAAGACGCTCTCGGAGGAACGGGACAGGTACAAAGAAAGCTCGATTGTGCTAGGTCGCCAAGTAAGTGAGGACGGAAAGCGGATCGCCGCGCTGGAGCAAGGAATCCAGAAAATAAAAGTCTGGATTGAATCTAAAGCTTCCACTGTCAGCGGCGCTCATTGGGAATTAACGGATATTGACGCCCTCCTCTCTCCCGCTCCGGTACGGGAAGCTCCGGCTAAGACAGGAGATTGTTCCTGCATTACGGATGAGCTTTGCGATTGCGTGAATGAGGAACCTGCGGCACCCCTCCCCGCTCAGGCCGAGAAGTGTGAGCACGATATGGGTAGCTATTGGTATGCGGAAAATGAGCCTCGCTGTTTAACAGAAAGCTTGAATAAAACCGAAATTAAAACCTGTCCCTTCTGCCCAAAGGTGAAACCATGAAGACACCGGAAATTATCGCTAAAGAAGCAGCTTTGAAGATTTGGGGCAATTGGGAATTTGATCACGAATACGGCAATAGAAAAGATCGGGAGAAAGCAAAGTCTCTGCATGAGGCACGGCTGATTGGAACCGAAAAAATCATTATGGCGGTTATTAGTGAAGACCGCGCCTCCCGGCCCGAGTGTGAGCATTCTATCAAGGATGGTCTTTTGCCTGATGATTTGGTTAACGGTGATCAGATAGGAAATGCCATTAAGATCATTAAAAAACATCTTCATTTCTACGATACCGGAAACCATTTTTACACTTCAGTTCAGATTCTTTTGGAAAACTATCAGAAGTTGGCCTCCCGTCCCGGTGTCGAGGGGCTTGTGAGGGCCGCTTCTGAACTGGCAAAAGCTCTGCGCCGGAGCATTTGGGCTTACGGCATGGAAACGACAATCGCAGAAGCAAATGGCGTAGAAACTGAGCTTGCCGAGTTTGAGTCAGCCCTCGCAGAGTTTAAGGGGCGGGGTGCGGAGGCGCACAAAGATCATTGCGATGTTCATTTTAAATATGGATTTAAACAATACTCTTGCGGTGTGGCCCAAGGCGGGAAGGCTGAGGCGCGTTACACAGGCTTAATTTGCAGAGGCTCTTATGCCCTTGGTTCAGCTTGTGGTAAGTGCGAGAAATGCACTGACGAAAGAGCAAGGCTAAATCCTTCTGCTTGCGATCATCTACGCAAAACCCGTTCAGGTCATTATGTACTAAAGGCAAACAATCCGGCAGGGATTCCATTTCGGGATAACTGGAAATTCTGCCCGATTTGTGGACAGCCCCCCGCAGGGCCCGGAGGTTCTGAGTGAAACGCAAAAAGCGGAAGAAAGTATTTGAACCTGGAAATGGATACGTTCTCGACAACATTGATCTTGGTGAGAAGCAGGTTTATCACAACGGCGAATGGCTGACAATCGAACAGCTTTACGAAAGATTTAAACGGGCTTCAATGACGAAGCGTAATGTCCTTGAGTTGACCGCTTTAAGCGCTTACGAATTGGGAAAGATGGAGCCAAAATGAAGCATATCGGAAAAGCTAGAACCTACAACCCTAAATGCAAATGCGAAAATTGCGAGTGGGCCGCAGATCAAATCAGGGAACAAAAAAAAGACAGGGAAAATGAGCCCGCGGGCCCATCCACGGAGGCGCGGGAATGAGAATCTGCGATGGATTTTGCGATTCATGTTCTACGTTTTCCCACGAATTAACTATTGTTTACAGGAAATCGCATTGTCCATCCTGTCTTTTTGAAGACGATCCAGAAAATCCATCTCTTTATTCAGGAGTTGGTAATTTGAAACTTAAAGCCCCCGGGCGGGAGGAATAAATGTCAACACCATTTGAAATCGTAGTTTGTGAATGCGGAGCAAAAATTTACGCAGGCGCTTCATATTGTTATTCCTGTGGCAAATTATCGGATTGGAAATTGCCTGTGTTTATTGGGATTGACGCAAGATAAAACATGAGCAAACGGCACGAGGTCGGATCTCAGATTTTCAAAGAAGGTTCGATGTCTGCTTTCTGCGGTGAGTGCGGGCGGTTGGTAATAGTTCGCGGAAGAAATTGGACGCACCTGATTTTAGAAATCGTCCACGACCATAACAATCACATTATCGTTTTGGAGAAGGTCAATGCGAATCGTAACCAGAATCAGTAGAGAGCCGAAGGGCTGGATGCTTCACCTGTTTATCAAAATTCCATTAATTCAAATCTTCAAAGACACAATCAAGTCGGAGCCTAACACCCCGAGCGAGGAATCATGAACATTTATACCTGTGGAGATTCTCAAAATCACTCTATCGTTGCTGAAAGTATGGACGAAGCTGTGAAGGTTTACCGGAAGTATTACAACATGGAGCCAAAGCGTCTTGAACTATTTTCGGAATACGTTCTGATTCAAGAGTCGCTGGCCCCCTCCGGAGAGCGTGACCATGCTTGACCCTTTAATTTACATACCAGAAACCGCAAGTGATAAGACCGCTGAAATATGCGCTTGTTGTGGACACGTTACTTTCGGAGCCTCCCATGCTTGAGCAGATTAAGAAAGAAGCCTCCAAAGCGCTAGACAGGCTTGAGCGGTTCGGAAAAGAAACAGAGTTCTCGGCGACGATTAGTTCCGATGGTATTTGTTTCTCGGAAAGCAATTTAGGAATCATTGAACAAGCCCTCCTCCGTATCCACAACAGGGCCATCGAGAGTGCGGCAGAAGTTTTGGACAAGGAAGCGGAAGAGGTTGTTACGGTTGAAGACGGCGAACATCCTTCTGTTACAGCCAAACGTGTCCGCTCCCTCAAACTCCCCCAATCTCCGGAGGTGCGGCATGAATGAAGCGCTGTGGATTAATCAGGAATTTGAAATTGTTTTTGATGGAGAAGAAATATTTCTTAGAGCGTGGAGCCGCCCATGAAGCTTGAGCTGAATAAATGGTGGCACTGGTTTCTGCTTGGGTTGCTGACGTATCACATTGTCGGGAAGTATGTGCTTAGGTTACCGGGTGCCGCATGAAGCCTGAGCATCTTATGTTTATCGCAGTACCAATGCTTATTTATTTCTGCGCAATGGTGATTATTAACTTGGTCATGTACGGAAAGTTATTCCCAAAAGAAAGGTTCCCGAACGATGAAGCCTGAGCGCAGGAAGCACAAACATAAGCACCGTTATAAATCACTCGAAGGAACCATGGGGATTCTCTACAAGAACACGAAGGTTTGTAAATGCGGAAAGGTCAAGCCATGAAGAAGCGATTCACGGACACGGAGCGTTTGAACTGGTTGCAGAAAAACCACGCTTATTGTGAAGCTGGATACAGCGCCTCTTTTATTAACGGAAAAGTCTATCCGGGCAAAACATTAAGAGGAGCAATTGATTACGAATTACGCGCAGAACTCCGCAAGGAGAGGAAGAAATGAAGAAGACGACAGCTTGGGCCGCGATTAATCCCAAAACTCGGTCTATAAGAACCTCGCAAGACGCTCTTTATATCTTTCCCGAATATAAACAAGCGGCTCTTTTGCGGCACATCGAGGATTTAATTGTTCCAGTCACTATCACCTACACCGTCCCCCGTGGACGCTCGGAGAAGAAAGGGAAGGTATGAGACTAGAAGATCAGGTATCAAGTTTGGAGTTATCGAAGCGGCTTAAAGAGCTTGGCGTGAAGCAGGGAGAAAGCTTGTTTATTATGCGCGTTGATGGTGGCCATGTCATTTTAAACAAGCCGCAAGACTGGGATTCCAACTCAGACCATTACTATTCCGCCTTCACGGTTGCGGAGCTAGGCGCGATGCTGCCGCAATATCCTTATTACCTGCCTGTTCGGCAAAAAGACGGAATCGAGTGGGGTATCCGTGTTAACGGTGAATGGATTCAGGAAAAAACCGAAGCTGACGCGCGCGCCAAAATGCTGATTCACCTTATCGAAAAAGGACTTGTGACTGTATGACCCCTACGCCTAAGACGCCGGACATCGAAGAAATTGTATCCAATATTATTCTTGAATGGATTGGCGGTGACCCAGAAAAGCCTTTTCTTTGCGGTAATGTTCATCTTGGATTTCTAAAAGAATGTATCGCTGGGGCAATTCGAGATGATCGGGCCTCACGCTCCCCCAATGCGGCCAAGGACAAGGATGAATTTTACAAAGAATGTTGCGAGCTATTGGACAAGATCAAGGCCGCAGAGGGTAAGCCCTATCTACCTTTTTCGATGAACATTGCCCGGCTTGTTCAGACTTACGGCCCGGCCCTGTCTCGCCCCGATGCCTCCGGGCTGGTTATTACCGCAGAAAACTTGGCGACGCTGAAACATTACAGGCACAACGTTGGTGAGGAATGCACAATTATTTGCAGATGGGCTGATGAAGCCAAAGAATTGCTGGAACGCTTCCGGGGGAAGGTATGAGCGAATTATCAGCAATAATTTTATTAGCTGGACTTATGAGTTTGGGAAATTCGATTGAGTCAGCGGCGAAGAAATTAGCGGATGCCATAAGGGATGTTGAACCATGACCACCGGCGAATTTGAACGCAAGGCTAATCAATTAGCTCACAAGTGGGACGCTGATATCGCGGCATATTCAGGAGATGGAAAACTCGTAGCCCTCGATCACGACAACTGGCCGGACTACAGGTGGTTTGAGCTGGAAACTGGACGCGAGGTCGAGTCGTGACTAGGAAAGATTGGGTAATCCTCATCACAATATGGTTTTTTCTTGGACTCAATACCTTGGCTATTTTGGTGCGCCCATGACTCCCCTCCCCTTGTATCAGGTGTATCTGAAAGGTGAGCCGTACTTTCGCCCGGTACTGGGGAGACTAGCCGCGATTGCGGTGTATATGTCGGCGCTTCAGGAGGGACAGGCAGAGATTAAGTTAATAACACGTAATTCTAAACAGGAACCATTAAAGAGGTCGGAGGTTTTATGACAGGGGCAACATTAGTGAAGAGTATGAACAAGTTTAAGATCGTGGATAAGCCGATGGAGGCAAGTGTCGGAAAGTCTCGGTGCTGGGGCGAGATTGCAGTAGCGATTGCGAACTTGGATGGATCAAAGAGTATTTTTCTTACGAAGTCGGATTTAGTTGAGATGGGCACGAGAGTCAAGGATGTGCAACAAATTCGGGGATGCGTAAATCAGCAAGCGAAGAAGCTGAAGATTAAAGTTGGCGTGTGCGAGAAACCGGAAGGATTTTACTTTTACAAAAAGGGGGCGTGATGCGCTTGATACTTAACAAATTCGGCGGGTTCGAGATCGAGGCCGATGACAATGAGCTTTACTATGACGGCGGCATTATTGATCCGGCAACGAAGAGAGAGGTTGATTATTTCGCGATTACGGCGGATGCGCTACAGACGATTGTAAGTCTCGGGCCAAAACTTTTGAAGGAGCGTGAGGAGAAGATGAAGGCGGGGTTAAGCATGATTGTGAGGGAGAATTTATGAGGACAAAGTTGCCGAATGGACGGGCCTTTAAGTGCGGGATTCACTGTGATGATTACGATCAAGTGGCTGAGAATGAGTTCATCAAGATGTGTGATGGGCCGTACACGACACGGGAGTCTATCTATGGCGCGGTACTCACGGCCTGTGAGAAGGGCTGGACAAGTCCGATCTTTACGGAGTTTGGGATAAGGACGATTGATCTTGAGAATGGGTGGCCGAGAGTGATTGAGGCGGAAGGATGAGTCACAGCCGAGTCAGTTGTTTCAACGGGTGCCCGAGGCAGTATCAGCTTAAGTATGTCGAGTGTCTTGAGCGGATTGATAAGCAAGAGTTTCAGAATGACTCCGTGTGGGGCTCTGCGATTCATGCCGGGTTACAGGCTCACTATCTTGGCGGTCAATGGTCTGATGTGGAAAAGGCGTTTGTCTCGGCGTATCCGGCTGACCTCAACCCTTCTGATGAAGCCAAGTCTCAAGAAGGCGGCATCCTCTGCCTCAAGAACTACATCGAGTTCTACCGGGAGCAAGACAAGGACTGGAAGATTCTTAAGGTTGAGGTGAAGGGAAAGGTGCTTAACGGTGAGGATTCTCATAACGTCATCATTGATATCGTCGCGATGCACATCCCCTCTCAGACCGTGTACGCCTGGGATCATAAGACCACGACAACGGAGAAGATGAAGTATTCGTTTTGGAAGCGGTATGAGCTGGATGCTCAAGTCACGATGTATACGGAGCATATCAGGCAGGAGTACGGGAGTTGCGCTGGGTTCTGGATCAACGGGATTGCGGTTGGGCATCGGAAGCGGATGTATAAGGGTGAGCCAGCAGGACACTATCAGAAATTTGAGCGAAACCTATTCCCTCGGACAAATGAGCAGATTGATGATTGGAAAAGGTCTGATACCAAATGGAAGCGCATGATGGAATTCGCTCAGAAGGATGATGTGTTTCCCAAGGCCTTCAACGGCCTGTGTAACTACTGCGAGTTTAGCGACCTGTGCAAAAGTGCGGACGATCCGCAAATATTAGAACTGTTGTATCAACGGAAAATTGAGGTGAAGGCGTGATTACGAAAGAGCAGATTATTAGCGGTGAAGCGAAGCAGACAATTAAGGCCCTTGCAAATGGCCCAGCGGGTTCAGGTAAGACGCACTTCCTGTTTACGTGTCCAAAGATTGCCTATATCGGGACTGAGCCAAACGGTCTTGATACAGCGCGGTCAAACAGTGCGCTTCTGAATAACCTTGTATACGCAGAAGAGTTCATCCCCTCCCCGACCGAGGATATTAAGGACACGTTTGCACGGATGGATAGCTTCATCACAAAGGCGCATCAGGATGCTAAGGAAGGAAAAGTGGAGACGCTTGGCCTCGACAACATGAGCTTCCTGTCTGAGAATCGGTGGATCTACATTAATAAGTACGAGAAGCTCGTGACGAATCAAGGCTTACTTGATACTCGCGGCATGTACGGCAATCTCTCCCGCTGGCTCTACAACTTCACGTTAACACGCCTCCTTTCCTTCCCCGGCAATGTCATTGTGACTTGCCACGAACAGGTCGAGGGCGATGAGGCGATGGAACGCAAGTCTGATAAGACCACGCCGATTGTCCCCAATATTTTAGGTGGGTTCAGGGAAAAGGTTGAAGGAATGTTCAGCGCGTCTTTGTACCTAGATAAAAAGAAAGCGGCAGACGGTAAGAGCTATGCGTACATGGCTCGCTGTCAGAAGGGAGCGCAGAGGAACGCGAAGAATCGCTACAACTTGCCGGAGATCGTTGAGAACGTTTCTTACGCAAGGATTATTGAGGAAATTAAGAAAGCAAACAGTGTAACAACCGCAACGAAATAAAAGGTCAGATGACCTTAAATTAAAACAAGGAGCAATACAATGAGTGATGAACAAGTGGGATTTGATGTGATTAATGAAGTTTCAGTCGGTGACTTGACGGAAGTTAGGCAGGAGATGTTACCTGTCGCGCAGAACGTTAAAGTGCGGATTGATAAGGCCAGCGTTGAAACAAGCAAGGACAAGGATTTGAAGTCGCTAAAACTTGAGCTGGCGATTGTGGATGGGATCATGGTTGGTGATGAGATGAAGTTCGCCAACAAGAAAGTGTTCCCCGGCTTCATGGATCTTTGCGTATGGGCCAACCCTGCCACGAAGAACTCAAACTGGTACAAGACAAAGCAACACTTGCTTGGTTTTAAACAGTTCTGTCAGGCGCTTGAACTTGATCTGAAGGATGTCAAGATCAATGATGAGTTCTGCGCTTCCCTTCTTGGCCGCGAACTTCTCATCAACATCATTCATGAAGAAGAAACCGTCGCTGATCCGAACGATCTGGATCAAAACGGGAAGCCGAAGCGCAAGAAGACGGGCGTTTTGCGTGAACGGATTAAGTCATTTAAGAAGTTAGTGGCTTAATGGATTCTGGACTGGTTCGGGGGAAGTCGGTTGACTTCAGGTTGCCTACTCCCCCGCCGTCCATGAACGCCTTGTATCAGATTCATTACGCAAAGAGACAGGTGTTCATGAAGCCCGAAGTGAGGGCGTATAAAAACACGGCGAAGCTGTACGTGCCGCCCTTCGATACGAAGAAGGAAGATATGCTCGGGATTGAGATGGCGGTCAGTCAGGATTGGTACTTTAAGAATGGCGCGATGAAGAAACAGGACGTGCAGAACATGGCGAAGGTGCTGATTGACATCGTGGCGGAGAAGATGGGGTTCGATGACAGTCAGGTGTGGGAGTTCCGTTTGGTAAAGGTGCAGGAAGTAACTAAAACTGGAGTTGCTGTGAAAATCTGGAAGATGGTGGAAGAAGAAAAGCAAGAGCCACTCCATCGCCTCCAAAAAGCGGAGGCTCAGGGTGAGTAAAAGCAAAAGCCCAGAAACGTTGGCTGAAGTCCGTCCGGAATGCCCTGAAAAGAAAAAAGCCCCGGTTTTTACGCCGAGGCTTCATTCCGTTCGTCTTAGCAACGATCTGGGTCGCTCAGGCACTACCCCTTGCGACGGGAAGAATTATACCCAATTTCATTCCGGGCGTCAAGGTGCAATGGTCTGGTGCTTTTACACTCCGCCTGACGAGGCCCGAAGGGCCGAGGATGGACGGGCTGTTGCTTTTGCTTTTCTCGGAGTCACGAATGGATAAGTTAAATATCTGGGCTGTTTGCAGACGGGCATTTTTATCAAAGATGAGCACGAGTCGCCATTGCCCCGGATGGGACGAATATGCAAGACACATCGAGCATTATCTTAGTCAACACGGGATTAAAACAACGCGAGAAGAAATTGATATTGGCGATTTTGTTCCAACGGAGACTGATGATGCGGGCGAAGCGGAGGGCCTATGAACCGGGACAGTAAGTATTCCGAACTTCCCTCATGGGTAGCGAATGAGGATCTGGATGAGGAGATGAAGCGGCAATTAACAATGAAGGATAAACCTAAAGGAGAGCGTGATGGAAACAACCGTAGCTGAACTTAGAGAGCTTGGACTTGAAACGGCGGCAAATGATCTTGAACGTAAATTGGAATTTAAACGGAAGCTATTGATTGCTTATGAGAACTTCCGCTTCGTCTCCCCTGTCGTGATTGAGCGTTTTCAAAATGCTCTTAAGGCGAAGACGTTAAAGGAGTGGAGTAATAAGTACGGAAAGTGCTACAGCTATGATCGTCTCTGCTTTATCGACATTAAGAATTACAAAGACCTTCCTCCTCAGAATGTTCTTGAGTCTATGAGGAAAGCTAAGGCGCTTAACTGCTTCGACGGCTTTGATGTTGCGAAGCTTGAGACTGTGACACATGAGGCAACCGCTCCAAAACCTGATCCGATTATATTTGGTAAGATTAATGGTTGCGCTGACATCTTCTTCATTGATCAGTGGGATGATGACGTGAAGATTGATGACATCCTCGGTAAGACGGAGGGCTGAATGTGGCTATTTCCCCTTTATATTCTTTTGGCGGAATTGGAAATGGATTTGCAAGTGATGCTAACAGACAAAAGCAAATAATTAATCAACTTATGGGTATATCCAGTCCTTTGAACGGTTCTCATTTTTCTCAGGTTCGTTATATGCGGGAAAAGTTTAAGGAGTACAGTGAGGAGGAGTTCAGGAAGTTGTCTAGCGACCCGATGGTTAAGGAGCTTCTTTCTGGTATGGCTGAAGTTCCAAAAGAAGAAATAGCGATAAGAATTAAAACTTACATGGAGCAGATGTAACCGCCCCCGAGCGGGAAAGGGAGAATTAGATGAAACATGAAATTAGTGAAAAGATTCGAGCTTTAGTAACGGAGCTTAATAAGAACGCAGATTCAAACGAAGATGGACGGGCAAAGTCATTAACGATCACTAAGTTAGATGAAGCCTTAATGTGGTCGGAGAAAATATACAAGGATTAACACGTGGTTTTCTGGCGGCGTGGTTAGAAATAACCAGGTAAGGTCGGTTTTTAGAGAGACGACAGCCGAAAGGCGCGGTGTCCTAAGAGGAGCAGAGTGGGAATCCTGCCGCCGCCGGAGTTGCCAGGGAGGAAGCGAGTAACCGTAAGGCCTCGGAAGCTGTAGCTTTATTTGACTTCCCTCTCTGGCCAACAAATTAAAGGACGGGTGGCGTGGTAGGAGGAAAAATGAATAGATATAGTAAATATGCTATTTCTGCAAAAGGAAAAGCTCGGTCAAAACGCTATAAAGACAAAAATCGAATGAAGATTAAAGCGCAAAACATCGCTCTTTATGTTCACAAAGAACCCGAACCTTGCTCTGTTGATGGTTGTTTGCTAGAAGCTCAGAGGCATCATGATGATTATTCAAAGCCTACTGAAATTATATGGCTCTGTGATTATCATCATCAGCTTCAACATCTTCCACCTTCGGTTTGTCTTGGGAAAGATTGCGGAAAGAAAGCTCATGCTAAGCGTTTATGCAAGAAACATTACGCAAGGATTTTTAGAAAGAGACAGGGTTGGTGATCGCAGTACCAACTGCCCCGTCCCCAATTTAAAAGGAGAAGAAAAGGTGCAGGAACGAATGATTGAATTAGTAGACACCCTCCTAAAACGGATGCGGGAGCGGGTATGATTGACGTACCGAGAGAAAACAAATGCGGTGATGGCTATGAGTGCATTCCGATTTGTGACTTCTGCTATTACTATGATTTTAACTCGGATAAACATGGGGTTTATATCGGGCTTGGATATTGCCGCCTTAAGCAAGAAGGTATTGAACCGTCCGATGTGTGCGATAAATTTCTTTGTGCAAATGTGAAATCAAAAGAAGATATTCGCAAGCCAAAGTTTGAGGAGATGTCATGAGCGGCGCGGCGGAGAATGAGCCTATTAGAGTGGATGACCATTTGCATTGTAGAGCCCGGATTGCGAAGCTTGAGCGCGAGAAGGCGCGGCTTGAAGCAGAAATTCAGGACTGGAAAGACTCTATGGCTCATGCCAAGGATGAACAAAGCGGACACGACGAAGAGCATTGTACCTGCGTTGGTCTTTTGCGACGAGAAATCGAAAGATTGGATGAGTTAAAGAGTAGATTTCATTCTTGGTTTGTTGAAGAAAATAAGAAAAGAAATAATCTTGAGGCGCGGGTCGAGCGGCTTACGAAGGCACTAGATGTCGCTTATGGCGTTGTTTGCGGAAGATGTCCGGCAGAATGGGAAGGTGGAAACATTCAAGACCTGATTAAGTCGGCCATCTCGGGGCAAGGTGAGGAGAAACGGGAGGGACGGGATGGCTAAGACTGACGTTTGGAGCTTAGGTTGGTTTACAAATACTTTCCCGCAGAATCATGTATTTACTTTTTGGTCGGGAAATATTCCTCTTGGCAAAGACTATGAGTTTATAATTAGGCTAATTAAGAAGCCAAAGAAAAAGCGCAAGGTGCGGCGGTGAGCTGTAAAAGTAATCCTCAAGAGCAACGGCATTGTTGGCATGAATTTGAATATACGCCTGTTGATCCACCGCCAAGTATTGTGAGCAATCATGGTAGGTATATGTTTACTGTAACAAGAAAAAAGTGTTGTTGGTGTGGTGATATAGCAGTTACCCCGCACACGGAGAGGTAAGGGATGAAGGTAATAGTTAAGAAGACCGAGGAAAAGTTTATTTGGTGGCTAGCCGGATTCATTAGTGGATCATTCACAGCCATGTCGCTATTTTTAATGATCAACTAGTCCCCGCCCAAATGGAGGAGAGCGAGTGAACTGTATAAATTGCAAGCACTGGGTAGTTAACAAGGAGCATGAAGAGTGTCTTAAAGATGGCGAGTGTATGGGGTATAACGTAAGCCATCCACACGATGAAGATTTTAGGCCAATTGATATTGGTTTTAAACTGGGCCAATGTAAGAATCGGAAGATAAGTTTTTATGAAACTCCGCAGACTAATGATGGCGCAACGGTCTGTGACGGTTCGCATTATCACGCTGAGTTCATAACCGCAGAAAAGTTTGGCTGTGTGCTGTGGGAGCCTGAGCCGAAGGAGCGGGAATGAGCGAGTTGCGGGAAGAGTTGGTGAAGATTCTACAAGGCTGCGATTTTACTATGCTCACCATAGAAAAAGATGAATGGGTTATTGAGGAGATCCTCACCGCCTTTAGGAAGAGGGTGCCGGAGCGTGAATATGATTTAGATTTTGAGTATGATCAAGGGCATTACGCATGCCGCTACTCCATCCTAAAGGCCCTGGAATGAACGATCTTACTGAATCAAAGTGGAGAGAAATCGCAATAAACTTGTATCATCTTATGACTCCCGAGCAACGCAAGGCGGTTGATGAGAGGATTAGAATTATCATTATTTCTCCAGAGTCCGCATGAGACTCATCCTCCGACAGTACTACTGCCTCAACTGCCCGCACAAGTTCAGCTACCCGAGCATTAAGCCTGTGCCAGTCTGCCCTGAATGCGACTCAAGTCAGCTCTGGTTTACGATCCCTTGGGAACAAGTTGACAAGAGCGATTCCTAACCCTATTATCCCCGCCATGAGACTCCGGCCCGCAGAGTTGTCAGACCTATCCAACCTCTTCCTATGGCGCAATGATGCCGTGACGCGGCAGAACTCGTTCCACAGTAACTTCGTCCCGCTCCTGGATCATACCCAGTGGCTTGAGGCGTCCCTTGCTAACCCCTCACGCTTCCTATATATAGCTGAAAACGAGGAGGGGCCAGTGGGAACCGTTCGCTTCGATAAGGTGAAGGACATCTATGAACTCTCCTGGACAGTGGCTCCGGAACATCGCCGCAAAGGTTACGGCCGCACAATGGTACAGGAGGCGCTTAAGCTGGGCCGCGCTCCTCTCGTCTGCCTCATCCGCTCCTTCAATCAGCCTTCAATTAAGATTGCGCTCGCGTGTGGGTTCGTACTCGCTGAGACGCGAGAGCAAGATACGCTCGTGTTTAAACTTCCATCGGCACAAAGTAAGCCGACTGCCCACCCTCAATCACAACTCCGCATCCAAGCGTAGGCTTATCCTTCGCGGTCGCGGCATAGTTAAAGGCCGGGAGACTCGCATCAATTAAGCACCCGACATTCAGCCCAAATATCTGATTTTGCCCATTATTATGGTAATGAATGCCGCCAAAACTGTGCAGGTGGCCGATCACAACCGATCCCCGTCTCTTCATGGCCGCTTCTAACGCACCCTTCTGACCCGAGTACCCATCGCCGTGAAAGTAGCTCACCCCCTCATGCCGGAACTCATAATCAAATCTCCATCCAGGTGGACACCGATATAGTTCCGAGAGCGAATATAGCATCTCTGCTATAATTCCCTTTTCCTTCACGGCCTTGTATGCCCGGAGGTCATGATTCCCGTAGCAGATGTCCATGCGGGGAAATAGGCTCCCGAGGCTCTTCACATTTACGCGCCCCATCTCGATCTCTTCCTTCATGCTCATGGAGTCCGGTTCCGGCAAATGCCGCCCTGTCCTGTGCATATCAAACATGTCGCCGACTGAGATCACGCGCTTACAATGCCACTTGCGGTAGGTGTCTTGGAGGAAATCGAGGGAATGCCTATGATGATAAGGAAAGTGAATGTCTGGGATAACGAGCGTATTACCGTTTGTTTTTATCGTAGACCTCACAGTCTTTACAATACCTTCCCTCGCCGTAGATGAAGTGTCCGCACAGGATACACGTCATTCATTTATCGCTTGACAAGGTGAGGAGTTCAATTTAGGGTATCTCTTCATGGAAGACTTCCTTATTGCGTTACTTAATAACAGTGTGTTTAAAGCCATCCTTGCCGGGTGCGTGTTTCTTGGAATCAAGCACTTGCTCAGGACTCCGCACGAGAAGTTAAAGTCTCGTCTGCTTAAGCCTTAATACATCTTCTCTAAACGCTGACTCACCATCTGAGAAAGCGCTTTCAGCGTATCAGCCGCAACGTTTGCATTCTTAGCAGTGCCCTTCACCGTTGCCGCCGCGACTTTCGGCGATAGCGCAAGCGTTCCCAATCCAGCCATTGCCGCAAGCCCAGGATTCGCAACGGCTCCGCCTGCCATGCTTGCTACCGCGCCAAACTGAATAGTGCGCCGGGCTCCAGACGGAGGTGTAAATGAACGGGCCAGGTTCTGCTGTCTCGCAAATTCTATCTCAGAGTTCAGGCGTTCCGTTGTTTGCTCAAGCTTCGCCATCTCAACGTTTTTCATATTATTAAGTTGCTGATTAAGACGCTGAGCTTCACTGAACCTGCGCTCCTTATTGGCCTGCCGCATCTTAAATTCTTTCTCACGGATCTTCACCTTCAGCTCACTCAATTGTTCCGTTGCCTTCCGTTTCGCAAGCTTCACATTAGCGTTGTGAATTGTTTCAGCATTTGAGATACGCTTTGCGGCATCCATTGCCTTGGGAAGTAAGCGATCTTCTTGCGGGAGGAGTGAGTCCGCCTTTGCAATTTGCTTAAGCGTCGTCTTGTCATTGTTGCGCACCGCATTAAGAACGCGCTGAAAGTCTGCGATCGGCTTCCCTGTTGCATCAAGGCGCGTAAAGTTTTTAATTGCCTCTTCATACTTAGGAAGCATCGTGGCAAATTCAGAGTTAGCTTGTTTGAGCGCCCCAATCTCTGCCTTGATATTATTCCCAACGATATCATCTGCCATATTGACAGGATTGAGTGCGCCGCTTAACTGTTTCAGGACGTTATTGGCCGGAGACTCGCCGGAGTAACCCATCTTCTGCCAGAGTTCCTTTTTCTTCTGAGCGAATCCAAGCGGGACACCGCTAAGGTTCACAACTGCTTTAATATCATCAAGGTTTTGCTGAAGAAGTTTAACCGTTGCTTCATCTGCTGTTCCTTGACCAAACGCCGGGACAACTTGACCTTGCTGGATCTTGTACCCATTCTTCTCAGCAACCTCCGCATACTTCGTCAGATATTTGTGCATACTGATGCGCGAGAACGGATCCTTATTCGTGACATTCTCAACTGCCGCGCCGACTTTCTTGCCGTATGTTTCCTTAAGCAAATCAATCTTCGTAAGCGTATTACTGAAGCTGTCATGCAAGCCCGTATGTACGCCGTCCACAGTACGGTCAAATGAGATCTTGGCATCTTTAGACACCTTATCCACATCCATCTTGCCTTTGCTTGATAACGCACCCTGTAACTCGCGGTTCTTCTCACGCATCGCGAAGTAGTCTTTATCAAGTTCAGATGAAAGCGCGGCTCGTTTCTCCGCATTCTGAACCTTCACATCACTCAGCTTCATCTTATATTCATCATCGAGAGCCTTGATCTTCGCGAGATTGTCCGCCTCGACATCCTTCAGTGACGACACCTTCTGAAACGGATTCAGATTAAATTTCCACGGATTCTGAACGAAGGATTCCGCAAACTTTTCATCACCAGTCACGCCCTTAAGGAATGCCTTAGCCGCAGACTTACCCATCGTCTTCCCGATCTCAATCGCTTTCGGGACAGCGGCGGCCGCAACGCCTAATCCAAGCGTGGCCGTGACGCCAGACTGAGCCGCATTCGTTGCTTTGATGAAGGATTCTGATTGCCTAAACTCATTAATCGCGCTCTGGATCCCCATCGTGACGGCAGTCGTCATCTGTCCGCTTGCGGGAATATCCCCAAACGCGGCTTTGATTACCATTGGAACTTTTAGCGCCATCGTGGCTTCATTTAATACCGCAAACTCAGCGGCCATTCCGGGTAAACGCCCGACCGTCTGATACATTTGCTTATCGAGAGGCGCGAGGTTCGTCTCTGGAATATTCTCAGCTCCAGCGCGTAAGGACTCGGACATTTCACCAAACGTTCCAGATCTGGGGATACCAGTCAGCTTCTCCCCAATCTTCGTCGCCGCATCCAGGTTCCCCATGATGTCAGCGCCTTGCTGGCTAAACCCGCGCATGACTTCAGTCCCCGCATCTTTAATCGCGCCGCCGATATTTTCAGCCGCACTTTTCTTCGGTGCGTTCTCAGCTTCAAATCCCGTGATTTGCTTGACTGCTGATTCAATCTGCTCTGGAGTTCCCTCAACCGTTACGGTCTTTCCTTTAATCTCAACTGTTGCCTTACCCATTATTCACCCTCTTCTGAATAAGTAATCTTTGCTCCTGTGGCTTTCGATATCGCGGCAAGACGTTCTGTGAAAGGAACTTCTTCTCCACCCTGTTTGCGGCCAGAGGCTTCAAGTAGCGCCTTGTTTTTCATGTAACGCTCACGTCCAGCTTTTATCAGCGGGAACCTTTTGTCATAATTAGGATCTTTCGCGAGTTCTTTTCTTGTATCAAGCTGAGTTAGATACTTTTCAGCCATATCGTTATAGACCTGCACCTTATCCAGAAACGGTATTGAAGTTTTACCAATCACGGACTTAACACGATCTAAGTCTTGATTGCTCAGGGTTCCTGAATCACCGTTTGACTTAACGAAATTTCCAAGCCCTGCATCAATGGCCGCGTTAAACCTAACCGCAACGGGATCTGCGGCGATGACCTTTGCCACAGCATCTCCCTTTGCAATCATCTGATTAACGATTCCATTTTTGTAATTCGGTAATTGCTCGGCGATGTCTTGGAACTTCATCAGGTCTTTCATGACCGGAGCAACGCTTCTTGTGTAGGTATCTAGCTCTTTCCGGTTCGTGAAAGTACGCTCCATGTCTTGCTTCACGTATTCCTGACGAAACGCGGGATCGTAGGCTGGGTCAGATTCAATCCCAGGCGCTTGATTCGGATCTTGACTCTGCATCGCGGGATTCAACTGTTTGCTCTGCTCAATAATGGCGTTAATGAGTGAGTAATCCCCAGTTGTTTGCGCGAGTTGTTGACCAAATTTCAAGATTTCAGACTGACCTTGCGCTATAACGCCAGGCGCACGTCTCGCATCAGCCTTTTTTCTGCGCGCGGCCTCACTCATATTGTTCTGAATATTCATGATCCCCGTGATATCAGACACGCTCAACGGATTCTTCCTTTTATCCTGAATCCGAGCATAACCGGGTGTCGGAATCATCCCGCCGCTTAAGATTGTGAGCCCGGCCTGCAACTTATCACTGGTCGTCGCCGGAGCTGTCTTCTGCGCGACAAGCTGTGCAAGCATCTGTGTTAGCCCTGTCGTATCCATCACTGGAGCTTGCTGAGGTTCAATCGCTCCAGATAAACTTTGAAGTATCTGCTCCGGGGTCTGGCCTTGCTGTAACCGTGCGGCCGTCTGCGCCTTCGTCTGCTTCTCCATTTCTTTAATCGCCGCCTCCTTCATGCGTTCCTGCGGAGACGCGGTCTGCTTCACGCTCATGTTAGGCTTTGTGCTCATATTTTCATTTGCCATTATCGAGCTCCTCCGACGGCCTGACTAACGCTTTGCATATACTGATGTGTGAATGGAGATGTGAAGAAGTCATACTTCCTCACGGATGTTCCGTTCATGGTTCCGGTCTGGCTAACATTGCGGAGTCCCGAGAGTCTCTGTGACAGCATGTTAGATGTCGCGAGAGTCGGTTGCTGGACTTGGGCCTGTCCTCCCACCGCGAGATTTAACAAGTTCAGTAAGTTCCCAATATTAAACTGTTCTGCGCCCATACGGATATCGCCCGCAGTACGCGCTCCGACACTCTGAGCAACGCCGGACTCCATAAAGCTTCCAGCGCCACTCGCGGCTAACTGCGCATTCACATCCCGCAAACTCTTTGACACGAGATCGTTCGTCACGTTTTCATCAATGCCGCCTGGGAGCTTAGAGAGAAATCCCGGAAGATTCCCTTCTCCAAGTAACAACTGATTAATCAAATTCCCGGCATTCTTATTCAGATCCCTTTGAATCGGATCAAATTCCTTGGCCTGAGCCAACTGCAACTTATTAAATTCCGTTTCCTCTGCCGTCGGCGTATAGGCCGTACTTGCTGTCTGCTGACTTGATTGAGTGTCTTTTGTTTTTCCCATTAACGTACCCCGCTCCTTTTATAAATATGCCAAACCTTCCGGTTCTTGCCCTGCGTTTCGCCCGTGAAGTAATTAACTGCTGGATGAAGTTTCTCTAACTCGCTCTTGAAATAACTAACCATTCCGATGCCGCGACACTCAGGTTTAACGTAGAGGCTTGTGATGTAGATGACCATGCCGTTATCATCGTGGATGTCTGGATTGATTGTGTCCGAGATCATCACGTAGCCAAGTTGTGCTAAGTTGAGCTTTGCATACTCACACACGCCCAGGATCTCGCCATTCTCGACATATGTGAGAATCTGGCCGCGCTTAAGCATCGTCTCGTAGTAATAGCGCGTCTCTTCATCTGACATCCGTGTCTCATGCCAGTGTTCCCGGTGATAAATATCAATCAATTGCTCGATCATGCTCAAACTTTAATCTCCGTAATCGTGATGGAGGACGCCATGACGCCGCCTAGCTTTCTGCTACTTTGATTTCCGTTAAAGGTTGTCGTGCCCGCAGAGCCGGAACCAGCTCTCACTTTAAAAGTCGTCGCAGAAGTAGTTCCAGATGTCATGTAATGACTGAATGTGTTTACGAATGCGATATTTGTATTTGTATCAACATAAGAAGCGGCAAGGGCGTTTGCTGTAGAATCCTGAAACAGCGCAACGGTAAAAGCCGCCGCTGTGCTTGACTCACCCATAAATACAACATCAATCTTCAGCTTGTTTGTTGCCGAGGTCGGCGTAATCGCAAGCGTCATGTACTGATCGCCTTCCGTGTTCTGCGGGATCGTGTCATCATCCGGAATCGTCGTTGTGCCCGTTGTTGATGCGCCTGTTTGAGTATTGACCACTTGAACAGTTGCACCAGCTGGGACAGGGGCGGTACCCCAAGAAGGAGTTGTGCCGCCAAGCAAGACTTGAGAAGAAGTTCCAACGCCAAGTCTGGCCCACGCTGACGCTGAAGATGCGTAGATTAAATCGCCCGTTGCTTGACTTCCGACCGTGAGCGCAGAAACGTTTACCTTGCCCGCTGTGCTGATTGTTGCAAGCTGTGTGTCGACGATCCCGGCATTGCTAGCCAGGTTCGAGGTGTTCAAATTCCCATTAATCGCGTTATAGAGCGTGTTCTCATTCGTATTGTGCTGAGACGCCACGATGACAGCCCCGGCAGAGTACGTGTATTCCCTTGTAATCAGAGCCATTATTTAGTCCTCACTTTTAACTTGTCCTTGCGAGGAGTAGTGAGCTTCGATAATTGGCCCAGTGTCCACGGCTTATTAGTCCTGTTATTGATAAACTTTTTCCCGCACTCTTCCATATGGGATTGCTTTCGATCGTTTGTCCATCCGGGAAGCAACTCATCCACTTCCTTCTGCCACCCGTTGATCTCCGACTCCATGAGTTCAGCCATGTGCTTCGGCTCAATGTCGTCATCGCAGTCTTCGCATAGCGCGATAACCATCTTCGTTCCGTCGTTGAGTTGGAAGATAGACTCACGATAGTTGGCCTTTAGCGTCGTGATAATGGGACGGAACACACCCGGTAACACTTCCCTGCTCCCATTAAAGTTTGCAACTTCCGTGTGACAGTACGAGCAAAGCCCTGGGAAACTCACATCAATCCCAAACTGGTTATTTGACTTCGATGGCGTCTTCATCATGGCAGGATAAACACCTTAAAAGTTACGGAGGCAACGTCGCATTTAAAGTACGCGTTCGTTGCCGTCCACGTTGTGCCTGATTTATATAAACTCCCAGCCTTGTCTTGACTGAGAACGATGTAACGCTCCCCGGTCGGGACAGCTCCGAGTCCGTGCGCGACCGTGTTCTCTGCGTCTGGTGTCCCTGATGTCGTGAACTCCTGCTGAATCCCCGCGATGTTCTCACCCTTGACTCCGTCGCCGCCTGCGCCAAATGAGATCCGTCCTTGCATGGCCTGAAACAATTTCTGAATATCCGAATCCAGCGTCTTCATCTGCGGCTTCAAGTCTTGCCCCTGATTCACCTGTAAAGATTTTGTGATCCTCATGCGTTTGTCTCCAGGTGCGGGAGTAATCCGAACCCATCAATCTGCATGGTCTCGCTCAGGTTTCCATTGGCAAACTTAAGCCGTATCACGCGGCCACGGCCCGTTAAATCCTTCCTCACTTCATCACCGCCAGCCGAAGCAAAAGTTCCTTCGTCATAGAGAGCGGTTCCATACACGGACGAACTCGTATTGGCCGAGATCGTAAGTGAGTAGTCGTCGCCCGAGCTAAAGTCCCAGGAGTAAGCAAGGGTATGCGTGGCGTTTGCTAACTGGTAGTACACAACTGCTTGCGGCACGCCTTTCTTATTCACAAGATCATCGAAGTTGAACCACTTGGTGTAGTAGTAGGCGTCAATGGCGGTGCTGACTCCAGCCGGATTGTCATTTGTTCCAGAATCTGCCCGGTACACGTAGCCGGAATAATCGCCAAAGTACACGCGCTCTTGCCCGTTTGTCGTGACGATGGCAAAACAATTCGCGTTATGCCCCTTGTAATATCCCCAGGCATTGTTGTAAGAATCAAACGTCATGACGCGTGAGTGTGTTGAGCCGCCCGCAAGTGTGTGTGCGCCCCAGTAACGGTTCTTGGATTTCTGGTAGCATGAGACGGAGCTTGCAAAACGGTTTGGTTCCAGCGTGTTCATCAGAGTAAACGTCACCCGGTCACTGATCTTGGTCGAGACCGCGCCGTCAAAATAGTAGTAACCGTCATCCGACAAGAACATGAGCCCGTTATCAATTTCCTGAATCGAGAAAGGATCGACGCATCCAACGTGCGACTTCGTCTTCTCAAACACAAACGGGATGTCAGCGTCTCCTGTAAATGACTCAATCCAGATGGAGCGGTTCTTAAAGAAGACTTGGACGTTACCAAGAACCTTTACGCCCGTGATGTCTTGGCCATCATTGCGGTTAATATCGCGGAAGTCAGAAGAGTCAAAGGAAGAGATCGAGTCCTGTGCGCCCCAATACGTGCGGGACTTATGCGCTGTCCCCGATACTGTCACATGCGTATAGTGAACGTATCCATTAAATACCGTGACAAACTTGGCCTTGGTAAGACCGCTCGGAACTGTTGCCGCTGTCGCATTCCCGCTTCCTGTCCACTGAAACGGAGCGTCCACATTGTTCGTGCCGATTGCAGTATCTAAGAACGTTGTCCAGACGGTATGATTATTGTTCCCAGCCGTGATCGTGAGAGCGCCTGTTATGTCATCCCATGTCCCATCCAGCGCGTCCATCTTCGCGATCTTGTTCCCGCACGTACCGATCAAGTAGTCCGTATCGCTCGATAGCTCGAACCAATGAAGTGAGTTCCACGCGGCTCCGCTATTAAACGCGGAAGAGTTCAGCTGTGTGTAGCCAGAGCGCTTGAGCAGACTCCCAAACTTATCAAAATCAATATTCTGGAGATCGGTCGATTCATTATCCGCGACATTAAGAGGCGAAGCGGTTGTGTTAAGCCCGCCATTACTCTTAATGATCCCGACCGGAAGTGAACGCGTCTGAAAGTCAATTCCAGCCACTTAGCGTCTCCACATAGGGCCGTATGCGCCGCCCAACTGGCTAAAGTTTAGATTCTTCGTGAGGAAGTCCTTAGACATTCCTTGATTCGGCTTGCGTAACTTCACGAAGTGGTCGATCTTGTCCACGTTCGTGCGCTTAAGAGACTTCAGTTCATCGGTATAGAGTGATATGAACCTATCGCCCTCTTTCTGATTATCCTGGTACTTAAGCTTCCCAACGCAGAGCAGGATAATCGCTTCATCAAATTCCTGTCCAAGCTCATGCACGTCGTTGTCATTCACGAGCCTATACACATCCTTGTAATACTGAACCTTAATATCCATGACGGACTGAGGAAGCGGCCAGAGTTGCGCCTTCCTATATAAGATACCTGCTGTGGTGTCGCCGACCGGGAGAACTGAGACCGTGACCGCCGCTGAATTTGATGTGACCGTGATGCGGCCCGTTGTTGACGCGGACTTCACCACGCGTTCAATCGAGCTAAACGACTTAGATCCCGCAACCGTGGAAGTACCGTTTAGATTGATGCTCTCAAAGTCCGGATAGCCGCTCACTGTCCCAAAAATTGTGATGGTCTGCGTGGTGTCAGAGGCAGACGAACTTGAAACTGTCATAACTGACGCGGCCACAGGCTGAGCAAGTACCATGTCCTCACCCCACATGCGGTACAGGACAGGTGTCCCGACTTGAGCATCATCAACGCCTGCATCCCGAAACTCTTGATCCGTCACATACTCCATTTTGAATGGATACCCATAGTCATCGTGCCACAGGAACATGCGGTGACTGACTTGCGCTGGGAAGTTATATTCTTCCTGCGGCAGGATTTCATAAGAGGTCGTCGTGGACGTGGTGCCCTCATAGGATTGCGTAAGTGTCCCAGCGGTCTCACTTGTAATTGTCGCAATCTCATACGTCTTAGAACTCGTCCCAAACTCAATCTTGCGCCCAATGCGGATTGCGTCAGTAAGAAACGTCGCGCCCGTTACGCTAAAATTCTTGGATCCATTCGTGACGGATACTGCACCGCTCCCAGTCGTATAACTCGTCACGGTTGTGAACTTCGATGTGCGACGAAGACTCCGCCATAACGCTTCACGCCCGATCCGGAACAAGCTTGAATTAATCAGATTTCCAACCGTCGCGTCATATTGAGTTCCGCCCTGATCGCGGATCGCTCGACGCTTAATCTCAGCTTTTAAGTCCGCAAATGTTTGCATTTAGATCTCAACTTTCGTTAAGTGTTTCTGCGCGATCGAGTAAAGGTCATCCGGTGTCACGCCTTCTGAGCAATCTAAATAATCCAGCTTCGTCGCAAGCCAGGTAAGATCACAGACCTGCTCGGAGCAGATTTGAAACCTCTTGTTCCCAATCAGCGTCGTGAGTTTGCCGCGCAATTTCGGATGTAACGGAGAGAAAATAAAGTTCGTCAAGATATCCAGCTTCGAGTACGGCCGCCCCTCATATAACTTGCACAAGTCCATGAGCTTATACTTCGCTTCCCAGGACAAGTGCGGGATACGGTACACCTCGATCTCTTCCGGCTTATACTTCCGTATATGATTCATCTGCGCCTTGCCCCACTTGATGTCCGTCTCAAAGATCATGGAGTCATTGAACATAATCCCGACATGCGAGACCTTCGAGAACGTGACAGCCTTAATCACCTTCGAGATCCAGCCGCTCCCTTTTACAAATACCCAGTCCCCCGTCTCAAACTTCATGACTTAGCACCGCGCACGGCACCTTCCGCACCAGCCTCTACCACTTCCAGGAGAAGACTTTTAAGCTCCATCCGGTAATAGCTCCGCCGAGGTTCTGGAATCCGTCCAATAAGCTTGTCAAACAAGAAGCTAATAGTTTTAGCAATCACTTAACCCTCACTTTGAAATATTAAATAAAATCATGAGGAGAGCTCCAGCTCCGCCAATTCCCCATATAAATTTAAACACCACAGAAAACCTATCCTCATCATCTTGCAGGTGTTTCTTAAAATCCGCTCTGTGGTGATCTACTGTGTCCACTAGATGAGTCAAATTCGCATCCATACGAATGAAACGGTCGCGATCTTCTTGATTCATTTGCATACTCTGTTCTCTACGCTCCTTTCCGTCCCATTCGTTCATTTATCCAACTCCCAGAAGCGGAAGGCGCGGCGTAAATGTCACGGCAACCTGTCCGCTAAAATCAATACCTGAATACTTAAATACAAACTGCTGGCGATCCGGAGATGTAATCGCTGAATCCGGAACCGGATAGACCCTCACAAAAGGAAGGTCATATCCAATCATGGAATAGCGTTTATTCGCCGTATCAATTGCCATTACGCAAACTCTCCTCGCGTTGCAGTTGTTCCGTCATCGCTCACGGTGCTTGTTGCGATTGTGGTCGTCCCATCATCCGCCTTAAGAATCTGCTCAGTGGATGTCTGCGTGATTTTGTTCCGGCTCAAGGTTAGTAACCAGCTAAGCGCCGCGATAGCCGTGGGGCTAGCCGCTACAACTGAGGTCGGTTCCGTACAGGCCTTTGCCCAGATTTCATCCGTCACATCACTCGCTAATTTAGCCGCAGTGATAGCGTCTGCGTTAATGGATGCCGCCGTGATAACGTTATTAGCAAGACCATTAACCGTCGTGACGTTTGTGGCTGTCGTGATTGTTCCTGCCGTAATATTCGTCGTGCTTGCCAATGTTGCCGCTGGAACTGTGACTCCGCCCGCGCATGTCACCGTCTGCGTCTTAATCGTATTAAGGTCAACCTTCTGGTCTGTCTTAATATTCGTTCCGCTTAAATCCACAGCCGTTGTCGGAGATCCGATGTTGGCCCAATCAATTCCCGCTTCCCCGCCTGCCGAGACATCCAGCGTGCGTCCTGCTGTAGTTGGAGCAAGCCAGCCTGTCTGAGGGCGTGTGTAGATGACCGCCGGAGCGCCAATCACCTTAACGTTTGAAGTTGAGGACTTTCCGGAAACAAGCAAGCAATCTGCGTTTGTCTCAGACTGTGCCGCATCAACGAGGTAATATCCTGGCGCATTCGTAGCATCCATCTCAGTCGCGGAGGTATCTGTCAGAGCCGTCACGGCCCCATAATCCTTCGACACGTACACGGTAATATTCGCCGCATCACCTGTCTTTGGTACGTTCGTAGTCGCATCAAAGGCGAACACGATAAACTTCGCCGCTGTATTTTTAAACATTAGGCCATCCTCGCAATATGTTGACGATAAAAGTAAGGGGTAAACACACTTCCGCCGCCACCGCCAACAACTTCCGCAATGGCTGTCGCGAGAATCACAACGTCATCCGCACCAGAGGTATAGCCAGCCGTGACATCGGATGTGCCGATAGTGTCATAGGTATAAATCCCGCCGATGTCTGAGCCGAAGTCAAACTCTGCGCGGCTTGTCCAGCCCGTTAAAGGCGTTACGTTTGTCGGATCCCCCATACCGGAATACCAAATTTCAGAGACCGCGCAGGAGCGTCCGCCGAGCGACACCGTAAAAGACGGATTTGCGGCAGAGGTTGAGGAGGTCGAAGATGTGTCCACAACTTCCGTGTCATCTGAGGCTGTATACGTGATGCAATACGCGGCTTTGTTTGTGGCTCCGCTAACCGTCACCGTGACAGTCTGAGCGCCTGTCGGAATAGACGCGCCAAGAAACCAACTCGACACGTTTCCGTCTTCACCGCCACCAAGGACAACCGGAGATCCGGTTACTTCCGTCATCGCGGTGCCTCCATACGTGACGCCCGACACTTCGTCAGAGGCCCCGGTAGATGTCACATGCACAATCACACCTCTCGGAGTCCCGACCGGAGTATGTGTCGCCGAGATATTCCCTGTCCCGTTCCCAAGATCCGTGAATTTGTCAAACGCAATGGCCACTAAAGTTCAATCTCCTGACCAAGCAACTTCTCAACTTCTGATTTCGTAATACTCGCAACTTCCCGCTCAAACTTCTCAAGGTGCGTCTTAATCGCGGCCTTAACGTGTTCCAAAACTAACGCAGGATCATCCTGCACATAATTAATCCCGATCGTCTTAGAGAAGCTGATCTCACCCGCGTCATTCAAAACGTCCACGTAGATCTCAAACTGAGAATTATTCCCGCCAAGAATCTTCTTAATAATCGCTTTCACTTAAACCTCGATATAGCTCAAGCACCCATCCGCTGATGTCGCCGCAGAGAGTTCTAAGTTAAGTAACTGTCCAGCCGCCGTCTCAATGTGTCCGATCGGATTGAAGCCCCAATGAAAACCCGTTGCCGCAAGGACACTCATCTGTCCTGTGAGGGCGGTGCCGGACGCGCCAGACTCAAACCTCACCGTCATGGTTCCGGCAGAGATAAGAGTCAAACTCAGCACGACAATCTTCTTGCCCGGCACCGCCGCAACGAGCGTGTTGTCTCCGCTTGTCGCGTTATCAATGACGGCCCTTTTAATCACGTAGCTATCCAGCGCGTAGGGCATTATTTAACCTTTGTCTTCGCGATCGCTTCAGTTACAGGAGAGCTGGTTGACTCTGTGAATCCGCCTTCTAAGTGTCCGGCACCCGCAGTGTTAGTCCCGCCAGTCTGAGTTTGTTTCTGTGCAGGCTTGCGTTCTGGAGCCTTATGGTTCACCTTGATAGCCGCCTTCGCTTCATAATCAGCCTTGCGTTTCTCTTCGGTATGAATCGCTGTCTTACAAAATTGATCCACGGTCATCTTGCGTTCATGGGCGCGTTCAATAATGTCCGGGTCTTCAGTAAAGTGCATCCCGAGGTGCGTCTCACCCGTTTCTTTTAAATACTCCATCGCAGAACGATCCGGGCCTTCATAAATTGTCGGATCCCCGTTTTTGTCATAAACCGCGACGCGCTCAATCGCGGGCTTCCACACACCATCTTTTGATACCCATGAACCCATGTCACTTCTCCTTTAGGTTGCGGGGATAATTCCCCTTCCTGTTTATTTTTCTACTCTGAACTCAACAACTACCGCAGTCGTATTCGCGTCCTTATCAAAGAAACATCCGCTTGGAAACAGAAGTCCGCCCTCAAAATTAACCGTGTCCGTGTTGCTGACCGTTCCCGCCGTCTTCTGCACGTAAACAGTTCCTGAATCGGTTGTACCGTTCCGCAGAACTAAGATTCCTGCCGTACCGCCCGATAACTGCGTTGCGCTAAACACGCGAATCGGTTTCCCGCTAGGGCCTACAGCGCCATCCTCCGTCAATCTCACTGAACCATGATTCGTATCACCGAACATTCACTTCCTCCTTTACCACTTCACTGAATATCCTTCTCGGGAAGCAGTTAAGATTGCCACCGCGTGAAAGGTTAAAAACTTGAATACCGCGCTTATCTAACTCTGATTTCGCATAAATAAAATTCTTCGTAACCGTCGCCTTCATTTCTTCATGATTCGGATTCTTACCACGCTTATCAACCGTGGGATTCCGCAGGTTCTTAGCGCGTACCATGTCCAGCATCACTTGTTGCTCTGGAATGTGCATGATGCCGTTTGCGGGAAGGCCCATATCAATTCCGAGAAGATAGATTTCTTCATATCCTTGAGAAGCCGCAATCTGGAGCGCCGCATAAGCCACTGTCCGGCCTCCGTACACCCGGTCTTGTGAAAACTCAAAACCCGTCAACTTGTCTGGATACGCGTCATACACATGAACCCCATCCTCTTCCGCAATCGCATTCCACATCATGCGCGAGTAATACTTACGGGCTGATTTCGGTACGAGAGCGCGAATCTCCGGCACGAATGCCATCATGATGTCAAGGCAAACGTAATCCGTAATAATCTCAGGACAGCGGAGGGGGAGGCAGTTTAGACCAAAGACCGTCTCACCTTTTAAGCGTGACAGATCGTGATCTAAAAGCTCCCCCGAATTACCGAGTATGAAGGCTCGTTTCCGCATCCTTAGTTGACCTCTTAGTCGAGCATCAAATCAACGGCGGTATGACCTGTTGAATCGCCGATGTCAACGCAACGTCCAACCACAACCGAGTGTTCCCAGTTGCCGATGGAGCCCGCTGTTGTGCCGCCGAGACGTGTGACCGCGCCGGAAGTTTCAAGAGACAACTGAACCATTGATCCGATCGGAGGAAGGTCAGCATCTTGCAGAACGCCGCATACGCCGCGTGTCTGAATCCAGCCGTAGTTATCAGCCGCGCTGATAGTCGCGCAAGAAACACCGACCACGATTGCGTCAGTCGCGCCAGTGGCGATTTCAAGGTTGTGATACTTATTCGCGATGATCGAGAAGTCGGTATCGTTTGAGACTGCGACCTGCAACGGCTGAGCCAGCTCTAAGCGGAAATTTCCAGAAGCCGGATCATCAGTCGCTGTGTTCCCAACGATGTCATACGTGTAACCTTCCCCGGTATCATCAGTCGTAATGAACTTGCCGCCCGCGAAACGGTTCGCACCGATCGAGGAAAGCGTGATCTCGACGAAGCGCGATCCAAGAGCGCCAGGCTTCACTGTTTCACCATTCACAGCAACGGCAGAAGCCGGGGCGATGATGGCGTTATCAGTATCCGCAACGCTCATTTCGCTGAAGTCTTGCGCCACAAGAACGCCACGGTTCACTGTTGCGCCAAAGTGGACGTAACGGTACGCGGAACCATCAGCTTGTTCGACGAGATATCCAACGTGGTACTTCGGTGTCGCAGACTGTTCAAACTTATCAAACTGAGCGGCGTTCGATCCGCCGAAACCGCTTGAAGCCTTGCTAAAGTATGTCTGTGTATCAATTGCCATTTTAAATCTCCCTTTTTATTTATCCTTCAAAGGGCGGGAGAGGTTCGCTCCCCCACCCCGAAGTCATGTGACAGGGCGCGTGCCCCGCCTTGATTTATGATTTCGAAATTACCCACAATTCGGCGCTTTGGTTGTCCTCGTCCGGTGTGAATGTGAATGTGCTACCGGAAAGAGAAACCGCGATGCCTGAATTGGTTTGAGTGCCAGGCGTTTCAGAGGCGGTGCATTGCCACGAAACGATTCCGGGGATTCCAGACGCCCATGTGTTAGTTGCATCCATTGTTGCCGGAAGCCTAACGATATGGAGCGTATAGTCGCCCATACTTGCCCTAATAACGTGAGTCGGTGTAACTGCGGCCATGAGACCCTCCTATTAGGAAATGCCCGTAAGTTTGAAGTGACGACGACGGTTGTCCGTGACCATCTGACCGCGCCACAGAATGAAGGCAACCTTCGCTGTCTGGTTCGAGGGCATGATGAACGGAGTTGTGATGAAGTCCGTTTCGCTATCAACAACAAGATTGATGTAGTTCATATTCAGGCCGAACATGAGGCCGCTTCCGATGTGATTGCCGTAGGTCAGGGGCTTACCTTTGAAGGTGAGGCCATCGAACCCAGCATTGGCAATACCGCCCGGAGTCAAGCGTTCAAGCGGAAGACGTGTCTGCTCATACTTCTGAAACACGGTCTTGTTCGTGAAGAAGTGAGTCGGGTTATCTTCACGTTCACCGCCAGAGACTGCGTAGTAAGCAGTCGTCATGTCGGTCAAGCCCTGTGTCGCGAAAGCGCCAGAAGCAGTAACCGTGGCTTGCCAGAACGGCTGAGAAGAACCGGAGATTGAACCGAGAGTTCCGGTATTTACCAGAGTTTCCAAGTCAATCAGGTTATTCGCGCCAGCAGTCGGTGTGGAAATCGCCTGTTCAATGCGGCGGCGGATCGCAAGTGTGGACAAATTAATCTTCTGTCCAAGCAGGTCGATCAGCTTATGTTCGTTACCGGAGTTCATTCGTTCTTCATCGCGTGTGATCTGGATCGGTTCGTACGCGTTCTGCCACTTGTATTCCACGGCATTGAGCGTATCGGACTGCGATGTGTTCAAAGGATCAGCGCCTAAATAAAACCCACCATCATTCTGAATCGCATCAGCAAGTTGCCGGATGATGGATGTGCCGCCATTGATCTTCTCTTTGCGTTCACGGCCCATGAGTCCGAGCAGTGTGTTGCTGGAGTACGCGTTATCTGTGACAGACGAACCATAATCAGCCAAGCTCGTCACGAGAACTTGATCTAATGTTGTTTGTAAGAAATACTCGTTAGCCATTTAATTAGTTCCTTTATGAATTACTTCTTCCCCCGCAATTGTTCGAGACGGAAGCGGCCAATCGCGCCGAAGCCTTGTTTCTTGATTTCCTCAGGCACGTCTCCGCTTGCAGTCACGTTGTGATTTGGGAGATTAGAAGATGCGTTTAGTTTTTCAGTAACTTGAAGTTTCCTGTCCTGAAGACCGAGTCTGTAAGCCCGTTCAACGGCACTCTCAAAGTTCGCGACTTTCCAGAGATGTTCCCGCGTGGCTTGAAGCCTGCCGGTTGCGAGATCCTGTTGGATTTGGTCAACAACCTTGGGGTCGTAGTCGGGATAACTTGTCTTCAGTTTTGAATCTTCCTCAGTGCGGCTAAGCTGGTACTTGAGCGCGGACACTTCATCGAGTGCTGTCTGTGCCGTGTTCTGCGCGGATACCACTGCTTGCTTTTCCTGCGGCGTTAGTGCGCTCCACTCATCAGCGGAACCGTCGAAGTTTGCCGGGGGCATATTCGATGAGGCGTGCTGTTGACGGGCCTGAACTAACTGAATAAATGCCGGGTCTTTGAGCGCCCGGTCTAACTCATCCGGAGTCCATTGGCGGGGAGCGTTGATCTGCGCCGCCTTGGATTCCAACTCTTTGCGGAGGTTCGCAACTTGTTCATACTTTTTGTTAAATCCTGATTCGAGTTCCTTGAGACGCTTCTCAGCAAGAGCGCGGGCAAGCGGATCTTTAATGTCATCAAACTTGACGTTTCCCTTAATGTCCTCAATCGTGACATCCTGGGCCGGGGCGGCTTGTTGAGTCTCGGGTAACACGCGGGCTAAGATTTCCTTTGCGCTCACGTTCACCGTTTCCGTTACCGCTGATCCTGCTGTCTCTGTCTCGCTCATTTAAATCTCCTTGTTTAGCGTCCGCTCAAAATAAAAAAGGCCCAGACCGGAGAGTGATCTCTGATCTGAGCCTGTGTCTTACTTAGAGTGAGGCTTGGGCTAAATTAAATTCTGTGAATTACGTCTATAACCGAACCTTCATTGTGTTGTTATCAATATTACGGAGGATTTCTTTGAGTGAGTTGTCACCCTCTGCGATCCTCTTGACCATGACCTCAAATGGAAACTCTGCTAAGTGTTTGTCTCCAGAGGTCATCATGATAGAAGTCGTGAGCTTTCCTTTGCGCTCCACGCTTTCTACGTTCTCCGTATTAATCATTGTTCCGTCAGCGATGATGATAAATGCCATTAGCGTCCGTCTCCGTTATGGAATCCACCGCGTCCGTCACGGTGAACTTGCTCTGCTTTTTTCTTAAGATCATTGATTTGCTTGGGATTCACGCCGCGCTTAGACAACTCGTTATAGAATGCGCTTCCAGGCTTGCCGCCGGAACGCTTGATCTCACGCGCCATGTCATGCGCCCAGGCAGAGGGCTTATATCCCCTCTCCGCTTCCTTGCGCTTTGACTCCGCGATCTGCTTCGCTTCCTTCTGCGGGATGAGGCCGTGTTCTTTGATACCTTTAAGGTAGTCATCCTTCGTGTGAATCATCTTGCCAAGGGCCGCGTTATAGTGAGGTTTGAAACGTTCGGATTCCGCCATTAGTCCCTCTCCATCGAGTGAACAAGGTTATTGCAATTTGGGCAATTGACTGTCTTAACTGTCACGTCTTCGGTTGAATCCACGCTGAAGGTCTGGCAACAAACGAGACAAATGAATGCGTTCGTCACTGGGCACCCAAGGTCTGCATCGGAGCAGGTTTCTTGACCAGTGAACCGGGACGCGGCGACTCTTTCTTCATCTCTTCTTCAAGCAACTGTTCATGGATCGCTATAAGCTGATCCAGTTTCGCGATAATCATCTGCGATTCTTCAGAGGGCGAGTTGTTCGCAAGCTCAGCTATGGAAGCATAAGCCTCAATCTTGGCCCGGTGGTCTTGGCCTTGAGCTGGAGGTATTGGGATCTCTGCCCCCGCAACCATAGCTTTGACATTTTCCCGCGCGTCCTTGAGTTCCTTGACGCTGACAAATCCCTCTGATTCTTCCGGCCGAATATTGCGGAATATGTCAGGATTCTTGATCTTAAGACGCATAAGCAGGTTCTCGATGATGGGGCTGAGCTCAATCTTCTTCCCTTCCATCTCAAGTTGCTGGCGGATGACGGGGTCAGTAAGGCCTGAGACCATGAGGCTAAGCACAGTCTGGAGTTCCTGGATTTCTTTCTCAGGATTCTCCGGGAGCATGGAGACCACGTCGATTTCAACGTCACAATCGGCCTGGATTTCCTCTTTTGTAGGATTCTCAATCCATTGCGTGTCAAGAGAACCTGTGATACGAATCGCTTCATCCACGGTATAAAACTGTTTTGAGTATTGAAGAAGCAAGTGATAGGATTCTTTCAAAAAATCCGCCATGATATCTTGACGATACGCGGGCCGGACGCTGGCTCCTGCTGAGCGAATCTTGACGGAGGCCGCAGACTCTTCGCCGGACTGGAGGAAGCCGCGCTTAAGGTCTGAGACGCCTGATTTGTCCTCTAAATTTTTCTGAATCCGTTGGTCGATGAGGTATAATTCGCCCGATGCTTGGCCGGATGGAGACGCCACAGACATCCTGCCCTGCACAGACTCTCCAGGGAACAAAATAATCGTCTGCTCACCCTTGGCGATAATCTCTAAGTCCTCTTCGCCGTCGAGCCCATCCTTCGCAATGGCAACCCACACCTTAGAATTCTCCTGAGCATTCCGTAACTGTAAATTCACGATCGCATTCTTCTGATCTGCGATGGATTTATACGTGTCAATGTCGGCAAGACCAAACTGCCGCTCAGGAACCGGATTAAATTCAAGCGGAATCGCGGGCCAACCCTCGGCTTTATACGGCCATGAGTTCGGTTTACGAAGCGGCTTGGGTTGTTCGAAGGTGAGGAGGAGAACTTTTCCCCTGCTTCCGTCGCGTTTCTCTTTGGGAGTTGGGCGCAGGAATATCTCAAACACTTCTACGAAGCGGGAACGCGTGGAATCCTTAAACTTTTGATCGGTAATGTCTAAGAGCGGCACCATTGCGGGCCGGAGGATGTCGTTACCGTTGGTTGAGCCGAGGGCTTTCTCCACTTTTCCGTTATGAACACGGTCGCCATAGCCGTGCTTGCCCTTGATGCGCTTATCAACCTCCAGCGTATCGTCCTCAATCAAGTCCTGGAGCGGCACATCGAATGAGCGGCCAATCCATCTCGCATTCTCAAGCTCGGATATCCCGACCGCCGGATCCTTCAGGAAACGCATCGGACTCAGCCGACTCACCCACACCTGCTCCTTCTCAATAAATATACTCTGCTCATCCGTCATGCCAAACTCGCCCTTGTAGCCGTGCCAGAGGATGCCGAATTTGAAGAGGAGCGCGTCCATCAAAACCTTCTGAGCTTCCTTTTTGTAGCGGATCTCGGGTAGTAAATAGTTCAGGATGGCTTCTTGGGTCTTCGCACTCTTCGCGGAGTCCATAAAGACTTGCTCCATCGTGCCCGTTTGCGGATTCCGAACCTTGGCAACATACGTCTTCGTGCGCGGCTTCAGGAATGCGCGGGGATTGCGGAAGTAAATTGAGGGCAAATTAAACTGTATGACGGGATAAATCTCGTTGAGCGCAATGTCCCAGTTCTGCCCGATGAGCGGAACGAACTCTCCCGTGTAACGCTGGATGGCCTCTTGCATTTGGCCCAGCAAAAACTCCTCATTAAGCTTCTTCGCCATGAGGATTTCCTGCTTTAGATCGAATAAGTCTTGCTCACTAATTTTTTCTTCGGCCACGAGGCTCCATTCTTAAGCTGAAGGAGGGACTTGAACCCCCAACATTCTGTTTACAAAACAGATGCTCTGCCAATTGAGCTACTCCAGCGCAACCCTAGGCTCCAGTCCGCGTGTCCCGGATTCAAAGCCGCCGATCGTGCGGCTACCAAATAGTTGGGGCTAAACTATGTTTTGCCGCCCCATGTCCAAGAAGCGCCTTCAAACGCTTGCAGATGGACTAAAATAAAAAAGGCCAGCGCAACCCTGATTTACGGGTCACAACTGGCCTGTGTCTAAATATGAGTAAGGCGTCTAACGTCTCTTAACTAAGATGCTCAGAACCTCGCCGAGGATGATGATGGTCTTATCCTCCAGCTTAAGCTCCCTAATAATTGCAACGATCAACCGTGATAGGTTAGAATGTTGCACTTCACACCTCGCAAGATAACATAATTATGATTGTGTGTCAAGTTTTTTATGATCCTCGGTCATATTAGGATAACGATACCGGGCTGATTTTTCGATAAACTCTTCATACATTCCGAAGGCGCGGAGGTCTCGAAGGTAGGCTTTGAATACGCCTGGGATAATCTCAACGTTATTGCGATTGCACACTGCGCGGAAGTGTCTCCGCATCGCCTTAATCTTCTTAGCGTTCATAGCTGGATCCCTTTTCTCGCCTTCTCGGTTAGTTCGGGCCTATACTTCTCATCAAGGAATATCACCCCATCGTCCATAAAGTAGAGATTATCCATCCCTTGCGCGTGAAGCGGCTCATAGGCGGCCAGCTTCGTTGCACCGATTCCATTCTGAATTGTCTGATACACTTTCTCTGGCAAGAAAATCAGCCTATACTTGCGCGTCTCTTCCATCCATTCTCTCCTTTGCGAGTTCCAGTAGCGCCATTACGTTTTCAAAGTTAAGTTCCTGTTCAAGTTTGCGTGCGTAATCGTAATCGCCCGGTACCCACCAGCGGCGAGGCCTCACCCGAATCGCGCGTTCTATCATCAAAACGGACTCCGGCGGAATGGGATACCTTTCGAGGTACGTTTCTGGCCGAAGCCGTGGAACTTTGCTTTCTGCTTGGCCTTAAGACAGAGGTCGCGCACCTTCATGAAGGGATCATCGGTCGTCTGGGCCTGCTTTGCCTTCGGATTTTCCAGCATCTGCACAAGACCTTGGAGTGCATCTGGTAAATCATCGTGAGCCCCGGATGGGAAACGTTCAAGCTCGTGCTCAAGATCGCCCATACCCTCCATGTGATAGATCGCGCCTTGTGCATAGCGCGGCTCTAAGCGAATCTCGATGCGCTCGATCTTGTCACCTTCCCAAGAGAGGGACTTCGTGATGAGAAACTTATTCCTCTTCTTCATCTCTTGCCGCAAGATCCAGCGGGTGACTTTTTCCAGCATCGCTTTCTCAAAGCCGATGGGGACACTTGACCCAGTCATCTTCTCTAGGCGCTCCACCGTCGTGAACAAGTACTCAATAATATTCGTGGGCCGCACGCCCTTCCGCGAGAGGTACGGATACACGAGGATGTTGCTATCCGGCGTGAGGAGTCCGGGCATCAGGACGCAAGAGTCCGCATCCTTGTCCTCTTCCCACGCGAGGTCACAGGAAATGGCCGCCTTGCAGTGCTTGAGGGAGTCGGAGCTGACCATATTGCCGTGATTATCGAAGAGTTGATAGTTACCATCTTGGATACGCCATTTGCGAAACATTTCCCTGACGAAGCGCACGTTCACGCCCGCCACAGGATCGTTCTGGAGTTCCTTCGCGTACACATTCGGCTTACTCTTCATCATCATGTTAAGCCATTCAAGTGTCCACTTCTCAGGCCAGAGCGACCGCTCATCCTTCTTGCCGGGATTAATATGGGCGCGATAAATTAACTTCTTAAACTCCGGGTAATACTGGTCATTGATGAGCTTCGCCATCTGACAATCATCATGCAGAATTGTGCCGACATTAATAATCTGACACTTACCGCGTTCACCAGCCGGGATCAGCGCCTCATCATATTCAAGCTGGAGATCACGACGGCGTACCGGATTCTTCACAAGTTCGTCATCCTCCATATCGTCGCAGATGATTAGGTCGGGACGGTACGCGCCAAACTTGACGCCTCGAATGGAGCCTAACTGATCCACGCCTTTGCAGAGGAACTTGACCGAGAATCCATCGGGATGCCGGAACTCGCTATCACCTTCCGCATCGCGCGTTATCGTGATGCCGGGGAAGGCCTCTTTCAAGGCCGCATTATCCATCAGCTCCTTCTTGATCGTGTCCAGGTGCATCGCGGCTTTCTTAAACGTGTTACTCAGGAGGACTATGAAATGGAACCTCTTGAACATAATGCCGTGGAAGGGATAGAGGAACACGAGGATAGTTGACTTAGCGCTCTCACGAGGCGCGGCCACGCTGAGGAGTAAATTCTCCATCGCGCCTTGGACTAGCTCTGCGTGAAACTTCGGCGACTCCATGCGAAAGTGATGCGGAAAGAAGGTCTTGCCCCAGGCCATCGGGCGCGTGGCGAGATACGCATAAATTTTCTCTTCAAGCGCCTGTTTATTGACGGGTAAACTTCCCTCCGTCCGCTTCTTCACAGGATGAATCCGAGCTGTCGTTTTGGCGCTTCTGAGCAAACGCCGCAGACATTTAACGCAGGAACAATCTCAGCCATGAGTTCCAGGACGCACTCGGAACTGGGCGAGGAATTAATCCCCATTTGCATCCGCTTTCCAGTCCTCATCAAATCCAAGCATGAACCACGGATTCTGACGCGGAGCATCTAACATCTGAATTTCTTTTTGCTCAAGGTGATACTTGGAGCGCAACTGCTCGAGGAGCATCATCATCTTTGAGGAGCAATCTTCACAGAGATCGTACTTCACTTGAATCTGCCGCCACTTTGGAGGCTTGGGCATCATACGGATTTCGCTAATCACCTTTCCGTATGCGTCCCACGTCTTGATGAAGGTCTTACAATTTTCCGTTTCATTTTCCGCGTACTTAAATCCCGCTGGAGGCTCAGGCGGTTTCCCGTCGTACATCTGCATCCTGCCGCGCATAGTTAGGTTCACGAATTCGCGCTGTACTTTCCCGCCGCATAAATCACACAACTCCAAAGTAGCCATTTAATCTCCTAGCGTGTTTAGATTAGGTTCCGAAAATTTTCGCGCCGCGCGAGAGTTGAGACCTGATCCCGATACCCCGCCGCCCCCACCCCCGAATTCACTTTCCGCCCGGCCCGGTTAGAGCCCGCTGCTTGTGCCCGTCCGATAATAACTATTATAGGCCGTTCATACATAGCATTAGATAGCATAAGCACTCAACCCTCATCTGTTATTTGCGGCACACTATTAGTAGTGGGTTCGACCTGAATAATTTTGGGATTTTCTGATTCCATCAGGGACAGGATGCGGTTAATCGTGGTCTCGGATAAATTAAATTGAGTCATTGAGACACTAACCTTATCCGGCAAGTGCTTACTTATAAACTTCATCCCAAGTTCAGCGCGTGTCTGGATGGGCACCGATTTATCCTCGAGACATTCACGCACGGTCTTCTCAGATAACTTGAGGATTTCGGCTACGTTGAGTTCGTGATAGTGGGACTTGCGCCCTACTCGACCGGGCCGTCTATCCAATTTTAAGGCTCATAAGCTTGGGCTCTAGTTAAGGATAAGTTAGAAACATATCGGTATTACAATGTAATACATTACACTACATATGGGGTCTTGTCAAGGGTTACACTACAAGATGTGGGGATTAAGCCTGACAGGGGCACAACTAATAGTATGGGATAATCACTTGGCATACTAGAGCTACGATGGCCAAATTTACGCATTAGAGGCTATTAGAGCGAGGATCGGCACGATAGGCACCTTGGATACCTCGGGATTAAGTGAGGGCTATTATGAGGCCTAAAATAACCCTTGATATTTCATGAACCATTGACGATAATATCTCTATGGAAAGAAAAACGCCTATACAATTCTTGGTGAATAAGGATGAGCGGGAACTTATGGACAAAGCCAAAGAGGTCAAAGGCTTCGCTTCCCTGTCTGATTTCATTAGGTCTCATATGGTCGAGATCAGCCGCCAAATCATGGGCAAAAAATAATCTCTTTTTTTACTTGCGCATCATGAATAGATCATGTATAAAGTATGTATGAGCGAGGCGATTATGAATGAAATTAAATGGAGTTCGAGATATCGTAAGGGTGATAAATGCGATATAACCGTTGGCGTTTACGGCATCTATCATACTTATGGCAGAATTAAAGTTTGCCTATATGTTGGCGCATCAATCAACGTTAAGCAGAGAGCCTTTAGAGCGTTTAAAAAAATGTTTACTATCAGCGAGAACTTTTATTTAGCGGCAATATGCAATGCGCTTGATAAAAACAAAATTGAGATCAGAGCAACGGCTATCGATTGTGACGGAGATAAGCTTGGTGAGTATGAAAGATTATTCACGGAACACTTTAAGCCCATTCTGAATATTGGCTCTAGTTATTACAGTCAATCCAAAGCTAATATTGGAATTAATCGCAAGAAGTTTATCGAAGAATATAAAGCAAGCAAGATTCAGTAATCACAAAGGAGAGGGAGAATGATGCGCGTGAAGACAATTAAGCTATTCATGGTTGAATACACGACAAAGCCCGAGGATGAGCCCGAGATTAAAAGGTTTTGGACTTTAGATGAGGCGAAACAATTTCTCAGTGATGGGCTTACGAGCTACGACGGTAAAGGCGAAGGCGTTTGTAATGGACAGATCGTGGAATATGAAATATGGCCCGACGGTAAAATGCCCTTCCCTGCTTATTATGAATCAAGCCGCATTGCAACGTATTACGAAACTGAAAAGGGATGGGAGAAAATAAATGATTAAAATTAAAAGAACAGCGATGGCAGAAGGAAACCCGCACAAGCCCAGCTCGATTGAAAAGAGGCTTGAGCGTTACGGAGCGATTACGAAACGGACACAAAATAAACTTGAGTCCCTGCTTGAACTCATGGAAAGACCTTATCACGTTGAAATTGTTGTACATTCCGGATGTATGTATAAAACAATTGATAATGAACATGATGCGATTTTAACAATTCAGAATATCAAAGATAAGCTTAAGAATAATCCATGATCGCCAAACAAGATGAGATGAAGGCTGATCGGAGGAACGCCCGCACGATTGAGGAAATTAAGGCCTATGCGGCTAAGTACAGTATCAGGATTAGCGGGACGGATCAGGAGATCATGGAGAGGTTCAAAAGTATCCCGGTGTGGGAGTGAGAGTTTAACTAAATACCCCTGCCCTAGTTAGCGCTAGAGACAGGGGGCCAAGCAGTCTACCGCGATTGGAGCGCGGCAAACCATGAAGAAGAATATCAAAAAACAGACGAAACTGGAAGCCCTTGTGAAATATTTAGGCGTGGATAAAGATGAAGTGCAAGAAATTGATGATAATCGCTTTGAAGTAGGCCGTGAAGAATACCTAGTTTTAACCGATGAAGAAGCCGACGAAGCCGCAAAAGAACAAATCAAAGATTCCTTATGGGCCTTCAATGCGTCATTTATTATCTCGGAATGCGGCCTTGATGCGTCTGGTGAAGAATCGCTGAAACATATGCAGGAAAAATCTTGTGAGGGTGCGAACGATTTCATTCTTTCGCTTGTTGAGAAAACTTGCGGCCTTGAGGAATTTGTTGAAGCCGCTATTAGCGCAGATGGAAGAGGTCATTTCCTCGCACCTTATGACTTTGAAGAGATTGAAGAAGGCGAATATTTTATTTACAGAACTAACTAATTTCCCCCAACCCACAAAGAACGGAGGCACCATGAACGGATACACGATTAAATTTAATAACTTTTGGAGAAAGTGGCAAGTCGGGCATCCCGAGATTGCGCCCGTTGTTGCTGAATTCAACACTGAAGAAGAAGCTAAACAATATTGTGTTAACGGATAACCCCCGCTAAAGGAGCCCCAAGATATGAAAAAGCTTTCAAAGGGTGAAAAGGCATTCAAGCGGTATTGCCGAGAGCTTGTTACTAAAGGCCCGGAATGTCGTGGATGCAACAAGCGGCTGACTAAGCCTCGCCGCAAGTTCTATTGGTACTGCTCAACAAAGTGCAAGCAACGATTTGAAATGTTTTGTAATTCGACACGCTAAAGGAGCCCTATGCAATCGAGAAAAGTACACAAAGCAATTCAAGCGGCTGTTACTCGCATTAATAGCATGAAAGATAGTGAGAGATTTGCCGATGAGCATTGGGACTTAGCCGAGGAGCTTGGCGCGGCTTTCGTTCAGCAGTTACGGCATATTGCCAAAGTTGCGAAATGTAACAGAAAAGAACGAGACAAATTCTTTCGCAAAGCAATGAAGCCATTTAACAAGATGCTCTATAAACCTTAAAGGAGCCCACGACATGAGCAAGCTAGTGAATAATTATTGTTGGAAATTTGAATGCCCCGCAACGCTTTTGGAGTCAATCGCTAAGGATAAGAAATCTGCCTTGGAGCGCATGAGGCTGGAACTTGCGCAAGGAATCTTAGACGGCTCCTATGATGATTGTTTCAAGTTTGAAGATGTGGATAAGGTAAAGCCCATGTGCTATCAGCCGCTTGATGCGGAATCTTTTATGCGTGATGCGGTGATTACGATTCATAACGCCATGAAGGGAGAGTATACAGGTTTATGATCCGCCTCCAGTCTACCCTTCCCCCTGCCCTCCTCGCGCTGATTGCGGAGTATGAGAGGCGGGGAATCTTGATTAGGCCACGTCTGGAAATTTGACACCGCATGAGTAAATATGATAAAATTTTTCCATGGCAAAAGAAAATCTTGTGCGTCTTAATGTTGAAGTTGAAGAAAAAAAGTATGACCGCTTCCAAGAGAAGCTTAAGAAAGAGGGTTTTACGGTCAGAGGCCTTGTTACCCGCTGGATTGATGAGTATTTAAAAGTCAAGAAGTAAATCCCCCCGGTCTACCTCAATTTGCCCTGTAGGGAAATGGTCTAGAAATTTGACAGGGTTTCCCCTACGTCATACAATATAAGCCGTTGTGTCGCTTAATCTATTGCGAAAATCACAGTTTTATTAATAAATTTTAACCTGTCAGTCCCGTGGTGTCTTCGGACACTAGGCACAACACCTACCTACCGCAATAGACACGGGCTGGCAGGCCTTTAAGAAAGCGTGATGTATGACAGAAACTCCAATTATGCAGTTAAGCGGATACGGGTATTATGACTCCGCTGATTACGATCCGAAGCCGGAAGAGGATAAGTGGATTATTGAGAATGTTCTCCCGAAGGGCTTCGGATTTATCGCAGGACTCCCCAAAGGTTCTAATTCCCCCCACGGCGGCAAGAGCGTTTATTTTCGGCAGATGGCTTACTCGATTATTACAGGAGAACCGTTCTTGGGAAATAAGGTGTTGATTCAAGGCCCGGTGCTTGTGGTCAATATTGATGAAAGCATTGATGATCAGATTGTTTATTTTAGGCGGCTTTGTAAAGGTAAAAGGATTCCGGGGTTTAAGGTGTCGAAAGCCCGGAGTCTTAATATGCCCGAGGATCTCAAGATTCTTGAACAGGACATTAAAGAGATTAAGCCTGTATTTTGCAACATTGATCCCCTCTTGCGCACGACGGGCGGTAAAGATATTCAGCAAAGTAAGGATACGTCCCCGATCATGAATAAGCTGAAATTGATTTATGAGGAGAACGATTGCACGATTGCGCTTAACCATCATAGTCAGAAGAATGAAAAAAGGAATAAGGAATCGTCGGCAAGTTGGCTTAACGGAAGCGTTGATCTTGATAGCGCGTGGGACTTCTGCATCGGGATTGAATGGGCCAAGGCACCGAAGAAGCCCGATCCGCTTGATAAACGCTATATGCACGCCCGTTGCTTCATGCGTAAGAAGCCATTAAGGCATCTGTACTATCAGGCTGTCACTAATGATAAGGCTGAGATTGAAGGGCTTGAAATGTTACCGGAAGAGATTAAAGATAATCCCCTGGCCCGGTCAATTTATACCAGAATGAGCCACTTCCCCGGCGAGTCCTTGTATGTCGTTAGTCAGAAAACAGGGATCAATAAATCCACCGTTTGCAGGCTCGTAAATGAAGAGTTTTCTTGCCTCAAAAAACTAGTCCTACAGCACCCTGAAAAAGTGAACACCGTAGGACTATCCACTACCACTGAAAGCGCGGATACAAAAATCGTATCGGCGCAATTAACGGAACCCATTGAAACTAAAGAAGATAATTAGTCCTATGGCCTTGTAGGGAAACTTGGTCAGGTAGGACTAGCCAAACAACCCTAAAATGGTGCGTATAGGTATATATATATACCATACGCCATTTTGGAGTTGAGGAAGGAAATGAAAATGAAAGCAGTTTGGTACAGGATTGAGCCCGAATATTTTGAAGCAAAGAGTATTTTTGATGATTATCAGTTTAAAAGAGGCTTAGCTTTTTTCGTTTCTTACACTCCGGAAGGCTGGCTTGTTAAAAGTGACTCCGAAAATCCGGGCGGCTTATTTCAAGTTAAGGATGAGGATCATCTTTGGTTTCCAGAAATTATGAGCGATCTTTATCACAGGAACCAAAGCAAGGCTTGATTTTCCCTATACAAATCTCCCCTCAAGTTTATTTAAAAAAAATCCGAAAATAGTGTTGACAAGAGGATGAGTAAAAGTTATCATTGGTCTTGTTCAGGGAAAGCCTGACGATTGAGCAAGGGACGCGCCGGGGTGTACCGGGTTCCCTGCTGAGATAAAGGACGATTATGGGTTATATGATTATTGAGGGTATGAAAAAAGGGTACAAGGCGGGAAATGACCTTGTGCGCGAGATTCTTGAGATGGGTGTTGTGAGCAAGTACCAAATGGCCAAGGACTTAAAGGTCGAGAGACAGACCATTTATAACTGGTATTATGGCTACTTCTCCCCTGACGAAAAGAATTATTCGCGTCTTAAGGACTATCGCCTCTATGTGGATAAGTTAAAAAGGATGCCGAGGTTTCAATAGCATGAAAAACTGGGCGGATTTAAATTATAGTGCAGAATTTAACGCAAAGGCACCTTTGAGCGACGTGAGCCTTAGACGTAAAGTTATCCACAGAACCCT
>Ga0196963_10000343_pt1 | contig 44054 bp, 35 predicted proteins | sample S1_5metaG_FD_148600 | JGI IMG/M metagenome (GOLD analysis project Ga0196963, IMG submission 148600) | Soil microbial communities from Anza Borrego desert, Southern California, United States - S1_5 | ecosystem: Environmental > Terrestrial > Soil > Desert | place: USA: California | collected... | reverse complement strand
TGACCGAGTAGTCGCCGCCTTCGTCGTTCCAGCCGTCCTCGCAGATCATCAGGCCGACCTGGGTCTGGCCCACGCGCAGCACGCGCGCCACGTCGGGCCCGGGCTCGAAGTGGCGGCGCTCATCGAAGATGTTGTAGGTGGGCAGCAACTGCTTGGCGTACTGCAGCACCAGCTCGCCGCCGCGGATCACGAGCAGCGCGTTGTGCAGCCGCTTGCCGGGGCCAGGCCGGTGGCGCGGCGCGCCGACGACCCAGGTCAGCGCCGGCATCTGGCGTGAAGCCTGGCGCAGGGCCTCGATGCCGGCTTCGACGCGGTCCATGAAGCCGGGCTCGTCGAGCAGGTCACCGGGGTAGTAGGCGGTGATCGACAGCTCGGGGCAGACCAGCAGCTCGCTGCCGTGGTCGCGCGCGGCGCGGGCCGCTTCGATGATTCGCGCGACGTTGGCCTCGATGTCGCCGATGGTGGGGTTGAGTTGAGCGATCGTGATCTTCATGGGCTTTCAGAATCTGTTGCGGCCGTGCGTTTTGCGAGTGTCCGACGAGATTGGTGGCTCCGGCGGTTCGTGCGAAAGCTCATCGCAGCATGGGATCAGGTCGCCCGACCGCCGGATTTGCGCGCTGCGGCCTGCCCGCCCGTGCCCTTGTCGCTCCACACGCCGCAAGTCCAACCGCCAACGACCGCAACGGGCCGGGCGGCCGATGTTCGCGAGAGGCCCAGCCTGGCCAAGGACCGAGAGGGACCGTTTCCCCATTGGCTCATTGCGCTGGCATCGGGACATTGAAGACTTGTCGCAGGTACGCCAGGAAGGTCTGGTCGTCGCACAGTGTCTTGCCCGGACTGTCCGACAGCTTCGCCACCGGCTGCCCGTTGCATTCGGTCAGCTTCATCACGATGTTCAGTGGCGTCAGGCCGACGTCGTTGGTGAGATTCGTGCCAATGCCGAAGCCCGTTTGCGTGCGGTCGGCGAAGTGGCGGTACAAGGCCAGCGCACGTTCCACGTCCAACCCGTCGCTGAAGACCAGCCGCTTGGTATGCGCGTCGATGCGCAGCTTGGCGTAGTGGGCCAGTGCCTTTTCGCCCCACACCACCGGATCACCCGAATCGTGGCGCAGGCCGTCGAAAAGCTTGGCGAAGTAGAGGTCGAAGTCCGCCAGGAAGGCGTCCATGCCGACCACGTCTGTCAGTGCCGTGCCCAGGTCGCCGCGGTATTCCTGCACCCAGTCTTCCAGCGCGGCCTTCTGATGGTCGCGCAGCCGCACATGCTGGGCTTGATAACTTTGAAGGTACTCGTGGGCCATGGTGCCGATGGGCACCAGTTGCAGGTCGCGCGCCAGCAGCACGTTGGACGTGCCCTTGAAATATTCGGGCACCTCGCGCTTCAGCGTCTCGACGACTTCGCGCTGCCAGGCGCCGGCATAGCGGCGGCGCACGCCGAAATCGAAGAACTCGAAGGGATGGCGGCGCGCCGGCTCGGCGCCGAAGGCCTTCAGTTGCGCGATCTTGGCCTGCAGCCTGCGGCGGCCCTCCGCGAGCGCCTCATCCGCGCCACCCAGCCGGCGGAAGTACAGCTCGTTGACGATCGCGAGCACGTAGATCTCGAAACCCATCACGTGCACCTGCGGGCCGGCGGCCTCTATGTGCAGGCGGTCGCCGTCGACCCAGGCCCGGATGAAGGCACGCTGGAACTGGAAGATGCGCAGGAAATCGACGAAGTCGCTCTTGATGAAGCGCAGCGAGCCGATGTAGGACAACTCGCCGGGCTGGAAGCGCAAGGCGCACAGGGCATCCAGCGCGGCATTCACCTCGGGCAGCAGTTCCGCCAGCGGGAAAGCCGGCGTGTTGCGGCAGACGAAGCTGTAGCGGGCCTGCGTCTGCGGGTTCCGGTGCAGCATGGTCTGCCACATCGTGAACTTGTAGAGGTCGGTCTCGAGCAGGCTGTGGATCACGGCGGACATCGCGGGGCTTTCGAAGGGGACGCAGGTGCGGAGGGGTCGAGCAGGCGCGCGGCGGTTGTCGTGCACGCGCACAGCAGCTGCCGTTCAGGCGCGCAGCAGCGTGAGGGCATCGGCGCTGGTCATCAGGCGCACGCCCTTGGCGCGCATGGTGGCCAGGAAGGTCTCGGCTTGCGCCTCGAAGCCGGCCACCGGGCTCATGCAGTCGGTCAGCAGCACGAGTCGCTCGGGTCGGCCGCCGGGCAGGTGCTGCACGATGTGCTCGGTGCTGGCCTTGACGCAGTGGCTGCTGGCCTCGCCGGCGATCAGGACCAGGTCGTGGCGGTCGATGTCGGCCAGCAGGGCTGTGTTCAGGGCGGTGCCGGGGTCGTCGTCGGCCGGCACCTCGGCCTGCACGGCGCTGTAGTGCTCGGTCCAGGGGTTCGTGCCCTTGACCACCTTCTGCACGGTGGCCTGGCGCGCTTCTTCCCAGCGGTTGTAGGCGGCGCGCACGGCGCCGTGCACGTTGTGGCCCCAGCTGCCGATTTCGCAGTGCACGGGCCACACCATCAGCGTGTAGCGGCCGCGCGCTTCCAGCTCGTCGAGGTAGGCCAGCGTGCGGGGCAGGGCGCTTGCGTCGCGCGGCATGAATTCGCCGGCGCGCACCTGCGCCGCGGTGATCGGGGTGAAGGGATTGACGGCCGCGCCATCGCCGCGGCGCCAGAAGCCGGGGTGCGCGATGTCGAGGCGGTGGTGGGAATCGAGCGTGATGGTGATGCTGTCGAGGCGATCGGCGGCGGCATCGATCAGCGCGGCGGTGCGGCGCATGTCGGCATCGGCGCCGGCCACCGGCAGCGCAGGCGTGGCACCCGGGTTGTCGGGCGTGGCGGGCAGGTCGCAGAAGTCGTTCTGCGGGTCGATGATCAGGAGCTGGGTGCGGCTCATCGAGGGGATCTCCTTCAGCGGTGCGGCCACTCTAGCCTAGTAAGGTCAGAAATGCAACTAAGTGGCTTGATGCAAATGTCGCGCTGTATATTGCGTTCGTTGCCGTTCTGTACGAAGTAGCCTGCCCAGCCCGCTTCAGACCCATCCGCGCGTGTCCGCCGACCACCCCACCATCCTCTGCACCGTCGACGTCGTGCTGCTCACGCTGATCGACGGCGCGCTTCACGTGCTGCTGCAAAAGCGCGCGGCCGATCCCTTCTCCGGCGTCCTGGCCTTGCCCGGCGGCTACGTGCATGCACAGGAAGACCGGGATGCGGCCGACGCGGCGGCGCGCGTGCTGCGCGAGAAGACCGGCATCGTCAGCCCCTACCTGGAGCAGCTGGCCTGCTTTGCCGGGCCGGGGCGCGACCCGCGCGGCTGGTCGGTGTCGATCGCGCACGTGGCGCTGGTGGCTGAAGAAGCGCTGCGCGCCGTCCCCGCGGCCGCGGGCGCCGAGCCGCAGTGGAAACCGGTGGCGCGCCTGCCGGTGTTGCCCTTCGACCACCGCCAGATCGTGGCCCGCGCCGTCGAGCGCGTGCGCACCAAGAGCCAGTACTCGTCGCTGCCGGTCTACCTGTGCGGCGAGCGTTTCACGCTGCCGCAGCTGCAGGCGGTGTACGAGGCGGTGCTGGGCGAGCCGGTCAACAAGGTGAGCTTCCGCCGCAAGATCGACGAGCTGGGCGTCGTGGAGCCGATCGAGGGTGAATTCGAAGCCGGCGGCGCGCACCGGCCGGCGCAGCTGTACCGGCTGAGGCGGGCGTTCCGCCATGCGTTGTCGGTGAGCGGGCGCGGGTTGGGCGGCTGACAGGGCCGAGCCCGCTGGGCGGCCGGCAGCGCGATGCCCGCGGCGCCGGCCGCGCCGCGCTCGGCACTCGGGCTTGCCGAAGATTGCTGAAGGCAACCGTGCGCGCCGCCGTGCTTTTCCGCGCCAAGCGGGCTGTGCGGCTGCGATGAAACGAGCCGTTCCGGCGCGCCGAGAACAATGCCGCTTCCGGCCGCTTCCAGCGGCCTTAAGACCCCGCCGCTTACTTCGATAGTGCTGGGGTGCACCGTCTCGCTCGTTCATGGGGTCGGGATCAAGATCACCTGACAGGAATCCGCGGAGAGTCTCCATGACACAACCGATGGCAGCAGCGTTTCGCGAAACCGGCTCGGGCCGGCGCGGCGCAGTGGCCGAGTTCTTTCACTACCACGGCGCGTGGGCGCCCGGCATCCGGCTGTTCCGGCGCGTCGGCTTCCGGGCCAAGGCGCTGATCATCTCGGCCGTTTTCGCGGTGCCCATTGCCGCGCTGTCGTGGAGTTATTACGGCGACAAGGCGGCCGCCATCGGCTTCTCGGCCAAGGAGCGGCTGGGCATCGAATACGGCAGTGCGCTGCGTCCGCTGCAGCACCTGCTGCAAGAGCAGCGCCAGGCCGTGCTGGCGGCAGGGGCCGGCGGCAAGGCGGCGGCGGTGTCCGACGCGGCGCCGCTGGAGGCCGCGCTGGCGAAGCTGGCCGCGGCCGAAGCTGCGCACGGCGAGGCGCTGGGCACGGCGAAGGCGTTCAATGCGTTCAAGGCCGCGCTGGCCGCCCCGGCGCCAGCCGGCGGCGAGACCGCCTACGCCGCGCACAGCGCCAGCGCGCAGGCGCTGCTGGACCTGCTGGGCGTGGCCACCGACGGCTCCAACCTGACGCTGGACCCGGACATCGACACCTATTACCTGATGGACGCGGCCTACTTCCGCCTGCCACCGATGGCCGAGGCCACCGCGCAGCTGCGCGACCGCGGCAGCGCGCTGCTGGCCGCGGGTTCCGCCACGCCGGCGCAGCTGCGCAGCGTGATCGAACAGGCGGCCGTGCTGTCGGCGCATGCGGCCGGGGTCCAGGCCGGCATCGCCAAGGCCAACGACTACAACGGCGGCGTTCGCGCCGCGGTGCGGGAAGCCGAGGCGCTGGCCGAGGTCCAGGCCTTCCTGAAACTGGTCGACGGCACCGTGCTGAGGCCGGAAGGCGCACAGGGCGACGCCGGGGCGCTGGCCGCCGCAGGCCAGCGCGCGTTGGTGGCGCTGCAGGGCCTGGCCGAGCGCAGCAATGCCGAGCTGGACCGCCTGATCGCCGTGCGCGTGGAGACGATGGAAGCCGGCCGCAGCGTCACCACCGCGGTGCTGGCTTGCAGCCTGTTGCTGGTGTGCTACCTCTTCATTGCCTTCGGCCGCGTGCTGTCCGGCGGCCTGCGCGCGCTGACGCACCATGTGGAAGCGATGCGCGACGGCGACCTGACGACCACGCCGCGCGCCTGGGGCAGCGACGAGACCGCGCGCCTGATCGAGAGCGTGGCCGGCATGCAGCAGGCGCTGCGCCGCATCGTCGGGGAGGTACGCCAGGCCTCTGACCACATCGTGCAGGCCAGCGGTGAGATCGCGACCGGTTCGAACGACCTCTCGCAGCGCACCGGGCAGGCGGCGGCCAGCCTGGAGCAATCGGCCGCGGCGATGGAGCAGATCGCCGCCACCGTGCGCCAGACGGCCGACACGACGGACGAGGCCACGCGCATCGCGCAGGCCAACGCCAGCGCGGCCGAGCGAGGCAAGCGCGTCATCGGCACGATGGCCTCGACGATGGACCAGATCCAGGGCTCGGCGCGCAAGATCGCCGACATCATCGGCACCATCGACGGCATCGCCTTCCAGACGAACATCCTGGCCCTGAACGCGGCGGTGGAGTCCGCACGCGCGGGTGAAGCGGGCCGCGGGTTCGCGGTGGTCGCTTCCGAGGTGCGGCAGCTGGCGCAGCGTGCCGCGGGCGCGGCACGCGAGGTGCGTACCTTGATCACGACCAGCGTCGAGCAGGTTGGCTCCGGCTCACGCGTGGCCGAGGAGGCGGCACAGGCCGTGGGCGAGATCGTCGGCAGCGCACAGCGGGTCAGCGAACTGCTGGCCGACATCGCGACCGGCGCCAAGGAGCAGGACAGCGGCGTGCGCCAGACGACGCAGGCGGTTCAGGCCATGGACAGCGCGACGCAGCAGAACGCGTCCCTGGTGGAGCAGACCGCGGCGGCCGCGGCGTCGCTGCGCGAACGGGCCGGCGTCCTGGCCGCCGGCGTGGCGATCTTCAAGCTGTAGGCGACATGCCACCCGGCTGCTTCGGCAGCTGCGGTGGCTGGCCCGGCGGCTGCGAACCCGGCGGCTGCGCGGGCGGCATGCTCTTGCGGATCAGCGCCACCGCCAGGCTCAGCACGCCGGCGATGACCAGCAGCAGCCCGGTGCCGGTGGCCCAGACCAGCCACACCAGGACCGGCGCGGCACCGCCCAGCCAGGACAGCAGCGACTGCGTCAGGTCCAGCAGCAGCTTCAGCATGTCCTGCCAGCCGGGGATCCAGCGCTCGACGATGGCGGCGTAGGGAATCTGGTCGATCAGGGGTTTCAGGTCGCCGATCAGTTCGACGCCGCTGGACACCAGCTGGTAAAGGCCCCAGCCGGCCAGCGACCACAGCGCGAGCACGAGGGCGGTGATGAGCCAGATGGCGATCTGCATGGTTCGGCCTCCGTTGCGGGGGGCGGCGGGCGCCGCGATGGGCGGGAGTATGCCCATCACGCAGGGCCGACGGCTCAAGCCCCCGCCGGCCCCGGCTCGCGGTTCATCGGCCGCGGAGGCGGTCCGCGCTTCACGCGCCCGCGGAGCCCGGTCCGCGGCGGGGCGGCGCCGGCGCATTCCAGCGCCCGTGCGGAAAGCGCTGCGCCAGCACGCTGATGCCGTGCTCGTAGCCGCGCTGCACGATGCGGTCGAAGCGCCGCCACTGCAGCAGGCCCACGCGGTCCAGCGGCGGGTTGAAGTACAGGTCGGTCAGCGCGCGCGAGCGGCGGCTGCGCGAGATGCTGTACAGCACCATCACCGTCATCAGGTACGCCGCCAGTGACGGCAGCCGGTAGCGGCGCTTGCGCAGCGGCCGGAAGCTGTCGACGAAGAGGTCCCAGCCGCCGGGCACGTCGTCCAGTTCCACCTTCAGCGGCTGGCGGTAGTCCAGGTCGATGCCGATCACGCGGCCGATGCCGCGCTGCGCGCGCATCACGTCGACCGGAAAGTTGTTGAAGCTGCCGCCGTCGCACATCAGCTCGCCGTCGTGCAGCACCGGGGGCAGCGCGCCGGGGATGGCGGTGCTGGTCAAGAGCGCCTTGGCCAGCGGGCCGCGGCGCAGCACCTGCTCGCGCGCGTGGCTGTAGTTGGTGGCCACGCAGAACCACGGTTTCCACAGGTCCTCGACGTCGGCGTCGAAGCCGAGCAGCTCGCACACCGCGTCCTGCAGGATGCGGCGCAAGCGCCGCCCACGGAAGAGCGACAGCCAGGGCAGGGGATTCCAGTCGCCGGTGGGGTTGGTGCTGAAGGCGCGGCGGGCGTTGGCCATCACCTGGGTCCACGGCTGGTCGGAGGCCACGTAGGCCGCCATCACCGCGCCGATGCTGGTGCCGCCCACGGCATCGATCTCGATGCCCTGCTCCTGCAGCGCACGGTACACGCCCAGGTGCGCCAGGCCGCGCGCGCCGCCGCCGGCCATCACCAGGCCGGTGGCGGTGCGGCTCAGCAGCCGCGCCAGGCGGGCCAGGTCGCGCGGCTCGGCGGGCCGCACGTGCCAGTGGTCGGCGACCGGGCGCCGGTCCAGCCAGGCACGGGTGTGGCGGGGGCACTGCGCATCCGCCGGGTGCAGCAGCACCAGCACCTCGGCCGCTTCGGTGCGCGCCGGCCGGTTCAGCAGGCAGGCCTTTTCATTGGCATGGATCTCGGGGGGCTGCGCGGCATCGGCCAGCAGCAGCAGCTCGTCCGCGTCGCGGCAGCAGCGCTCGGTCCAGGCGGTGGGCAGCGGGTCGCCCAGCAGCAGCACCACCTCGGCCTGGGCCTCGACGCGGTCGAGGAACAGCGTGATGCGGCGCTGCATGTCGGCCATCGCGCCGGGGCCCAGCGTGGCGTCAGGGGCGTTCAGTTCCTCGTCGATGCGCGCGGCATCGATGACCTCGACGCGGCCGTGCACCGACAGCTCGGCCGCCAGCTGGCGCGCCAGGCCCCCGGTGTCGATGCCGGCGCTGACCGGCAGCAGGCCGATGGTGATCGGCCGCGCGAAGACGCTGGGCGCCTGCGCGTCCTTCAGCCGGCGGATGATCTGCCGCGTCAGCGCCATCGAGACCTGCGCGCTGCTGGCCAGCAGCTGGTCGAAGGCGGCCTTGCCGAGGCGCACCAGCACCGAGTCGCGGATGGCCACCACCGTGGCCATGCGCGGCTCGTCGGTGTAGAGGCTCATCTCGCCGACGATCTGGCCGCGCGTGATCTCGCCCAGCATGCGCTGACCCTGGCCGTTGGCGGCGGACAGGGGTGGCGTGGCCTGGCCACCATGGCCGTTGCCCTCGTCGCGCACGTAGGCGCGCAGGCGGCCGCTGACCAGCAGGTACATCGAGTCGCCGGGATCGCCCTGCGCCAGCAGCGTCTGGCCGCCGGCCACTTCGACCCACTCCAGGTGCTGGCGCAGCAGCGCGAGGGCGCCGGCATCGATGTCGCCGAAGGCCCCGCGCAGCAGCCGGTTCAGCAGTTCGTCCTGGTAGGGCTGGCGCGTTGGGCTCGGGTCCATGCGGCGGTGGTCTGGGGCCCGCCGCCCTCCGCGGCCGGCCTGTGACGCACTGTAATCCCGCGGCCTGGGGTGGTTGCCTGCCCGAAGCGGGGGACGCGCCGCGCGGCTGTGGTCAGCGCGGCGGGCGGACGTCCGCCGCGGCGATGCCGTCCAGCGCGCCCAGGTTGATCGCCGCGCGCAGCGCCGACAGGAAGGCGGCCGCGGCCACCGACGGGCTGCCCGGCCGCAGCACCATCGCGCGCAGCAGGATGTCGGCCTGCGGCTCGATGCGCAGCACCGTCAGCCGTGGCTGGAAGGTGGCGACGCTGAGGTTGTCCACCACCGCCACGCCCAGGCCCTCGGCCGCCAGCTCCAGCGCGGCGCGGTGCGTCTTGACGGCCACCGGCGCGGGAAAGCGCCAGCCGTGGTGCTCGCCGTAGCGGCTGACGAGGCGGCCGACGGGGTCGGTGTCGTGCAGCTCGATCAGCGACATGGTGGCCAGGTCCGCCGCATCGATGGCCGCGGCGCGGGCGAACTTGCCCAGCTGCGCCGGCAGCGCGGCGCACACCAGGTGGCAGCTGGCCAGCTCCTCGAAGGCGATGGCCGGGTGCGCCGGCGGGTCGAAGGCGACGGCGACGTCGATCTCGCGCAGCAGCAGCGACTGCGTCAGCTCATGGTGGTGGCCGCTGCCGAATTCGCAGCGCAGGTCCGGGAAGCGCTGGTGCAGCGCGCGGTAGGCGCGCGGCAGCAGGCCGGTCAGCGCCGGCACGGTGCCCACGCGCAGGCGCGGCTGCGGCCGGCTGCGCAGGTTCAGCACGGTGCGGCGCACGTCGTCGATGCCGCTGAAGGCGCTGCGGATCACCGGCGCCAACTGCAGCAGTTCTTCGGTCGGGTGCAGGCGGCCGGCATGGCGGTGGAACAGCGCGAAGCCGACGGTCAGCTCGGCATGCTGCAGGTGGCGCGTGGCCGCCGGCTGCGTGATGTTCAGGAGCCGTGCGGCGCTGCTGATGCTGCCGGTCTGCAGCAGGGCATGGATCAGCTCGATGTGGCGCATGCGCATGGCGGCCGATTGTGCGGGCCGCGCCCCGCGGCAGCCCATGCCGGGCAGGCATGGATGACCCGCATCCGCGCATGCCGCGGCGTGGCGGCGATTCCTAGACTGGCCGCGTCATCCCGACAGCCGGAGCCCGCGATGCCGCAGCCCTTGCACCGTCCGTCCATGCCCCTGCCCGTGCGCCTGCGGGCGGCGGGACTCGCGGTGCTGATGGGGGCGCCGGGCGCCGCGCTGGCCGGGGCCGAGGATACGCTGGCGCGCATCCAGCGCACGCAGGTGGTCACGATCGGCCACCGCGCGGAATCGGTGCCGCTGTCCTATGCCGTCGGCGACCGGGTGATGGGCTACAGCGTGGACATCTGCCGCCAGCTGGCCGCGGCGATCGCGCAGGAGCTGGGGCTGAAGCAGTGGCGCATCGCCTACCGCCAGGTCAGCTCGGCCAACCGGTTCGACGCGGTGGAGCGCGGCGAGATCGACCTGGAATGCGGATCGACCACCAACACCGCGGCACGGCGCGAGCGGGTGGCGTTCACGATCCCGCACTTCATCGCCTCGTCGCGCCTCCTGGTGCGCAGCGACCGGCCGCACGAGCGCATCGAGGACCTGAACGGCGCGACGGTCGCGTCCACCGCCGGCACCACCAACGTCGGCTCGCTGGCGCGCGAGGCGGTGCTGAAGGGCCTGCATCTCAAGGTGATCGAGGCCGCCGACCATGCGCAGGGCGTGGCCTGGGTGCTGTCCGGCCGTGCCGAGGCCTTTGCGATGGACGACGTGCTGTTGTACGGCCTGCGCGCCAGTGCGCCGCGGCCGGACGCGCTGAAGGTGATCGGCAAGCCGATCACGATCGAGCCCTACGCCATCGCCTTCCAGCGCGGCAATGCACGGCTGAAGCGGGTGGCCGATGCCACGCTGCGGCAGCTGATCGCCAGCCGCGAGCTGCACCGGCTGTACGAGCGCTGGTTCGTCGAGCCGATTCCGCCCAACAACGTGCGGCTGGACATGCGCATGCCGCACCTGCTGGCGGACTCATTGAAGTACCCGACGGACTACGTGCCGCGCTGAACTGGAGTCAGCGCGGCCCTGGCTCACAGCGGCCGCAGCGGAATGCAGATGTCGCAATCGAACGGCAGCCCCGGGCCGCCGCCGCCGTCGTTCGGGCCCTGGCGTTCGAAGCAGGGGCGGTCGTCCATCTGGTAGCCGCTGTCCGGGAGCCACTCGCGCAGCATCCAGGGCCAGGCGCGTTCGATCTCGGTGGCGCTGCCGTGGAAGCGTGCCACGGCATGGAGGCCGCCGGGCAGCTGCTGGATGCGTGCCTCGCCGGTGGCGACGAAGTCGGCGCCATGCGCTGGGTGCACGGCCGAAGCGGGCCTTGAAGGCGCGCGAGAAGGCCTCGCCCGAGCCGAAGCCGACCTCCAGCGCCGCATTCAGCACCGGCAGCGCTGGATCGCTGCGCAGCAGCAAGGCCGCGCGCTCGAGCCGCCGGCGACGCAGGTAGTCGCCCAGCGTCTCGCCCCTCCAGGCCGCGAAGATGCGGTGGAAGTGATAAGGCGAGAAGTGAGCGACATCCGCCAGGTCCTTCAACGCGAGCGGCGCCGCCAGGTGGGCGTCGATGTGGTCCAGCACGCGGCGCAGGCGGCGCGCGTACTCGGCGCGGGCGCCGGGCGTGGCCACGTCAGTTCAATACAGGCTGCCCGCGACGCGAGCCGGCAGTTCGCGGTCGTAGGCGTCGCCGTCGATCTCGGCCTCGCCATCGGCGCGCGCCCGGCTGGCCTGCTGCAGCATGCAGCCGGTGCTGGGCAGCGAAGCACGGTCGGGCCAGGTGGCCGGCTGCCACAGGCGCGAGCGGATCAGCGCGCGCGAGCACTGCAGGAACACCGTCTCGATCGTGATCACCAGCACGCTGCGCGCCGGCTTGCCGTCGATCGCGAAGCGGGCGCACAGCGCGGGGTCGACGCTGATCACCGCGCGGCCGTTGACGCGCAGCGTCTCGTTGACGGCGGGCACCATGAACAGCAGCGCCACGCGCGGATCGGCCAGCACGTTGCGCAGGCTGTCGATGCGGTTGTTGCCGCGGCGGTCGGGCAGCAGCACCGTGTGGTCGTCCTGGATGTGGATGAAGCCGGCCGGGTCGCCGCGCGGCGAGACGTCCAGGCCGCCGGGGCCGCTGGTGGCCAGCGCGGCGAAGGGCGCGGCTTCGATGACGGCGCGGTAGGCCGGCGTGAGCGCCGGCACTTCCTTGCGCAACGAGGCAGGTCCCGGCGCGCCGTACAGCGCGGCCAGTGCGGCTTCGTCGCGGACCAGGTGTTCTTCCGCAGGAATCATTGGAAGTCCACCTCTGCCGCCGGCACCGCCCGGATCACCGGGCCGAAGCTGGTGAGGTCGGGCAGCGTCGCGTTCTCGTGCGCGCGGATCTGTGCGGCGCTGGCATGGTCCTTGTCGTGCGTGGTGTGGGCGTCGGACGCCAGCGTCACCCGGTAGCCCAGCGCCGCGGCGCGGCGCGTGGTGGTGTCGACGCAGAACTCGCTGGCGTAGCCGCAGATCACCAGGTGCTTGATGTCGTGTTCCTGCAGCAGCGGCTCCAGCCGCGTATTCAGGAATGAATCGGGCGTGGTCTTGCGCAGGCGCACGTCGGTGGCATCGGGCCGCAGCCCGGGCGCCAGCTGCCAGCCGGGGGAATCGGGCGCCAGCGGGGTGCCTGCGCGCTCGTGCTGCACGTAGATCACCGGCACGGACAGTGCCCGCGCCCGCTCGGCCAGCGCGTTGATGCGCTGGACCACGCCATCCGCATCGCCGGGCGGCGGCGTGGATTCGAACAGGGCGGCCTGGACATCGATCACCAGCAGGGCAGTGTTCATCGCTCACGGGCAGGCTGAAGGAGACGGCGGATTGTGCGCCACGCGGATGACCGGCCGGGCAGATGGCCCGGGGCCCGGCATGCCGGCATTCAGGCAACATGGCCGCTCCGCATCCCCGCCAGGGATGCGGCGTGCCAACGCCGAATCCGCTGGACAGCTGATGCCGCCAGACCTCTCCGTCCGCCGCGCCACGCCGGCCGATCGCCTGCCGCTGCAGCGCATGCTGGAGCTGTACCAGCACGACCTGTCCGACATCTGGGACCAGGACCTCGACCTGCACGGCGTGTTCGGCTATGCGCTCGACCGCTACTGGCAGGACCCGGCCTGCACGCCGCATGTCTTCACCGTGGCGGGGTCGTATGCGGGATTCGCGCTGGTGGATGCGTCGGTGAAGCTGCCGGGCGGCGAGCACTGGATGGACCAGTTCTTCGTGATGAAGAAGTACCGGCGGCGCGGCGTCGGGCGCGCGGCGGCTGCGGCGGTGCTGGCGGCGCACCCCGGCCGGTGGCAGGTCGGGCAGATGGCGCTCAATACCGCCGCGCAGGCGTTCTGGCGCCGCACGATCGAGGGCTGCACCGGCGGCCGTTTCAGCGAGCAGGTGCTGGCCAGTGGCTGGTGGCAGGGGCTCGTGCTGAGCTTCGAGATGCCGCCCCAGGCGGACAATCGCCTTCCCGATCCGCCCACCCGGCCCGCGCGCTGACATCCCGATGACCATCCATTCCCAGGAACAACTCGAAGGCCTGCAGCATGCCGGCCGCACCGTGGCCGAGGTGCTGCGCCGCATGGCCGAGGCGATCGAGCCCGGCATGCGCACCGATGAGCTGGACGCGCTCGGCGAGCGCTGGCTGGCCGAAGCCGGTGCCGAGCCGGCGCCGCGCCTGACCTACGGCTTTCCCGGCGCCACCTGCATCAGCGTGGGCGAGGAGATCGCGCACGGCATTCCCGGCGCGCGCGTGCTGCGGGCCGGCGACATGGTCAACATCGACGTCTCGGCGCGCGTCGGCGGCTACTTCGCGGACACCGGCGCCAGCACCGTGGTGCCGCCGGACAGCACGCTGAAGCGGCGCGTGCGGCATGCCACCCGCGCCGCGCTGGATGCGGCGCTGGCCGAGGTGCGCGCCGGCGCGCGGCTGAACCGCATCGGCCATGCCATCGAGCGCGTCGCGCGCAGCAGCGGGCTGCGCATCGTGCGCAACCTGTGCAGCCATGGCGTGGGCGCCGCGCTGCACGAGGAACCCACCGAGATCACGGGTTATCACGAGCCGCGCGACCGGCGCCTGATGCGGGCCGGCCAGGTCTTCACGATCGAGCCCTTCCTGTCGACCAAGGCGCGCGAAGCGGTGGACACCGGTGACGGCTGGACCCTGGCCGGTCCGGCCGGCAGCGTGACGGCGCAGTACGAGCACACGCTGGTGGTGGGCCGGCACGGGCCGATCGTCGTCACCGACCTGGGCTGGGTGCACTGAAAGTCCCGCCGGGCGCCATGCCCGGACATGCTCGGGATGGTCAGCGCTTGCGCGGCTTGCGGCCCGGCGGCGCGGCCGCGCGCTTTCCCTTGCCCTTGCTGGCAGCCTTCGATTTGGCGCCGCCCGCCGCGGCGGCCGGCGCCACGTCATCGGCCACCTCGGGCTCCATCCCGCCGAGCCAGGACCGGCAGGCGGGCGAGGGCTGCGGCGCTGCCGCCTGCACCCGCCGTTCGGCCGGCAGCACCGTGAAGCAGGGACCGAAGGCATCGGCCGGCAGGTCGGCTGGCAGTCCTGCGGGTGCGGCGCGGCCGAGGTGTTGCACCGCCTGCCGCGGCTCGTCGCCCAGCTGCGGGCGCAGCGCCGCAAACAGGCGATGGCCGGCCAGCGGGCTGCTCAGGCGGCCGGCCACGCGGGCCTGGGCGGCGGGCACCAGCAGGGGCCGCAGCGCCGCGTCCAGCCCACTGCTGCCGCGGCGGCGCAGGGCGGTGTGCCATTGCAGCGGCAGCCAGGGCGACAGGGCCGGCGCGGCGTCCAGCTGCCACAGCCCGGTCAAGGCGGCGGCGAAGTCGGCCAGCGGCCAGCCATCGTCGGCCGCCGCCTGCCGCAGCGCGTAGAAGAGGCTGAAACCTTCGACGAACCAGGCACTGGCGGCCTCGTCCGGCTGGTGCTCGTAGGCGGTGGGGCCGAAGCGCTCGCGGAACCAGCCGCGCAGGTCGGCCCGGGCCAGTTGCATGCGCAAGGCCGGGCCGGGCGCGAAGGCGGCCGATGGCGCGCGCAGCACCAGCGCCTGCGTGCGGGCCAGCGTCGCCGGAGCGGCCCCGCGGTCGTCGGCATGCAGCAGCAGCATCGCGCGGCTCGGCTCGCTGCTGCGCCAGAAGCGGCGCTGCGCCGCCAGCGTCGCGGCCGCCTCGTCGGCCAGCGTCTCGGCGCGCTCGGCCAGGGCGGGCGCCAGCAGCAGGCGCAGGCGCAGGCCGCCGGCCACGCGTTCACGCTGCTGCAGCGAGCCGGCAGCCACCACCAGCTCGCGCAGCAGCGCGGGGCTGCCCTGCCAGCGCAGCAGGCGGTCCGGTCCGGCAGGTTCGGCGTGCAGGTTGCTCGCCAGCACCTGTGTGTCGTCGAGGCCTTCGACATGCAGGCACATCCGCAGGTGCGGGCGCGCCGCCAGCGCCGGCGGCAGGGGCAGCACGGCCTGGCCCAGCGCCACCAGATGGCGCGGGCCGACCATCAGCGCCGGATCGTCGGCAGACGGTTGCCAGTCGCGCGAGGACGCTTCGCCGCCGGCAGCGACCGTGCGCACCTGCAGGCGCGTGTCGGTGTCGCTCCAATGGGGCGTCAGCTGCCAAAAGACGTCGCAGCCTGGGGGCGCTTGGGCCTGCGCCGTGGCAAGGGCGGCCAGGCCGAGCAGGGCGGCCAGGAGGCGGCGCAGGGAACGACGCCGGGGCTGGCGCAGGCGGCGCGGACCGCGGGATGGGCGAGGCAAGGACAGCGAGGGCAGCGAGGGCAGCAGAGGGCGGGTCCGGACAGCGGCTGGTGGGGGGCTTGCAGGGGCCTGCGCCATGCCGGGCCCGCCTGCAAAAGCGGCGCAGCTTAGCGCAGCGGATTTCGGCGGCCGGGCGGGCCGAGGTGTAAGCGGTGTAAGCCTTGTGGCGTGCCGCGCCGGGCGCGGGCGGGCGGGCGGCGTGCCGCGCCGTACCGGTTCCAGGCACAGGCATCGTCACTGGGCCGTCCCCTGCTGCCCCGCTACCCTTGGCGCTTTTCCATCTTCAGCACGGTAGCCATGACCAGCCTCAACGACCGCGCCCGCGCCTTCCAGTCCCTCCACGAGCGCGCCTGCTTCGTGATCCCCAATCCCTGGGATGCGGGTTCCGCCAAGATGCTCGCGGCCCTGGGCTTCCCGGCCCTGGCCACCACCAGCGCCGGCTTTGCCTTCTCGCTCGGCCGGCCGGACGCGGCCAATGCCGTCAGCCGCGACGAGACCCTGCAGAACGCCCGCGCCATCGTCGACGCGACACCGCTGCCGGTGTCGGCCGACCTGGAGAACGGCTTCGGCGATGCGCCCGAAGACTGTGCGCAGACCATCCTGCGCGCGGCCGACGCGGGCCTGGTCGGCGGCTCGATCGAAGACGCCACCGGCCGGCCCGGCGACCCGATCTACCCGCTGGCGCTCGCCGTCGAGCGCATCGAGGCCGCCGTGCGGGCCGCGCGCAGCCTGCCCTTCCACTTCATGCTGACGGCGCGGGCCGAGAACCACCTGAACGGCATCAGCGACCTGGACGACACCATCCGCCGCCTGCAGGCCTATGCCGCAGCGGGCGCCGACGTGCTGTACGCGCCGGGCCTGAAGACGCGCGAGGACATCCGCCTGGTCGTGCAGGCGGTGGCGCCCAAGCCGGTGAACGTGGTGGCGGGCCTGAGCGGGCCGAACCTGTCGGTGGCCGAGCTGGCCGAGCTGGGCGTGCGCCGCATCAGCCTGGGGTCATCCTTCGCTCGGGCCGCCTACGGCGCCTTCCTGCGTGCCGCGCAGGAGGTGCGGCAGCAGGGCACCTTCGGCTTCAGTGCGCAGGCGGTGCCGTTCGCGCAGATCAACGCGATGTTCGGCCCGGGCCAGGCCTGAGGACGGCGGCAAGGGTCCGGGTGCGGCCCGATGCGCCGCGGGCGGCGCAGGTCCTATGATCGGCCGCACTCCTGTGCCCGGCGCGTCCAGTGCAATCCAGCACGCGGCCGGGCGTGTCGCCTCCGGACCTCCATGTCTGCTGAACCGGCCCGCAAATTGACTGCGGCGCAACGCGCTGCCCTGGCCCGCATCGAATCGCTGATCGAGTTCTGGCGCATCACGCCCGAGGAACTCGACGGCCCCTTGCCCCCGGCACCCCCGCCACCGGCGCAGCCGCGCGTGAAATATCGCCACCCGGTCAGTGGCGAAACCTGGGACGGCGAAGGCGCGCAGCCGGAATGGCTGCGGCTGGCCTTGTCGAAGGAGGGCTACCGCGTGGCGGAATTGCTGCCGACCGAGCCGGACAGCCCGCCCGGGTGAGCGCGAGGGGTCAGGCCGGCCACAGCGCGGCCATGGCACCCGCGAAGCCTTCGCGCAGCAGCGACTGCGCGCGATGCCGCCCATTCGAGACCACCGGACGCCCGGCGACCCAGACCTCGGCGAAGGCCGGTGCGTCGGTGGCGAAGACCAGCGCGTCCAGCCGGTGCGAGGGCGGCACCCCCAGCAGGCCGGGGGCGCGGGTGTCCAGCACCAGCAGGTCGGCGCGCGCGCCGGGCTGCAGCCCCCAACGCGCAAAGCCGGCGGCCATGGCGCCGCCGTCGCGCACGCGCCGGAACAGGTGCGCGGCGGTGGCGTCGTCGCCTGCCGCCGGCGCGGCCGCCACGTTGCGCCGCCGCAGCGCCAGGCGCTGGCCTTCTTCCAGCAGGCGCAGCTCGGCCGGCCAGGCGCGGCCGACGTGGCTGTCCGAGCCCAGCGACAGCACCGTGCCCTGCGCGAGCCAGCGCGGCAGGTCGGTCAGGCCGTCGCCCAGGTTCGCCTCGGTGCTGGGGCAGATGACGACGCCGGCGCCGCTGCGCGCCACCGCGTCGATCTCGTCCGCCGTGGCGTGCGTGGCATGCACCAGCTGCCAGCGCGCATCCAGCGGCAGGTGCTGCAGCAGCCATTCGATCGGGCGCCGGCCGGTGGCGGCCAGGCAGTCGTCGACCTCGGCGGTCTGCTCGGCGATGTGGATGTGGATCGGCGCCGCATCGCCGTCCAGCGCGGCGGCGAGGCGGGTGATCGAGTCGGGCGCCGCGGCGCGCAGGGAGTGGATGGCGACGCCGGCGGTGACGCCCGGGGCATCCAGGGCCCGGATGCCGTCGCGCAGCGCCAGCACCGTGTCCACGTCCGTCGCGAAGCGGCGCTGGTCGTCGCGCAGGGACGGCTGCGCGAAGCCGGCACGCTCGTACAGCACGGGCAGCATCGTCAGGCCGATGCCGGCATCGGCGGCGGCCTGCACCAGCGCGTGGCTCATCGCCATCGGGTCGCCGTGGGCCTGGCCGTTGGCCGCCGGATGGGGCCGGCCGTCGGGGGCGTGGTGCAGGTAGTGGAATTCGCAGACCTGGGTGTAGCCGCCCTGCAGCAGCTCGGCATACAGCTGGGCCGCCACCGCGCGCAGCTGTTCGGGCGTGATGCGCAGCGCCACGCCGTACATGCGGTCGCGCCAGGTCCAGAAGTCGTCGTGCTCGCCGCTGCGGCGCTCCGCCAGGCCGGCGAAGGCGCGCTGGAAGGCGTGGCTGTGGCCGTTGACCAGGCCGGGCAGCACCGGGCCGGACAGCTCCACCGCTTCAGGCGGTGCTGGGCAGTCGGGCGTGACCGCGGTCCAGTGGCCGTCGGCGCCCACCTGCATCAGCACGCGTTCGCGCCAGCCGTCGGCCAGCCAGGCTTGCGGTGCCCACAGCAGCAGCGGGGCGCCGGGGAGATGGGGCGTCTCGGTCATGGGGCCCAGTTCCGTGCGGTGTCGAGCAATTGCCGCAGCACCGGCTGGACGGCGGCGGCGCGCTGCGCGTCCCAGGCCCAGGGCGGCGATTCCTGCATGTAGCAGCTGAAGCACATCTCCAGCTGGACCGCGTGCACCTGCTCGTCGGGACGGCCGTAGTGGCGGGTGATGTAGCCGCCCTTGAAGCGGCCGTCGGTGACGTGGGTCCAGCGCGTCTGCGCGGCCAGCACCGCGTTCAGGGCCTCGCGCAGCGACGGCGCGCAGCTGCGGCCATCGGCAGTGCCGAGGTTCAGGTCGCGCAGGCGCCCTTCGAAGAGCCAGGGCAGCTCGGACTGGATGCTGTGGCCGTCGAACAGCACGGCGTGGCCGTAGCGCGTCTGCAGGTGCTGCAGTTCGGCCTGCAGCGCATCGTGGTACGGGCGCCAATACCGCATCACGCGGCGCGCGATCTCCGCATCGTCGGGCGCCTGGCCCTCGCGGTACAGCGGCTCGCCGGAGAAGGCACGCGTCGGGCACAGCTCGGTGTTGTTCGCGCCGGGGTACATCGGCGCGTTCTCGGGCGGGCGGTTCAGGTCGATCAGGTAGCGGCTGTAGCGCGGCACCAGCACCGAGGCACCGAGGTCCCGCGCGAAGGCGTACAGCGCCTCGAGGTGCCAGTCGGTGTCGTCGACACGCAGCGCGCCTTCCACATAACGCGCTTTCTGGTCGTCCGGGATCACCGTGCCGACGTGCGGCAGGCTCAGCAGCAGCGGCGTGCTGCCGTGGTGCAGCGTGAAGGTGTCGTCGTGCATCACGTCAGTACCGCCCGGCCGTTCCGAAGGTACTGACGGCCCCCTCGGGGGGCAGCGAACGGAGTGAGCGTGGGGGCTTCATTTCTATTCCTCGCGTTCGACGCCGGCCTGTACCACCCGGCGGCAGGGGTTGCGGCCGAACCAGTAGGCCAGCTCGTTCGGTGCGGCCAGGTCCCAGACGGCGAAGTCGGCCTGCATGCCGGCCTTCAATTGGCCGTGCGTGGCGGCCAGCCCCAGCGCGCGCGCGGCGTGCACGGTGGCGCCGGCCAGTGCCTCTTCAGGGGTCAGGCGGAAGAAGGTGCAGGCCATGTTCAGCATCAGCAGCAGCGACAGGCCCGGCGAGGAGCCGGGGTTGTGGTCGGTCGAGATCGCGATCGGCACGCCGGCGCGCCGCAGCAGGTCCACCGGCGGTTGCCTGGTTTCGCGCAAGAAGTAGAAGGCGCCAGGCAGCAGCACCGCCACCGTGCCGGCCTGCGCCATGGCGTGGGCGCCCGCTTCGTCCAGATGTTCCAGGTGGTCGCAGGACAGGGCACCGAACTGCGCCGCCAATGCCGCGCCGTGCTGGTTGCTCAGCTGCTCGGCATGCAGCTTCACCGGCAGGCCCAAGGCGCGGGCGGCCTCGAACATGCGGCGCGTCTGCGCCGGGGTGAAGCCGATGTGGTCGCAGAAGGCGTCGACGGCATCCACCAGGCCTTCGGCATGCAGCTCGGGTAGCCAGGCGCAGGCGGCGTCGATGTAGTCGTCGGCGCGGCCGCTGAATTCATGCGGCAGGGCGTGGGCCGACAGGCAGGTGCTGCGCACGGTCAGCGGCAGTTCTCGGCCCAGGCGGCGCGCCACGCGCAGGCAGCGCGCCTCGTACGCGGCGCTGAGGCCGTAGCCGGACTTGACCTCGATCGTGGTCACGCCTTCGCGCATCAGCGTGCGGGCGCGCTGCGCGGCCAGCGCGTAGAGCTGCGCATCGGTGGCCACGCGCGTGGCCGCCACGGTGGAACGGATGCCGCCGCCGGCCCGCGCGATCTCGTCGTAGGTGGCGCCTTGCAGCCGCATCTCGAACTCGGTGGCGCGGTGGCCGCCGTAGACCAGGTGGGTGTGGCAGTCGACCAGGCCGGGGGTGACGAGCGCGCCGCCCAGGTCATGCTCTTGCGCAACATGGCCGCTCAGTTCATGAGGCATCTCGGCTTGCGGGCCGACCCAGCGCAGGGTGCCGCCTTCGACCAGCACCGCGCCGTGCTCGACCAGGCCCCAGGGCGTGCCGGGGCACATCGTCGCCAGTCGGGCGTTGCGCCACAGCGTGAGCGGCGCCTTGTCGTCGTGTTCGTGAAGGCTCACGGCGTGTCCTTGGGCTCGAAGGCCAGCCACCAGGCGCGCGGCGGTTCGTCGCCGCCGATGCGCCAGCGTTGGCCCGCGCCATGCGTGCTGACGGCCAGGCTCCATGCCGGCAGGCGCGCGGCGTCGGTGTCGTTGATCTGCAGCAGCGCCGGGCCGGTGGTGAAGACGGCCCGCAGCGGTGCGCGGCTGGGCCATTCGGCGCCCGGCGTGGCGCGCTGCATCAGGCCGCGGCCGGCGTCATGTCGCACCATCAGGTTCAGGTCGCGGGTGGGGCCGCCGCACAGCTCGCAGTCGGGCGCCTCGCCGCCATCGAAGTGCAGTGGCGCCGACTCGCTGCCAAGCACCGCCCGGCGCCCCGGGAACGCCAGCACGACGCCGTCGCCTTCGAGCACGGTGAACCAGCGCTCGACGCCGGGGAAGGGCGAGAACGGGCCCTCGGCGCGGATGTCCGCCACGCTGATGCGCAGCGACCATGGGCCGCCGGGCGGCCAGGTGAAGAGTTCGCGCGTCTGCCCGCCGCCGTTCTTCCAGGGCTGCGGCGGGATGCGGTCGCAATGGATGATCTGCAGGCCCATGGTCACGGCGTGAACGAGCCTTCCAGCAGGTACAGCGAGCCGGGGTGGACCAGCCGAGCGATGGTGATGACCGCGTCCGGCCGCTCGGTGCGGCGCACCACGACCAGGCAAGGGTCGGACACGCGGATGCCGAGCAGCCGGGCTTCTTCGGTGCTCGGCAGCGCGGCCTCGATCGAGTACTGCGCCTTCCAGTACGGCGCCACTTCCAGCAGGTGGTGCGTGGGCGTGGTCTGCGTGAAGTCGACCGAGAGGTAGTCGGGCGCGCAGACGGGGTTGACGTAGCGGTCTTCGCACTGGATGGGCACGCCGTTCTCGTGGTGCACGATCAGCGTGTGGAACACCGGCGAGCCGGCCTTCAGCCCGAGGCGCGCGGCCAGCGCGGCGGGCGCCTTTTCGCGCCGCGCCACGTGCACCACGGCCTCGTGGACGTGGCCGCGCTGGGCGATCTCGTCGTGCAGGTCGTGGATGGTGAGCGTGGAGGCCACGCGGTGCAGCTGCGCCGCGAAGGTGCCGACACCCTGCACGCGGTCGACCAGGCCTTCGGCCTGCAGCTCGCGCAGCGCGCGGTTCACGGTCATGCGGCTGACGCCGAACTGCTGCACCAGCTCGGCTTCAGAAGGCATCAGTGCGCCGGGCGGAAAGCGGCCGCTGGCCAGCTGGTCCTTCAGGTGCTGCTTGACCCGTGCATACGGCGCGAGGGGCGGGGACAGGCTGGCGGGCTTGGGCATGGGCTGGGTCAGCGCCTTCTTCGAGTGGCGCGAATACTACTTGCACCAACTTGTCTAGACAAGTAGAGTTCGCGCCCATTCGCCGACATTTCGGCGTGGTTTCAAGCGTTTCCACGGAGCCTGCCCATGACCGACCTCTCCTCCGTCCAGCACCTGGCCCGGCCGCGCCCGGTGAAGGCGCCCACCGGCACGGCCCTGACCTGCCGCAACTGGCTGATCGAGGCGGCCTACCGCATGATCCAGAACAACCTGGACCCTGAGGTGGCGGAGAACCCTGATGCGCTCGTCGTCTATGGCGGCATCGGCAAGGCGGCGCGCAACTGGGACTGCTTCGAGGCCATCCTGAAGGCGCTGCGCGAGCTGAATGACGACGAGTCACTGCTGGTGCAGTCCGGCAAGCCGGTGGGCGTGTTCCGCACCCATGTGGACGCGCCGCGGGTGCTGATCGCCAACTCGAACCTGGTGCCCAAGTGGGCGACCTGGGAGCACTTCGACCAACTGGATCGCGCGGGCCTGATGATGTACGGCCAGATGACCGCCGGCAGCTGGATCTACATCGGCAGCCAGGGCATCGTGCAGGGCACGTACGAGACCTTCGTCGAGGCGGGGCGCCAGCACTATGGCGGGGAACTGAAGGGCCGTTGGATCCTGACCGCGGGATTGGGCGGCATGGGAGGCGCGCAGCCGCTGGCGGCCTCGTTCGCCGGCGCCTGTTCGCTCAATATCGAGTGCCAGCAAAGCCGCATCGACTTCCGCCTGCGCTCGCGCTACCTGGACGAGCAGGCAGCCAGCCTGGACGACGCGCTGCAGCGCATCCGGCGCTACACCGCCGAGGGCCGCGCGGTCTCCATCGGCCTGTTGGGCAACGCGGCGGAAGTCCTGCCCGAGCTGGTGAGGCGCGGCGTGAAACCCGACCTGGTGACCGACCAGACCTCGGCGCACGACCTCGTCAACGGCTACCTGCCGATCGGCTGGAGCGTGGCGCAGTGGCAGGCGGCCCAGGCCGATGCCGGCCAGCACGACACGCTGCGCGCCGCCGCCGCGCACAGCTGCGCCGTGCACGTGCAGGCGATGCTGGACTTCCAGCAGATGGGCGTGCCGACGGTGGACTACGGCAACAACATCCGCCAGGTGGCCTTCGACCACGGCGTCAAGAACGCCTTCGACTTTCCCGGCTTCGTGCCGGCCTACATCCGGCCGCTGTTCTGCCGCGGCAAGGGGCCGTTCCGCTGGGTGGCGCTGTCGGGCGATCCCGAGGACATCCGCAAGACCGACGCGAAGATGAAGGAGCTGTTTCCTGACGACGCGCACCTGCACCGCTGGCTCGACATGGCGGGCGAGCGCATCGCCTTCCAGGGGCTGCCCGCGCGCATCTGCTGGATCGGGCTGGGTGAGCGCCACCGCGCCGGCCTGGCCTTCAACGAGATGGTGAAGTCGGGCGAGCTGAAGGCGCCGATCGTGATCGGGCGGGACCACCTCGATTCCGGCTCGGTCGCCTCGCCCAACCGCGAGACCGAGGCCATGAAGGACGGCAGCGACGCGGTGAGCGACTGGCCGCTGTTGAACGCGCTGCTCAACACCGCGGGCGGCGCCACCTGGGTCAGCCTGCACCATGGCGGTGGCGTCGGCATGGGCTATTCGCAGCATGCGGGCGTGGTGATCGTGTGCGACGGCACCGATGCCGCGGCCAAGCGCATCGAGCGCGTGCTGTGGAACGACCCCGGCACCGGCGTGATGCGCCATGCCGATGCAGGTTATGAAGACGCGATCGCCTGCGCGAAAGAGCAGCACTTGAACCTGCCCATGTTGGGAGCTTGAGCCTTGACGACCACGACCGTGATCTTGAAACCGGGCCAGCTGAGCCTGGACGACCTGCTGGCCATCCACCGCGGCGGCGTGCAGCTGCAGCTCGATGCCGCCGCGGCGCCCGTCATCGCCGCCAGCGCCGCCGTCGTGCAGCGCGCGGCCGAGGGGGACGCGCCGGTCTACGGCGTCAACACCGGCTTCGGCAAGCTGGCGAACCAGCGCATCAGCGAAAGCGACCTCGCGCTGCTGCAGCTCAACCTGATCCGCTCGCATTCGGTCGGCGTCGGCGAGCCGCTGCAGCCCGCGGTGGTGCGGCTGATGCTCGCGATGAAGGCGGCCTCGCTCGCGCGTGGTGCCTCGGGCGTGCGGCCGGTGGTGATCGACAGCCTGCTCGCGGTCTTCAACGCCGGCCTGGTGCCGTACGTGCCGAGCCAGGGTTCGGTGGGTGCCTCGGGCGACCTGGCGCCGCTGTCGCACATGACCCTGGCACTCATCGGCGAGGGCGAGTTCCTGGTGAACGGCGCACGCCGGCCTGCGCCCGCGGTGCTGGCCGAAGCCGGCATCGCGCCGCTGAAGCTCGCGGCCAAGGAGGGCCTGGCGCTGATCAACGGCACGCAGACCTCGACCGCGCTGGCGCTGCATGCCTTCCTGGCCTTCGAGCCGGTGCTCGAATCGGCGCTGGTGATCGGCGCGCTGACCGTCGATGCCGCACGCGGCAGCGACGGGCCCTTCGACCCGCGCATCCACGCGCTGCGCGGCCAGCCGGGACAGATCGACGTGGCGCAGTACTACCGCGCGCTGCTGGCCGGCAGCGCCATCCGCCGATCGCACCAGGAAGGCGACGACCGCGTGCAGGACCCGTACTGCCTGCGCTGCCAGCCGCAGGTGGTGGGCGCCTGCCTCGACCAGCTGCGCCACTCGGCCCTGGTGCTGCTGCGCGAGGCCAACGCGGTGACGGACAACCCGCTGGTCTTCCCCGACGACGGCACGATGATCAGCGGAGGGAATTTCCACGCCGAGCCCGTGGCGCTGGCGGCCGATGGCATGGCACTGGCCATCGCCGAGGTGGGCGCGATCGCGGAGCGCCGCATCGCGATGCTGATCGACTCCAGCGTCTCCGGTTTGCCGCCGTTCCTGACGCCGGACCCGGGGCTCAATTCCGGCTTCATGATCGCCCACGTCACCGCGGCAGCCTTGGCGTCCGAGAACAAGTCGCTCGCCCATCCGGCCAGCGTCGATTCGCTGCCGACCTCGGCGAACCAGGAGGACCATGTCTCGATGGCCACCTTCGCGGCACGGCGCTTGCAAGCGATGATCGCCAACACCGCGCACATCCTCGGCATCGAATTGCTCGCATCCGCCCAAGGCATCGAATTCCTGCGGCCGCTGGGCAGCTCGGTGGCGCTGGAAATGGCCCATGCGCTGCTGCGCGACGTGTGCCCGTCGGTGGACCAGGACCGCTACCTGGCGCCGGACATCGAGCGCGCGACCGCGCTGGTGACGAACGGCTCGCTGTCGCGCGTGTTCCGCACCCTTCCGGGCTTGCCCGCGTTGTGGATCCCAGCCTGATTCCGGAACATCGCCCGTTCCTCATCCCGTCGTCGGAGAAACAATGAAGTCATTGCTCGCCCTGGCCGCTGCCGCTCTGTTCGCCAGCACCGCCGCCGCCCAGGACACCAAGGTCGCGATCGGCATGTCCGCGTGGACCGGCTTCGCGCCGCTGACGCTGGCCAAGGAGGCCGGCCTCTTCAAGAAGCACGGCCTGGACGTCACCATCCGCAAGATCCCGCAGAAGGACCGGCACCTGGCCATCGCGTCGGGCGACATCCAGTGCGCCGCGACCACGGTGGAGACCTGGGTGGTGTGGAATGCCAATGGCGTCGCGACGACGCAGATCTTCCAGCTCGACAAGAGCTACGGCGCGGACGGCATGGTGGTGAAGCCCCACATCACGAAGATCAGCGACCTGAAGGGCAAGACCGTGGCCGCCGGCGCGCCCGGCACGGCGCCGTACTTCACGCTGGCGTGGATGCTGAAGAAGAACGGCCTGTCGGTGAAGGACGTGAAGGTGGTGAACCTGGAGCCGCAGGCCGCCGCCAACGCGATGATCGCGGGCACCGACGGCATCGACGCCGCGATGACCTACGAGCCTTACCTCGGCGCGGTGCGTGCCAAGCCCGAGGCCGGCAAGATCATCGCGACCACGCTCGACTACCCGATGGTGATGGACACCTTCGGCTGCACGCCGAAGTTCCTGGCCGAGAACCCGAAGGCCGCGAAGGCGCTGGCCGACGGCTACTTCGACGCCGTGGCGATGATCAAGGCCGATCCGAAGAAGAGCTTCGAGATCATGGGCGCCGACGTGAAGCAAACCGGCGAGGCCTTCGAGAAGAGCCAGGCCTACCTGCGCTGGCAGGACCGCGAGGCGAACCAGAAGTTCTTCGCCGGCGAGCATGCGCAGTTCAGCAAGGAAGCGGCCGACCTGCTGCTGGAGGCCGGGATCATCAAGGCGGTGCCGGACCTGTCCAAGCTGGCCGACACACGATTCCTGAAGTGATGCTCGGGCACCCCCAAGCTCGCTGCCTTCGCTGCCCCGCGAGGGCGGCTGGCACCCCAGGGGCCGCCCGTCCGGCAGCGCGGCGATGAAGCCCCTCGTCCCCGTCGCGCCGGGCGCGCGCATTGCGCTCGGCGTGGCGTTCTTCGTCGTCTTCGTCGCGGCCTGGAGCCTTGCCACCTTCGGCGGCTACGTGCAGAAGACCTTCCTGGCCGACCCGCTGACGATGCTCAAAAGCGGCTGGACGCTGCTCACCGAGATGGGCTTCCTCGGCGACATCGGCATGACCGTGTGGCGCGTGGTCGGCGGCTTCGCCATCGCGGCGCTGCTGGCGCTGCCGCTGGGCGTGCTGATGGGCGCGTACAAGCCGGTGGAGGCCTTCTTCGAACCCTTCATCTCCTTTGCGCGTTATCTGCCGGCCTCGGCCTTCATTCCGCTCTTGATCCTGTGGGCCGGCATCGGCGAGGCGCAGAAGCTGGCGGTCATCTTCATCGGCAGCTTCTTCAACCTGGTGCTGATGATCGCGGTGGCGGTGGGCAACACCCGGCGCGACCTGGTGGAAGCCGCCTACACGCTGGGCGTGCGCGACCGCGGCCTGATCCGCCGCGTGCTGATCCCCGGCGCCGCGCCCGAGATCGCCGAGATCCTGCGCATGGTGCTGGGCTGGGCCTGGACCTACGTGATCGTGGCCGAGCTGATCGGCGCCTCCAGCGGCATCGGCCACATGATTACCGACAGCCAGGCGCTGCTGGCCACCGACCAGATCATCTTCGGCATCATCGTCATCGGCGTGATCGGCCTGGCGAGCGACCTGCTGTTCAAGGCCGCCAACCGGGCGCTGTTCCCGTGGGCCCAGCTGGGGCGCTAGCGGTGGGGCAGCGCTGACAATGCCGCCGTTTCAACGACCCGAGGAGGGGACAGATGAGAACGGCAGGAACAATCTTCGCCGGCTTGATCGCGGTGATGCTGATGGCGCTGGCCCTGACGAGCTGCGGCACCATCCAGAGCGGCAACGTCGGCGTGCGCGCCACGCTCGGCAAGGTGAACGCGGATGAGATGGAGCCCGGCATCTACGTGAAGCTGCCCCTCATCTCGGTGGTGCAGGAGTTCTCGGCCAAGGAGATCGGCGTCGACCTGAACGACATGACGCCCAAGGCGCGCGACAACCTGACGGTGCGCGACCTCGACCTGACCGTCTACTACCGCGTCGCGTCAGCGTCCATCGCCGACCTACACGTGAAGTACGCGGGCCAGCATGTGCGCGATGAAGGCAGCGGCACCATCCTGCCGGCGTTCGGCCTGCTGCAGCGCCTGGCGCGCAACGCCGTCTACGAGCAGGCGGCTCGCATCGACAGCCTGGTGATGCACACCCAGCGCGACGAGCTGGCCGCCGCCGTGCGCAAAAGCCTGCAGCAGGAGCTGGACGCCAACGACAAGGGCGTGTTCACGATCACCCGCGTCGTGATCCGCGCGCTGACGACCGATCCGGCGATCGAGAAGGCCATCCAGGAGGCCGTGGCCTCGCAGAAGCAGCTGGAGACCACGCGGCAGCGCGTGGCCATCGCCGAGGCCGAGGCCCAGGTGGAGATCAAGCGCGCCGAGGGCGTGGCCCGCGCCAACCAGATCATCAACCAGAGCCTGACCCGCGAGTACCTGCAGCACGAGTCGAACCTGGCGCTGCTGAAGTTCGCGGAGAAGGGCGGCACGACCACCGTCGTGATCCCCGCCAACATGCAGACCGCGCCGCTGATCAACATCGGAAAGTGAGCATGACCGCCGCCGCCTCGCCCTTGCTCACCGTGCGCGGCGTCTCGCGCCGCTTCCGCTCCAGCCACGGCGAGACGCTGGCGCTGCAGGCCACTGACCTTGACGTGGCGGAGAACGACTTCGTCACCATCCTCGGCCCCTCGGGCTGCGGCAAGAGCACGCTGCTGCGCATCGTGGCCGGGCTGGACCGGCCCACCACCGGCGAGGTGCTGCTCGACGGCGCGCGCGTCGAAGGTCCCGGCGCCGACCGCGGCATGGTGTTCCAGAGCTACACGCTTTTCCCGTGGCTGTCGGTGCACGACAACGTCTGCTTCGGCCTGCGCGAGCGTGGGCTGCCGCGCGCGCAGCAGCTCGAGATCGCCGACGGCTTCATCGGCAAGGTGGGGCTGAAGGGCTTCGAGCGGCACTATCCGAAGCAGCTGTCCGGCGGCATGCAGCAGCGCACGGCGCTGGCGCGCGCGCTGGCCAACCGGCCCCGCATGCTGCTGATGGACGAGCCCTTCGGCGCGCTGGACCACCAGACGCGCGAGCTGATGCAGGATCTGCTGCTGGGGATATGGGAGGCCGAACGGACGACGGTGCTCTTCGTCACCCACGACATCGACGAGGCAGTCTTCATGGGCAGCCGCGTGATGGTGATGAGCGCACGGCCAGGCCGCATCAAGCTCGACCGCACCGTGCCGCTGCCGCACCCGCGGCACTATTCGGTGAAGACCTCGGTGCCGTTCGCCGAACTGAAGGCCGAGCTGACCGAGGCGGTCCGGGTGGAGGTGAAGGCTTCGCAGGCGCTGGCGTGATGCCGCGCGGAGGCTGATCTTCGAGAGGAACGAAGACCTCTCCGCGCGCGCAAGCTGCAGGCGAATGGCGCGACCGACCCCGGCTACTGCCGCGAGGCGGCCAGCGCTTCGAGCCTGAGGCGCTCGATGACGCCTTCGGCCCGCATGTCGCGCAGCACGGTGGCCAGGCGCGGGGCCAGCGCAGCGTGGCTGCGGTGCAGGTACGGGTACAAGGCGATGGTGCCCATCGACAGCACCAGGCGCGGCGGCGGCTGGTCGCGGTAGCGTTCGCGCGATGCCAGGTCGGCGATCGTGTGGTTGGCCGAGCAATAGAAGTGCGCGCGGCGCATCATCATCATCTGCATGCCCTGCTCGTCGGTCGTCACCACGCTGAGGTTGTCCGGCGCGACGTGGGGCTTCAGCAGCCGTTCGCACACACCCACGCCGCGCACGTAGGCGGCGCTCCACGGCCGGCTGGCCAGGTCTTGCTCGCTCTTGAGTTCGATCGCCGGATCCAGCGCGTAGAGGCCGAACACGACGTCGTACATCGATTCCTCGACGCGCACGATGTCGGGGCGGCCGTGGCCGTAGCCGTGGATGCGGCCCACGTCGCCGTCGATCTCGCCGCGCTCGAGCATCTCGGTCAGGCGCTGCAGCGGGATCATCTGCACCTCCATCGGCACGCCCAGGCGGCGGAAGGCCTCGGTGTAGATGCGCCGCACCCACTGGCCCTGGAAGTTGCTGGCGGACTGGTGCGTGGCCATCACGAAGCGCGCCGGCGCCTGCGCCGCGGCCACCGTGGACGCGGTAGCGGCGGCCAACGCGAGGGCGGCTGCCGCGGCCACGCCGCGCCGGCGCCGCAGCGCCTCCCACAGCCCTTGCCGAAGAACGATGAACAAGGCGATGCGCATGGTCTCTACTGCACTGGCGGCGCTGCTTGGCATTCTGGCCGTTTTGGCGGCGCGCAGGCCGCGGCTGCACCGCGGTCCTGCGCAGGACCGCGGGCGGGTGATCAGCCCGGGACCGGGATGTATTCCAGGCCGTGCTCGGTGATGCCGGCCAGGTCGATGCGCGTCGTGTTCAGCACGTGGTCGGCCGCAAAGGTGGTCAGCGACACCTGCGTGAAGCTGCCGTTGGTCAGCAGGCCGACGAAGGCATCGACCTCGGCCTGGCTCGGCGCCGTGCCGACCACGTTGGTGTACAGCAGCCGCACCAGCGCGGCGTTGTCGATGGTGTTGCCCAGCGCCGCGCGGATCGCGTAGTTGGCGACGGCCGCGTAGTCCGCGCCTTCGTTGTCGAACACGCCCAAGCCGATGCCGGCGTAGGTCTCGTTCAGCACCGCGGTGGGGCCGAACACCGCGCCCAGCAGCTTGGCGGTGTTGCCGGCCGGGCCGCCGTTGGCGACGTCGAAGGCGAGGTTGATGTCGCTGAACTTCAGGCGCTCGATGCCGGTGAGCGTGTCGTTGCCGTCCGGCCCGCTGACCGCGACGCCGCCGTGCTCCACCTGGTAGGCCGAGCGCACGCCGCTGTAGACGGCGGTGTCCAGGTGCGCGCCACCGATCAGCTCGTCATTGCCGGCGCCGCCGGTGATCGTGTCGACGCCGTCGCCACCGCTGATGCGGTCCACGCCCGCGGTGCCCTGCAGCACGTCGTCGTTGGCCGTGCCGTTGATGATGTTCGGACCAGGCACGGTGACCGTGCCGGTCTGGCCGGCGAAGTTGGTTGGCGAATTGACGGCGGTGGTTCCACCACGGTTGAAAGACAGCGACCCGTTGGCCGGCAGGTTGGTGTAGTCCAGGATGTCGACGCCGGCGAAGTTGACGCTGCCGCTGCCCTGGAACAGGAAGCCGGCCGGGATGATGTAGTTCGGCGTCACCAGCCCCAGGTCGGCGAAGGCCTGCGTGGCCAGCAGCACCGAGGTGTTGGCGGTCTGCGTGCTCGGCAGGTCGGTCGTGAAGGTGAAGGTGTGCGTGTTGCCGCCCTGCGTGACGGTGATCGTCTTGCCGGACCAGAAGGATTCGTTGTTCGAATTGCCGACGCGCAGTTCGATGAACTGGATGCTGCCGTCGGCGTTGCTGAACAGCTCGTTGATGTCGTACAGGTGAAAGCTCATGCGGCCCCCAATGGTTGGTTGTGCAGGATGCGACGATGGCCCGTCGGCGGTGACGAGGCGTGGATCCCTCACGGCCGCCGGCCCGGGTGCTGCCCGTGAGTACGCGGCCGAGGGCAAAACGGTTGCCCGGCGGCGCGCTGTTTCGTCGCCGGGCTTGTTACCGGCTGTTCAGGCCGCGGCCGGCGTTGCTGCGGCCAGCACGCGGTTGCGGCCCAGCTGCTTGGCAGCGAGCAGCGCCTGGTCGGCGGCTTTCAGCAGCGTGGCGGCGGCATGGGGGCGGCCGCTGGAGTCGACCACGCCGGCCGAGAAGCTCAGGCCCTGCAGCGTCAGCCCGTCCAGCTCGAAGACCCGGCGCCGCCAGCGCTGCAGCAGGTCTTCCAGCTTGCGCTGCGCGGCTTCGGCGCGGGTCTGCGGCATCAGCAGGCAGAACTCCTCGCCGCCGTAGCGGCAGGCGACGTCGCTGTCGCGCAGGCTGTCGCCGAGCAACTGGCCGAAGGCGACCAGCAGCTGGTCGCCCACGTCGTGGCCGAAGCGGTCGTTGACCGACTTGAAGTGGTCGAGGTCGATGATGGCGATGGTCATCGGCTGCCGCTCGCGCCGCGCCAGCGCGACCATGGCAGGCAGCGTGTCGTCCAGGTGGCGGCGGTTGAAGAGGCCGGTCAGCGCGTCGCGGGTGGCCTGCTCGCGCAGGGTCTGCTGCAGCGCCTGCACTTCGTCCACCTTGCGCGACAGGGCCGCGTTCGCCTCGGCCAGCGCGGCGCGGGCCCGTTCGGTGGCGCGGCGCTTGGCGTCGTTTTCCTCCAGGCGCTGGCGCAGGCGCAGCAGCTCGGTCTGCAGCGCCGCGGCCTGGTAGCGCGCGCGGGAGGCGCGCTGCGCCTGCAGCAGGTGCAGGCGCTGCCAGGCGCGCAGCGCCGCCAGAGCGGCCCCCGCCTGGCCGGATTGCTCGTGCAGCACCGAGGCGCAGTGGAAGTACTGGCAGCGCACGCGCAGGCTGAGGCCCTCCGCCGCGTCGTCGCGGGCCAGCGCCGAGGCACCGTGCAGCGCGTGCAGCGCGGCCGCCGGGTCGCCGCGGCCATGGGCCAGCAGGGCCCGGGCGATGGCGAGTTCGACGCGTTCGTCCGGCAGCCCGGCGCCCGGCGAGTCGAGCGCCAGCCGCACCAGGCGCTCGCCCAGCGCCAGGTCGCGCGCGGCCAGCGCGGCGATGGCCAGGGTCTCGAAGTGCTTGGCATTGGCGCCTCGGCCGCTGGGGTCGGGCGGCAGGGCCAGCACCTCGTGGATGTCCGGCAGCGCATCGGCCGCGCGGCCCATCTCGGTGAGGCAGATGACGCGGTTGATCCACAGCACGCTGCGCAGGAAGGGGTTGCGCATGCGGGCGGAACGGGCCAGGCCCTGGTCGACGTGGCGCAGCGCTTCCTCGAAATCGCCCAGCTGCAGCAGCTCGTTCGAGAGGTTGCAGTACAGCACTGCATCGATGCCGTGGCCGCGCGCGGGCCCGGTGTCGCGCAGCGCCTGGTACATGTAGGCGAAGGCCTGCTCCGAGTCGCCCACCACCGAGTAGCAGCCGGCGATGGTGTTCAAGAGCACGCCGCGCTGCTCGTGCTTCAGCACGCGCAGGCCCTCGTCACGCAGGGGCAGCACGGCGTCGATGGCCTCGCGGTAGCGGCCGCCGCGCCACAGCGAGCGGGCGATGCCGGCCGCGGCCAGGATGTGGCCGGCGCGCCCGCCTAACTCGTCAAAGACGCGGCGAGCGGTGCTGAGCTCATCGGTAGCCTGGGCCAGCGTGCCGAAATGCAGCCAGTGGAAGCCGCGCGCCAGGCGGGCCCACGCCTCGGCTTCGCGGTCGCCACTGGCCAGCGCCCGGGCCAGCGCGCCCTCGGCGCATTGCAGCGCCGACGCGGCATCGGCATGCAGCCGCGTCCACGCCTGGCGCGCGAGCCGGCGCGCGCCGTGGTCGACAGACCCGGCGGTGCCTTGTTCGGCGTGGGACTGGACGCTCAGCCAACCTCCCCGGCCACGCTGGCAAGGATTGCGCGTGCACCCCTGGCGCTGCGCGCCTCGCCGCCAAGCGCGGGCTGAGGGCTCACTGGATCAGGCGGACCTCGACGCGCCGGTTCTCGGCGGCGTCGGGCTGGCGCGGGTTCAGCAGTTCGTTCGGGCCACGGCCTTCGGCGATGATGCGCGAGCCATCGACGCCCAGGCGCTTCAGGTGCGCGACGACGGAGGCCGCGCGCTCGCGCGAGAGCTTCATGTTGGTGGACATCGAGCCGACTGCGTCGGTGTGGCCGATGACCTGGTAGCGGTAGTCGCGCAGCGACTCGCTCTTCAGCGCCTCGGCCAGGCGGTCGACCTTCACCAGGTCGCGCTGCAGCACGTCGGCCGAGCCGAAGTCGAAACCGACCTGCATCGACGCGCTGGGCTTGGCGGTGCTGGCGGTGCCGGCAACGACCGCGAAGCCGCGGGTGCGTTCGCCCTGCGGGGCGGCAGGTTTCAGCGCATCGACCAGTTCCTTGACCTCGGGCGTGCGCTGCCCGAAGTCGGTGGCGGAAGCGGCGCCGGCCAGGCCGAACGCGAGGACGAGGGCGAGCGTGGGGGTGAGCGAAAAAATGCGGCGGATCATCGAAACGGCTCCTGCAGGTGCGCCTTCGGGCGCGAGGGCGCCGGCGCGGCGCGGCGCGTGCAGCCTGCACGGCCACCGCCGGTGGCGCGGTCATTCAATGATGAAGTCGGCGCTGCGAATCGCGAGTGACTTAGGGCATTCCGCGCCGCCGGGCGTGCAATCGGCCACGCCCAGCAGCGACAGCGGGCGCTTGGCGGCGAAGGCGGCCACCGCGTCCTGCAGCGACAGGCCTTCGACCAGCGCTGGCGGCGCCTTCAGCGAGGCCGGGGTGACCACGGCCACCATGTAGCTGCGGCCGGTGGGCGCTTGCGCCACCAGGTCCCAGTGGGGCCGGCGCGGCAGCTTCAGCGCGTGGCCGGCGTGCAGGCGGTCGCTGCTGTCGGCGGCATTCGGGAACACCAGCACCAGCTTGCCGTCGGGGCGGTCGTTGACGCCGAGGATGGTCAGCCGGCCATCACTGCTGGGCGTGACGTCGAGCGAGAACGAATCGCCGATGCGGGCACGCTCGGGCAGCACCTTCAGCTGCACGGCGCTGCCGTTGGTGGACAGGCGCGCCAGGCCATCGAGCACGCAGGGCCAGTCGGCCTGCTCGGCGCTGCACTTCAGGCCGGGCACGGGTGTCTGGGGGGTCACGGCGGCGATGGCCGAGGCGGCGCCATCGACCGCGGCGGCGGCCTGTGAAGCGGCGCTCTGCTGCAGCGTGCCGGTGCCCGTGGTGGTGGTGGTGCCGTCTGGGAAGGTGCCGCCGGCGGTCGTCGTGCCGGTGCCCGTGGTGGCCGCCCCTGTGCCGGTGGTGCCGCTGCCGGGATCACCGGGCTTCATCCACTGCCAGCCGGCGACGGCCAGCACCAGCGCCGCGACGCCCGCGGCGATGGCCGCCACCGGCCGGCGCGGCTGCGGCACGGGCGCAGCCGCGGGGCCCGGCGGTACCTGCGCCGACGGCGCGCCGCCTCCGCTGGTCACGCCGCCACCGCTGGTGGAAGGCGCCCAGGCCTGGGTGACGGTGTTGCCGCTGCTCGCCGGATCCGAGGCCGCCCCGGGCACCGACAAGCCGTGGGTGGAGGGCGTGCCGATCACCCGCGTGGCTTCGTCGTCGTCGAGCGGCACCGGTGCACTCGGCACTGGCGAGGCTGCCGCTGCCGCGGTCGCCGGCGGTGTGGTCGGCAGCGTCAGCTCGGCACCGGAGGCCAGGCGCGCCAGCGCCGCGCGCAGCTCGGCGCAGCTGCGGAAGCGCTTGTCCGGCAGCACCGCCATGCCGTGGTCGATCAGCGCCAGGAAAGCCGGCGAGAAGCGTCCGGCGCCGAGCTGGGCCGCGGAGCGGAAGTCGACCCCGGCGTGGCGGTCGATCGCCGGCATCGGCGACTCGCCGGTGACGGCGAAGTAAGCCACGCCGCACAGTGCGTACAGGTCGGTCCAGGGGCCTTGCGGCAGCGAATCGGTGTACTGCTCGATCGGCGAGTAGCCGGGCTTGAAGATCAGCGAGGTCTGCGCGTCGTTGGCCTTGCGCGTGGCGCCGAAGTCCAGCAGCACCGGCGTGCCGTCGGGCTGCAGGATGATGTTGTCGGGCGAGACGTCGCGGTGCACCAGGTTCTCGCCGGGCAGCGAGTGCAGGCCGTCCAGCGCATCGAGCAGGCGGCTGAGCACGCGCACCAGCCAGGCTTCGGTCACGCGCGTGGGGTCGTCCTTGACCCACTGCTTCAGCGTGCCGCCCTCGTACAGCTTCATCGCCATGAAGGCCGTGCCGTTGGCCTGGAACACGCGGTACACGGCGACCAGCGAACCGTCGCTGCGGGTGCGCTCGTTCAGCATCGACAGCAGCCGCGCTTCCCGCACGAAGCGGTTGCGGCCGGACTCGAACATCTCGGCCGCTTCCTCGGTGTTCAGCGGCGTCACCGTGTGGCCGTCGCGGCGCGAGAAGCCGCGCAGGAAGAACTCCTTCAGCGCGACGCGCCGGTCCAGCATCGCCTCGTAGGCTTCGTAGACGATGCCGAAGCCGCCGTAACCCAGCACGCGGCGGATCTCGAATTCGCCGACGACGGTTCCTGCAGGCAGGGCGTCATCGAACATGGCGTGTCTTCCTCATCGGCGGGCGAGGGCGACCAGCTCCTGGCGATCGTGTTGCTCGATTTGTCCGTTGCGCAGCCGCACCATGGTTTCGTGGGCGATGTCGGCGTTGACGCCGGGCGCGATCCAGATCGTGCGCGTGATCGCGGCGTTGAGGTCCATGTTGTAGCCGCGGGCCTCGATGCGGTAGGCCTCGAACCTGCCGGCCGGCACCTGCACGGTTTCCTTGGCGGCCACCTTCACGTCGTACTGGAAGGTGTAGTGCAGGCCGCTGGTCCGGGCCTGCTTGAAGGTGGTGCGCCACTTGTGGCCGACGACCAGCTCCGCCGGATAGAACTGGCGGGGCGTGCCCATGCTGCCGCGGGGATTGGCCGTCGTGTTGCCCATCAGGTCGGACGCGTATTCGCCACCGTTGTACTCCACCCGGTCGGCATTCTCGTCCACGGCGGTCACCCGCAGCGTGAGAGGCTTCTCGCTGCGGTTGAACTGGTCGACGATGCGGAAGTCGTACTGGTCGCCGACGCGGTAGTCCCGCTTGTGCGCCTGCCGGCCCTGGAAGTAGGGCGTGGGCTGCAGCTGGGCCAGCACCGCCAGCGGCGGCTGCGTGGCGACGATGCGGTGCACGTCGGCCGCCTCGGCCAGGCGCTGCACCTCGCGGCGCGCGGCCTCGGCTTCACGCGCGCGGGCCTCGGCCGCCTGGCGCTCCTGTGCCTCGGCCTGGCGGCGCTTGGCTTCGGCCTCGGCCGCGCGCTGCTCGGCCAGGCGGACGGCCTCCTGCCGTTCGCGCTCGCGCTGGCGCGCCTCGGCCTCCTGCTTGCGGCGGGCGGCGGCTTCGTCGGCGGCACGCTGGCGTGCGGCGGCTTCGGCGGCGGCCATGCGCTGGGCCTCGGCCTTCTCGGCGGCGATGCGCGCGGCTTCCGCACGCTCGGCCTCCTTGCGTGCGGCCTCGCGTTCGGCGGCGACACGCGCGGCTTCCTGCTCGGCTTCCTTGCGCGCGGCTTCGCGGGCGGCGGCGACGCGGGCCGATTCACGCTCGGCGGCTTCCAGCTGCTGCTTCAGCACGGCCTCGGCCTTCAAGCGCTCGGCCTCGGCCTGCGCGGCCTTGCGCCTGGCCTCTTCGCGGCGCGCGTCCTCGTTCTTGCGCAGCTCGTCTTCCAGCAGCCGGTTCAGGCGCGCCTGCGCCAGCTCGCTGGCGTTGCCGCTGGGGTAGGAGCGGATGAACTCGGTCAGGCGCTGCACGTCGTTGCTGTTGCGCACGCGGGCCCAGGCGGCCATTTCCTGCTCGAAGCGCTGCTCCAGCTCGGCCACCGACAGCGTGCCCTTGCGCTGCGGGAACAGGATCACGTCCTGTTCGAGCGAGGTGCTCTCCCAGGGGATCTGCCGGCCTTCGGATTCCATGCGCACGTTCAGGCGCACGCGCTTGAAGGCGTCTTCCAGCGAGGTGTCCGGCAGTGCCAGCTCGCGCACCAGGTGCTTGGTGTACAGGCCGTTGGCGCCGCGGCCGTCGTAGGCCAGCTGGCCGGGCGCGGTGGCGTAGGCCAGCAGGCTGCCGGCCGGCGCGTCGAAGGGGCTCAGGCCCTTGGCCGCGGGCCGGTAGGCGCCGACGAAGGGATCCTCGCGGCAGGCATCCAGGATGACCAGGTAGTTGCGGCCCTTGGCCTCGCTCATGTAGCGCATCAGCTCGCCGACTTCCACGGTCTGCTTCTGCACGTCGGGCGCGCCGCGCACCTTGGCATCCACCGGGACCAGGTAGTTGCGCCAGTCCTGCTGCAGGCCATGGCCGGCGTAGTAGAAGACCGCGAAGCGCACCTGCGGGTCCTTCAGCCGCTGGCCGAAGCGCTGGATGGCCTGCTGCAGGTCGCCGCGGCTGGCGTCGTAGCGGGCATCGACCTGGAAGCCGGCCTTGGTCAGCAGCTCGGTGATCGCCTTGGCGTCGTTCTTCGGGTTCAGAAGCTCGTTGCCGGGATAAGTCGCATTGCCGATGACCAGGGCCAGGCGCTCGCCGCCGGCGGAGAAGGCCGTCAGGGGCAGGCCGGGGCTCAGCGCCAGCGCCGCCGCCACCGCCAGCGTCGTGGCGCGCCGCAGTGTTCGCGCCGCCGTGCCGCGCAGGCGGCCGGAGACCCGCGGTGCGCGCGCCGTGTTCATCGCTGTCCCGCGGCCGGCTTGGCAGGCCGGGACTTCAGGCTGCCCGGCCGGGTGCCGGTGGTGCCGCTGTCGTAGTTGCACACGCTGGACACCACCGACAGGCGGCCGTTCGAGCAGGACAGCGTGTGGCTGCCGGTGAACACCTGGGTGGAGTCGACCCAGGTGAAGGTGGAGCCGTGCGGGATGTCGATGGTGCCGGGGTCGTTGGTGGGCGAGCAGGTGTAGGGCTCGCTGCCCCAGACCTTCACGCTGGCGGAGCAGGGCTGCGGCGGGGGTGGCCCTTCGCAGGTCGGCTCGCCGACGGTGAAGAGGCCCCCGTCCACGCACTGCAGCGACAGCTTGCCCTTGGTGTCGCCGTTGGAGTCGGTCAGCACGATGGTGCTGCCCGAGGCGGCGCTGGCCGGCACGGAGTCGGGCTGGCACTGGTTGTTGCCGGCGGTCCAGCTGCTGCCGGCCAGCTTGCTGGTGTCGCAAGGCGACCCGGTCGCCACGTTGCAGGTCGGGGTGCCGCTGACCGACAGCGTGCCGTTGCTGCAGCTGTAGGTGATGCCGCCGACGGCGGGCGCCGTGGCATCGGTGAGCGACAGCGTGGAGCCCGACGCGATGCCCGTGGGCGTCGTGTCGGCATTGCAGCTGTTGCTGCCCACCACCCAGCTCGGGCTGGGCGCGGCGCAGGCCTGCGGCTCGGTCGTGCGGCACACCGGATCGCCGATGACCAGCAGCTGGCCGCTGCTGCAGCGCCACAGGATGCTGCCGGTGTCGCGGCCCTGCGTGTCCTTGGGCTCGGCGAAGTGGCCGTTGAGCACCGGCTCGGGGGGCGTGTCGGCCGAGCATTGCGCGCTGCCGACGCTCCAGCTGCTGGGCGGTGCCGCGCAGGTGCCCGGCGTCAGTCCGCATTGCGGCGAGCCGACGACGCTGAGCGTGCTGTCGCTGCAGGCGTAGACGATGCTGCCGGTGGCCGTGCCGATGGCGTCCTGCAGCGTTTGCTGCGTGCCGGAGTTCATCGTGATGGGTGGTGCGTCGGCCTGGCAGGCCTGGCCGCCGACGGTCCAGCCGGCCGCGGGTGCTGCGCAGGGCCGACCCGCCGCGACCGTGGCGCAACTGGGCGTGCCGCTGGTGCTGAGCGCGCCGTTGCTGCAGGCGTAGGTGATCGCGCCGGTGGTCGGCGAGGCGGAGTCGGTCAGCGTCAGGGTGGCGCCGTGCGCGATGCCGGCGGGTGCGGTGTCCGCGGTGCAGGCGCTGGTGCCGACGGTCCAGGATGCCGACGGTGCGCTGCAGGGCTGGTTCGCCGGCGCGCAGCTCGGCGTGCCGGTGGTGCTCAGCGTGCCGTTGCTGCAGGCGTAGGTGATCGTGCCGGTGATCGGCGAGGCCGAATCGGTCAGCGTCAGCGATGCGCCATGCGCCACGCCAGTGGGCGCGGCATCGGCCGTGCAGGCATTGCTGCCGACGGTCCATGCCGCGGCGGGGGCGTTGCAGGGCTGCTGCGCGGGGGCCTCGCTGCAGGTCGGCGTGCCGACGGTGCTCAGGTTGCCGTTGAGGCAGGCGAACTCGCCCTGGCCGACCAGCGGCGCGGTGCTGTCGCTCAGGCGCAGTGTCTGGCCGTTCTCGATGAAGCCCGGGGTCGTCGTCGGCGAGCACTGGTTCGCGCCGGCGCTCCAGCGGCGCGGCGTGGTGCAAGCGGTCTGCGGCTTCGGCACCACCTGCGTGGCGCCGGTGTTGTCGATGTAGACCGCCACCGTCTCGAGCACCAGGTCGTGGCCCTGCAGGTTGGGGCGGAAGAACGTGGTGATGGGGTCGAAGGTCTCGGGCTGCAGGCCGGCCGCGATGATCTGATTGCGGATGGTCTGGCGCAGCTGGTTCAGCGCGGCGGTGATGGCATTCGGGTTGGCCGCCACGATGGCCGGCGTGAGCTGTCGCGCACCGGGCTGGCCCGCGGCCACGGCCACGTCGGAGGCCAGCTTGTCGGTCAGGCCGGTGATGTTGATGGTGATGAAGCCACGTTTGCGCGGAGCCTGGGTGCTGAACGAGTGGTGGCGTTCCTCGCCGTCGGCGGTGGTCAGCGTCAGCACGAAGGGCGGCGTGAAGCGCGTGATGTTGACGCGGTAGTAGCCCTGCGCATCGGTGGTGGCGCTGGCCGTGCGGCCGGTGGCGTCGACCAGGCGCACCGTGGCGCCGACGATGGCTGCGCCGTCGCCGGCGGTGCCGTCCGCGCCGGCGGCATCGCCATCGGCGCCGCCCGGGCCGCCGGCCGGTGCCGAGCCCCAGAAGGGGTCGTCGCAAGCGATGCTGTTGCCGGCGCTGTCGGTGATCGGCGCGCAGGCGACGGGAGGAGGCTGCTCGCTGCCGCCGTCTCCACCGCAGGACACCATGAACACGGCGGTCAGCAGCGCGAGCGCGGCCGCTAGGAGCGAGCGCGTCGAGCGCATCTCGACAGGGTGGCGAGACATGGGGCGTCCTTCCGGGCAGGGCTGTGGCACGCCCAAAATTCTAGGAGCCGCCCGTCTCCCTGGGCCGGTCGATCCAGGTGCCTAAAGTCAGGTGTTACCGGGTGCTGCGCATGCGTGCGGACGCCGCGCGGCGCGTCACATGCTGCGCCGGTACTGCCCGCCCACCTCGAAGAGCGCGCTGGTGATCTGCCCCAGCGAGCAGCAGCGCACGGCGTCCATCAGCACGTCGAAAACGTTGGCGTTGGCGATCACGGCCTGCTTCAGCCGCTCCAGCATCGCCGGCGCCTCTGCCGCGTGGCGGGCGTGGAAATCGGCCAGGCGCTTGAGCTGGCTCTGCTTTTCTTCCTCGGTCGAACGGGCCAGCTCGATGTGGTCGGGCACCGGGTCGCCGTGCGGGTTGCGGAAGGTGTTGACGCCGATGATCGGGTATTCCCCGGTGTGCTTCAGCATCTCGTAGTGCATCGACTCTTCCTGGATCTTCGAGCGCTGGTAGCCCGTTTCCATCGCACCCAGCACGCCGCCGCGCTCGGCGATCTTCTCGAACTCGGCCAGCACCGCTTCTTCCACCAGCTCGGTCAGCTCGTCGATGATGAAGGCGCCCTGGTTGGGGTTCTCGTTCTTCGCCAGGCCCCATTCGCGGTTGATGATGAGCTGGATCGCCATCGCGCGGCGCACGCTCTCTTCCGTCGGCGTGGTGATCGCCTCGTCGTAGGCGTTGGTGTGCAGCGAGTTGCAGTTGTCGTAGATCGCGATCAGCGCCTGCAGCGTCGTGCGGATGTCGTTGAAGGCGATCTCTTGCGCATGAAGTGAGCGGCCGCTGGTCTGCACGTGGTACTTCAGCTTCTGGGACCGTTCGTTGGCGCCGTACTTCTCCTTCATCGCCACCGCCCAGATGCGGCGCGCGACGCGGCCGAGCACGGTGTACTCGGGGTCCATGCCGTTGCTGAAGAAGAAAGACAGGTTGGGCGCGAAGTCGTCGATGTGCATGCCGCGGGCCAGGTACGCCTCGACGAAGGTGAAGCCGTTGCTGAGCGTGAAGGCCAGCTGGCTGATCGGGTTCGCGCCCGCCTCGGCGATGTGATAGCCGCTGATCGACACGGAATAGAAGTTGCGCACCTGGTGGTGCACGAAGTACTCGGCGATGTCGCCCATCACCTTCAGCGAGAACTCGGTCGAGAAGATGCAGGTGTTCTGGCCCTGGTCTTCCTTCAGGATGTCGGCCTGCACCGTGCCGCGCACGTTGGCCTGCGCCCATTCGCGGATCTTCTGCGCTTCGGTGTCCGTGGGTTCGCGGCCGTTGTCGGCCTTGAACTTGGCCAGCTGCTGGTCGATCGCGGTGTTCATGAACATCGCGAGGATCGTCGGCGCGGGGCCGTTGATCGTCATCGACACCGAGGTGTTGGGCGCGCAGAGGTCGAAGCCGTCGTACAGCACCTTCATGTCGTCCAGCGTCGCGATGCTGACGCCAGAGTTGCCGACCTTGCCGTAGATATCGGGCCGCAGGTCGGGGTCGTTGCCGTAGAGCGTGACGGAGTCGAACGCAGTCGACAAACGCTTGGCCGGCATGCCTTCGCTGACCAGCTTGAAGCGCCGGTTGGTGCGGAAGGCATCGCCTTCGCCGGCGAACATGCGCGTCGGGTCCTCGCCCTCGCGCTTGAAGGCGAAGGTGCCGGCGGTGTAGGGGTAGCTGCCGGGTACGTTGTCCAGCATCAGCCACTTCAGCAGCTCGCCGTGGCATTCGTACTGCGGCAGCGCCACCTTGCGGATCTTGCTGCCGCTCAAGGACGTGTGGACGAGCGCGGTGCGGATCTCCTTGTCGCGGATCTTCACCACGTACTCGTCGCCGGCGTAGGCCTTCTGCATCTCGGGCCACATCGCCAGCAGCCTGCGGGCCGCGGATTCCAGGCGTAATTCACGCTCTTCGGCGAGCGGGATCAACGCGTCGGCGCGGCCGCCGGCGGCGCTGAGCATGCGCGCGCTTTCGCGCAGCTGCTGCACCTCGCGCGCCAGCTTCGCCTGCGCGCGGGCGCGAGCCTTGTAGCCGCGCACCGTGTCGCTGATCTCGGCCAGGTAACGCACGCGCGAACCCGGCACCACCGGCGTCTGGTGCGTGCTGTGCCGCGTGTTCACCGGCGGCAGCTTGCCCTCGGTCAGCGGCAGGCCCAGCGCCGCCAGCCGCGGCTTCAGCGCCTGGTACAGCGCCGTGACGCCGTCGTCGTTGAATCGGCTCGCCATGGTGCCGAACACGGGCATCTGGTCCGGCATCACGTTGAAGGCGCCGCGGTTGCGCTGCACCTGCTTGGCCACGTCGCGCAGCGCATCGGCCGCACCCTTGCGGTCGAACTTGTTGATGGCGACGAACTCGGCGAAGTCCAGCATGTCGATCTTCTCGAGCTGGCTCGCGGCGCCGAACTCGGGCGTCATCACGTACATCGGCACGTCCACCATGGGCACGATGGCGGCGTCGCCCTGGCCGATGCCGGAAGTTTCGACGATCACCAGGTCGAAGCCGGCGACCTTGCACGCGGCCAGCACGTCGGGCAGGGCGGCGGAGACTTCGCTGCCGGTGTCGCGGGTCGCCAGGCTGCGCATGTACACACGCTGCCCTTGCCGCCACGGCCCGATCGCGTTCATGCGGATCCGGTCGCCCAGCAGCGCGCCGCCGCTCTTGCGGCGCGAGGGGTCGATGGAGATCACGGCGATGCGCAGCGCATCGGCCTGGTCGAGGCGCAGGCGGCGGATCAGTTCATCGGTGAGGCTGGACTTGCCAGCGCCGCCGGTGCCGGTGATGCCCAGCACGGGCACGGTGCGGTCCTTCGCGGCTTCATGCAGTGCCGCCACCAGCGCGGCGTCGGCCGCGCCGTTCTCCAATGCCGTGATCAGCTGCGCCAGCGCGCGCCAGTGCGCTTCTGCGTGGCCCTGGATCGCATCGATGGCCTTCGGCGCATGGCCCGACAGGTCGACGTCGGTGCGCATCACCATCTCGCCGATCATTCCCTGCAGCCCCATGCGCTGGCCGTCTTCCGGGCTGAAGATGCGCACGCCCTGGTCGGCCAGTGCCCGGATCTCGGCCGGCACGATGACGCCGCCGCCGCCGCCGAAGACCTGGATGTGCTGGCCGCCGCGTGCTCGAAGCAGCTCGACCATGTAGGCGAAGTACTCGTTGTGCCCGCCCTGGTAGCTGGAGACGGCGATGCCCTGCACGTCCTCCTGCAGCGCGGCGGTGACCACCTCGTCCACCGAGCGGTTGTGGCCCAGGTGGATCACCTCGCAGCCCATGCCCTGCAGGATGCGCCGCATGATGTTGATGGCCGCGTCGTGGCCGTCGAACAGGCTGGCAGCGGTGACGAAGCGCACCTTGTGCGTGGGGCGGTACGCGGCGAGGGCCTTGTAGTCGGCAGACAGGTTGGTCATCGCGGTCTTTCGGGCGGCGGTCGGTTCGACCGGGCAGTCTAGGACCCGGTCCCGCGCGGCGCGATGGCGTAAATGCTCAGCCGCCTGATGGGTTTTGCAAGAATCCAGCGATGCCGCCGGGTCCCCAGCACACCGTGTCCATCGCCTTCGTGCGCGGTGCGGTGCAGCGGCTGGATGCGCCGCTGTGCAGGTCCGTGTTGCAGCGCGCCGGCATCGCGCCCGAGCTGCTGGCGGCCGATGCCGCGCGCGTGCCGGCCGCGGCCTTCGCCGCGCTGTGGCTGGCGGTCGGGCAGGCGCTGGACGACGAGTTCTTCGGCCTCGACTCGCGCCGCATGAAGGTCGGCAGCTTCGCGCTGCTGTGCCATGCGCTGGCGGCGCAGGGCAGCGTCGATCGCGCCCTCCGGCACGGCCTGCGCGGCTTCTCGCTGTTCCTCGACGACATCGGCGTGGCGCTGTCCGTCGAGGGTGCCGACGCGCTGCTGGCCATCGACAACCGCATCCAGGGCAGCGACGCGCGCCGCTTCGCGGACGAGACGCTGCTGGTGATGGTGCACGGCCTGCTGTGCTGGCTGGCGGGCCGGCGCGTGGCCTTGT